>Ga0079217_10000503_pt1 | contig 9837 bp, 10 predicted proteins | sample NCAS200_FD_76343 | JGI IMG/M metagenome (GOLD analysis project Ga0079217, IMG submission 76343) | Agricultural soil microbial communities from Utah to study Nitrogen management - NC AS200 | ecosystem: Environmental > Terrestrial > Soil > Agricultural land | place: USA: Utah | collected 2014-06-11 | reverse complement strand
TTTCCGTTGTCGCGAAGGGCGTTGCCGGCTCCAGCGCCATCCCGCATTTAGGACACGCGCCCGAAGTGGGCTGCACCACCTCGGGATGCATCGGACAGGTGTAGGTCTTCGCGGCCAGGTCGAGTTCGGCGGTTCGCTTTGCCTTGTCTTTTGCCTGGGCTTGCGAAGTGTCCGAAGAGGAATGTGGTCGTTGGATTCCGACTAACTGCGCACCCATTCCTGCCGGCGGCTTGTTCAGAACTTCTGCGGGAGCACGGCGAAACTTCTCGAGGCAGTGAAGGCTACAGAAGTAATAGGTATCGCCCTTATACTCAAACGAGCCCGCGGCGGTCGCAGGATTAACAGTCATTCCACAAACTGCATCGACAACTGACTTTTCTTTAGCGGCATGCATCAGAACAATAACCTAGAAGCTGAAGCTGTAGCTCATCCCAGGGTCCCTTCCTTTGACCATCACAAGGGAAAAAGTGTGTTGCTTGTGTGTGAAATTCAGCAGCCCGTGAACGTTGACCCCGTTAAAGGTCCCTAACAGCGAGAACCTCCGCGTCAGGGTTATGTTCAAGCCTGCAACGGGACGCAGCCGATGCTCAAACGTGCCATAAGCAACTCCAACATAAGGTGCGATCGGAAGACCAGTTTCTCTGTGCAGATTCTTGCTTACTGTTGCATAAAACGATTGGCCGGACGGAGTGCCGATACGATCGGTGCTGGTGCCGACCATCAAAGCAGGCCGCTGTTCCGTTTCACGCAATAGCAGCACATTAGCAATCACACCGACCTCGTCTGCGCGTGGATTGTATTCAATTCCTGCTTGCACGCGTTCGTGGAATCTGTACGTCAGCGTCGTACGCACTGCAGCTCTGGGAATCTGGTTCGTCAACAAACGTAACCCGAAAGTCCAACGATGAGTAATGTCGTGTCCTGCCCCGCTCACGGCGCGGCCTTCACCCGGTCAAAGCGGTCAACTGGGAACCGAAGAAACTTCTGAAACGCGCGATTCCTCTTTTGCTGACTTTTCAGTTCTATTGGGAGACTCCGTCAACGCGGTTGCAGGCAAAGCCAGGAGTGCGTCAATCTGTTTACGCAAATCCGCTTGATCGACTACACCGGAAATCACTTTTGCAACTCTGCCGTCCTTGCCAATGACTATGGTCCCCGGAAGTGCTCCACCCAGCCCGAAACGAATCATGTCTGCCGTAGTGGCTCCCATCCAGACTGGAAAGTTGATTCTTGTCTCCTTAATAAACTGCAACCCCTTGCCTCGGTGTTGCGCTTCGTCAGTAGACGCGCCCACAACCTGAACGCCCAGCGCGGCATAATCGTTTTGAATGGCCGCGAGGTCCGGCATCTCGGCCCTACAGGGAATGCAGTAAGTGGCCCAGAAATTCAAAATCACGAGACGCCCTTTGAGGCCGGCGAGGCTTTGCTCGACACCGGACAAGTCGCGAAGCTTCAGCTCAACTTCGTTGCCCGTAATCTTCGCTGCTTCCTGTTCGGCAAGACTCGGCGCCAGCACCTTGAGCGTGTCAACACGGATAACGTTTCGTTTCTTCCGTTCGATGGTTCCGCTAACGGCAACTCTTTTGCCAACGAACCCCAGCCAATTCCTGCCAGGCAAACGGAAACGCCGCGGGCTCAGCTCGTAGAATCTGAACTTGTCGAGCTCTCGAACCGCGAGCAAAGTGGGGTCCCCGCCCTCAACGCAGGACTTGGCTTTCAACAGATCCTCGGCCGTCCCGTATTCCACCTTTGTGCGATCCGCCTCTGCCCAACACTCTGCACAACAGATAACCTGACCTGTGAGCGCGACGTTGTCTTGCGCAGCAACCGGCATCGCACCCGCGACTCCGATTAGTAAAAATAGAGCCAGCCAAAACTTCATCGTTCATCCTTTGCAGCTTAATCTGTATGAACCCACGGAGAAGTAAACATTAACTTTGCCTATCAACCAAAGAATACTAACATGCCGACGCCGGCGCTGTCGGAAAGCACACGCACCTGAAAAGACAATCACATTCAAACTCTATGAGATCAAAAGTAACTAGCAGGTTGTTCCCCGCTCGTGGGCTGTCGCTCTTAATTTTCGTCGTCCTGGCTCTTGGCTGTAACCGAACCAGTTTTAATTCTTCTCAAAAGCCAGATAGCACTCCTTCAGACCTCCGGGTAGCGCTCACAATTGAGGCAGACAGTTCCCCCACGGGCGTCGACAGTCGCGAACCTGAACTAAATGCCACGGCAGACGGTCGCGTGATACTGAGCTGGGTCGAGAAGGTGGCGGACAAGCGATACGCGTTACGCTACGCAACTCGGGACGAAAGTAATTGGTCCAGGGCTCACACGATCGCCGAAGGTGAGAACTGGTTTGTCAATTGGGCTGACTTCCCATCCGTCATAGCGCTTAGCGATGGCTCCCTCGCTGCGCACTGGCTCGTAAAAAGTGGTTCAGACACCTACGCCTACGACGTGAACATCGCCCGATCTAAAGACGGAGGCATTACATGGGGCAAGCCCATTGTGCCGCATACCGACAACACGCGGACGGAGCACGGGTTTGTTTCGTTGATACCGCTAGCGGACGGGCGCGTCGGGGCGATTTGGCTGGATGGCCGCAAACTCAAGAATGTTAAAGACCACGGCGATGAGGGCTCCCCCTTGCCCGAGAGCATGACATTACGGTATGCAGCAATCGATGCTGATGGCAACATCTCAGATGCGGCGCAACTCGACGAACGAGTGTGTGAGTGCTGTCAAACCTCGGCGACGTTGACCTCAGCCGGCGTTATCGCCGTTTATCGTGATCGATCCGAGAACGAGATACGCGACATTCAGTTTGTTGCGAGTCATCAAGGAAACTGGAGTTCGCCGAAACCCGTCTCTGCGGACAACTGGAAAATCAACGGCTGCCCTGTTAACGGTCCTTCGGTTTCCAGTGATGGTAAGCGAGTGGCCGTCGCGTGGTATTCCGAAGCTAACGACTTGCCCCGGGTGAGAGTGGCTTTCTCGGACGACGCAGGATCCACTTTTGGCAAAGCCATTGAAGTAGATGACGGTGAGACCCTGGGCCGAGTAGACCTACTCTTATTGCCCGATGGATCCGCACTTGTGTGCTGGCTCTCAGGAAACGCGGAGGCGGGAGCGTTAAAAGTGCGGAGGGTGCAATCTGATGGATCCCTGGGCGTTCCGGCCGTGATCGCTAAGACAGACATTTCGCGCTCCAGCGGCTTCCCGCGGATGGCGCGCCTCGCTGACGAGGTGTATTTTGCCTGGACCGAATTTGGCAAGCCATCCTACGTCCGCACCGCGAAATCGAACATCGCCGCGTACAAATAGCTCTGACCGCAACTCTCGGCAGACTAATGGGTGCCCAGCATCTCGAACTATTATGCGACGACACTTTCCGGGTTTTCTTTCCTCAATAGTCGGCGCAACTTCATTCTTGCTTTGTGAAGCTGGGATTTGGAGGTGCCTACTGCCACGCCGATCATCTTAGCAATCTCGGCATGGTCATGGCCCTCAATGTCATGAAGGACAAAAACTGATCTGTAGCCAGGTGGCAACTGCTTCAGGGCCCGCTCCAGGCTGATTCGATCGAGCACTGGCATTTTATCTGGGTTCTCAGTTCCACGGACAATCTGGACAGGTGTATCACCTTCCTCAGTAGTGCGTTCGAGCTTGACGCTTCTCTTGCGGAAATGCATTAAGACCTGGTTGACCGTGAGCCGGTGCAGCCAGGTGGTGAATGCTGACTCCCCGCGAAAGCTTCCGATTTTGCGAAACAATTGAATGAATACTTCCTGCGCCAAATCCTCCGCCTCGGCGGCGTTCTGAGTCATGCGCAAACACACGGAATAAACGCGACGATTGTGTCGCTCATACAGTTGTTCAAATGCACCCATATCGCCGCCAGCTGCGGCTATTGTCAGGGCGTGATCAGAAAGTGGCGCAATCTCAGCTTCAGATGAAGCTGCGCTCTTCGCACTTGACCAAAGGGGAAATACGTCAGTGGTGATCATGGCTTTAGCTAGAGCAACTAAGGGGCCAAGTATCCTATAGCAAATAGCCTGCTAGTTTGCCCTAACGTACCCCAAAAATAGGCCGTCAATCGACGAAAGAGGGTCTGCTGAACCCAAAAGGTGCAGCCCCTGTTGGCTCACATCATTGGAAGGGAGATTAAGGGTGAGTCTCGTGACCTCGGTCTCGTAGCCGCGCGCTACTGCCACCCGGAGGTTCCGGTTGCGATCTGGGCACGAGCTGAAAGAGCAAAGCGCGCTCTAAGAAACACTCAATGCGTCATATTGCCATGACCCTGATCGCTCATTTTCATCTGGACAGGCCTGACACGCAGAAATAAACGAAACGACGTGGGGTGCTGACCATAAATTGCGTCGAGCCGCGCCGGCTTCGAATAGAACGACACATCGCCGCCTAGTCCTAACGATATTTTGTCAGTATGCCAAACATCGCGAACCGCGCCAAAAGTGTAGGCGCCGATTCTAAAGGAAGGGTGATGATCCGCTATTCCCAGGAAGGCTCGATCCGCAGCGCGCAACAATTGGTTCTTGTCCGCCAGCTCCAGACGCGTGTAGAGATAATTCTTATCAAGGAAGTTCACGGTCGACTCGGCTACGTAGCCATTAAGATTGAAAATCTCTCCATCATGATTTTCATGGTTGCGGCCCCAGATCAAACTCGTGGCCCAATTCCCACGATTGAATGGTTTGTTGTAGGAAATCGACGCTGTGGTGCGTCGCACATCGCCCGGCTCCAGGGGTTCCGGATTGCGCAACAGCCCATGACTCACCTGCATCGACCAATTGCGATTGGGAGCGAATGACAGTCTGACTGAGCGTGAGTTCCAGGGATGCGCTTCAAAGTCGTAGCGGTTTTCGTCAGGCTCGCGGCCGTTGAAGATCGAACCTTCTAACTTGAACCAGCGATAAGTAAATCCTGTCGTCACTACTCCAAAAGTAATGTGGGAAGAATCCTGGTAATGGTGCGATAGGACTGCAGCCGGATTCTCGGAAGCGGAGATGCGATGCATGAAAGCTGGAGGACCGAGTGCCGGTTCACCGGGATAACCAACATAGGCGAACCAGGTTCCGCGTTCGCCGAGCGGCAGCGTGTACGTGGCGGACAACTCCATGAAGAGGTCGTGTGGATGCTGGGCGTCGATGATTGGCTGACCTTTGTAAGTCTCACCCGTTTGGAACAAAAGCGGCGAACCGCCGGGTGGAAAGGTGAACGGTTCAAAACTGAACATGCCTCGCAACAGGAGCGTGCCGCGTCCGAGCTTATGAAGCGCCATCGGCATGAACCAGTTTTGCGACTCGAGTTTCGTCACTCCGCGCGGACCGCCTTGGGAATTGACCCCGACGATTGTGTTGTAGTGAAACATCAGCAACCAGTCGCCGGATTGCTTGTGATGCATGTGCATCGGACTTGAAGCTGGATTCCACGCTGTGCCGGAAGCCATTTGACCCATCAAGAGAAAGTTAGAACCGCTTGAGCCAATCCGAATTCCCATCTCTTTTTCCGACATCACGAGCAATCCGGTGCTCGGAGACTCCACCGCGGCAGGATTCATGGCTTCGTGATCCGGAGACGCGACCTGGGGCGTTGGCGATGGCACTTCCGACGGGTGCTTATGAACTTCCGTCGGGGAAGGCGTTGCCGCCGGCATGTGCTTGTGAACTTCGGTTGGAGAGGGTTGCGGGACCGCTTTGTTATCGGGTGTTGCCGCTGGCGCTGGAGTTGCCGCTGGCGCTGGAGTTGCGGCAGGTGTAGGAGATGGTTTGGCCAAGCTTGGTTGCGGCTGGGGCTGAGGCTGTGGCTTATGTCCCTCGTGCTGCGAGTACGTCATCGTCGCAAGAGCTAAGACCAACATAATCGAACTCGGTACAAGGACAAATGACTTTGACTGTGTGAACACCTTCTTCATAACAAGACTTCCTTCTGGGGCTACTCGGTACAGTACGCGCGCGATAACGGCCGCTTCCGATTGCCGATGACTGGTGGCGATTGGCGATTGGCAATTAACGTTTAGCCAAAGTACCTAATCGAAAATTGCCAATTGGAAATTGGCAATGGTTAGCGGTCGCGATCGCTTCCGTCCTAAACGGTTACCGCCGGCACCCAAAATGCCGGGTGCCGGCGAGAACTAGCTGATGTGAAAGACTATTACTGTTTCGTCGTTTCCTTGTCTTTCATCTTCATCTGCATTTCGCATGAATCGCCGCTACAGCAGCAGCAACGTCCCTCACTCGAATGCTTCATCTGCGCTTGGGAGTGTTTCTGGGCGCCGCTGTGCTTCGCGGAACCACCGTGGCCACAACACGAAGTCATCGCACAACACGATTCCGCCTTCTGACTCTGGTCGGCCGGCTTTGTCGTCTGCGCCAGACCAACGGTGGCAATGGCGGCGGCAATTCCCAGCGACAGCCCGAGGGCAAATCCTCTAATACTTTTCATTTCGTTCTCCTGTTTTGTTAGAGATTGACGCGAACCCGGCGCTCAGAACCGCGAACGCCGGCAACATCAGACAGACCACGAATGGCGCAGTGGCCAGACAAGTGTGCTGTCCGTAAAGGCGGAAGCGACAGACGAGCGTCTGTCTTAGTTGATCTCTAAATCAGGAAGACGCAACAACGCAGGTAGGTGTGACCGCGGTTTGGTAAACGCGAAGACCGGGATAGAGCAGTGTGTTGTTCTGTGGTGATTGGAACTGTCCACTTCGTTACTGCAATCACAGCGGGACTGGCTGATTGCTTGTCGTCACTCCTTTTCGTAATCGCAACAGCGCGTCTCAATGCCAGAGGACACTCGCGACCGCCACTCGAAGGAACTGTATTGAGAGACTCGCTTTGCGAGATTAGCGTCTCGAGCTCGAGGCTCAGTCGATTGTTGGCTTTTGGAGTTTTAGCCTTGGCGTCAGCTTTCTTTTTCGCACAGCAATCATGAGATCCGCTTGCAGCACAAGCGTCGCCGGAAACAATTGTGCCCAGGTACTGCTCTGCGCCCACAGCTTGCTTGCCAGTTGCGGCGAATGCAGTCATGTCCTGGCAGCCGAACATACATCCGGCCCCAGCCATCCAAAGACTGAGGACCAGTATCGAGCCGCCGCGAACAACTTTCGTGAGAACGCCTATCATTGGTCAGAAGTCTAACCCCGCACCCCAAAACTTGTCGAGCTTGGCAGAATCCCAAAAGACTCGGCGCGAGAGTTCCTGTCAAAAACAAGTCGCGTAATTCCTTTTCGCATGAGCAGACTTTCGTATCTGTGGTCAACCGTGAGCGACGATAGCGACCGGTCAATTACTCACTTACGAAGCAGAATCTGTGCCGCTCGAAGGTAGTAGAGGACTTTGGACGCTGTAGTGTCCCTTGGTGCTCTTACCCGTAAAAATCCTCCGTACGAAAGGCCTCGGCTTGACCGCGTATTTTAGGCGGTGTTTGTGCCCCGCCGTAAAGTTACCTGTGATGTTTTAACCTACGCCCTCAGTGCGACCTTTGACCCACAAGGTGCGACTTTTGGCCCCATAAATCCGGAAGAGTTAGGCCTAAGCCTGGCTTTAATCTAGCTGTGCCGGCATGGCACAGCCACACCCTCACTGCCCTAGGCAAAGCCGAAGCGGACATGGCGCATCAGGTCTGAAGCAAAGCTCCAATGCTTTTAAACCGGGCTTTCTATACCCCACTTCAGTCTCGCATTAATCGGGAGAGCGTCGTTATCTATGTGACTTGTATTGCTGCATTCGGCTAGACTTACAAGGCTTGCAAATTGCCGATTGCCGACGAGAGGGTGACGACAGCCAAGGGCTTTCAACGCTGCTCGGAATTGAAAGGTCACCAAGAATTCCAATCGGCACTCGGCAAGCGGAAAGCGAAAATTACTTGGGGGGCGGAGAACCAATGGAGATTGATAAGGACAAAATCGTAACGCAGGACGAGCTTGATGAGCCGGCGCCGATGGATCAGGTTGAAGAGCGTGTGGAAGCCGAAATGAAAGTACTCGAGGGTCAGGCAAAAGAGCAGGTAGCTGACGGTCTCCAGGATGAGAAGTTAAAGAAAGAGGGTCAGCGTCTCAGAGCGGAAGGCGAACGCGAATTAGAGCAAGCTGCGGCTGAAGAAAAGAACGACTAGATTTTGCCCTTATCATTTAACGCTTCTTCGACAGCCTTGCGTAACTTAAGTGGCGTTTCTGAGGCGTTGTAGCCGACGAACCTGGTAAGCACGCGGCCGTCGCGAGAAATAACAAAACTCTGCGGAATGGCATTTCGATTGTTCATCAAGGTCAGAGCGACGTCTGCCGTAGCCCAACCGACGCGATAGTTCATACTGTAGTCGCTGACAAATTGTCGCACGCCCTCGGCCGAAGCTTCCGGGTTTTCTGTTGAGAGTCCCACAATCTCTAAGCCTTGCGGGCGAAACTCGCGATAGAGTTTTACGAGTTCAGGAATCTCGGAGCGGCAAGGCCCGCACCACGTGGCCCACAAATTAACTACCAGCACCTTCCCGCTGTAGTCACCGAGTTTGATAGGCTTACCGTTAACTGCCTTCAATTGTGCATCTCGCACTGTAACCGGCAAAGCCGCCGACGCGGTGGCCGGAGCCGGAGCGGGGGCTGCAGGGTTTACCGGAGCGCTGTTCGCCTTCGGCGCTGGTTCCCTGGTGGCTGGTTCATCGTTGGAATTACAGCTAGAGGCGCCGAACAATGCTACGAGTGTCAACACCATAATCGTGGACGCGACTCGTAAAGGCGTCCAGAAACTCTTTCTTTCTCTTACCTGTTTTTGAGCAGACATAAAATAATTTCAAAACTAAAACTTAACTTCGTGGCGAGAATAACATTCGCCCGTCTGGCCGTCGAATTGTCCACTGCCATCGGCAGCGGAAACTGACCAAGCCCTTACTGCTTCTTCTCAAATCTGAATGATTCCAGGATTACCGGTATCTGGCCCTTGTCGCCGACGTCTTCGACCCCTGCCAACTCAGGCGCGAGCGAAGTGGCAAGCATGTTTAAGGTCGCTCCGGTAGTTTGACCAGCGGTGCCACTCGGCAGGAAAACCACACGGCCCCAAATCTGGATGTCGCCCTTACTTGTTTCCTTCGACAGACTCACAAACCGAAATTCGTAGGCGTCCATCGAATTGATCTTCGTGGGACCTTCCGAAACCTTGCGATACTCAGGAAAGTCCTTTGAAAGATTCGCGCTCACAAGCTCCACCAGCCGGGGAAACAGTGGAGTGTCTGACTCGAAAGTTCCCTGACTGGTGTACCAGCCCACGGCGAAGTTTTCCTGCGTAAAGTCTGGCGGCAGCCTTCTTTCTACTTTCACAAAGTTCATTGCGCCGGCCACGCCGGCTCTCGGGTCCGCTTCCCAGCCGTTGGGATAGTAGAAGGAAAAGTCGAGATAGTGTTCCGCTAATTTTCCGTCAAGATTGGCGTTCGAGTTTTCAAACTTTGTCGTGTCAGGAGGAGGAACGAATTCATCCGGCGTCGTAGTCGTTTCTGGGGTCGTGACTACAGCTTCATTCGTGTTGGTCGGGACCTCGGCGGGCGGAGTCTCTCGGACCACCACCGGACGATCCCGCGTCTGATCGAGGCGAGGCTTAATCACGAAAAAGAAGGCCGCAGCAAGTCCGCCAACTCCTAGTATCAGGAGCACTGCAAGAATGCCTAGCACTAATGGCAGCTTCGATTTCTGCTTAGCTGGTTGCAGGCTTCCGGTCTCACCCTTCGTTTCTGCCTGCGGCAGCGGCGGTAACGGCGAAGATGTCGGCGCAGCGGCGGCTGCGGGCGGGGGCGGGGGCGGCGTGGAAGCTGGCCCAGTCGGCGCAG
>Ga0079217_10000502_pt1 | contig 9843 bp, 8 predicted proteins | sample NCAS200_FD_76343 | JGI IMG/M metagenome (GOLD analysis project Ga0079217, IMG submission 76343) | Agricultural soil microbial communities from Utah to study Nitrogen management - NC AS200 | ecosystem: Environmental > Terrestrial > Soil > Agricultural land | place: USA: Utah | collected 2014-06-11 | reverse complement strand
CGGGAGCAGCTTTACGGCGTGAGCGGCAGGCCGTAACGAATGCAGCACGAGGGCCGATGCGCGCGCATCGGCCCTCGTGCTGCATTCGTTACGGCCTGCCGCTCACGCCGTAAAGCTGCTCCCGCACCCGCACCCACCGGTCGCGTTGGGATTGGTGAAGGTGAAACCGGAGCCCTGCATCGACGACGTGTAATCGATCAGTACGCCATGCAGGTATTGCGCGCTGAAGCCGTCGACGAAGACCCGCACCCCGTTCACGTCGAGCGTCATGTCGTCCTCGACGGCGCGCTCCTCGATGTTCAGGCTGTACTTGAAGCCCGAGCATCCGCCGGGGAGCACGCTGACGCGGAGCCCGGCCCACTCGGCGGGGACATCCTCGGCCGCGATGAATTTCTTCACCTCGTCCGCTGCGCGGTCCGAGAGGTTGACCACGACCCCGCTCGGCGCGACCTGTGGTTCCGTTCCTGCCATCCAACACTCCGTCTAGGGTTCTGATGGAAGGTAGATACTCCGCCCCTCGCAGTCAACGCAGCACGGAGTCAAGTCGTTGAGAGACAACGACAAGGGTCAGAGGCGTCCGGCGGCCGCCGCGATGCGGTCGGCCACCTCCCTCCGGACCGGCCCCCAGCGCGAATTGTCGCGTGTCGGGTGCACCCGGTTGCTGAGCAGCACGATTACGAGATCGCGCCGGGGGTCCACCCAGATCGAGGTGCCGGTAAATCCCGTGTGGCCGAAGCTGTGGCGCGACAGGCGAGTGCCGGCGCTGCTGCCCTCGGAGGGCGTGTCCCAGCCGAGCGCGCGGCTCGATCCCCGCGGCTGATTCTGCTTCCGGAAAAAGGCCTTCGGATGCTTGCCATCGGTGAGCGTGTCGCGGCGTCCCTGCGCGACTGCGAGTATCCAGTCGCCGAAATGGAGGAGGTCCCGCGCGGTGGAGAAGAGCCCGGCGTGGCCCGAGACGCCCTCGAGGCGCGCGGCATTCTCGTCATGCACCTCGCCGCGGAGTATCCGGCCCCGCCATGGGTCGAGCTCGGTCGGCGCAATGCGTGGTGCGAGCTCGGGCGGCGGGAGGAACATCGTGGAAGAAAGACCGAGCGGAGCGAAGACACGTCGGGCGAGAATCGAATCGAGTCGCTCGCCGTACGCCGTCTCGACCGCCTGGGTCAGCACGATCGCGCCCACGTCCGAGTACACGAATCGAGTCCCCGGCGCGGTGTCGAGCGCAGTCGTGTCGGCCAGCAGCAGCGCGGCCGCACGGTCGGAAGTCTCCTTGTGCAGCGGTCGCCACGCCGGGAGACCCGAGGAGTGGGTGAGGAGGTGGCGAAGCGTGACCTTCGATTTCAGTCCGCCGCTGAAGGCCGGCACGTATCGCTCGACCGGCGCGTGGAGCTCGATGCGCTTCTCCTCGAGCGCGAGCATCACCGCCGTCGTCAGGCCAACCACCTTGGTGAGCGAGGCAAGGTCGTAGATGGTGGCGGAGTCTGGTGACGTTGCGTCGTCGGTGCCGAGGCGACCGGTGGCGTGATAGAAGTGCCGGCCCCCGTGACTGACCCCCAGCACCGCACCGGGGGCCGCCCCGCCGGCGACCGCCGAGTCGAGGTACGCAACAGCAGCGCCGAAGGCGTCGTCGGGAAGGGGTCCGGACGGGGAGGGGCGCGCGCACCCGAAGAGCGCGACCACGAGTGCAGCGACGAGCTTCATCGACCGGCGGCGGGGCTCGCGCGATCGGCTGCGTCGCGGAGGAGACCCGCGCCGATCTGATAGCGCGGTGGAATGCGGACGGGAAGAGTCCCGGTGATGGCGGCCCCACTCAGCGCTCGCGCCGCCGCACGCTCGTTGTGCGCGTTGGTCGTCCAGGCGGCGATGAAGGACCCGACGTGCGGCGTCTGCATGACGATGTACGGCGATCCGAACGAGACGAGTGCGGTCGGCCGTGCCATCGCGGTGGAGTCCACCAGCGTCGCGATCGCCGAGGCGACCTCGATCGTGGCCCGCCGCTCGACGCCGCGAATCGCGACGGCGAAGACGGCGTAGGGGCTGCCGTCCAGTGCGGCGCGCGCGGCCTCGTAGCCCACTGGCCCGCTCTCGGGGGTGAGCCGCACCAGCGTCACGTCGTGTCCGCGGGCGCGCAGCTCGGCGGCGAAGGTGTTCCCGACGCCCGCCGTCGCCCCCTCGCCGTACGTGACGAGCGTCAGCTTCCGCGGAACCGCCCGGAGACTGTCCACCACGCCGGTCGAGTCGCCGGCCAGGACGATCGAGCGCGCCGCGATCTCCGCGGCCTCGCGCTGGAACTCCGCGCGGCCGACCACGTCGGCGACGCTGTCGAGCGGCACCGAGCGGCGTGCGAAGAGGCCCAGGCGGCGCTTGGTCGCGAGCACGCGCTCGACGGAGCGATTGAGTCGTACCTCCGGGATGCGCCCGGAGCGCACCGCCTCCTCCATCGCGGCCACGGTCACCCACGGATCCGCCGGCTGAAGCAGGATGTCGGCGCCGGCGATGAAGCTCAGCACCGCGGCCTCGCCGGGGCCGTACTGGTTCACCAGCGCGCCCATGTTGAGCGCGTCGGTCATCGTGATGCCATCGAAGCCGAGCGAGTCGCGGAGCAGCGCGGTGATGATGTTCGGGGCGACGGTGGCCGCGCGCGAGTGCCCGCTGTCAATTGCCGGCAGTGCGATGTGACCGGACATGATGGCGGCGACATCGGCGGCGACGGCGGCGCGGAACGGCACCAGCTCGATCGAATCGAGTCGCGCCCAGCCCGCCTCGATCACCGGAAGCGACAGGTGGCTGTCGGTCCCCGTATCGCCGTGACCGGGAAAGTGCTTCGCCGTAGCGAGCATCCCGTGATCCTGGATTCCCTTCACCGCCGCGGCGACGAGGCGCCCGACTGCGGTTGGATCCTCCCCGAAGGACCGCGTGTTGATGATGGGATTGGCAGGGTTGTTGTTCACGTCGGCGACCGGCGCGAACGTGATGTGGATGCCGACGGCCCGACCTTCGATGGCCGTCACGCGGCCCACCTGATATGCGTCCAGCTCCCTGCCGCTGGCGCCCACGCCCATATTGGGTGGGAAGCCGGTCGCTCCGACGAGCCGGAAGGTGGTTCCGCTCTCGAGGTCGGAGCCGATGAGGAGGGGAATCGCGGAGCGGGACTGCAGCCGGTTGAGCTTGGCCGCGACATCCATCGGTGACCCGATTGAAATGAGCACGCCCCCCACGTGCAGCGAGTCCACCCAGCGCTCGTAGGTCTGGAATGCCTCGCCGTCGAACGGCTCATAGCCGCCGGGAATCCAGGGAACGACGAGCTGCGCGATGCGATCGCGCAGCGGCAGCGAATCGAGCAGTCGCGAGACGTCGCTCGTCACCGGCGCCGGTCCGTCGGGCCGGGCCGGCGCGCACCCCACCAGCACGGCCGTCAATCCTGCGAGGTACTTGAGATGCACGGATCGCTCACTCTGCTCGTAGGTGGCACTGTACTTCTCGGATGCGCGGCCGTCGCCTCCGCCGGCAGCCGGAGTGCACGCGTCCGACCGGGCGTCGAGGTGCTGCTCACCGACAGCGCGCACCTAATTCGAGGGCGGCGCCTCGGTCTCGTCACGAACCAGACCGGCATTGACTCGCGGGGAGTGAGCGATGTCGAGGTGCTGCGCGGCGCAGGCGTACGGCTCGTCGCGCTCTTCAGCCCCGAGCACGGCTTCCGCGGCGCCGCCGATCCTGGCGCGGCCATCGCGACCACGATCGATTCGGCGACGGGTCTTCCAATCTACAGCCTTTATGGTCGCACGTCCGCTCCGACGGACTCGATGCTCGCCGGGCTCGATGCGATCGCGATCGACCTGCAGGATGTCGGCGCGCGCTACTACACGTACATCTCCACCGCCGTCGAGGTGATGCGCGTCGCCGGACGCCGCCGGCTTCCGGTCATCATCCTCGACCGGCCGAATCCGATCGGCGGCGCGGTGCAGGGGAGCGTGCTCGACACCGCATTCACCTCATTCGTCGGCCGGCTGCCGGTGCCGATGCGGCACGGACTCACGATGGGAGAAATGGCCCGATTCGCGAATCGTGAACTCGGGCTGGGCGCGATCCTCCACGTGGTGCCGGCATCCGGATGGCGGCGGCGGGCAGCGCTCGACGCGACCGGGCTTCCGTTCGTGCCGCCGAGCCCGAACCTGAGGTCGCTGGAAAGCCTGTTTCATTATCCGGGGACCTGCCTCTTCGAGGGAACCACGCTCTCGGTAGGACGCGGCAGCGATGCGGCATTCGAGCAGATCGGGTCGCCGTGGCTCGACGCGCCGCGCATCATCGCCGCCATGCGGCAGCTCCGCCTCCCCGGCGTCGAATACGCGCCGGTCCGCTTCACCCCTCGCCGTCCCGGCGACGGGAAATACGCCGATACCTCGCTGGCCGGGATCCGCCTTCGCGTCACCGACCGCTCCCGCTACGACCCCGTCGCGACGGCCGTCCATCTCATGGCGGCGATCGAGGCCGTGCATCCCGATGAGATGCGCTGGAATGCGCGCCAGTTCGATCGCCTCGCGGGCGATTCCGGCCTGCGCGAGCAACTCGAGCGAAAGGTCGACCCTGCCGTCATCATGCGTGCGTGGGATCCCGAGCGCCGAGCCTTTCAGGCGGCGATCCGGCCGTACCTCATCTATCGCTGAGCCGGCCGGCAACGCGTCGCGACGCCGCCCCGTCCGATTGCCCCAAGTCGTTTCCGCGGTTATCCTTTCGCGGCTCTTTTGGTGACTTTTTCCGACCGCCGCCCGGAGGATGGAACGACGGTGAAGCTGCTTGGCGCCCTGGAACGCCCCTACTACGCGTTGGTGCGTCCTCCCGTGAACGCGCTGATCCGCGCCGGCGTCAGGCCCAACACCATCACCACCGTCGGCACCGGTTTCGTCCTGCTGTCGGCGATCGCCTATGGCATGGGCCATGTCCGCTGGGGCGGGGCGCTGCTGCTGGTGAGCGGGGTGGTCGATACGCTCGACGGGCAGGTGGCCCGGGGCGGCGCCATGGAGACCCGCTTCGGCGCATTCTACGACTCGACGATCGACCGGGTCGGCGACGGCGCCACGTTCATCGGGCTCGGCGTCTACCTCATGACCGCGCCGGACGTGTTCTGGCGGCTGCCCGCGGTCATCCTCTGCATGGTCGCCATTCTCGTGTCCCTGCTCGTCTCCTACGCCCGCGCGCGGGCCGAAGGACTCGGGATCGACTGCAAGGTCGGCATCGCCCAGCGCGCCGAGCGCATCATCCTGCTCGGGCTGGTGTCCCTCGCCTTCGGGTCGGCCGGCCAGAACCTCCCCCTCGAGATCGCCGTGCTGCTCCTCGTGGCCGCATCCACGATCACCGTGGTGCAGCGCTTCGTCTACGTATACCGCGTAACGTCGGGGCCCGAGCGCCCACCCGAGACCCCGCGGCCGACGCTCGCGGACTCCCCGGCGCTCGAATCCCTCTCGAAAGGACGTTAGGAGTGCCCGAAAAGACCGCACGCAAGGTCGTTCCCGCCAAGGGCCGCCTCGGCGTGCTCAGCGTCGGCCTCGGGGCCGTCGCGACGACGTTCATCGCGGGCGTCGAGAACATCCGTCGGGGCCACGCGAAGCCGATCGGGTCGCTCACGCAGATGGGGACGATCCGGCTCGGCAAGCGCACCGATGGCCGGGCGCCGCTCATCCGCGAGTTCGTGTCCCTCGCCTCCCTCGAGGATCTCGTATTCGGCGCCTGGGACCCGGTGCCCGACAACGCGTATCAGGCGGCACTGCACGCGGGCGTGCTCGACCGGCACGACCACGTCGAGCCGATCGCGGATTTTCTCAAGTCGCTCGAGCCGATGCCCGCCGTCTTCGAGCAGGCGTATGTCAAGCGGCTCGAGGGGAAGAACGTCAAGAAGGGGAAGACCAAGCGCGAGCTTGCCGAGCAGCTGCGACAGGACATCCGTGACTTCAAGGCGAAGCACGCCTGCGACCGGCTGGTGATGGTGTGGTGCGCGTCGACCGAGGTGTTCATCGCGCCGGGTCCGGCGCACCAGTCGCTTGAGGCGTTCGAGAAGGCGATGGACGCGAACGACGCCTCCATCGCGCCGTCGATGCTCTACGCCTATGCCTCGATCATGGAGGGGGTCCCGTTCGCGAATGGGGCGCCGAATCTCTCGTGCGACTTTCCCGCGCTCGAGAAGCTGGCGAAGGAGAAGGGTGTCCCGATCGGCGGCAAGGACTTCAAGACCGGCCAGACGATGCTCAAGACGGTGCTGTCGCCGATGTTCAAGGCGCGCATGCTGGGCGTGGCCGGCTGGTACTCGACGAACATTCTCGGCAATCGCGACGGCGAGGTGCTCGACGACCCCGAGAGCTTCAAGACGAAGGAGGAGTCGAAGCTCGGCGTCCTCGAGCACATCCTCCAGCCGCAGCTCTACCCGGACCTCTACGGCTCGATGTACCACAAGGTCCGCATCAACTACTACCCTCCGCGCGGCGACAACAAGGAGGGATGGGACAACATCGACATCTTCGGGTGGCTCAACTACCCGATGCAGATCAAGGTGGACTTCCTCTGCCGCGACTCCATCCTCGCGGCGCCGCTCGTACTCGACCTCGCGCTCTTCTTCGACCTGGCGCAACGCGCCGGCCTCTCGGGCATCCAGGAGTGGCTCTCGTTCTACTTCAAGAGCCCGCAGGTGGCTCCCGGCCTGTATCCGGAGCACGACCTCTTCATCCAGCTGACCAAGCTCAAGAACACGCTGCGCTGGATGATGGGCGAGGATCAGATCACCCATCTCGGCATCGAGTACTACCAGGAAGCATGAAGTACTTCCACCGGACGCAGTTGGCGCCCGACGCCGCGATCGCGGCCGCCGCGGCCTTCTTCGGCCAGCGGATGGGTCCGGTCGAGGAAGAGCCTCGGCGTCGCCGCTTCGCGAGCCCGCTCGGCCAGCTCGCCGTCGACGTGATGGCCGAGGGCGGCCACTACACGCTCGTCACGGTCGAAACCGACCAGCCGGGCGAGAGCGAGCTCGACAAGCTCGGCAAGCGCTTTCTCACCATGCTGCACACCGCGGCAGATCCGACGCACCGACCGATCGGCGCCTACTAGGCGCCGCCTTCATCGCCCACCCGGCACCCACACTGATGGAGTTTCCGATGCACTGGTTGTCCAGTCTAGGCAGGCGCCTGCTTCCGCTCGCCCTTGTTCTCCTCGCCGTGCCGGTGCTCAGCGCGCAGGCGCCGGAGCACCGTCCGGGCGGCGAGGTGAACCTGCAGCTCCCCGATCTGCATCAGGGCGACTTCCTGGGCTTCACCGGGCATGAGATTCTCCTTTCGGGCCTCGTCGTCTGCGTGCTCGGCCTGCTCTTCGGCCTGATGAGCTACGCGAACGTGAAGAAGCTCCCGGTGCACCAGGCGATGGCCGACGTCTCGGAGCTCATCTATGAAACGTGCAAGGCCTACCTCACGCAGCAGGGGAAGTTCCTGCTCGCGCTCTGGGCCTTCATCTGCGTCGTGATCGTCGTGTACTTCCGGCTGACCGGCCTCGAATGGCCGAAGATCGCGATCATCCTGCTGTTCAGTCTCATCGGCATGGCGGGAAGCTACGGCGTGGCGTGGTTCGGCATCCGCATCAACACGCTGGCGAATTCGCGGACGGCGTTCGCGAGCCTCCGCGGCAAGGGCTGGCCGGTCTGCGACATCCCGCTCCGCGCGGGCATGAGCGTCGGAATGATGCTCATCTCCGTCGAGCTGCTCTTCATGCTCGCGATCCTGCTCTTCATTCCGTCGACTGTGGCCGGGGCCTGCTTCCTGGGTTTCGCCATCGGTGAGTCGCTGGGCGCGGCGGCGCTCCGGATCGCCGGCGGCATCTTCACCAAGATCGCCGACATCGGCGCCGACCTGATGAAGGTCGTGTTCAAGATCAAGGAAGACGACGCCCGGAACCCCGGCGTCATTGCGGACTGCGTCGGCGACAACGCCGGCGACTCGGTCGGTCCTACGGCCGACGGCTTCGAGACGTACGGCGTCACCGGAGTCGCGCTCATCTCGTTCATCGTCCTCGCCGTAGCCGATCCGATGGTCCAGGTGAAGCTGCTCGTCTGGATCTTCCTGATGCGCGTAATGATGGTGCTCGCGTCCGGCGCCTCGTACCTCGTCAACAACGCCGTCTCGGCCGGCCGCTATCGCGACGCGGTCAAGTTCAACTTCGAAGTGCCGCTCACCTCGCTGGTGTGGCTCACCTCGATCGTGTCGGTCGCGCTCACGTTCGTCGTGTCGAAGCTGGTGATCCCGGAGCTCGCGGGGAACACCGACCTCTGGTGGCAACTCTCGCTCGTCATCACCTGCGGAACGCTTGCCGGCGCGATCATCCCGGAGATGGTGAAGGTCTTCACGTCCACCCACTCCCGGCACGTGCGCGAGGTGGTCTCGTCGTCGCGCGAAGGCGGGGCGTCGCTCAACATCCTGTCGGGTCTGGTGGCCGGAAACTTCTCCGCCTACTGGCTCGGCATGGCGATCATGGGCCTCATGGCGGTCGCCTACGGGGTCAGCACCATGGAGCTGAGCCAGGAAGGACTGATGAAGGCCCCGGCGATCTTCGCCTTCGGCCTCGTGGCCTTCGGGTTCCTCGGGATGGGACCGGTCACGATCGCGGTGGACTCGTACGGTCCGGTGACCGACAATGCGCAGTCCATCTACGAGCTCTCCCAGGTCGAGGAGATGCCCGGCGCGCAGGCCGACATCCGCCGCGATTTCGGCTTCGACACGAACTTCACGGTCGCGAAGGAGCTGCTCGAGGAGAACGACGGAGCGGGGAACACGTTCAAGGCCACGGCCAAGCCGGTGCTGATCGGCACTGCCGTGGTCGGTGCGACCACGATGATCTTCTCGATCATCATGGCGCTGACGCACGGCCTGACGGAGGGAATGGAGAAGCTCTCGATCCTGCACCCGCCGTTCCTGCTCGGCCTCATCACCGGCGGCGCGGTGATCTACTGGTTCACCGGCGCGTCGACGCAGGCAGTGACGACCGGCGCCTATCGGGCCGTCGAATTCATCAAGGCAAACATCCGCCTCGAGGGGGTCACGAAGGCCTCGGTCGAGGACAGCCGGAAGGTGGTAGAGATCTGCACCCAGTACGCGCAGAAGGGGATGTTCAACATCTTCCTGGGTGTCTTCTTCGCCACGCTCGCCTTCGCGTTCATCGAGCCGTTCTTCTTCATCGGCTACCTGATCTCGATCGCGCTGTTCGGCCTGTTCCAGGCGATCTTCATGGCGAACGCCGGTGGTGCATGGGACAACGCGAAGAAGATCGTGGAGACCGAGCTCAAGATGAAAGGCACCGAGCTCCACGCCGCCTCGGTCGTCGGCGATACCGTCGGCGATCCCTTCAAGGACACGTCATCGGTCGCCATGAACCCGGTGATCAAGTTCACCACGCTCTTCGGCCTGCTGGCCGTCGAGCTGGGCGTGTTCCTCGCGGGAGAGTACGGCGCCAGGCTGGGCATCATCCTGGCCGCGGTGTTCTTCGGCGCGTCACTCTACTTCATCCACCGCTCGTTCTACGGCATGAGGATCGAATCAGCCCGATGAGCGTGCGCCGGCTGGCCGTCCTCGGGCTCGTGCTGGTTGCGAGTCCGGGGACGGTGGCCGCGCAATCCACGGACCGCGAAGTCGCCGCCGAGGTCGAGCGACTCCCGCCCCGCCTCATCGAGATCAGGCCCGACATCCAACGGAACCCGGAGCTCAGCAACCGGGAGACCCGGACCCCCCCCCGAGCCCGACCCGTCGACGGCACCGAGGCTCGGCACCATCGCCGCCACCGCCACGGCATCGACGCGCGACCGCAGCGGCGCCACGACTT
>Ga0079217_10000500_pt1 | contig 9875 bp, 11 predicted proteins | sample NCAS200_FD_76343 | JGI IMG/M metagenome (GOLD analysis project Ga0079217, IMG submission 76343) | Agricultural soil microbial communities from Utah to study Nitrogen management - NC AS200 | ecosystem: Environmental > Terrestrial > Soil > Agricultural land | place: USA: Utah | collected 2014-06-11 | reverse complement strand
GTCACGGGCGTCTGCGCCTGCTGGGTCTCCATGACTGAATTGCACATCGACCCGACCGCGGCGTACGCGGCGGAGTAGAAGATGAATCCGAGCGTGAAGAAGAGGAGGAAGACGACGAAGAGATCGGGCGTGACCGTCGGGATCGCGAAGTTCGCGACCGCGGCCGGCGAAGCGCCGAACGCTCCGGCCAGCTGCGTCTTGAACGTCGTGAGCACCATCGCGGTGCCGGCCCAGAGCCCGAGCTGGAGCAGGGCGACCCCGCCGACGCCGAGCACCTTGCCGAGCAGCATCTCGAACGGCGAAACGCTCGAGACGAGGACTTCCATGATGCGGGAGGTCTTCTCCTCGACGACCGACGACATGACCGTCATCCCGTAGAGCAGGAGCGCGAAGTACAGCATCATCGACATGATGTACGCGAGAAGGAACGACGCCTCGCCCGTTTCGCCCGTCACCCGGCCCTCGCTCACCTTGAACGTCTGCAGCTCGATCGGCCGGAGCGACTGCATGACGAGCGAGGGGTCCACCCCCGCGTTCGCCAGACGCGCCTGGACCACCATCGGACTCAGCGCACGCCGGAGCGCCGCCATCTCGCCGGGACTGCCGACGTTCACGCCGACGTACTCCACGTCACCCGTCGCGAGCGTCGAGTCGTTCACCACGAGGATTCCGTCAACGGCGGCCGCGCCCGCGCTCCGGAGGCCGGTGAGGGCGACCAGTGAGTCCCGCACCGCCTGATAGCGCTGCGCGGCCGCCTCCACGTGGTCGACCCGGTATCGGGGCCGGGTGCGGGTGACGGTGTCCCGCATCTCGCCGCGGAGCCGGCCGGCGAACAGCTCCCCAAGCGGGCCGGGGTCCGCATCGAGCACCACGACGTGCTTCGGCGCGGTCTGCCGCCGCTCCAGCATGATCGGCAGGATGAAGAGCACCGCCATGAGCAGCGGTCCGATCACCGTGCCGATCACGAACGCGCGGGTGCGGACCCGTGTCATGAACTCCCGGCGCATGATCGCGACGACGTTACGCATGCGCTGCCTCCACGGGCGCCGCCGACGCGGCCCCGACCTTCGAGATGAAGATGGACTCGAGCGACGGCTCGACGACGGCGAAGTGGGACAGGCCCGCGCCGGCGCGCACCAGCGCCTCGAGCAGCCGGTCGCCCGAGGCACCGTCCGCAAGCTCGAGCTCGGCGCTCGCGCCGTTGTCGTCCACGTGCGCGACGAGCGTGCGGTCATCGAGCACACGGCGTGCCTTGTCGCGGTCGCGTGTGAAGGTGAGGCGTACGTGGCGGCTCCCGACCTCGCGCTTGATGTCGGCCACCGTCCCATCCACCACCTTGCGACCGCGCGCCATGATCACGATGCGGTCGCACATGCGCTCCGCCTGGTCCATGATGTGCGTCGAGAAGAGCACCGTGCGGCCGCCGCGCGCGATATCCACGACGACGTCCTTCATCACCTTCGCGTTGACGGGATCGAGTCCGCTGAAGGGCTCGTCGAGCACTACGAGCTCCGGCTCGTGGAGCAGCGCGCCGATGAACTGCACCTTCTGCTGCATGCCCTTCGAGAGGTCCTCCACCTTCCGGTCCGCCCAGCCGTCGAGTCCGAGGCGGTCGAGCCACGCACGCCCGCGAGCACGGGCGTCGGAGCGCCGCAGCCCCTTGGTCTCACCCAGGAAGACGAGGTGCTCGAGCACCCCCATCTTCTTGTACAGGCCACGCTCCTCGGGCAGGAACCCGATGCGCGCCGAGAGGTCGCGGCTGGCCGGCCGACCGAAGACCGCGATCCGGCCCTCGTCGGGGGTCAGGATGTTCATGATCATGCGGATCGTGGTCGTCTTCCCCGCCCCGTTGGGGCCGAGAAGCCCGAAGATGCCGCCCCGCGGCACCGCCATCGTCAGGTCCTGTACCGCGACATGACCCGAGAAGCGCTTGGCGATACGATCTACGAGAATGACTGGGTCCGACATCGAGGCTCCGCGTCATGAATCGGGCCCTCTTTCGCAGGCCGAGGGCGTTTCCTATAGTGGCCCATGCCCTACAAAATCCGGATCGACAGGGAGCTCTGCAGCGGCTATGCGGAGTGCGTCGCCATCGCCCCGGAGGTCTTCGAGCTGACTGACCGCAACGTATCGGTCGTGCTCGATCCCGAGAGTACCGACGACGAGACCATCCTCGACGCGGCGCGGGCCTGCCCGGTGGATGCGATCACGCTCGTCGACGAGTACGAGGACCAGGTGTATCCGGGTTGAGAGGACGAGAGACGAGGGACGAGGGACGAGCAAGATCTGCCTCGTCCCTCGTCCCTCGACTCCTCGACCACCTCACCCGAACTTTCGAATCTCTCCCGCTTCCTCGTCCGGCACGATCAGCATCTTCTCACTCACCCGCACGCCGAACGCCCGCATCCGCTCGAGCCAGGCATCCCGATCCAGCTCCGCCGTCGTGGGATCGTGTACCGCGGCGTCATGCATGATGACCCCGCGCGAACCGCGCTCATGATACCGGCCGACGTAGGTACGTCCCGACCGGCCGGCGAGTACCACGGTGATGCCGTGCAGCTCTTCGCGGTCGCGATGAAACGTGTGACCAGTCACGCGCTCTTGACGGCGGGGGTGCAGTAGCGGTCGAACGCAGCCGTGAGATCGGCGGCGATCGCCTCGGGACGGCGGCCCTCGATCTGGTGGCGGTGAATGAAGTGCACCACCTCGCCGTCGCGGAGCAGCGCTAGCGACGGCGACGACGGCTGATACTCCGGGAAGAACTGCCGCGCGCGCGCGGTGGCCTCGAGATCCTGGCCCGCGAACACGGTGAGGACCTGTTGCGGCAGCACGGGGTGCCGGAGCGCCTGCGCGAGTGCGGGGCGCGCGTTGCCGGCGGCACAGCCGCAAACCGAGTTCACGAAGACGAGCATGGTCCCACGCGCATCAGCGAGCGTGGCATCCACCTCGGCGGCGGTACGCAGCTCCTTGGCGCCCATGCGGGTCATTTCGTCGCGCATGGGAGCGACGAGGGAGGGAGGATATGGCATTGCGGTGCGAACTCCTTGTGTGTGGTCGCGGGTCGCGAGGGTCGCGAGTCGCGAGATCTGTTCGGTCGGCATCGCGACTCTCGCGACCTCCGCGACCCGCGCAACCTACTCTGTCGATACTACCGGTTCATCCTGCCGCTCGAGCGCCGCCTTCAGGGCGTGCCAGCCGAGACTCGCGCACTTCACTCGTACGGGAAACTCCGCGACGCCGGAGAAGACGGCGAGCTTGCCGAGATTGGCCTCGGCCGCCGGACGCTGACCGGTGACGACGCCGTGGAAGCGGTCGAAGAGCTCGAGGGCCTCGTCGCGCCGCTTGCCCTTCACTGCCGCCGTCATCATCGACGCGCTCGCCGTGCTGATGGCGCAGCCGGAGCCCTGGAAGCTCACATCATCGATCACGTCGCCATCGCCCAGCTTGAGCCAGACACCGAGCTGGTCGCCGCAGAGCGGATTGTAGCCCTCCGCGTGGCGGTCGGCATTCTCCATCACGCGGTAGTTCCGCGGCGAGCGGTTGTGGTCGAGGATCACGCTCTGGTAGAGCTCGTTCATCGTGGCCATCAGCCGAACACCGCGCGCACGCGCTCGATGCCGCGGACGAGCGCGTCCACCTCCGCGGCCGTGTTGTAGAGCGCGAACGACGCGCGCGCCGTCGCGGCAAGACCGAACCGCCGCATGAGCGGCTGCGCGCAGTGGTGGCCGGCGCGGATGCAGATCCCCTCGTCGTCCAGGATCGTTCCGATGTCGTGCGGGTGGGCGTCGTCCATCACGAACGAGACGACCGAGACCTTGTCCGCCGCCGTTCCGATGATGCGGAGCCGCGGGATCGCCGACAGGCGCTCGGTGGCGTACTCGACGAGCGCGTGCTCGTGCGCCGCGATCGCCGGCCGGCCGACGCTCTCGATGTAATCGACCGCCGCGCCGAGGCCGACCGCACCCGCGATATGAGGCGTTCCGGCCTCGAACTTGGCCGGCAGCGGGGCCCAGGTCGTCTTCTCGAACGACACGCTCCCGATCATGTCACCGCCGCCTTGATACGGCGGCATCGCCTCGAGCAGCGCTTCCCTGCCGTACAGCACGCCCATCCCGGTAGGTCCCAGCATCTTGTGCGACGAGCACGCGAAGAAGTCGACGCCGAGTGCCGCGACGTCGACCTCGAGGTGCGGCGCGGCTTGGGCGCCGTCGAGCAGGACCGGTACTCCCGCAGCGTGGGCGAGCTCGATCACGCGCGCGACCGGATTCACGGTGCCGAGCGCGTTCGAGACGTGTGACAGCGCCACCATGCGGGTGCGGTCGCCCAGCATTCGCTCGAGCTCGTCCAGCGAGATCTCGCCGGCGTCGTTGACCGGGACGACCCGGACGCGGGCGCCGGTCTGCTCGGCGACGAGCTGCCACGGCACGATGTTGGAGTGGTGTTCCAGCGCGCTCAGGAGGATCTCGTCGCCCGGTTGGAGCCGCGGACGCGCGTAGCTCTGGGCGACGAGATTGATGCCTTCGGTCGTGCCGCGGGTAAAGATGATCTCGTGAGCGTGCCGGGCGCCGAGATAGCGGCGAAGCTTCTCGCGGGCAAGATCGTACGTGTCGGTGGCGCGAACGCTGAGCTCGTACACCCCGCGGTGGATGTTTGCGTTCCCGGTGGCATAGAACCCGGCGACGGCATCGATGACCTGGCGCGGCTTCTGACTCGTGGCCGCGCTGTCGAGATAGACCAGCGGGCGGCCCCGGCTCGTCCTCGTGGACAGAATCGGGAAGTCGGCGCGAATCGCGTCGACGTCATACGTCGCGGCGGGTCGGGCCCTCTGTCCCGCGGTCGCGGTCATCAGGCGAGCGAGCCCAGACGCTCGAGGACGAGCCGGTCGAGCTCGGCCCTCACCGGCTCGAGGGCGACCTCGCTCACCACTTCCGCGGCGAATGCGTAGGTGAGCAGGCGGCGCGCCTCGGCCGCCGGGATCCCGCGGCTCCGCGCGTAGAACACCGCGACTTCGTCGAGCCGGCCGATCGTCGCTCCGTGGGTGCACCTCACGTCGTCGGCAAAGATCTCGAGCTGCGGCTTCGTGTCCACCCGGGCGCCGTCGGACAGGATCAGGTTCCGGTTGGTCTGCTTGGCATCGGTCTTCTGCGCCTCGGGCTTCACGAAGACCTTGCCGTTGAACACCGCGCGCGAGCGCCCGTCGAGCACGCCCTTATAGACCTCCCAGCTGTTGCAGTTGGGATGGTCGTGATAGATCGCGGTATGGTTGTCCACCAGCTGCTGCCCGCGCGTGAGATACAGCCCGTACATCAGCGTCTCGATGCCCGGCGCGTTGAGGCGCACGTGCAGGTTGTGCCGCGCGATCGCGCCACCCATCGCGAGGGTGAACGAGCGGTAGTGGCTGTCGCGCTGCTGCTCGACGTGTGTGAGCCCGACGTGGTATGCCGACTCGCTCTCGCGCTGGAGCCGCGTATGCTCGGTCCATGCGTTCTCGCCCGACACCACCTCGGTGACCGCGTTCGTGAAGTACGCTGCCCCTGGTGCAAGCGTCACGTAGCTCTCCACGACCGACGCGCGCGCCTCGCGCTCCACCATGAAGAGGTTCCGCGGATAGGCGACGGTGCCTTCGGCGTCGGCGGTCGTGACGAAGACGACGTGCACCGGCGCACCGAGGTCCACCCGTGCGGGCACGTGGACGAACGCGCCCTCGCGGAGGAACGCCGTGTTGAGCGCCGCGAACGCGCTGGTTTCGACGGGAGCGTGGCGGCCCAGGTGCGCCTCGAGCGCCGGGTTCCGCGCGATCGCGTCCGCGAGACTGCCGACGACGGCGCCGCCGGGCAGGGGCGGAATGTTCGAGAGCCCGGTGCTGAAGCGTCCGTTCACGAACACCAGGAGCGGCCACTCCGCGTGGCCGAACAGGAACGGGGCGAGGGCCTCGCGAGTGACGGTGGCCGGCGGCGCGGGGGTGAACTCGGTCTGCGCGATGGGGCCGACGGGCGTGAACCGCCACTCCTCGTCCTTCGAGGTCGGGAAGCCGACGCGCGCGAAGCGATCCATTGCAGCGCGGCGGCGCTCGGCGAGCCAGGGGGGGCTGCCGCCGCCGTTCGCGCTGAACGCTTCGAACTGCTTCAGGTACGACTCCATCACGCCACTCCCGCCGCGTCCTCGACCCATTCGTAGCCACGCGCCTCGAGCTCGAGGGCGAGCTCCTTGCCGCCACTCCGCACGATGCGTCCGCCGGCGAGCACGTGCACCCGGTCCGGCACGATGTAGTTGAGCAGCCGCTGATAGTGCGTCACGACGATTGTCGCCCGTTCCGGATGGCGGAGCTTGTTGACGCCGCCGGCCACGATGCGGAGCGCGTCGATGTCGAGCCCGGAATCGGTCTCGTCGAGAATCGCGAGTCGCGGCTCGAGGACCGCCATCTGCAGGATCTCGTTGCGCTTCTTCTCGCCGCCGGAGAACCCGGAATTGACGGCGCGCGACATGATCTCGGGCCCCCACTCGACCAGCTTGAGCTTCTCCTCGAGCACGTCGAGGAAGTCAATCGGGTCGAGCTCTTCCTGGCCGTTCGCCTTCCGGATCTCGTTGTACGCGGCGCGGAGAAAGTACGCGTTGGAGACGCCGGCGATCTCGACCGGATACTGGAACGCGAGGAAAACGCCGGCCTGCGCGCGCTCCTCCGGCTCCATGTCGAGGAGGTCGCGGCCCATGTAGGTGACCGACCCGCCCGTCACCTCGTATGACGGGTGGCCCGCGATCACCTGCGCGAGGGTGCTCTTCCCCGCGCCGTTCGGGCCCATGACGGCATGCACCTCGCCGGCGTTGACGGTCAGCGTAATCCCCTTGAGAATCTCGGTGTCCCCGGCACTGGCGCGCAGATCCCTGATTTCCAGCATCAACCGACGCTCCCTTCGAGGCTGATTCCGAGAAGCTTCTGTGCCTCGACGGCGAACTCCATCGGCAGCTCCTTGAAGACTTCCTTGCAGAAGCCGTTCACGATCAACGAAATCGCGTTCTCGGTGTTGAGCCCGCGCTGCTTGCAGTAGAAGATCTGGTCCTCGCCGATCTTGGAAGTCGAAGCCTCGTGCTCGAGAGACGCGGACGGATTCTGCACGTCGATGTAGGGGAAGGTGTGCGCGCCGCAGCGATTCCCGATGAGCATCGAGTCGCATTGCGTGTAGTTCCGCGCGCCATCCGCCTTCGGCAGCACCTTCACGAGCCCGCGGTAGCTGTTCTGACCCTCCCCGGCGCTGATCCCCTTCGAGACGATCGTGGATCGGGTGTTCTTACCGATGTGGATCATCTTGGTGCCGGTGTCGGCCTGCTGCTTCCCGTTGACGACCGCGACCGAGTAGAACTCGCCGACCGAGTTGTCCCCCTGGAGGATGACGCTCGGGTACTTCCAGGTGATCGCCGAGCCGGTCTCCACCTGCGTCCACGAGATCTTGGCGTTCCGCGCGGCCTTGCCGCGCTTGGTGACGAAGTTGTAGATGCCGCCGACCCCGCGCTCGTCGCCCGCGTACCAGTTCTGCACCGTCGAGTATTTGATTGTCGCGTTGTCGAGTGCCACGAGCTCGACGACCGCCGCATGCAGCTGATTGGTGTCTCGCTTTGGCGCCGTGCACCCCTCGAGATAGCTCACCGACGCGCCTTCCTCGGCGACGATCAGCGTGCGCTCGAACTGTCCGGTGTCCGCCGAGTTGATGCGGAAATAGGTCGACAGTTCCATCGGGCACTTGACGCCCTTCGGAATGAAGACGAACGACCCGTCGCTGAAGACCGCCGAGTTGAGCGCGGCGAAGAAGTTGTCGGACGTCGGTACGACCGAGCCGAGGTAGGTGCGGACGAGATCGGGATGCTCCTGCACCGCCTCGCCGAACGAGCAGAAGATGATCCCCTGCTCCGCGAGCTTGGCCTTGTACGTCGTGCCGACCGAGACCGAGTCGAAGATCGCGTCCACGGCGACGCCGGCGAGAAGCTTCTGCTCGGTGAGGGGGATGCCAAGCTTCTGGTAGGTCTCCAGGAGCTTGGGATCCACCTCATCGAGCGACCCGAGCGGCTTTGCCGTCTTCGGCGCGGAGTAGTAGCGGATTGCCTGGTAGTCGATCGGCTCGTAGTGGACATTCGGCCAGTGCGGCTCGGTCATCTTGAGCCAGCCACGATACGCCTTGAGCCGCCAGTCGAGGAGCCACGCCGGCTCGCCCTTCTTGGCGGAGATGAGGCGCACGATGTCCTCGTTCAGCCCCTTCGGCGCGACATCGGACTCGATGTCGGTGACGAAGCCGTACTTGTATTCCTTATTGACGAACGCGTCCATCGACGTCGTCATGCCGTTTCCGCCTCTCCGGTGCCGAACCGCACCTTGTATTGGCACGCCGCGTCTCCGGCCAGGAGATGCAGCTTGCGTTCTACCTTCGCCCCGAGCACGCGGTGAAGGAAGCGCTCTTCCGCCGCACAGATCTCCGGGAACCGCTCGGCCACCGCGCGAAGCGCGCAATGGTGCTCGGTGAGCGTTCCGCAGCAGAAGGTCGCGTGGCCCTCTGCCATGTAGCCTTCGTCGTTGCGCGCCCGGGCGACGATCTCCATCCGCTCGGCCGGCGTCGCGCCCTCGAGCTCCGGTGCCATGCGCTCGGCGAGCGACGAGTAGTGCGACTCCAGAAAGGCCACCGCCGCGGCCCGGCCCTCGTGCTCCACCACGTGGTCGAGCAGCGCGTTCAGCGTTTCCTTATAACGCTGCGGGAAGAAGGCCTCACCTGCAGGCGACAGGTGGTACGCGAAGCTCGGCGCGCCGACACCCGCGTGGGCCTGCCGCACGTAGGCGATAATGCCCTCCGCCTCGAGCTCCTTCAGGTGATGCCGTATCGCGTTGAGCGACAGTCCGAGTCGCGCCCCCAGCTCCCGTGCGGTGAGCCGCCCGGATCGCTTGAGCTCGAGCAGGACCGTACCCTTCTGCCCGCGATAGGCAGGGGGGAGGGTCCGGAGCTCGTCAGAAGCGCTCGCGCGCGGGGCCGTCATGCGCGAATCCTAAGGGAAGCGGCGGGGATTGTCAAACGAAATTGGTGCGAATGGAGCGCGTTGGGGCGCAAAGAGTTCCGGTCCCAAGGCGGTCGGGCGCCCAAGCGCTCTGGCGCATGACTGGAGGCTTGCGCCCCCGCTGCTTCAGGTCGCCAAGCGCCGGTGCGCCGAAGCGTCTGACCGCCATTTGGCAGTTGTCGATGCTACTCCTAGTTCCGCGCTCTTGTTCCCGGCCCCGCCAAGTACAAGATTATCACATGACCATCCACCGTATTCGCCTTCTGGGCGACCCGATCCTCCGGACCCGCTGCGAGCCCATTGAGAAGCCCAGCTCCACGGCCGTCAGGGTCATCATCGACGACCTGCGGGAAACGCTGCGCGACTGGCAGTCGCGCTTCGGAAGCGGCCGAGGCATCGCGGCGTCCCAGATCGGCGCACCGGTGCGGGTCATCTATGTCGAGATGGACAAGCCGTGGGTCCTCATCAACCCGGAGATCATCGACGTCGGCAACGAGGACTTCAGCGTCTGGGACGACTGCTTCTCGTTTCCCAACCTTCTGGTGCGGGTTTCCCGTGCCTACCGGATCCGGGTCCGGTATCAGGACATCAAGGGCAACTGGCACGAGGAAGAGCTCGAGGGTGACCGCGCGGAGCTGCTGCAGCACGAGATGGATCATCTGGACGGCGTCCTCGCAGTGGATCGGCCTCACGGGCTGGATCCCTTCTGTCTCCGCGAGGAGTGGAACCGGCTGCATGGAACGCATGGCCGCTACGGACCGCCCGAGCCGCGGAGCGAGAGCTACGCGACGCCGTTGACGGGGCTGATGTAGTGGTAGGGCGGTAGGGCGGTAGGGCGGTAG
>Ga0079217_10000497_pt1 | contig 9896 bp, 10 predicted proteins | sample NCAS200_FD_76343 | JGI IMG/M metagenome (GOLD analysis project Ga0079217, IMG submission 76343) | Agricultural soil microbial communities from Utah to study Nitrogen management - NC AS200 | ecosystem: Environmental > Terrestrial > Soil > Agricultural land | place: USA: Utah | collected 2014-06-11 | reverse complement strand
GGGATCCGCCCGCCGCGTCCGTGCATCTCCGGTCCGGTCCACCCCTCCGGGATTTCGCGGGGGTCGCCGGCGAAGACGCCCAGCAGCTCCCGGATGTCCGCTTCGGAGACTCTCTCGTCCAGCGCGATCCCGATCCGCGACGGAGAGATCGCCCGCAGGTTGATGCGCCGTTCGCGCGCCGCCCGCATCACGCGTGCGGCCTCGCTTTCCTCGAGATCGATCGCCAGCGTATCGAAGAACTTCGGATGAGAGAGCCTCCCGCCCAGCCGCTCGATCCCCGCCGCGAGCATCGAGGCGAGACCGTGGACGCGCCGGGCGATGCGGGTCAGGCCTTGCGGTCCGTGATAGACGGCGTACATCGCGGCCACGACGGCGAGCAGCACCTGCGCCGTGCAGACGTTGCTCGTCGCCTTGTCCTTGCGGATGTGCTGCTCGCGCGTCTGGAGCGCCATCCGGTACGCCTGGCGCCCCGCCGTGTCGCGCGAAACGCCGATGATCCGCCCCGGCAGCTGCCGCGCAAACTCCTCGCGCGTCGCGAAGAACGCCGCGTGCGGACCGCCGTAGCCGAGTGGCACGCCGAAACGCTGGCTGTTCCCGACCGCCACGTCGGCGCCCCACGATCCCGGAGGCTCCAGCAGCGTCAGCGCGAGCAGGTCCGTAGCGACCGCTACCAGGCCGCCGGCCGCGTGGACGCGCTCGCAGAGCTCGCCGTACTCCTCGATCGAGCCTTCTGTCGTCGGATACTGGACCAGCACGCCGGCCGTGCTCTCGTCGATTTCCGCCGCGAGCGCGTCGACGACGGCGACCGACGCTCCGCGGGCCTCGGCGCGGGTCTTCACGATCGCGATAGACTGCGGATGGCAGCCGCGATCCAGCAGGAACGCGCCGTCCTGCTTTCGCGTCACCCGCTGGATCATGGCCATCGCCTCGGCCGCGGCCGTGCCCTCGTCCAGGAGGGACGCGTTCGCGATCGGGAGGCCGGTCAGGTCCGCGACCATGGTCTGGAACACGAGCAGGGCCTCCAGCCGACCCTGCGCGATCTCCGCCTGGTACGGGGTGTATGCCGTGTACCAGCCCGGGTTCTCGATCACGTTCCTGAGAATGACCGGGGGCGTGACGGTGTCGTGGTAGCCCATCCCGATCCAAGAGCGCCAGACCTCGTTCTTCGCGGCCATGGCCGCGAGCTCGGCCAGCGCGCCCTCCTCGGTCATCGCAGCGGGAAGAGCGAGCGGTCGGGTCAGCCGGATGTCGGCGGGGACGACCTGGTCGGCCAGCGCCTCGAGGCTGTCGAGACCCAGGATCGAGAGCATGGACCGGATGTCGTCGTCGCGCGGGCCTATATGCCGATCCGCGAAGCGATCGGAGGCTGGAAAGCTCTGGGACACTTCAGCCGACGTGTTCCGAGTACGCCGCGGAGTCCATCAGGTCTTCGAGCTCGGCCGGATCGGACACCCGGATCCTGATCATCCATCCCTCGCCGTAGGGATCGGAATTCAGTAGCTCGGGGTGGTCCTCGAGCAGCGGGTTGGCTTCCACGACCTCACCGGACAGCGGCGCGAAGAGCTCCGCCACCGCCTTGACGGCTTCGATCGTCCCGCATGGCGAGTGCGCGGTGACCGGGGCGCCTTCCCCGGGCAGCTCGACGAACACCACGTCGCCGAGCTCGCCCTGCGCATAGTCGGAGATCCCGACCGTGGCGACACCCGACTCCTCGTCGAAGGAGACCCATTCGTGGTCCTTGCTGTAGCGAAGCTCGTCGGGGACGTGCGTCATCCATCCTCCATCGGAATTTTCCGTCGCTCGGGATGCGGGATCGCGGGTCGGGCGGCAGATTACCCCGGCGCATCCGGCCCGTCAACGCGCCACCCCTCCACCGCCGCGAAGGAAGTCGCGCAGGGAGGGCCGTCGGCGAACGCCAGCCGGATGACGGCCCCTTCCGCGCGGCCCGCCAGCCAGGCGATCCGCCAGATCGCGGAGCTCAGCGTGCCGTACCGTTCGCCGTGGAGGCAGATGGCGTCGCTTCCTTCCACCCCGTGATCGCCCAGTACCGCCGCCAGCCTGGCTTCCAGGTCTTCGGGCGCTGGCCCTCCGCGCTCCGTCGGCCACAGCCCGTTTTCGTACAAGAGCCGCCAGGCGCGTCTCGCCTTGGGCTCCTCGGCATGCTCGTCGGCGGGCCGGTTCGTCACGACGTGGCAGCCCGGCCCCAGCGGACGCACGTCCGACCTTCCCGACTCGTATTCGACCAGCACGATCCGAGCGGCGTCGGCGGCCACGACGTGGAAGGGGTTGTATCGCTCCGCGAGCGCCTCGATGCGCGCGACCGCGTCGGCCGCGCTCGCGGCCAACAGGAGATCGCGGCACAGGAGCCCGCGCGAGCGCAGTCCGGGGTCGACCACCCCGGCGCGACGGTTCGTCAGGCCGACCCACATCCCGCCGAGAGTCGCTCCCATCCACGTGCCGCCCGCCCGCTCGTCGAGCGGCGCCAGCACCGGTGGCTCGCCGTCCACCCAGCGAGGCGGAGCGGAGGGCCGGTCGTACGCCTCGTCCCGGTTCGTGGCGATGACCAGCGGGGCATCGGTCCAGACCCCATGGAACGCGATCAGCGTGCACATCACGACCAGCGGCGGTATTCGTCCCAGGTGTCGCGCGATCCCATGCGATGGAACGCCGACAGGATGAGCAGACCGATCACGAGGTCGAGCAGCACGAAGACGAGCGCGACCGGCGAGAACGGGTGGGCGAGGAGCGAGTGCAGGAAGAGAGCCGAGTACAGCAAGTACAGCAGGCCCAGCGAGACCAGCGCGAAACGACCGAAGGCGGACGGCTTGGCGCGTCCGCGGATCGCCTGGCGGACGATGGCCGCGTTCTGGCTGATCGCGACGAACGGGTCGTAGACGCTGCGGTCCAGCGGAATCCCGCACCGGGCACAGGCCGCCGCCAGCCCGGGCTGCAGCCAGCCGCACTGGTCGCAGAAGGTCAGGGGAGTCTCCTCGTCGGGCGTCCACGGCGGCACCGCGGGAATATAGATTCGAACGTCGTTCCCCGGCGCTTCCGCCGGCCGTCCCCCCACTCTCGTGCCCGGAGGAGACTCTCGATGCCCTCGACCCTGCGGATCCTCGCGCCCGCGATCATCGTCGTCGCGGCCGCAACCAGCCTGCGCGCGCAGACCGTGCACACCGGCGCGCTCGAATCGAGCGACCCGGTGATGGAGGACGGCGCGTGGGTCGACGAGTACACGATCGACGCGGCGGCGGGCCAGGAGGTCGTCGCGGTCGTCACCTCGGTGGAGTTCGATCCCTTCGTCGTCGTCACCGGACCCTCGGGAGAGCAGTCCGAGAACGACGACTTCGGCAGCTCGCGCGAGGTGTCGCTGGTAGAGGCGATCGCCTCCGAGTCCGGGACGTGGCGCGTTCAGGTCACGTCCTACGAGGCCGGCCAGAGCGGCGCGTACACGCTCGCCCTGACGTCCCGCGTGCGCACGGACGCCACGGTCCTCGACGAGGAGTTCACGTTGACGGGCGAGCTACCGGCCGGCCCCACGGCTTCGGTTTCCGGCGTCCTCGACGCGGAGGACCAGCAGCGCAACGACGAATCCTGGTACGAGGGATGGTCCATCGACGCCCAGGCGGGCGATCGCGCGGTGATCCTCCTCCAGTCGCCCGACTTCGACGCGTACCTCACGCTCGTCTCGCCGACGGGCCGCGCGTTCAACGACGACGACGGAGGCGGGGGCACCGACAGTCGCCTCGACATGACGTTCGACGAGGCCGGTCGCTGGACGGTCGTGGCCAACACGCTGAACGCAGGCGACACCGGAGGCTACACGCTGTCGGTCGAGCGGCACTAGGCGATACATTCGCCGCCCATGCGCGCCGTCTTCATCGAGTCGCACGGCGGCCCCGAGGTGGTGGGGTTCGGCGATCTTCCGGACCCGACGCCGGGAGCCGGAGAGGTTCGCGTCCGCCTGGTCGCCGCAGCGATGAACCACCTGGACCTCTGGGTCCTGGGCGGAATCCCGGGGATCGAGCTCGCCTTCCCTCACGTGCTCGGCGCCGACGGGGCCGGCGTGATCGATGCGGTCGGGCCCGACGTGAGCGGCGTGGCGCCGGGCGACGAGGTGTACATCCAGCCCGGGCTCTTCTGCGGCAGGTGCGAGTTCTGCCAGCAGGGCGAGGAGTCGATGTGCATCCGCTACCGGCTCCTCGGCGAGCACGTCTCCGGGACCTTCGCCGAGCGCGTGGTCGTCCCGCAGGCCAACGTGTATCGCAAACCCCGCGGGCTCTCGTGGACCAGCGCCGCGGCGTTCCCGCTCGCGTACCAGACCGCCTGGCGGCTCGCGCTGACTGCGGGCCGCCTGCGGGCGGGCGAGAGCGTCCTGATCCACGGGGTCGGCGGCGGCGTGGCGTCAGCGGCTCTGCAGATCGCCAAGTACGCGGGCGCCTACGTCTACGCGACATCGTCGAGCGCGGCCAAGCTCGACCAAGCGATCCGGCTGGGCGCCGACGTGGCTATCGACTACACGCGCGAACGCGTCCCGGATCGTATCCGGGAGCTGACGGCGAGGCGCGGCGTGGATCTCGTCATCGACAACGTCGGGAAGGAGACTTGGCGGGATTCGATCGAGTGCGTCCGACGCGGCGGCCGGATCGCAACCTGCGGCGCGACCAGCGGCAACGATGCAACCACGCCCATCAACCGGGTGTACTGGAAGCACATCTCGATCCACGGGTCCACCATGGCGAACCGGAGGGAGTTCCGGGAGGTGGCGCGCCTGGTCGAGGGTGGCAGGATCCGGCCCGTCGTCGACGCGGAGATCCCGCTGGAGGGCGCCCCCGACGCGCTCGAGCGGATGCGCGAGGGCGACCAGTTCGGGAAGATCGTGATCACGATCGGTGCGCCCGGCGCCGCATAGCGGATTCGGATAGCGAACTCGAGGACCGGGAAGGAGACATCGGCGGCATGGCAGGTGAGAGCTCGTTCGACATCGTGAGTCAGGTCGACAGGATGGAGGTCCGGAACGCGGTCCAGCAGGCGACGAAGGAGGTTCGGACGCGCTTCGACTTCAAGGGCTCGACGGCCGCCATCGAGGAGACGAACGACGACCTCGTGCTCAGCGCGGAGGACGAGGGGCGTCTGAAGGCCCTCCGTCAGATCCTCGAGGAGAAGCTCTCGCGGCGCTCGGTTTCGCTGAAGGCGCTGGAGTGGGGCAAGGTGGAGTCGGCGCTCGGCGGCACGGCGCGGCAGCGTGCCACTATCCAGTCCGGGTTGTCCACCGAGCAGGCCAAGGACGTCGTCAAGCGGATCAAAGGCACCGGGCTCAAGGTCCAGGCGGCGATTCAGGGGGACCAGATTCGCGTATCGGGGAAGAAGAAGGACGATCTGCAGGCCGTGATGGTTCACCTGCGCGAGGCGAACCTTCCGTTCGACTGGAAGCCGACGAACTACCGATGAGGGGGCCGACGATCGTCCGACCGGCGCCTTGCGTGGTCGCACTGGCGCTCGCTCTGGCGTGCACGAACGGCGCGCAGGAGGAGACCGGCGTTGCCGGGGACTCGATTCCCTACGACTCGATCACCGCAACCGAGATGGAGCGCTTCGCGGTCGATCCGCGACGTTTCCCCGAGATGGAGGGCACGGCGCCCCTCGACTCGATCGACATGACCGCACGCTCTTCCACCGACGACGCCGCCTGGCACGTGCAGTGGCTCAACTACGCGGAGAACCACATCGCGATGACGTATGCCGCGTGGTACACGGGCCCCGACAGCCTGGTCCAGTTCGCGGCCGATGGCCAGCCTTATCTCGTGGACGACGAGGGCAATCGCTACGAAGGGGTCCTGACGCCGGACAACCCGCGGATCAAGGTCGAAACCGACAACACCGCCGTGGGGGTCTTCGCCTTCGGGCCCGGGTTGTCGCCCGAGGCGGACTCCCTCACGCTCCACGTGAACGATTCGACGGAGCCCGTGATCCGGGTGGGTCCCTGGCCGGTGCGGGAGGACGCCGCGCGCGCTCCGCAGCCCGGCGCGCCGCGCTGACCTGGCGAAGCACCAGCCAGCCGTCGATCCGGGGGTAGCCTAGAGCCGAGGCGGCTCGTAGACGGCGGGCGCCTCGTCCAGCGGCTCTTCGGCGAACACCTCTTCGTCCCCCGCCTCGACGTCGGCGGCGCTCCACTCGCCTTCGCTCCTCGCCACAACGCACGCGGCCGTCAGATCACCCGATACATTGAGCACGGTGCGGCTCATGTCGAGGATGCGGTCCACGCCGAGGATCAGCGCGATCCCCTCGCCGGGCACCCCCACCGAGGTGGCCATCACCATGAGGAGGGGGATCGAGCCCCCCGGAACGCCCGCCGCGCCGACGGCGGTCAGGACGGACAGCACGATGACGATCGCCTGCTTCGCGATCGGCAGATCGATCCCGAAGACCTGCGCGATGAACAGGACCGTCACGCCCTCGAACAGCGCGGTCCCGTTCATGTTCATCGTGGCGCCGAGGGGCAGGACGAAGCCGCCGATCCTCCGCGGGATCCGGAGCGCGCGCTCCGCCACGAGGAGGGTCGTGAGCAGCGTGGCGTTCGACGAGGAGGTCGAGAACGCGGTGATCACGACGTCGCGAATCTTCGACCAGAACGTGATGGGGCTGAGCCCGGCCAGCCCCCGGATCAGGAGCGACAGCGTGACGCCCGCATGGATGAGGAGTCCCACGAGAACCACCGCCACGTACAGAGCGAGCTGCCGCAGAAGGCCCCACCCGAACGTGCTCGTGACCACGAAGATCAGCGCGAACACCCCGTACGGCGCCAGACGCATCGCCAGATCGATGATCTTCGTCACCGTTTCCGCCAGAGCCTCCAGCACGCGCAGCATTGGCGCTGCTCGATCGGCGGGAATCATGGCCAGCGCGATTCCGAACACGATCGCGAAGAAGATGACGGCCAGCATGTCCATGTCGGCGGCAGAGGCCACGGGATTCCGCGGTACGATGTTGACGAAGGTCTCGATGCCGAAGTCCTCCGCGCCGCTCGCGGCCAGTCGCTCCTCCGCCTGACCGGCGTAGAGGCTCTGCAGCTCCTGAACGGTCTCGGGAGGCAGACCGTCGCCCGGGCGAACCGCGTTGACGAGGACGAGACCCAGCGCCGCTGCGAGGGCGGTGGAGATCAGGAAGTAGGCCAACGTCTTGGCGCCCACCCGCCCGACGTTCCTGAGATCTCCCAGTCCGGCCACGCCGAGCGAGAGCGTGGCGAAGACGAGCGGGATCACGATCATGAACAGGAGCCGCAGGAAAACCTGGCCAACGGGGCCGGTCACGTAGCGGTTCAGGGCCGCCACCCACCCGGCGTCGCCGGCGGCCATGTTCACCGTGATGCCGGCGAGGGCGCCGAGCGCCAGTCCGAGGAGGATCTTCGTGTGGAGCTTCATCGGGGTGGCGGTATTCTAGGGAACGCGGGCGTCATGGTCCATTGCTTTCGTCGAGATAGCGCCTGACCGAGGGCGGCATCTCGATCCCGCCGGCGTCCGGTGCGGGCTCGGCGGGGCCGGCCCGGAGCGTGAGCGGGATCGTCCCCGCCCAGATCGGAAGCTCCACGTCGGCGGGATCGTCGGCCGGCGGCCCCGAGCGCGCCTTGGCGGAGACCTCGTCCAGCGGAAAGGCGAGGATCATCGTCGCCGCAAGCTCCGCGCGGTCGGGGCCGCGGGCTTCGCGCGAGCGGCCGGGCACGAGGCCTTCCACCAGCGTCTCCAGGGCGGCGGCCTTCTCCGCCCCTTCCAACTTCTTCGCCGATCCCAGCGCCACGACCGAGCGGTAGTTCATCGAATGGTGGAAGACCGACCGGGCGAGAACGATCCCGTCGAGGAGGGTCACGGTCACGCATGCCGGGGCGCCGGACGCGAGCGTCCGCATGAGGCGGCTTCCCCCCGCCCCATGAAGCAGCAGCCTGTGGCCGTCGCGCGCGTAGGACATGGGAATCACGTACGGCTGACCCTCGTGGAGGAACCCGACGTGCGCGACGACGCCCGCGTCCAGGATCGCGTTCACGACCTCCCGGTCGTACGCGCCGCGCTTGGCGTTGCGACGCACGGTGGTGCGGCGGGTCGGCATGTGTGTGCCTCCGGATCGGCGCGCGGCCGGTTACTTCCCGTCGCGGGCGTACTCCTCGTAGAACCAGGCGGCCGTCACTACGCCCCCATGGAAGTTCTCGAGGTCGAGGTGCTCGTCGGGCGCGTGCGCGTTCTCGTCGGGCAGACCGAAGCCCATCAGGATCGACGTCGTGCCGAGCTCTTCCTGGAACGTCACGGTGACGGGGATCGACCCGCCCTCGCGCGTGAACACGGGCTCGGCGTCGAACGCCTTCGCGAGCGCCCGGGCCGCAGCCCGGTTCGCCGGGTGGTCGAGCGGCGCGAGATAGGGTCGCGCCCCGTGGAGGTTCTCGACCCGCACGGTGACCCCCGGCGGCGCGTGCGACTCGACGTGTTCGCGGAAGAGCTCCGCTATCTCGTCGGGGTCCTGATCGGGAACGAGCCGCATCGACACCTTCGCGCTCGCCGCACCGGGTAGCACGGTCTTGGCGCCCTTCCCGGTGAAACCCGAGATCATCCCGTTGATGTCGAGCGCTGGCCGCGCCCAGATCCGCTCCAGCGTCGTGAAGCCGGCCTCGCCGACGAGCTCCGGCACCTCGAGCTGCTGGCGGAACTCGATCTCGTTGAACGGCAGCCGGCCGAACTCCGCCCGCTCGCGCTCCGACACGGGACGCACCTTGTCGTAGAAGCCCTCGATGGCGACGTGGTTCTCGTAGTCCTTGAGCCCCGACAGGATCCGCGCGAGCGCCTGGGCCGGGTTGGCGACCGCGCCGCCGAAGGAGCCCGAGTGGAGATCGCTCTTCGCGCCACGCACGTGGATCTCCATGTAGCAGAGGCCGCGCAGTCCGTAGCAGAGGGACGGCACGCCGCGCGCGAACATCGGGCTGTCGGAGATGAGGACCACGTCGGACGCCAGACGGTCGCGGTTCCGACCGATGAACGGCGCCAGGTGCTCGGAGCCGATCTCCTCCTCCCCCTCGAGGATGACTTTCACGTTGCAGGGGAGCCTTCCATGGGCGGCGAAGTGAGCCTCCCACGCCTTCCAGTGGCAGAGGACCTGTCCTTTGTCGTCGGCGGAGCCGCGACCGTAGATCCTCCCGTCCCGCACCGTGGCCTCGAAGGGTGGCGTGGTCCAGAGCTCCACGGGGTCGACCGGCTGGACGTCGTAATGGCCGTAGAAGAGGACCGTAGGCGCGCCTTCCGCGCCGCTCCAGTCCGCCGTCACGATCGGGTGGCCGGGCGTCTCGTGGACCTCGGCGGTGGAGAAGCCGATCTTCTCGAGGGCGTCCCGGCAGTACGCGGCGCAGCGCCGGACGTCGGCGGCGCGTTCCGGGTCGGTCGATACGCTGGGGATCGCGAGGAATTCCGCCAGCTCGCCGACGTACCCGTCGCGGCGCTTCTCGATCTCCTGGATGACCTTGTCCATCATGAAGGCGGGAAGCTCGATGGGAAGCATCGGACGGGCAACCCCACCGGCGTGACGTGACGGCGAGTCCTTCCGATCGCGGCACGAACGATCCCGCAGGCAAGACGCTCCCGTGGCTCGGCGAGGAACCCCGCATGCTTCCCTCGGGGGAAGTGGCGGATCCCGGGGCGGCGCTTTTCGAGCCCGCGCTCGATCGCGTGTCGCGCCGCCACGCGCGCGTCTACGGTCCGCGGCGGCTCGAGCCGGAGGTCATGGACGAGGCCGGCGAGGCGGAGGCGTACATGAGCGCCGCGGGCGAGGCGCACCTCGCGCGATTGGACGCGTCGTGGATCGAGCGCGTTCTCGCGTTTGGTCCCCGCCGCGAGGGTCGCGTCCTGGACGTAGGAACGGGC
>Ga0079217_10000496_pt1 | contig 9905 bp, 12 predicted proteins | sample NCAS200_FD_76343 | JGI IMG/M metagenome (GOLD analysis project Ga0079217, IMG submission 76343) | Agricultural soil microbial communities from Utah to study Nitrogen management - NC AS200 | ecosystem: Environmental > Terrestrial > Soil > Agricultural land | place: USA: Utah | collected 2014-06-11 | reverse complement strand
GAAGCCGACACGAGCGGCGGATCAGTCCGGCTCGACCGGGTGACCGGCGACATCCGCGCCCACAGCTCGGGCGGCGGAATCCACCTCCGCGAGGCGGGAGGCCGCGTCGTGGCGAACACGTCCGGCGGCGGGATCACCGCGACGTTCGCGCGCGGCAACGATCGGGGCGGAAGCCTCGAGACGTCCGGAGGAGGCATCGAGGTCTCTCTCGACCCGGCGATCGGACTCCGCATCGACGCGTCGGGCAGCTCGGTCCGGGCGGACCTGCCGCTGACGGTCAAAGGCGTGAACTCCCGCCGCCGGCTCCAGGGAACGCTCGGGAGCGGCGGCGAGCTCCTCCGGATGCACACGAGTGGCGGAGGGGTCCGGATCGACGGGTTGTAGAAGCGGGTCCTCTTTCTACAGGGTCGGAAAAATAAATCCGCCCCGATTACTTAGAATCGGGGCATGGAACCGGTCGCGATCGTCGGGGCGGGCCCGACGGGAATCGCCTGCGCGATCGAGCTTCAGAATCGCGGCATCGCGGCGGTGTGCTACGAGCGCGGACACATCCTCCAGTCGATCTACGACTTCCCCGAGGAGATGCGGTGGTACTCGACGCGCGATCTCCTCGACATCGCCGGCGTTCCGTTCGCCGTCCCGGACGCGCATCCGACCCGGCTGGAGACGCTCGCGTACTACCGCGGCGTCGCCGAGAGATTCCGGGTGCGCGTCGTGCCCGAGACCGAGGTCGTCTCGATGACGCCGATCCCGGCCGGCGGGCTCGAAGTGGAGGTGAAGGATCGGGCGGGCACGAAGCGAGTGGCCGCGCCGGCCGCCGTTCTCGCCACCGGCTTCTTCGGCACCCCGAAGAGGCTCGGCGTGCCGGGCGAGGACCTCCCCCACGTGCACCGGCGCTTCGTGTCCGGATACCCGTTCCACGACCGCGACGTCGTCGTCATCGGCGGGAAGAACTCCGCGTCCGAAGCGGCCCTCGACCTGTACCGCCACGGCGCGCGCGTGACGCTCCTCGTCCGGGGGACGGCGATCTCGGAGCGCGTGAAGTACTGGATCAAACCGGACCTCGAGAACCGCATCGCCTCCGGGGCGATCCGCGCGATTTTCCGGGCCCGCATCCTCGAGATCACGCCGTCGCTCGTGCGCGTCGAGTCCCCGGCCGGGTCCGAAGGGGTCCGCGCGGAAGCGGTCTTCCCCCTGATCGGTTACGAGCCGGACTTCGCCCTCCTCGAGCGTTGCGGAGTTGCGCTGGAGGGTCCACAGCGCGTCCCCGCGCACGACCCGCAGACTCTCGAATCGAACGTCCCGAACCTGTACCTGGCGGGGGCTATCCTCGGAGGGGTCGAGATCGGCCGAATCTTCATCGAGAACAGCCGCCACCACGCGTCCGGGATCGCCGGCGCGATCGAGCGGAGGCTGCGGTTCGTTCCCGCCTGAAACCGGCGTGACTGCAACCTTCCGCGTCCCCCCCGTGTTCTACCGGGTGAGAGGACAAGATGAGCACGACGTGCGTAACCGAAGGGTCCCCGACCCGACCTGACCGAAAGCCCGGGCTGCGGCTGGTGGTTTCGCCGGCCGGACCGGGCGAAGGAGCCGCGGGCATGCCGCAGCCGGACGCCCTGACGAACGACCTCGCTCTCGATCTCGACGGGACGTTCGAGCGGCTGGTGCGGGTGTTTCAGGACCGGATCTTCTCTTTCGCGCACCGCCTCTCGGGCAACCGCGAGGACGCCGAGGAGATCGCGCAGGATGCATTCGTTCGCGCCTACCGGGCGCTCCGCGCCTATCCGGCGGAGCGGATCCGGACGATCGCGCTCCAGGCGTGGCTCTACCGCATCGCCCTGAACGTCGCGCGCAACCGATTCCGGGTAAGGAAAATGCGCGTCGTCTCACTCGACGCCCGCGGCGGCGACGGCGAGGAGGCGCGCCGCGCTTGGGAGGCGGCGGACGATCCGCGCGAGCGGCCGGACTCGCGCCTCGAGGAGAAGGAGAGCCGCGCCGGCATCGCCGCGCTCGTCGCGGGCCTGCCGGAGAGATACCGCGCCGCGATCATCCTCCGGTACGTCGAGGGGTTGAAGCTCGAGGAAGTGGCCGAAGTCCTGGAGCAGCCGGTTGGAACGGCGAAGTCGAACGTCCACCGCGCGGTCAACCTGTTGCGCGGGGCGATCTCGGACTCCCGCAGGACGAAGAGGAACAGATCATGACGAAGAAGAAGGATGTCGCAATGACGGTGAACGAGACCCTCCGGATCGGCCGGGCGCTTCGGAGCCTCGCGGGCGAACGCGCGCCGCGCTCCCTCCTGCCCGCGGTCCTCGCACGCGTCGGCCTCGCGGACAGCTACTGGGAGATCGACTCTCCGGTCGGACGGATCTTCGTCGCTCACAGCCGGGCGGGAATCTCCCTCGTCTCGCGCGCGCGGTCCGCCTCCGATTTTGAGAGGGCATTCCGGAACCGGTACGGCCGGCCGATCGGGCCGAGCGCGGACGCGCCGCCGGCGAACGTGAGGTCGCTCGTCGCCGGGCGGGTGCGCGGGCGCGACACGAACGTGCGCTTCGACCTCCGCGGGGTCTCCGAGTTCGAGCGCGCCGTACTCCTGAAGGCCCTCGAGATCCCGCCCGGCGAGGTGCGTCCGTACAGCTGGATTGCGCGCGAGATCGGTCACCCCGACGCGGTGCGCGCCGCGGGATCCGCCCTCGCGAAGAACCCCGTTCCGCTCCTGATCCCCTGCCACCGGGTCGTCCGCAGCGACGGTCACATCGGCAACTATTCGCTCGGCGGCCCGCGGAACAAGCGCACGCTGCTCGCGGCGGAGGGCGCCGACCCCCGGACGCTCGAGAAGCTCGCGGCGGCGGGCGTGCGGTACCTCGGCAACAGGGAGGGACGCTATTACTGCTTCCCCACGTGCGGCGGCCTCCAGTCGCTCATCCGGGACAACCAGGTGCGCTTCGCTTCCTCCCGCGAGGCGGAAGCCGCGGGCTACAAGCCCTGCGGCGAGTGCCGGCCGGCGGCGGTGGCGTAGCCCGGCCTTTCAGACCGAGTGGACTTATGCGCCACTCAGCATTAGTATTTAATCATTATGGAAAGAAAGATCGTCCAGATCGGCAGCTCCCTCGCGGTCACCCTCCCGTCGGAGGTGGTCAAGGAGTTCAAGCTCAAGAAGGGACAGACGGTTGAGGTCTCGGTTCACCCTCAGAACGGCGCGGTCACGATCCGTCCCGGTATCAAGTGTCTCGACGACGGGAAGGTGACCAGGCGCTTCCGTTCCCTCGCAGAGAAGGTGCGCCGGACCTACGACGAGGCATTTCGGGAACTCGCCAAGTAGATTGACAGTTTATCTGTCGATCGAGCAGGTCGAGGATCTCCACTCCATCCAGCTCCGGCACTATGGAGGAAGCCCCGGATTGCGGGATCGCGGGGCGCTCGAGTCCGCGGTTGCGCGGCCGACGATGACTTTCGGTGGGGAAGACCTTTATCCCGACGTTGCCTCGAAGGTCGGAGCGCTCATGCACTCGCTCGTCATGAACCATCCGTACGTGGACGGAAACAAACGTGTCGGGGCACACGCGGCGGTCCTTTTTCTCCTGATAAACGGGCAGCGACTCGATGTGCTCCCGAAGGAGCTCGAGGAGCTCACACTGACCGTCGCTCGCGGCGAGATCGACGCCGAGGCGCTCTCAATCTGGTTCCGCCAACGGATCTCGAGGGAGGAGTAGGGTTACCTCACGATCTGGGACCCACGTCCGAAAAGGAGTCTCACGATGATCTGCCGTCTTCTTCTTCTCGCCGTGATCTTCTCTTCCTCAGTTCCGGCCGGAGCCGTCGTTCACTACATCAAGTGGAACCACGCAAACGGAAGCGGCAATGACAGAGTCGTTGCCGCGATCGAACTCGAATCCGGAAAGGTGGTCTGGGAAAAGAAGTTGAAGAAGGAAGTGAACTTCGTTCTGGGGACCGACGCTGGGGTCCTGATCGGGTCCGACGACGGCATGCTCCACCTTCTTCGGCCGAGCGACGGTACACCGATCTGGACGACGAGCCTCGGAAAAGAAGTGAACGAGTTCCACAAGGATACGGGCCAGGGATTCCTCGTCTCGCACGACAAGCAGGTCTACTGGCTCGTCGGCCGAGACGGGAAGATCCTCGCGGACTGGAAGTAGCGGAGAGCAGGAACGCGCTTGAGCCGTTACTCGATCGAGGAGTACGTCCGCTGGGAGGACATCGACGCCGCCGGGATCATCAACTACCAGGCGTACCTGCGGTTCTTCGCGCTCGCGGAGGCGGAGCTCCTCCGGTCGGCCGGGCTCAACTACCGCTTCCTGTTCGAGTCGCTCGGCATCTGGCTGCCTCGCCGGCGCGTCGAGTGCGAGTTCTTCCAGCCGGTGAAGCTCGACGAGCTCCTGGTCGTCGAGGCGTACTTCAGCCGGATCGGGCGAACGTCGATCCACCTCGACTTCGAGGTGCGCCGGCGCGAGAAGCCTTCGAAGCCGGTCGCGAGCGGCCGGTACGTTCTCGTTTGCGTCCGGCAGAGGGACTTCGCGCCCGTTCCCGTTCCTCCCGAAATCCGAGAGCGGCTCGGGCCCTTCCTCGAAGAACCTCCGCCGGCGCCCTGAAAGGGACAACGACCGCGCTCCCCCGTGGCGCACGTTTTGCTCCTCCGCGCGGTGCGAAACGAAAGGAGATTGCATGGCGTCCCGAAAGATCCGCGAGCTCTACGATCTCGTCGAGGGAATCGAGACCGCGATGTTCACCACGCGCCGTCGCGACGGCCATCTGGTCTCCCGTCCCATGGCGACCCAGAAGCGCTCGGCCGGCGCGGATTTCTGGTTCGTCACGTACAAGGGCGCCGACAAGCTCGACGAGATCGCGCACGATCCGCACGTCAACCTCTCCTATTACCGCGACCGGACCCGCGAGTGGATCTCGGTCTCCGGCGTCGCGGAGACTTCGACGAACCGTCGCAAGATCCGCGAGCTCTACGCGCCGGACTGGCGCGCCTGGTTCGGGGACGAGGGCGGGAAGAAGGACGGCGGTCCCGACGATCCGCGGATGATCCTCATCAAGGTCAAAGCGCGCGAGGCGACTTTTCTCGACATCAAGAAGCCGCAGCCGGTGGTCCTCTTCGAGGTCCTCAAGGGAATGGTCACCGGGAAGAAGCCGGACCTGGGCCGCACGCGCCACGCGAAGGCGTCGGACTTTCCCCGTGCCGCCCGCCGGCCGCGGGCTAAGGGCTCGAAGCGGCGCCGGTAGAGCCGGCGGCGATTCCTGACTTCCAGCAATTCGAGCCGTCCAGCGCCGCCGCTTTCCCGACGCTCTTCCACTTCGCGTCGGTCCGCACGGTGCGGCCGTTCAAGGGTTGCGGCTCGCGGCTGTTCCCCTCGGGGAAGAGCGCCTCAAACGCCGCGATCATTTCGCCAGGCACTTCCAGAGGATCCACGAGCACGACCCATTGCACGCCTTCCGTGAAGGGAGGCGTCGTCAGAGAGCCACGGTACCGAATCGACCTGCGGTCGCCGGGCAGCAGCCTCGAGAGCTTGAAGCCGGGGACCGAAGTCGGGTCTCCCTCTTCCGGCAGGTCGGCGAAGATCTTCTCGAGCTCGCCGTGACGGTGACCTTCCCGGAGGAAGATCCCGACGACGAGCAACGAACCGCCGGGGCCCTCGTGGACCAGGTGCATCTCCATCGGAAACGTCTCGCCTTCGATCCGGTGCTCGGAGGGGGTGTGCCAGTGGAACTGCCGAAGGTCGTACGTCACGCCCCCGACCGTGAGCCGGCCGGCTCCCGCCGGGACGTTCGCCCGAACGGTTGCTTCCTCGTCCGGCGAACCGGTGTCGACCACTTCCAGCGTGGCCCGGGAGGCGTAGTCGAAGTGGAGCCGGGCGAGCTCGTTGGCATGGACGAGGACCGCGTCTTGCCTCCGCAAATCGATCGGGCTCTGCTCCTCCCCGCGGGCCGCCGCGGCCGCCAGGAATCCGACCGAAAAGACGGCGAGAAGCCGAACCCGGAACAGGCGGGGCGTCTCTCTTCTCAACGTTCACCTCCCTGTGAGTCGCGGCGAGATTATCTCCGACGAGGGCGGGGCCGCCGGGCCCCGGGGCAACGGACGCCCACGCAGTGGAATTCGATCCGCTGGATTCCCGTTTTGAATGTCTCGATCTTTTCCCGAGCCCGCCGGCGCCGGACAGTTTCCCCGGTGCCGCAGAACCCCGAGAGCGCTTCGGCCCGTATTTTGCGCTGGGCTCGTCCCGTGGGCGAGGGTGCCATCGTTTGAAGGGAGTTTTCGAATGTCCGAAACGCACAATCTTCCGGTCGTCCCGATGCGCAACTCGGTCCTCTTCCCGGGCGTCGGGCTTCCGATCAACGCCGGACGCCCCGCGACCCTGAAGGCGATCGACGCCGCGGTGAACAGCGCCGACAAGAGAGTCTTCGCGGTCTCCCAGCGGCAGGACGGCGACGAGGTCGCCCCGGAGAAGCTCTACACGATCGGGACAATCGCCACGATCGGGTCCGTTCAGCGCGGCCTCGGCGGAATCCGTCTCCTGCTGCAGGGAGAGTCGCGCGGGATCGCGCTGCGCTACGTTTCCCGGAAGGGGTACCTCGAGGCGACGGTCCAGGAAGCGAGCGAGATGATCCCTCTCGACTCGCGCGACGCGGCGTTCCTCGCCCTCCATCGGGAGGCGCGCGAGCGCGCGGCGGAGCTCGGCAAGAAGATGGGCCTGCCCGAAGAGGCCGTCAACCAGATCCTCGCCGAGGTGGACGAGCCCGGCCGGCTCGCCGATCTCGTCGCGGGGTACATCGACATCCCGGCGGCCGAGCGGCAGGCGCTGCTCGAGACGCTGTCCGTAGAGGACCGGTTGCGCCGCGTCCTCGTGCACGTCCAGCGGCAGATCGACGTCCTCTCCGCCCAGGAGGACATCCAGGAAAAGGTCAAGGAGGAGCTCGGCGGACGGCAGCGCGAGATGTACCTGCGCGAGCAGATGAAGGCGATCCAGAGGGAGCTCGGCGAGGGCGAAGGCGCCGACGACGAGTCGCTGAAGGAGTTGCGCGCGAAGCTGGACGCGCTCGACCTTTCGGAGGAAGCGCGCAAGGAGGTCGACCGCGAGTGGGCGCGCCTGACGCGCATCGGCCGCGAGTCCATGGAGTCGCAGGTCATCCGCACCTACCTCGAGACGATCGCGGAGCTCCCGTGGAACGCGCGGAGCGTTGAGCACCTCGACGTCCAGGAGGCCGCGCGGGTGCTGGACGAAGACCACTACGGGCTGAAGGACGTGAAGGACCGGATCCTCGAGTTCCTCGCCGTCCGCCAGCTCGCGCAGGCGACCGAGAAGGCGAGCGAGACCGAAGCGGCCGCGGAGGCGGAGCCCTCGCCGGAACCGGGAGCCCCGAAGGACGCGCTGCGCAAGTCCGCGCGCGCGCGCGGAAGGATCCTCCTCTTCGCCGGACCTCCGGGCGTCGGAAAGACCTCCATCGCGAAGTCGATCGCGCGCGCGATGGGTCGCAAGTACGTGCGAATCTCGCTCGGCGGGGCGCGGGACGAGGCGGACATCCGCGGCCATCGCCGCACCTACATCGGCGCGATGCCCGGCCGCATCATCCAGGGGATGAAGCAGGCCGGCACGAAGAACCCCGTGTTCCTCCTCGACGAGGTGGACAAGCTCGGCGTCTCCTACCAGGGCGACCCCGCGTCCGCGCTCCTCGAAGTGCTCGACCCGGCGCAGAACGACAGCTTCACGGACCACTACATGGCGGTTCCGTTCGACCTCTCCGAGGTCCTCTTCATCGCCACGGCGAACTTCATCCAGAACATCCCGGGGCCGCTGCTCGACCGGATGGAGACGGTCACGTTCGCGGGATACACCGAGGAGGAGAAGCTCCGGATCGCGAAGAGCTACCTCGTGCGACGGCAGCTCGAGGAGAACGGGCTCTCGGCGGAGCAGCTCGCCTTCGAGGACGGCGCCATTCTCGAGGTCATCGCGAGCTACACCCGCGAGTCGGGCGTGCGGCAGCTCGAGCGCGAGCTCGGGAAGCTCGCCCGCAAGGTCGCGCGGCGGGTCGCCGCCCGCGAAGTCGAGACGGAAACGGTCCGCGCCGAAGACGTCCGGGGGCTGCTCGGCCGCCCGCGCGTCCATCCCGAGAAGATGGCGCGGGAGGACCAGGTCGGCATCGCGACCGGCATGTACTACACGCCGGCCGGCGGCGACATCATGTTCGTCGAGGCGTCGCTCATGCGCGGCAAGGGCGAGCTCATTCTCACGGGACAGCTCGGCGACGTCATGAAGGAGTCGGCGCGCGCCGCCTGGACGTTCGCGCGCTCCCACGCCGCGTGGCTCGGGATCTCCGAGACGGAGTTCGAGCGGGACGTCCACGTCCACGTGCCCGCGGGCGCGATCCCCAAGGACGGCCCGTCGGCCGGAATCGCGATGGCGTCGGCGCTCGTGTCGGCGTTCTCGAAGCGCCCGGTGAGAAACGACGTGGCGATGACCGGTGAGATCACGATCTCGGGCCGGGTTCTGCCGATCGGCGGGTTGAAGGAGAAGATCTTGGGCGCCGTGCGGGCCGGAATCACGACGATCGTGATTCCGAAAGAGAACGAGCCCGACCTCGAGGACCTGACCGAGGAGGTGCGCTCGAAGCTCGACGTCCACCCGGTCGGCTCGCTCGGCGAGGCGCTCGCCGTCACGCTGCGCGACACCGCCTTCGAGGAAGGGCGGCTTCTCTTCGGGACGAACGGCGACGCCGCGGGAGACCAGATCCGGCACTGACGCGGGGTCAGGTCTTCACCTGACACCTGCCGACGCCGGACCGACTGACCGAAGGGCTATCTCTTCTTCCGCGGAGGCTTTCGCGCCTTTGGTGTCTCCGCCGTGGGGACGAGGCCGAGTCTGACCAGCTTTTGTGCGAGGGCGTAAACGTCGTCGCGCGCACCGGCTCGGCGGAGGCCGGCCGCGACGACGTGCACGGTCCGAGACGCCCTCTCAACCGTGTACAACACGCGGTAGCGCTGGCCGATGGCTCTCAAGCTGCGGAATCCCATGAGTCCTTCCCGCAGCGGTTTTCCCTGTTTCTCGGGCTCGAGCTCCAGTTTCTTCGACACGTCAAAGAGCTCCTGCTGGATGCGTCGGTCGCCGGCCCGGAAGAGCATCCGAACGGCCGTCTCCGTCCAGACGACTTCATAACGGGTTCCCGATGTCACCGGCGCAGGTGGAGGCGGCGCGCGACCTCATCGAGCGAGCGGACCTTGCCCCCCTCGAGGTCGGCGAGACTGCCGCGAAGAGCCTCGACCGCTTCCGGATCGGACATCACGTCGAGCGTTTCGACGATGCCGTCGTACAGCTCCGCCGACATTACCGCGAGAGCGGGCTTCCCACGGTGAGTCACGCGGATCACGGTCTCGGGACTCTTCTGCAGCTCACGGTTGATCTCCGTGAGCCTCTGTCTCATGGTCATCAATGGCATCTCGGTCACGTCTTCCTCCGTACGACTAAGCGTACGCATAGTAGTACGGTTCACGTCCGGCGTCAAGGAGGATAATCTCCGGCCAGAAATGCCCCTCCCCTCCGGCACGCGGCTCGGACCGTACGAGGTCGTCTCCCCGCTGGGCGCCGGCGGCATGGGAGAGGTCTACCGGGCGCGCGATACGCGACTCGGGCGCGAGGTCGCGGTAAAGGTTCTTTTGCCGGAAGTCTCAGCCGACGACTCGCGCCGCCGCCGATTCGAGCAGGAGGCGCGCAGCGCATCGGCTCTCAACCACCCGAACATCGTTACGGTCTACGACGTCGGATCCGTCGATTCGACGATCTACCTCGCGATGGAGCTCGTCGAGGGGAGGACCGTCCGCGAGCTGCTCGCCGACGGCGCGCTCCCCTTGCGCAAGCTGCTCGACGTCGCCGTCCAGGTCGCCGAGGGGCTCG
>Ga0079217_10000493_pt1 | contig 9925 bp, 9 predicted proteins | sample NCAS200_FD_76343 | JGI IMG/M metagenome (GOLD analysis project Ga0079217, IMG submission 76343) | Agricultural soil microbial communities from Utah to study Nitrogen management - NC AS200 | ecosystem: Environmental > Terrestrial > Soil > Agricultural land | place: USA: Utah | collected 2014-06-11 | reverse complement strand
CGTCATCATCGTCATCATCGTCGCGGTCGATCCGGTACAGTCCGCCAGATCTGTTCTTGGCGTACTTGCACTTCTCGTGATAGCCCTGCGAGTTCTCCTTGTACGTGCAGATCATCCCGTTTTTCTCGTACCGTCGCGAGACGTTGCGATTGTTCCGATTGCTGCGGTTGCTGCGATTCGCGACGTCGCGGTCGATTATGACCATGCGGCCGAGGGCATCCCTTCGCGCCCGCTCGATAATGACGTTTCCGTTGCCGTCAACCCGACGGCGCTGGTAGATCGCGTTGCCGTTTGCGTCGCGACCGATGAGCTGCCACGAACCGTCGACCCTGCGGCCGTTGATGATATCGCCGGTGCGCACATCGCCGTTGCGCACATCGCCTGTCGCGATCCGACAGTTCACGTCGTACCATTTACAGCCACTCTGCGCGGAAGCGGGCGTCGAAATCGCCATTGCGGAAGCGCCGATGCCAAGTGCGAGAAATAAGCGTTTCATTGCTGCGTCTCCCTTAGTAACCGAGAATTAGTTTTGCAGGATCGCGGCCGCTCTTCCCCTTCTTGGGCTTTGCATAGCCCTTCCTCGGAGAATCGTCGCCGAAAATGACCGATCCGTTGGCGGGTCGGTTACGGACCGCGGTCACACAATCCGTCGGTGCGGGCTGCTGGTCCGGAGGAACTCCTTCGATCCATACCCTGCACATTCCCTGCGGCGGTCTGTAGGCCGGCGGAATTGCCGGCTGTTGCTTCGGCGAGACCTTCGGAAACTTCGGCATTGGAATGCGCGGAGTCCCCTGGGCCTCAGCCGAGCCGCTCACCGCGAAAATCGCCAGAGCGAGCAGAAGCAACCGCCATCTATCCATCTTCCCCGCGGAATCCCGCAGGTAATCAAGGTTGGTCATGCCAGGGAGAGGGGCAGGAGGCATGCCAAACGCATGGATAGGCCTTAACTCGTTGTTCGCCAATGATTTAAACCGTCTGTTATTCATTCGAATCAACCCCTGAGTGTCCCCGATTCTGGACACGATTTTGACGCTGCTGGGACGCTGAAAGCAGTCCTTCACTTGTACCCCATTCAACCGTCCGCGATATCGCGTGGCTCACGGTGAACCGGGGCGCAAATCCGAGCTCCGTTCTCGCGCGTGAAATATCGAGAACCCGATCGCCAGTCAGAAAAACGATACTCTCCACGCGCGGAAGCTTGACGCCCGCCACGCGGCCGGCAATCCGGTTCAACCAAAGGTACAACTCAACTGGGAGAGCGGGCACAAAACGTGGCAAATCGGGTCCTGCGCGCAGGGCTGCCGCGATCGCACGAACCATATCGGCGATGTTAATCGCCGCGGGGCCGGCGAGGTTGTACGCCCTGCCGGGCGTCACCGGCATCGTGCCGCAGAGGATGAGACCATCCACGATGTCGGACACATCTGCGGGATGATGCCGGCCCTTGCCTTGCCCGATGAGCCGCAGTCGCCCTGCGGCAACGGAGCGCAACAGCGGGAGCCAGCTTCTGCACCCGGGCCCCAGTACTTCTGTAATGCGGGCAATCACGAACGGCACTCGGGCGTGCTCGGCAAGCGCCGCTTCCGCGTCCGCTTTGGACCGGCCGTAAGCCGACTCCGGATTGAGGATGCGATTCTCCGCAACGGGATTCGCCGCGGGGCGACTTCCATATACGGCGGCGCTGCTCGCGTATACTACCCGCCCGACTGCGGCGCTCGTCGCAGCGCGCGCGATATTCGAGGTGCCGCCGATATTCACCGCCTGCACCTCGGACATGGGACGCGCTCCGTGGCCTTTTGCGCGTGCCAGGTGATATACAATTTCAGAGCCGTCCACGGCGTTGCCGACTTCCCGCCGGTTGCGGACATCGCCGGTGATCAATCGAACACCCTTTGCCGCGAGGTGACTCGAGTCTGAAGTCGGACGGACGAAAGCAGTTACATCGTCGCCTCTCTCCAGCAGGCGGTCGACAAGGTGCGAGCCGATGAATCCCGTGGCACCTGTCACCACCACCTTCAAGTTGCGCCGAGCTCCACCTGCTTATGGGTGATCAGCTCCGTGAAAATCGAGCGAATGCGGGCGGCGTGGCGGGCCGGACTCCCTGCCTCCGCAGCGCGCTCGACGACTTCCGGCGGCAGCAACTGATTGGGAAACGACGTGCGTGCTGCAATTGCGCGGAGGCAGTCCGTCAGCGCTCGCTCGTCGCCGTTGGGAAAAAGCAATCCACTCACTTTGTCCTCGACCAGCTCTGCGAATCCGCCAACCGCGCTGGCGATGACCGGCACGCCGCGCACCTTCGCCTCCAGTGCAATGAGTCCGAATGGCTCGGCCCAGAGCGATGGAGCAACCACCGCCCACGCATTCGCCAGCTCGGCGTCCACGTTTTCGTGGCTGACCTTTCCGGCGAAGTCAACGCTGTCGCCGATATCCAGAGCGTCGACGAGGTCCTCGAGGTCCAAGCGTTCCGGCCCGTCTCCAACGATTCGTAGCTGCGCATCCGGCACTGTGTAGAGAGTGCGCGCGAAGGCGCGGATCAGCAGCGGAACTCCCTTTTCTCTGCTGAGCCGGCCGCAGTAGACAAAAAGCGGCTTGGTCGCCGGCGTGCGCCGAAATCGCGAGCCGGCAGGCCGAACGCCGAGCGGCACATGCTCAGCGTGCACACCGGCGGTCTCGAGCTCATTCTGAATCCAGCGACTCGGGCTGACGACACGATCGACGCGCGACAACGCGCTGCGTATCATCGCGTAGCGCGGGCGATCCCTCAGCCAGTGAGGCGTGGAGACGCACCCATTGCGCCGGCACACAACGCCGGCGCGAACGGCACAGAGTGCGTTGTCCGGAAGGAGCTTCGTGCCCAGCGGGCATATGCACTTGTAGTCCATGACGCCGACCACGGTAGGAACATTGCGCAGTCCGCTGAGCGCCGCCGGCGAAAGGTGGTAGGCGAAGTGACTGACGAACGCGACGTCGGGACGAAATTCACGCGCCACCGTGCGCACCCGTGTGACGGCGAACGGGTTCACGATCTGCAGGAAAGCCTGGGCGGAAGCGCGGTCGCTACCCCGGATTTTCTCGTGCGGGCGGAGGTCGTGGTCGAGCTCCGCGCCGCAGGCGAGTAGCCGCACCTCGTCACCGGCGGCACGCAGCGAATCGCGCAGTGTCATGATGTACGATTCGGCCCCACCCGCGTTCGAGTTCCAGTCGGTGACGAGGAGAACGCGCATTACCGCTCAGATCCTTTGTGGTGGGACGGGTCGTGCGCTCCGCGCCGACTCCTCGGCGGCAACAATCGCTTCGAGGCTCCGAATGCCGTCTTCGAGCGATGCGGCTGCGCGAGGGCCTCCTTCGGCCTCCGTAACAAATGCTCGAAGTGCGCGAACATATGAGGGATCGCCACCCGGCCGCAGAACGCGCCGCAGCCGCCACGCCGCGTTCGCCCGTCGCGGCGCAATCCGGCGGCGACGCGCGCCGTAGCCGAACCGGCGCGGCTCCAGCACCATGAGCGAGGCACGGTGGCGGTCTACCCGGAGCGTCCCGCGCTCGCAGATGAACTCCAGGTAATCGGCGGGACCCGAGCGAAACGAGAAATAACTTTGCACTCCGACGCCGCTCTTCATCAGCATCTGCACGCTCGCGGAATCGTGCTGACTTTGCGCGGAAGCGATGGACGCGCCGATTACGCCGATTTCGTCGTCGAGAAACCACCGCATGAGGTCGAAGTGATGCGACGCCAGGTCGAGCAGAACCCCGCCACCTGTGTGCCGCCATCGCTTCCACGCCGGCATATCCGACAGACGACAAGGCTCCGAGCACGTGGTCTGGACAGCGCGGACGTCGCCCACACGGCCGTCTCTGAGAATCGCCCGCGCCTGCTCGTACAACGGATGCAGGCGCCGATTGAATCCGGTGACTACCGTCACACCCGCCAGCGCCACCGCGTCGGCAATCCGAGACGCATCGTCCAGGGTCGTCGCCACTGGCTTCTCGAGGTAGATGTGCTTGCCAGCCCGCGCAGCGGCGACCGCAACGTCAGCGTGCAGATTGCTCGGCACCGAGATTATCACCGCCTCGATGTCGGGGCGCTCGAGAATCTCCTCCGCGCTGCCATGCATCGAGCCGCGCACCTTTCGCCGGACCCGCTTGCGAGCATTCTCGTCAGGGTCGGCCGCCGCGACGACTTTCACTCCGCGAATGCGCCGGAGCGCGGGAAGATGACAGTAGTACGCCACAGTCCCGCAGCCGATTACCCCCACTCTCACGCAACCGTCTCCGATGACGTAGAAGGCCGTGCCGCGTACCGCATCTTGTGCAGCTCGTATTGTTCCATCCGGCTGCTGGCTGACGCGGTCGCGCCTGCCAGATAGCCGACGACCTCGCCGGCCGTTCGCACTACCGCGCCAATCATGAGCGCGGAGCGAATCCCGCGCGGTAGGGCACCGGTCTGCTCCAGGGCGCGCATTGGCCGCGCAATTCGAGAGAGAATCACAACTGGAATGAGGGGTGACGCACAAACGTAGAAGAGTCGCCGCGCGAGCGACCACATCTCTTTGCGGTGTGACCCAACCATCAGGCCGGAGAGATAACGCTCGTCGGTCCAGCCCTCCCGTCCGACGTTGATGTGACCGATCCGTGCGGCAGGCTCGAAATACGCCCTGCGGCCACGCTCGCGCAGCGTGAGAGGCAGCTCATCTCCGCTCGCCAGCGCTCTGTCCAGCACCCCGTTCAGATCGAGCAGAGCGGCGCGCTTGTACGACACGTTCCACGTTGGGCCGCCGCCGATCTCTCCAGCTGGAAGAGTTTCGCTCCATTGACCGTAGTCCATCAGGAACGCCGCCCAGCTCCAGACGCTGTCGGGGTTCGCGTTAGCGACGCCCGGCACCACGATATCCCACGGCTGTTCGTGCGCACGAAGCAATGCAGCGACGAACTCCGGCTCAGGAAAGCTGTGACTCTCGCCGAGGAACACGACGGGCGCGGTGGCAGCCCGCACGCCGGCGGCGCGGGCCGGCGCCATCGGGTCAATGCTCCCGAACTCCAGGACTTTGAGCGCCGCGAACCCTTCCGCCGCCGTCTCGTCCGGGCGGAGCTCCGTCTTCGACGGCGTGACGATCACGACCTCGAGCTGATGCGCCAGGGTCTGCCGATGGAGCTGATCGATGACGCGCGCGATCGTGTCGAATCGATCGGTGACGAGAATCACCGACATTCGAGCGGCGCTCACGTGGTCGTGCGCCGGCGTTAAAGGCGCGACCATCGCGCGTCGGCGGGACGCACCGGTTCCACGAGGCCCGGCGCCGCCGTTGCCGCTCGAGCACGGCGCGCGGAAACCGTTCGTCTGGAAAGCCGTCGAACCAATCGCAATCCCCATTGCTCCGCCGGGTAAATCCGGCCCCTCAAACCGGAGAGCTCGTATCGTTCGATGAGCTTGCTGAGGAGAGTGCGACGCGGCCTCCAGCCAGCCCACGGTGTCATATCCAGATACTCGAAGTAAAGGAGCCTGTCGGGATCGCGCCCCGGATACCTCCACGGCTTGAGGTATCCCGCCCAGTGAATGATCCATGGCTGTTGATTCGCCTGCACTGAGCCTTTGCCCGCTACGTGAGTAAGGGAGCGTCGCGCGCGCGGTATACTCGCGTTGCAATTCCACCGAGGATCGAGCTCATCCCAGTTGCCGGCTAGGACGGCATTCAGCCCTTCCTGGTCCCAGAAGTAGACCGAATCGTGAAACTGCCGGAGGTAGTCGAGTACCCGCTGGGGAATTCTGTCAGCGCGCCAGCGGTCCACGTCCAGCACCATCACGCCGGCGTTGAAGTACTTCGCGTCCCCGGGAATTCCCAGTTCGCGGTATGCGGCGACTCCGAACGCAGATGACACCAGCGGAACGATGCTGTCCTGCGCGGCGCGCAAATGACTTCCATTCAGATCGACATCCCATAGCGATGCGAGATCGGCCGTCACGAGCAGGTCGCAATCGAGCCAGATCGCCTTGTGGACGTGGGCCGGCAGCGCGTCGACAACGGCAAGCTTGTAGTAGGTGGACACCGGCATCCGGCCCCAGAGCGGCACGCCGGAGTAAACCGTCGGATCGACAGTCATCCATTCCACGGTTGCCCGTCCCGGTGGCAAACCCTGAACGAGCTGCTTCCTGCTTCCGGCCTCCAACCCGCCATCGACGATGTAGACAGCTGCCGTTCTGTTCGCGCTCAGGTTCGTGAGGACTGATCGGAGCATGACGGCAAGCGGCGTCACATAGTTCGAATCAGTCGCGCACGTAATTACGACCGGCTCATCGTGAGTCATCGCACGATGCCGGTTGACGCCAGGCGACCGCGCATCCCGGTTGTCACGAAGACAGCGAAGTGAATCTCAGCTTGTGCAGCTCGTACTCGTCCATTCGGTCCTGAGAGCGAGGACCCGGGCCGCGCGCATAACCCGCGACTTCGCCCACGGTGCGTGCGATGGCGCCGAGTATGAGCAACGGAGCTGTCGCCATGGGAAGCGTTCCGGAGCGGGCAAGGAACTTCAACGGTCGAATGAGTCTCGACAGGACGACAAATGGAATGAGCGGAGAAGCGCAAATGTACATCAGGCGCTTCGAGCGTGGCCACCTTGCCTTGCGGGCCGCTGCCACCATGCGCCCGCAGAGGTAGCGCTGCTCGAGCCACCAGACAGGCTGGCTGATGTTCGCGTGATCGAGCTTCGCTGAGGGCTCGAAGTACGCACGATGCCCGCGGGCGCGCAACGCCACTGCCAGGTCATCCCCGTGTGACAACGCGGAGTCGAGTCCGTCGCCGATCTCCATGAGAAGGCCTTTCTTGTAGGCGACATTCCACGTGGGGCCGCCGGGAATCTCTCCTGCGGGCAGCGCCTCGAACCATTGCCCGTAATCCATGAGGAAGCTCGCCCAGCTCAACGCGCTTTCGGGATTTGCGTTTGCGAGGCCGGGAACCACCACATCCCACGGCTGCGAGTGGGCTTCGATCAGCGCCTCAGCGAGTTGCGGGTGGGGAAAGCTGTGTGTCTCGCCAAGGAAGACTATCGGCGCCGTTGCCGCGCGCACGCCTGCGGCGCGGCCGGCAGACATCGGGTTGACCTCGTCGACGTGAACCATGCGAACGCCTGCAAAACCTTCGAGCGCGTCGGGGTCGAGGCCGAGATCCACGCCGGCTGGTGCAACTATTACGATTTCGATCTGGTCGCGGACCGTCTGTTCACGCAGGCAGCTGACGAGGCGACGGATCGTGCGGTAGTGATCGGTCACCACTACCACAGACAGGCGAGGTACGGTCAACGACGCTCATCCGCAGCGTGACCTCGCGCCTTTACCAGGAGCTGAGCGATCTCGCCCGGTTTCGCGTGACGTCCGAGCCGTGATTTCTCGAAAATGGGTGCACCGTCCACGGTCACCTCGAATCTTCCTCGGCCCGAGGGAATCATTTCGATCTTTGCATCCGGGTAACGCTCCTTCAGCTCAGCCGCCAGACTGGCGGCTCTGGGCTCGTAGTTTCAAACGGTGCAGTACTCGATCCCGATTTTCATGCAGTCACCGGCAGAGAGTTTTGTGAAGTAACTGAAGCGTCATAATGCAAGCGCCGAACCTGCCACCGGGGCAAGATGTGGTTTGCACTTGACGTGCTTTGCCTTCGACAGCCCCCTTGAACACTGAGGCGGGCTTCAACCATAGGGTGCCCAGACGAAGCGAAACGATGCGACATGAAACGCCAGGATACCGGAGAACACAGGCCCGCCTGCTAGATACGGGTCATGCCAACAAAAAGTGGATTCACGATCATCGAGACGACCGTCGTGCTCACAGTGATCGCGATCCTCTCGGCGATCGTCCTGCCTAAAGCGTCGGGTTTCATCGACGCCATCGCAGTCCGAGGCGCCGTCACCGAGGCCGAAGCGCTGTTTTCAACCGCCCGGCACATTGCCATCGCCCGCGGAGCCCAGTCAAGTCTCGAGATCGACGCCGGTACCGGTGTGATATCTCTTCGCGTCGGCGCGGATACGCTTCAACAGCGGGAGCTCGGGGCGGCTCATGGTGTCACCCTTGGCGCGACACGACCTTCAATTACCTATTCGCCCACCGGCGTCGGATACGGCGCAGCCAACCTCACGCTTACCGTCACACGCAATCTCGCCAACGATACTATCTACGTCTCGCGCCTCGGCCGCGTACGGCATTAGGGCGGCGAAGCTGGCGCGGCGCGGGCGTTTTCGCCGGCAGCTCCGCATTCTCTGCCGACACAATCGCGTCAGGGCCGAGGGTCGTTTCGTCAGCAGCCGCAACGGAGCCAAAATCGTACCCTGGAACCGAGATCCTGGGGATTTGCTGGCCGATAACGCGCTCGATCGTTCTCACCATGGCGATCTCATCGGGCGCCATGAAGGTGAAGGCGTCGCCGGTTGCCGCCGCGCGGCCCGTTCTGCCAATGCGGTGAACGTAGTCCTCCGGCTGCTGCGGCACGTCGTAGTTGATGACGTGCGTTATTCCCGTCACGTCCAGGCCGCGCTGGGCGATGTCCGTTGCAACGAGAACGCGAATCTTTCCGCTCTTGAAGTCGTCGAGTGCGCGAGTACGCTCGCTCTGCGACCTGTCGGAATGCATCGCCGTAGCCGAGATGCCTTTTCCGCCCAGATGTCTCACGACGCGGTCCGCCCCATGCTTGGTGCGGGTAAAAATGAGAACCGAGTCGAGCTCCTCCTTCTTGAGTAGCTCCGCCAGCAATTCCGTTTTTCTGTCGCGCGGGACGGGATAGACAGCGTGCGTCACCGTATTCGCGGCTTCCGATCGCCGTCCAACCTGAACGACGATGGGCTTCCGCAGATACTTTCGCGCCAGCGCCTCGACCTCGGGCGGCATCGTCGCACTGAAAAGCAATGTCTGGCGGTAGCGCGGGACCTCGGCGACGATGCGGTTCAGCTGGGGAGCGAATCCCATGTCGAGCATGCGGTCGGCTTCGTCGAGAACCAGAATCTCGAGATCGTCGAACACGACGTTCTGTCTCTCCATGTGATCGAGCAGCCGGCCTGGTGTCGCTACAACGACATCGACTCCCTTGCGCAGCTTCGTCTGCTGCGGGTCGAGCGGCACTCCGCCGTATATCGAGACCACCCTGATGTCGGAGTGCCGGCCATACTTCTTGAAGCTCTCTTCCACCTGGACGCAAAGCTCGCGCGTTGGCGTGAGGATGAGAGCGCGCACCCGGTGAGTGCGGTTGGCCGGATCGCCGGACTCCCTTCCCTCCAGCATCCGCTGGATGATCGGCAGAGTGAAGCCTGCGGTTTTCCCGGTGCCCGTTTGCGCGAGCCCGATGATGTCGCGGCCGCGCAATGCAACCGGAATTGCTTCGCCTTGAATCGGCGTGGGAATCGTGTAGCCCGCATCACGCACAGCATCGAGCAGCTCGGGAATCAATCCCAGCGCTGCGAACGCCGACATGTCCGTCGGCGGCGCGTTTTCGGCGATCTCTGGTGGTGTATGCGCCGTGCGCGATTTCTTTTTGGAGCGTGCGGGAGGTTTCATTTCAAGTGAATATACCTTCCGTCGGGGACGCTACTCCCACGAACGCGTGCAGCCGGCATCTATGACGGAGGGTTCGAAGGGATTCGACGGATTTTCCGAAGTGTCTCCGAACTGGGCCAAAGCAGGCGAACCGCCACTCAGCACGCGGCGTTTCTTTTGTTGTTAACAACAAAAGAAAAGAACGTGCGGTTCCGAGCACTAGCCTCTACACCAGTACGACTCAATCCGGAAAATCCGCCGAATCTTTCGAAACCGCCGTCATAGATGCTTGTGCCGCGCGAAAGAACTCGATCATCGCCGCATTCACGATCGGGGCTGCCTCGTCATACACCACGTGCCCTGCATCCTGCACCACCATGTGGTTCATCTGCGGCATTACCCGCGTATAGCTCTCCG
>Ga0079217_10000492_pt1 | contig 9936 bp, 9 predicted proteins | sample NCAS200_FD_76343 | JGI IMG/M metagenome (GOLD analysis project Ga0079217, IMG submission 76343) | Agricultural soil microbial communities from Utah to study Nitrogen management - NC AS200 | ecosystem: Environmental > Terrestrial > Soil > Agricultural land | place: USA: Utah | collected 2014-06-11 | reverse complement strand
TTCGCGGTCCATCTCGCGGCGCTTGATCGCCTCCCGCTTGTCGTATTTCCGCTTCCCGCGCGCCACCGCGATCGTGACCTTGGCGTATCCGTTGCGGAAGTGGAGGTCGAGGGGCACGAGCGTCAGCCCCTTCTCGAAGACGCGCGCGGCGAGGTCGCGAATCTGGTCCTTCGAGAGAAGGAGCTTGCGGGGGCGGACGGGATCGACGTTCCAGCGGCTGGCGGGATCGTACGGGCTGATGTGGACCCCGTGGAGCCATGCCTCGCCTCGATCGACCGTCGCCCACCCGTCCTGTAGGTTCACCTTGCCCTCGCGCACCGACTTCACCTCCGCGCCGCGCAACACGAGACCCGCCTCGACGGTGTCCAGGATCTCGTAGTCGTGCCGCGCCTTGCGATTCTGCGCCACTTTGTGTTCGGCGCTCATATGGCTCACCGGATGGGGTCTTGCAGATGGGAATGCAAAGATGGGGCCGCGCACCCCGTTTCGCAAGACGGCGCCGTCCTGTTGCACGCCGGGAACCAGTGGCGGATATTTTGCATCCCGCTGCACGCGGCCGGTCGACGGCCCCGCATGATGCCCAAGTGGCGGAATTGGTAGACGCGCACGATTCAGGGTCGTGTGGGCTTGCGCCCGTGGGGGTTCAAATCCCTTCTTGGGCACCATGCGGGGGCGGTCGATGAAAACGGGTCATCTGCTTCGTTCCGCTCGTCGTCCTTCCTGCGGCGTGGGATTCGCCACGCCTCGGAAGGGCTTCCTCGCGCGCCTCGCATCTGACCCGTTTTGATCGACCTTCGGCGGGACGCAGCTAATGCTTTTTTCACTCCGTATGACGCCCTTCCCGGCGTTGTTTTTTGGGGTGGGGTCCGGTAGACTGAAACCATGCTCAAGATCGTACTCATCGTCCTCGTGCTGTTCTGGATCGCGCGCGCAGTCGGACGGTGGCTTCCCCGCGTCGAGATCACGTTCGACCGCGGCTCCGGTGACGAGATCCGCATCTACTCGATCATGCGCGAGCATTTCCCCGAAGACTACGAGCGGTACAAGCACGGGCTCTTGAGCGAGGGCGAAGAGCGCCGCCTCTACCTCGACTGCGTGGAGATCCTCGGCGCCCGCCGGGAGATCGAGCGGCTGTAGTGTCCCGGCGAACTCCCGAGGGGAGGCACTGAGGTGTCGAGCGCGCTCGGCCAGGGCGTCCGCCTGTTCGACGTCGGTGAGGCGGAGCGCATGCTCCCCCTGATCCGCGTCATCGTCAAGGGAATGATGGACGACCACGCCGAGCGCCAGGCGCTGCTCGATCGCCTGGAAGGCGCGCCGTCCGAGACCCCCCGCCGCGAGACCCGCTCGCTGCGGTCCGAGATCGACACGCTGACGGAGAAGCTCTCCGAGGCCGCATCCGAGCTCGAGGACCTGGGCGTCGAGTTCAAGGGCATCGACCTCGGACTCGTCGACTTCCCCACCACGATCGACGGCGAGCTGGCCTACCTCTGCTGGAGATACGGGGAGGACCGGATCGGGTTCTGGCATTCCCCCGACGGCGGATTCGCGGGCCGCCGCCCGCTAGAGCGAGACTGACCCCGTCCACCGCGCGTGAACGCGGCCTCGGCGGGTGGCTGCGCAATGCCGTTCACGTCCGCCAGGCGGAATGGCCGCTCGTCATCACGCTGTTCGGATACTTCTTTCTCCTCACGTCCACCCAGCATCTCCTCAAACCGGCCCGCAACGCGTTCTTCCTGACGACGGCGGGATCGGAGAACCTGCCCTGGGCTTACATCGCGGGCGCCGTGGTGAGCGTCGTGTCCACCTCCGTCTACGCGAGCTGGATCGCGCCGCTCGACCGCCGTCGCCAGACGATCGGCTCGCTGATCTTCTCCGTGGGCACTGTCGTCGTGTTCCGCCTGCTGCTCGTCGAGCCCAACGCATGGAGCGCCGGCGCCTTCTACGTCTGGTTCAATGTCTTCACGCTCGTCCTCGTCAGTCAGTTCTTTCTCCTGAGCGGCGACCTGTTCGATCCACGGCAGGCGAAGCGGATCTTCGGGTTCATCGGCACGGGCGGCCTGGTGGGCGGCGTGGTCGGGAGCGCGGTCGCGGGCTTCCTCGCGGAGCCGCTCGGAACCGGAAACCTCATGTGGCTGGGGTGCCTTCAGCTTCTGCTTTGTGCCGTCCTGGCCGCGCGCGTGTTCCAGATCGGCAAGCTGCGCGGGGCCGACAGCCGATTCAAGCAGCGGCCCGAGCGAGCCCCGCGCTCGGTGGCTGGCGGCCTCGAGGTTATCCGCCGGGTCCCGCATCTGCGCATGATCGCCCTGATGGTCTTCGCGGCCGTGCTCGTCTCGACGTTCGTCGACTGGCTGTTCAACGCCGCAGTCGAGGAAGCGATACCGGGCCGCCCTCAGCAGGCGGAATTCTTCGGACAGATCTTCGCCGCGTACAATCTGGTCGCCTTCCTGTTTCAGCTGTTCTTCGTGAGCTGGGTGTTGCGCGCTCTCGGGGTCGTGGGCGCGCTGTTCGTGCTGCCGCTCGGGATGGGAGGCGGTGTCGCCTGGATGCTGCTGGCACCCGGGATCTGGGCCGCGTCCGCGGCCAAGGGGGCGGACCAGGCCTTGCGCTACTCCGTCGACCAGGCGGCGCGCGAGATCCTCTACCTGCCGGTGCCCACGATTTTGAAGCAGCGGGCCAAACCGTTCATCGACGTCGTGGCGAACCGCGGCGCGGACGCGCTGGTCGGCGTGATGATCCTGATATTGAGCGGCACGGCGGCCCTGGCGGGCCGCGGGCCGGCGCTGATCGCACTCGGACTCGTGGTCGTGTGGCTTCTCGCGGTGCTGGGCGTCCGGCGGACGTACCGGCAGGCGCTCGAGAAGCTCCTCTCCGTGCGGGACATCGATCTCGCGGCGGCCGTCGAGGAGAACCTGGACTCCGAGACCGTGCGCCAGATCATCGCCACCCTCCACCCGACGGCCGCGGCCGATGAGGTCCACTATGCGCTCGACGTTCTGAAGATCATCCCGCCCGGCGCGATCAGCAGAGAGATGGTGGTACTCCTAGAGCACTCGGATGCGGGGGTTCGCGCGCGCGCTCTCGAGGCTGTGAACGCGATCGCGGACCCGAAAGAGGCGGGCGCGGTCCGGCCTCTCCTGGACGACCCCGACGGCCGCGTGCGCGCGCTCGCGCTCCATTTCTTCTGCCAGATCGATCCCCGCCGGTACCTGCCGCAGATGGAGACGGGGCTCGAGGGCGACGATCCGGACCTGGTCGAGGTCGCGATCGCCGACATGATCCGGCACGGGGACGAGGCGCAGGCGCGCGCGGCCGCGGACCGCCTGGTGCGACTCGTGCGCCGGATGGGCGATCGGGACGCTCCGCTCAGGCGCGCCGTCGCGCGCGCGCTGGGGCGGATCCCCGCCGACCATCCGCTTCAGCTCCAGCTCGAGCCCCTCCTCGCCGACGCGGACACCGAGGTGGTGCGGGCGGCGCTCAAGAGCGCCGGCCGCGCGGCGCGGCGGGACCTCGTCACCCCGATCCTGCGCCGGCTGGGGTCGCGCGAGACCCGCGCCCTGGCGCGCGACGCCCTGGCCGCGTACGGCGAGGAAGGGCTGCCGCTCCTGTCCGCGGCGCTCCGCGATCCGCTCCTGTCCGAGGAGCTCCGGCGCTGGCTTCCGGGCGTGTTCGTCCAGATCGGCACGCGGGCCGCGTACCGGGCGCTCCTCGAAGGGCTCTCGGCCCTGTCCGTCTCCAAGCACCGACTCTACGCGCTCAAGGCGCTGAACAAACTCCGACGCCGGTACCCGAGCTGGGAGGTGTCGACCGCGCTCGTCCGCTCGGAGCTCGGCCAGGAGCTGGCCGCCTCCTATGCCACCGAGCGTCAGCTCGCGACGCTCCAGGAGGCGCTGGAGCGCGAGAACGCCGACGGCGCGTCGGTGGGCAGGGCGTACCACAGCGCGCTCACGTATCAGGCCTCGTCCACGATCGAGCGCGCGTTCCGGCTTCAGGGACTCATCTACAGTCCGCAGACGATCTACTTCGCGTACGCCGGCCTCGTCGCACAGGACACGGACAACGGCGCCCACGCGCTCGAGCTCCTCGAGACCGCGCTCGCCCGCGAAGACTCGGCGCGCCTCTTGCCGCTCATCGACCCCGACCTCAGCCCTTCGCGCCGAGCCGAGATCGGACGCCAGTGGTATGCTTTGGACGACCGCGACCTCGAGGACGACCTCGAGCGGGTGTTCGAGGAAGGCGAGCCATGGCTCCAGGCGTACGCGGTCGGTCTCGCCGAGGCCTGGTTTCCGCGAGAGCTGGCGCCGGAGCTCGAGCGCCTGGCCGTGAGCGGCGACCCGATGGTTCGCCCGCTCGCGCGCCACGTGATCGACGGACACGGGGAGAACGGAATGGCGATGTCATCGGTCGAGCGCGCCGCGGCGCTCAGGCAGGTGGAGCTCTTCAGCGGCCTGGCGGCCGACGACCTGCTGCAGATCGCCTCGGTGGCCGAGGAGCGGACGTTCCAGGCCGGCGATTACCTGTTCTACGAGGGCGAGGAGGGCGACTACATGTACCTCGTCCTGCAGGGGAAGATCCGGATCGAGGTCGGCGGCCACGAGGTCACGGTCGTAGGCCCCGGCAAGTCGACGGGGGAGTTCGCGATCCTCGACCGCCGCCCGCGCTCTGCCAGCGCGCGCGCCATCGAGGACACGCGCACGCTGGCGATCCACAGCGCCGACATGGGCCAGATCCTGGCCGACAACTACTCGCTCGTCGAGGGCCTCTTCTCCTACTTCACGGGGATCATCCGCAACATGACCGAAGAGGTGTTCCGCGCCCGCGCCGAGACCACGGCCGACAACGGCGAGAAGTAGTAAGCCGCCGTACGGCCTCGCTTGCCGCCATCACGTATGCTGTCGTTGGACAGCCGGCTCGTGGGATGATCACGGGCCGAAACCACTGCGAAGGAGAGACCATGGGAATTCCGAATCGCGACGAGCTGGAGGGTAAGGCCAAGCAGGCGGCCGCGGAGGCCAAGAAGAAGGTCGGTGACTGGACCGACGATCCCGAGATGGAGATCGAGGGCGCGGACGAAGAAGCGAAGGGCGAGTTCCAGGAGGAGTACGGGAAGATCAAGCGCGAGGCCGGAGAGAAGATCGAGGAGGCCGGCAAGCGGCTGAAGCGGTGATGGCCGACCCGAAGCGAGAGAGCCCCCGGTCGAAGCACCGGGGCCCGAACGGCCGCGAGCAGGAGCTGGAAGAGGCCGAGGGCGAGCGCCAGCAGAAGGACGGCGATCAGAAGCGTCAGGCCGGCGAAGGGGTCGAGGACGTCCGCGAGAGGATCCGGCAGTCGCAGCCCCGGCAGGGGCGCTAGCCAGGCCGCCTCGGCGATAGTTCGTCAGTCGGGAAGGAGCCTGACGAGGCGCTTGGGGGCCGCCAGACGGTAGCCGTCGACGATCAGCTCGGTGATCTCGGGCCAGTCCCGCGGGCGAGGGTCGTCGACGGTCACCCAGCCGTGCTGCCCGATATAGGGCGTTCGGTACCATGGGCCGCGGTCGACCAGAATCGCCTGATTCACCGGGTCCGACTTGATCGAGACGGCGGTGCCGCGCTCCCCCATTCCGGCGATGACGAAGGACTTCTTCCCCACGCGGAACACGGTGTGGCCGAACCCGTCGACTTCCTCGCTCACTTCGGGAAGTGTCTCGCAGGCTTTCCGCAACGCAGACAGCAGATTCTTCAGATGTGAAGCACCTCGCCGTGCACGTCGAGGGCGGCCTCCTTGACGGCCTCGGCGAGCGTCGGATGGGCGTGGACGGTGAGCGCGACATCCGCGGCGCTGCCGCGGAAGGAGCCGACGGCCACCAGCTCGGCGATCAAGTCGCCGGCTCGGGCGCCCAGGATGTGGCACCCCAGCATGCGGTCGGTCGCCGCGTCGGCGATCATCTTCACGAAGCCGGTCGTCTCGTTCATGCAGCGCGCACGGCCGTTCGCGCTGAACGGGAACCGCCCGACCTTGATCTCGTGGCCCGCCTGGGCGGCCTCGGGCTCGGTCAACCCGACGGTCGCGATCTCGGGGTGGGTATAGACGATGCCGGGGATGGGGAAGTAGTCCATCTCCGCCTCGCGGCCGCCGATCTTCTCCGCGACCACGACGCCTTCCTCCATGCCCTTGTGGGCGAGCATCTTCCCGCCGATCACGTCGCCGATCGCCCATACGTTCTCGGCGGCCCTGAGGCCCTCGGCCTTCACGAACCCCTTCTTGTCCGTCTCGACCCCGACGCGCTCCAGCGCGAGGCCGTTCGTGACCGGCTTCCTGCCGATCGCGACCAGCACGGCGTCGGCTTCGATCGTCTCCTCACCTCCCTGGCCCGCGACCGTGACCCCGACGCCCGACTCTCCCACATCGACGCCGGTGACCTTCGTGCCGACGCGGATGTCGAGTCCCTGCTTCTTGAAAACCTTCATCCCTTCCTTCGACAGATCGGGGTCCATGCCGGGCAGGATCGTTTCGAGCGCCTCGACGACCGTGACCTCCGTGCCCACCCGCTGGTAGACCGATCCCATCTCGAGGCCGATGTAGCCGCCGCCCACGACGACCAGCCGCTGCGGGATCTCGTCCAGCGCGAGGCCCTCGGTGGAGGAGATGACCCGCTCGCCGTCGAACGGCGCGCCGGGCAGCGCGATCGGCGCGGAGCCGGTGGCGACGATCGCGGCGCCGTAGCGGACGCGCGTCGTCGAGTCGGTGCCGGTCACGTCGATGATGCCCGGCTCGACGAAGCCGCCCTCGCCCGCCAGGTGCGCGATCCCATGCTTCTTGAACAGGTACGCGACCCCCTTGGTGCTGGAGTCGACGACCTTCGCGCGGTGCTTCTGCATCGTCGGCCAGTCGACGTCCACATCCCCGACGACGATGCCGACTCTGGCCGCGCCTTCGCGGATCCACGCCAGGTGCTCGGACGCGTCGAGGAGCGCCTTGGACGGGATGCACCCCACGTTCAGACACGTGCCGCCCAGGAACTCGCGCTCGACGCAGGCCACGGAGAGGCCGAGCTGCGCGGCGCGGATCGCGGACACGTAGCCCGCTGGCCCCGCGCCGATCACGACGACGTCGTAGGTCTTCTCGTCCGCCACGGCGCCTCCTACGCCTCGAGCAGAAGCCGCTCGGGGCTCTCGAGGAGCTCGCAGACGCGGCGGAGGAACTGAACGGCCGGCGTCCCGTCGACCAGCCGATGGTCGTAGGAGAGGCCGAGCCACATCATCGGCCGGATCACGACCTGCTTGTTCCGCGCCACGGGCCGGTCCTCGATCTTGTGGATCCCGAGGATGGCGACCTCGGGCTGGTTGATCACGGGCGTCGTCAGGAGCGCGCCGAAGCCGCCCGCGTTCGTAAGCGTGAACGTGCCGCCCTGGATCTCGTCCATCTCGAGCTTGCGCTCGCGGGCGCGCGTCGCGAGATCGTCGATCGCCTTGGCGATCTGGACCATCGACATGCGGTCGGCGTGCTTGATCACGGGGACCACGAGGCCCGCCTCGGTATGGACCGCGATCCCCAGATGCCAGAAGCGGTGGTAGACGATCTCCTCGCCCTCGATCGAGGCGTTGACCTGCGGGAACTCCTTGAGCGCGGCGATCGCGGCCTTCGCGATGAACGGCATGTAGGTGAGCTTGACCTCGTGCCGCTCGAGGAACCCGTCCTTGAGGCGCTCGCGGAGCTCGACCACCGCGCTCATGTCCACCTCGTCGACGGTCGTCACGTGGGCCGACGTGTGCTTGGACTCGATCATGCGGTGCGCGATCGTCTTGCGAATGGGGGTCATGGAGACCCGCTCGGTCGGCTCGTCGGGCGCGTACTCGCGGACCGGAGCGGCGGGGGCGGGTGCCGCGGCGGGCGCCGCAGCCGCGTCGGGTGACTCGAGGTACGCGAGAACGTCGTCGCGCGTCACCCGGCCGTCCCGGCCCGTGCCCCTGACCCGGGTCAGGTCGATCCGGTGCTCGCGCGCGAGTTTCCGCACGGCGGGCGAGGTCTTCATGTCCTCGGGGATCACGGCCTCGCCGCGCGGGGCGGCGGGCCTCTCGGACGCCGGGCGCTGTGCCCCGGCCGGAGCCTCGGCGGCAGGCATCGGTGCCGGCCCAGTGGCTGCGGGCGTCGCTTCCGGCTTCTGCCCGGCGGGCTGTTCGGCGGGCTTCTCCTCCGCCGCGGTCTCCTCGGCGGGCGGCTCCTTCTCCGGGGCCGGCTTCTCCCCCTCCGCGCCGGGGACGGCCTTCACCTCTTCCCCTTCGGTCGCGATCACGCCCAGGGTCTCCCCGACCGCTACGGTGGCGCCCGACTCCCTGTCGATCCGCGCGAGCTTGCCGCCGCGGAAGGCCGTCACCTCCATGTTGATCTTGTCGGTCTCGAGCTCGACCACGGCCTCGTCCGCCGCGACGTCGTCGCCCACCTTCTTCAGCCACTTGCCGACCGTCGCCTCGGGGACGCTCTGACCGAGCGAGGGGACCTTGATCTCCAGCGGCATCTCGCGATCCTCCTACGTCTCGGCGGTCGCGCGGAGCGCGGCGGCGATCTCTTGGGCGTTCGGCATGTAGTAGTCTTCCATCGTCTTGGCGGCCGGGAACGACGTGTTGAATCCCGTCAGCCGCCGGACCGGCGCATCCAGCTCCCAGAAGCACTCCTCGGCGAGGATGGCCGCGATCTCGCCGCCGATCCCCCCGATCTTGGGGGCCTCGTGGATGACCACCGCCTTCCCGGTCTTCGACACGGACTCGAGGATCGTCGGCGTGTCGAGCGGCAGCAGCGTCCGCAGGTCGATGACCTCGACCTCGATTCCGTCGCCCGATAACGTCTCCGCCGCCTTCAGCGTCTCGTGGAGGAGGTAGCCGAACGTGATCGCGGTGACATCGCCCCCTTCTCGCGCCACGTGCGCCCTCCCGATCTCGGTGACGATCTCCTCGCCCTCGGGAAGCTCGTCCTTGATCGAGCGGTACAGCTTCTTGTGCTCCCAGTACAGGACCGGGTCGTCGCTTCGGATCGCGGCGCGCAGGAGCCCCGCCGCGTCCCGCACCGTCGACGGCGCGACCATGACGAGACCGGGGACGTTCATGAACCAGGCCTCGTTGGACTGCGAATGGAACACGCCGCCGCCCACGCCCCCGCCCCACGGGCAACGGATCGTGACCGGCATCGCGTAGGTGCCGTTCGTCCGCCAGCGGTAGCGCGCGAGCTGCTGCACGATCTGGTCGAAGCCCGGCGAGATGAAATCCGCGAACTGGATCTCCGGCAGCGGGCGGCACCCCACCATCGCCGCCCCGACCGTCATGCCCGCGATCAGCGACTCCGAGATCGGGCTGTCGATCACGCGCTCGGGCCCGAACGCCTCCAGCAGGCCGCGCGTCGCCTTGAACACGCCGCCGTATATGCCGGTGTCCTCCCCGATCAGGAACGTGGTCTCGTCGCGGCGCATCTCCTCGTGGAGCGTGCGGTTGATAGCGTCGATGTACGTCATGGCGGCCACGGCTACCTGCCCGCCCGGACGTCGAAGCCCGGATACTCGTGGACGAAGACCTCGGACAGGAACGCGTCGGGCTCCGGCCGCGCGCTCGCCTCGGCGAACTCGACCGCCTGCTCGACCTCCTTGCGGGTCGCCTGCTTGATCCCCTCCAGCCTCTCTTCGTCCAGCACTTCGTTCTCCACGAGCCAGGCGACGTAGCGTGGCAGCGGATCGCGCTCGGTCCAGTCCTCCACCTCGGCCTCGCTGCGGTAATCGGCGGGATCGATGTCGGAGTGGCCGAACCAGCGGTAGGTCTTCATCTCGATCAGCGTCGGCCCCTGACCTGCCCGCGCCCGCTGGAGCGCCTTGCGGGTGGTGTTCCACACCGAGATCACGTCGTTGCCGTCGATCGTGGCGCCCGGGAAGCCGTAGGCGTCGGCGCGGTGCGCCAGGTCTGTCAGGGCGGTCGTCAG
>Ga0079217_10000491_pt1 | contig 9956 bp, 8 predicted proteins | sample NCAS200_FD_76343 | JGI IMG/M metagenome (GOLD analysis project Ga0079217, IMG submission 76343) | Agricultural soil microbial communities from Utah to study Nitrogen management - NC AS200 | ecosystem: Environmental > Terrestrial > Soil > Agricultural land | place: USA: Utah | collected 2014-06-11 | reverse complement strand
TGGCGAATTCCGAGTCGCGTGACCTGGTGCATGCGCGGCAGCAACTGGATCGATTTAGAGAAGTGTTGCACTTTTATGAAAAGCATAGTCTACCGACGCCAGTCAGGCATATGGCGAATTCGGCTGCCATCCTGCAGTTCCCTGAAAGTTATATGGATATGGTGAGACCCGGCCTGATGTCCTATGGACTGTATCCGCTTGGGGTTCCCCATGCTGTGGATATCGCTCCTGCGCTGACCTGGCGCTCAAAGGTGGCATACTCCAAGATAACGCGGCCAGGGCACCCGGTCAGTTATGGATCGTTGTGGCAGTCTGATTCTGAGCGCAGGATCGTCACCATCCCATGTGGTTATGCAGATGGTTACTTTCGGCGCATGACGAATCAAGCACAGGTGATTGTCAACGGTCGTAAATATCCGCAGGTGGGACGCATCTGTATGGATCAGTTCATGGTGGATCTGGGCGAGGATGCCGCGCAGGTGGGCGATGATGTTATATTACTGGGCGAAGACATCACTGCCTATGATCTTGCCGAATGGACAGGCACGAACGAATATGAGGTCCTGACGAGTATCAGTGCGCGCGTGCCGCGTCTGTATATCAAAGAGTAATGATAGAATGGAGCAATTTTGCTCACGAGGTGAAGTGTGAAAAGTGTAATCCGAAGGTATTGGCCCATAGCAACGATAGCGGCTGTGATCGTTGCACTGGACCAGTGGACGAAATGGCTGGTACGTGCCAACATCCCGCAGGGCGGAACTTGGCTGCCTGACTCCTTGGAATGGCTCAGTCCTTATGCGCGTATTGTCCATTGGTATAACACGGGTGCAGCGTTTGGCATGTTCCAGAATGCGAGCATGGTCTTTACTGTATTGGCGTTCATTGTGATCGCAGCCATCATCTATTACTATCCCCATGTTGAAAACACGGATTGGTCATTGCGCCTGGCAATGAGTATGCAGTTGGGTGGTGCCATTGGCAATCTGATAGATCGGCTCAGATTGGGCCACGTAACAGACTTTATATCCATCGGCTCCTTCCCGGTCTTCAATGTTGCAGATGCCAGTATTAGTGTTGGCGCTGTCGTTTTACTGTTGGGGGTCTGGCTCATGGAGCGGTCCGAGAAAAAAGAAAAAGCCGGCTCAGTAACTCCCGAACCTACAGGCGAAACAACAATTGAGTGACCGCGTACTGACCTTTCGCTTTGACAAGGAGATCTCTGAGCGGCTGGATAAATTTCTGGTAAGACAGTTGCCGGAATTTTCGCGTTCCCGCATTCAAGGCCTGATCGCAGACGGTTTTGTGGATGTGAACGAGCACACGGCGAAGAAGGCGGGTCAGACTCTCGAAAGCGAATCCACGGTGACTGTTCGGATTCCACCTCCTGTGCCCACTGACCTGGTCGCTGAAAATATTCCACTGGATATCCTCTTCGAGAACGATGACATGCTGGTTGTCAATAAAGATGCGGGTATGGTTGTGCACCCGGCGGCGGGCCACGCAGATGGGACTCTGGTCAATGCAGTACTTGGATATGATCCTGAGATCGAAGGGATTGGCGGCGAAGAACGCCCGGGTGTTGTCCACAGGCTGGATAAGGAAACATCTGGATTAATCCTGCTGGCAAAGAACGAACGCGCTCATCGCTGGCTGCAGGACCAATTCCGATTGCGGAGAGTGGACAAGACCTATCTCGCGTTGGTGGACGGCAGACCGCCGACACCGTCTGGTCGCGTGGAAGCACATATCGGACGTGACCCGAGTCATCGGAAAAGGATGGCGATTGTTTCGGAGAGCCGCGGTCGTGAAGCCATCTCAGAATACAAAACACTTGAAAGTTTCAAATCACATACCCTGCTTGAATTTCATCCACTCACCGGTCGTACTCACCAGATCCGCCTGCACTGTGAGTTTTTGGGATGCCCAATCGTGGGTGATAAAGTTTATGGAAGAAAAAAAACTTCCGTGGATATTGACCGTCACTTTCTTCATGCTGCTCGCTTGAAGATCATTTTGCCGGGTGAAACTGAACCACGGACTTTCGAAGCACCTTTGCCAGATGAATTGGAAAATGTTTTAGCTGCCCTGCGCAGGTAAAATGAAAAAGTATTTGATCCTTGTAAAGCATTCCCTGCCTAAAATTGAGAAAAACCGGCCGGCCAATCAATGGGAACTTTCAGATGAAGGTCGTATTCTTGCTAAAAAATTAGCTGCAAGATTAAACCGATATCGGCCTGAAGCGATCATCTCTAGTGTTGAACCCAAAGCAAAAGAAACAGCAAAAATTATTGCAGCAGAACATAATTTGGAGATTCAGATCGTTGATGGTCTGCATGAACATGATCGCAGTAAAGTAGGTTATCTTCATGGAAATGAATTTCAAGTGGCTGTGTGCGAATTCTTTGAAAAGCCAGGTATGCTTGTATTTGGAAGCGAAACCGCAGACGCCTGCCACGCACGCTTTAACCAGGCTGTCTACTCCATACTGGATCAAAATTTAGAAAAGACAGTTGTGATTGTGGCGCATGGTACTGTTATCTCATTATTTGTCTCGCGCTTAACGGGGATGTCTGACTGGTCGCTTTGGAATGACCTTGCCCTGCCATCCTTTATAGTGATCGATGTGCAAACGGCCAAGTTAATTGAAAGAGAAAATATTCTCTGAGGAGTACCTATGGAATACATTGATCTTCGTTCTGATACTGTTACCAAGCCAACACCTGAAATGCGTGAAGCCATGGCGGAGGCTGAAGTGGGCGATGATGTGTATGGGGATGACCCGACAGTACATCGGCTGGAGCAACTGGCGGCAGAGAAGTTGGGTAAGCAGTCCGCGTTGTTCGTCCCATCGGGGACGATGGGCAACCTGCTCGCTTTACTGGTTCACTGTCAGCGAGGAGATGAAGTAATCCTTGGAAATCAATCCCATATCTATTTGAATGAAGCGGGTGGAATGTCCGCGCTGGGAGGCATCCAGCCCTGTCCAATTCGAAATCAACCGGATGGAACTCTGGCGTTGGATGAAGTACTCGCCTCCATCCGTACTGAGGATGTGCATCACCCCATCACGCGGCTCATCTGCCTTGAGAATACTCAAAACATCTGTGGTGGCGTACCACTAACTTCAGACTATACTCGCCAAGCTGGGGATCTTGCTCATCGAAACGGACTCTTTCTACATATTGACGGCGCACGCATTTTCAACTCTGCGGTTGCGCAGAATGTACCCGTCACGGATTTGGTTGAGCCAGCAGATTCGGTCATGTTTTGTTTGAGCAAAGGATTAGCCTCGCCGGTCGGATCAGTGCTGGTAGGAACGCATAAATTCATTGGGCGTGCGCGCCACCTGCGCAAAATGTTGGGAGGTGGAATGAGGCAGGTTGGGGTCCTGGCCGCGGCAGGCATCATTTCGTTGGAGCAAATGGTAGACAGGCTGACAGACGACCATGCTCATGCTCGCATGCTGGCAGATGGATTGCGCCAGGTTGGTGGGATTGTTGTTGATGAAGGCTCACCCTATTCCAACATGGTTTATTTGAATTTGTCTGATGGCATATCCATCAACTCAAAGCAAGTCGGGGAAAGGATGAGAAAATTTGGGATACTGGTGGATGCGGAAAATAATCGTCGCTTTAGACTCGTCACACATTACCAAATTGATGATGATGCGGTTGAAAGAACGATCGCGGGCTTCCGTGAGGCGTTGAATTAAGCAGCAGAGCAGGTTTATCACCTGCTCATGTTTTTTGGTCTGTACGAACTTTTTCCCAGTGACTGAGCTCGGGCTCAACCTGATTTCTACCTCGTTCTTTTGCAACATAGAGGCGGCGGTCTGCCAGGTCAATGAGCCGGTAGATCTCATCAGCCTCACTGGGGTAAACTGCGATGCCCTGGCTGACAGTGGGGACTGGAATTGCATTCTGGTCCCGGTCCACCACTTGCAATGACGCCATGGTCTCGCCAATGCGTTGCGCCACGAGCAGGGCCTGCGCGCCAGTAGCCCCAGGCAGCGAAATGATAAATTCTTCGCCACCCCAACGTCCAACCGCATCCGCCTGTTTTATATGTTGTTTGATGGCCGAACATAATGTGTTGAGAATTTGATCACCTACCAGATGGCCGTAAGTGTCATTGTATAGTTTGAAGTAGTCAATATCCAGCATGATCAGGCTCAGTGGAGAATAGGTGCCATATGATTCTTCTGCCTGTTTCGAGAGCTTCTCCAGAAAGTAACCATGATTGTACACACCGGTAAGACTATCCAGCCGGGCCTGTTCCTCTACCTGCGCATGTTGGATCGTATTGTTAAGTGCCAGCGCAACATGCTGTGCAAGATTGGAAAGCAGTTCCATATCTGCGCGGTCAAAGGCGTCGGGCTCATATGAGCCCAACGCGATAATGCCTGTCACATTTTCTGCCTGGAGCGGCACGCCCATCCAGGATAGACTCGTTTTCTCCTTGCCCATTACGAAATGTTCTACCCCATCCAGCTTCACATCGTGCCGAAGATCCAACAGGAAAAGCTCTTTTTGATTCCTGATGACCCAGCCTGATAAAGTCCCGGCGATGGGGACGCGTGTTCCGTTAAAATATTCGCCATCATCATAAAACAGTTCCAATTGAATTTCGTCATCTTTGACGATGCCAATGAAGTAGGTATCGGCTTTGAGTGCATCCTGCACTGCGACAGTCAAAAACGAAATCGTTTGTTCAGTATCCAACGATAACATGATCTGCCTGCTGACCTCGTTGATGGTCTCGAGCCGGTGGATGTGTTGTTGAGTAGTGTCCCTTATGCGCAAAATTGTTTCCATTATGACTGTGGAAACAATGAAAGGCATCAGGTATTCCAAAACGTTTTCCAGGTTTACAAAATTCTGAAACTGACCAGGCAGGCTGAGTGCCAATATTCCAGACAACGCTATATATGCCTGGGCGCGTCCAAACACTGTGGCCGTGACCACTACGCCAAAAATGATCATGATGTGAAATAATTCACCCAGATGTGGAGGAAGGATATAGATCAATACCCCAAGACCAGTAATGCTTGTGATTGAATAGAACCAGCTAACAGGTCCATGAAAGATGGTAGACCTTGCAATTAAAAGGTCATACAGCAGTATGCTGATAATCCAGGCTGTGCCATATACGATCGCGATATGGTTTGGACGGGGCTCAGCCAGCATACCATCCAGAATGATTATAGACATGAAAAATATCGAGGCTAGCGTAAGCGGAAGAACGAAACGTCGAACTGCACGGGGAGCGAAAGGCCTCAGTGACTTTCTATTTTTCATGTACTGTCTTTTCAACTTCTGTGAAATCCTTGTAGGGGATATTAGCCAAAGCCTCAACAATTTCCGCGTCAAACTGGATGCTGGATTGTTCACGCAAATATTGAACCGCATCCTCCGCTGAAGACCTGCTGCGGTAACTGCGACTACTGGTGAGTGCATCGAACACATCGGCGACAGCAAAAATTCGTGCCTGTATTGGAATATCCTTTTCCTTCAACCCCATCGGGTAACCACTTCCGTCCCATCTTTCGTGATGATAACGGATAACAGGCAATGTTTCCTGCAGGAATGGAATTCCCTCCACGATACGCGCACCAATATCAGGGTGGATCCTCATGACCTTCCATTCCTCCTCGGTCAATTTACCCGGCTTGTGCAGGATGGAATCGCTAATACCTATCTTGCCGATATCGTGAAGTAATGCGCCTCTTTCCAGCGCTTTGAGGGGGGCACCAGTTAATCCAATTGCTTCTGCCAGCAGGCACGCCAGGCGGCTGACCCGGATGCTGTGCCCTTCGGTTTCACGGTCGCGTGCATCCAGTGCAGACATCAGAGCTGTCAACGTGCGATCATAAGTCATCTCCAATTCTTCATAGGCAGCCTCGATCTGTTTGGCCTGTTGACGTGATTCTGAAAGAAGGATTGAGCGCTCAAGTGCAATGGCGGCCTGATTAGCCAGGGTCTGCATATTCGCAAAGTTTTGACCACGACTTTCGGGAATGCTCATCCACAAAGCGCCATATGTGCGTCCACGCGTCAGGAGCGGGTAACATACTAACGATCCATTTTCGACGGACACAATGATACTCTGCCCGGTCTGGATCGCCTTGCTGACAGTTTCCATCGGATGTTGGCGGCGTGTGTGTAGACCATTAATATCAATCTCCACCTCGGCTTCTACTTCCCCATCACGAGTCAGGAGAACAATGCCTGTTTCGCGCGAATTGGTCACTTTGTGTGCTGCCTGCGCGATCAACTCTGCGGCGTTGCTCAACTCCTCTGTTTGGATCACGTCCACACTCAACTGATACAGCATGGATGTGATGTTTAATGTGCTCCGCAATTCCTGGTACAGCCAGGAACTCTCTATGGATGCAGCGGCTTGTGAAGAAAGCAGATCAGCAAGTGACTCATCATTCTCAGAAAAAAACACACCCTCCTGCTTGCCAAAAGCCAGGATGGTCCCAATACTCAATCGGTGTAAACGGATGGGAATTGCAAGAACACTACGCAAGCCAGCGTGATCGATTTCAATTCTCTTTGTATTTGAATACTTGCGCATATCGCGCACGCGAAAGGGTTTGATGGCACTCAGCGCAGCCTGCATCAAAGGATCATTTGAGGCGTTCGATTCCATGGCTGCCAGCAAGCGCGGCGCGTTGCCAGCAAAAGCAGTGCGTGAAAAATTTCCCTGTTGATCGAGTAATGTAACAAAAACAAAGCGTGCCTCAAGCGTTTTGCGGGCAATAAATGCCACCTCCTGGACTGCTGCTTGTGGGTCAAGTAATGTCGTTAGAGAAATACCTGCTTGGATCAATTCCGTCAATCGTTGTTGATAACCAGAGCGGTCCCAGGCGCGCATTAGTTCAGCTGCCACCCCTTCGGCGATAGCCGCATCGGTACTGTTGAATGCATATGTCTTATCTGAGGAGATTTCCAGCACACCTTTGACATGTCCTTGATGTAGAATGGGGACACTGATGATCGAACGTGGGCTCGTATCGTTATCCAGGGAAAGGAAATCAGAGTCAAGCAACGCATCGTTTATGATCTGGGTCTTCTTAATTCTTTTTGTGCGGCCAAGTAGGCCGCTGTCTGCGTCCTGCCGGTATCCTGATGGAATACTGTTTGTCATTTTTCCCGCGGCAGCCAGCACCACAAATTCCTGCATCTCAACTTCATAGATCATCAAAGTCACCAGGGTGCAATTGATGGCGCGTTCAAGCGTATTGACTGCCAGTTGAGCAGAAACGGGCGGATCCAGCTCTGCTTCCAATTGTTGGCTTAATTCATTGAGTAATATTAATTGGGTTGTGCGGTGTTTTTCAGTGGCGAGCTGCTGTCTCAGTGAGTTGATCTGTTCGTTCAACGCGTTGATCGTTGCATCCGGGTCCGGGGTCAAATCTAAAAAAGCGTCATCGATTTCCTCAGCCGGCTCGTGCGTGTCTATCCCTGATGTATTGCCTGTGGACATCAGATACGTTGTCAGAATGGTGATAACGCTGTTTAAGAAAAATCCAGCCCATTCGCCGCGCGAGCCGCTATCTCCTAAAATAAATAATATTCCTGTCACAGAAAGTATCTGAATGATCAACAAGAGTCCATTTGGTCGCCATCCAACTTCCCTTTTCAGGGAAAGGATACGAAATGCCAAAAGATAAAAGTACAGGGAAAATGCAAAAACTGTCAATATTATGACAACATTTCCCCAGGGTGGAATAAATTGCAGGAATAGACCCCGGCTTACAGGCGTGAGCGAAATTGCCTGCGCTAACAGCGATAGAGCTCCGGCAGTGATCAAGTGGGCTTTGATGAGCGGTATTGAAGACATACGTCATGAGGATAGCACAAAAAATGTGTTTTTCGTGCTATGTTACTGCAAGACCTGCTACTGCTCGGTCTGTTACTTTACAACCTTGAAAGTATTTATCTGATATAATTTTTTGTCAACGAGAAATCATTCAAGGGTTGGAGCCCTTATCCTAATTTTAGAAAAGTAATGCACTATGACACCATACATAACCATTGAACAGATCGATCAGGCGGCCGATACAGTGCGGACGCGGACTGCCTATCGTCCGCGCGTGGGACTGATTCTCGGTTCAGGGCTGAACGATCTGGCTGATTCCGTTCAAAAGGCGGATATCATCCCCTACGCTGAGATTCCTAACTGGCCAATTTCGACTGTTCAAGGTCACGCGGGCCGCCTTGTTATTGGTGAACTCGACGGGCAGACAGTACTCGTGATGCAGGGACGTATTCATTTCTATGAAGGCTATGGTATGTCGCAGATCACTCTGCCAGTGCGCGTGATGCAGAGGTTGGGGCTTGAGATGTTGATCGTTACTAACGCTGCAGGCGGCGTGAATGATAAGTTTGAGCCAGGCGATGTAATGCTAATCACTGATAACCTGAACTTGATGGGGATGACTGGTGCCAATCCGTTGATGGGCCCCAATATTGATGAATTAGGTCCACGCTTTCCAGATATGAGCCAGGCATATGACCGCGAATTAATGGAGATAGCGCGCAAGGTTGCAGCCAGTGAAAATATTGAACTGCGCGAAGGCGTCTATTGCGGTTTAAGCGGCCCATCCTTTGAGGGTCCTGCTGATCTGCGCTTTTTGCATATGATAGGGACAGATGCTGTAGGCATGTCCACTGTGCCTGAAGTGATCGTTGCACGCCATGGCGGCATGCGTGTATTGGGTTTTTCAGGGATTAGTAACAAAGCCAATTTAGATGGTTCCACCATCACCTCACATGACGAAGTTATCGAAGCTGGCAAGACAATTTCTCCAAAAATTGAGACGATTATACGCGGCGTATTGCGCTCTTTGTAAAGTACAGGTGGCATGGGTTCTGTTTATAGGTCACTCGCCAACTATGAGTCATTAATCTACATAGCGTTGGCAATTTGGGGATTATTTGTCTTCAGGAATATGTATCAAACCTGGCGGGAATGGCAAGATTCAGTCTTCAACCTTGAGCGTGAGTTTGCTCTAAGGCGGCTGGGCCGTACAGCAGCGGTTGCCTTGCTTATTCTTGGCCTGGTATTTGCCGAGTTTTTTATTGCCACTTTTGTTGCCCCCTCATTACCTGCCGCCGATACTGCGACAACGCCCACGCTGGATTTGCTGGCCACCTCACCCGGGACCTTGTCACCGGATGCCGCGACTCAGTCTGTATTATCACCTGTGACTCAATCTGCGCCAAGCGGGATGAGCGGTTGTATTCCTGACCAGATCATGATCACGGCACCTGAGCCGGGCGAAGTGGTGCGCGGAACAGTCGAATTAATAGGCACGGCCAATGTACAAAATTTTGGATTTTATAAGTATGAAATTGCACCTCTCGGTACTCAAAATTGGGCGACTATCTCGGCTGAGCGGGAGCCACACGAAAACGAGCGGCTGGGTGAGTGGAATACCCTGCTGCTTACAAATGGCGAATATTTTCTGCGTCTCGTGGTCACAAATAATGTGGGCGTGTCACTTGAGCCCTGCGTGATCGCGGTGCGTGTGTTGAATGAATAGCTGGAGGAACTGTGACTGATTTTGAAATTCGCCCCGGGACTGTAAACGATGTACCGCGCTTAATAGTACTGGACCATTCCAGTTTGAGCGATTATGTCTGGCAGTTGGAACTCCGCCGCGAAGTTGGGCAGGCTTCTGCAAACTTCCGTGAGGTCCGTCTGCCGCGCTCCATCGAAGTGAAATACCCACGCAGCCCGGCATCCTTATCAGAGGTATGGACGAGTCGTGACCTGGTACTTGTGGCGTTACAGGATGGTAGCCCGGTTGGTTATCTGTGTGCTCTGCAACAATCCGCCTCTGATATAGCGTGGGTTACGGATATTGTCGTCGCGCCGCACCATAGACGTAAAGGCGCAGGCTCGGCTCTTTTAACTGCGACCCAGGCCTGGGCGTTGGAAAGAGG
>Ga0079217_10000490_pt1 | contig 9960 bp, 9 predicted proteins | sample NCAS200_FD_76343 | JGI IMG/M metagenome (GOLD analysis project Ga0079217, IMG submission 76343) | Agricultural soil microbial communities from Utah to study Nitrogen management - NC AS200 | ecosystem: Environmental > Terrestrial > Soil > Agricultural land | place: USA: Utah | collected 2014-06-11 | reverse complement strand
TTCGACAACCAGGGAGTCGATGATTTGCTCCTCCACGGGCTGCTCAGTTCCGCTGCTTGTGTCATTTACGAAGATCTCAACCCCATTAAGTTGCCCGGCAACAGGGGGCTCATTGACCCAGCCATAGACGATCTCATAATTGCCTACAGTGATCGATTCGTGGGCCAGTGCTGTTTGATGACTGAACAATAAGGCAAAAATGGCGATCAGGCAGGCAGGGAGGTAAAACTTTTTATTCATCTAGTTCTCCTGGTTCAATGATTAATCAATTCTACTCCAGATAACTTGAAGTTTATTCAGACGAATCAGACTTCAAAGAACCCTGGCTACAAGGATTGTAGAATAAAAACTCCGAGACCTTCGCGGTCTCGGAGTTCGACAGAGTTCACCAATACTTGCTTTAGCGATTTTTAGATTTGCTACGGCGTTTCGCGTCCCGGTCCAAGCAAAGGACACAGGAAGTAATGATCGGTGGCATCCATGATGCCGTTTTCATTTGTATCTTCCCACCAGCGCCCACCCAGGTAACCAGAGTCTCCAGGCCCAAACTCCGTGGCCCCATCTACGATCTGTTGAAAGCGACCCTGGAAGGGCAACGGGTCTTTTACCACGAATGTATCGTAGTACAGTCCCTGACTGGTGACATATACAACACCAGGAGTCTCATTACCGCGTCCCGCCGAAGCAGGGATAGTAGTGAGCAGCGCGATGATGAGCACAATAAAAAGCAGGCTTATTTTTCGTTTCATTTTATACTCCTATTCATATGGAATTTCAGCCGAAGGTAAACCAAGCTTTAACTTTTACTTCTATGGGGTTATACCGTTCGTTATCGCGAGTGCGATATACCCAGTTTAAAGAATCAAAGTTAAAGGAACCTGCAAAAAGTATTACCAAAGTCTTACGAAATGCTTAACAAAATAATCCCCCAGTAATTATCCCTATCCCGCTGTACTTCCGGACGCTGTGTTAAGCGCGTTTTGGATTTATCAATACGCATTGCTCAGGATATGTTTTACTGCACATTCAATTCCATTCTCTGCTCGTATGGTTTCTCCGGCTGATGAGGCACGCTGCTGTAAGTTGGTGTTCGTTATTGCATATTTTATGGCATTTGCCAATCTTTCAGCGGTTAGTTTTATTTGTGGAATTGGGGAGGGGGCAACGTTCAAATCCGCTACACGGTGTCCCCAAAAGAATTGGTCGCCCATAAATGGACAAATAATCTGTGGTTTGCCCGCACGCAATGCTGCGCCAGTTGTACCAGCACCGCCGTGATGTACGATAGTCGCTACTTTAGGAAAAAGCCAGTCATGCGGTACAGAATTTACGACAAGCATATCATCCAAGGCGTCCACCGCTGACAATCCTCCCCATCCAGTCGCCAATATTCCGCGCTGACCTGCCAGCCTAAGCGCATCAATAATCATTCTTGTTTTTTGCTTTCCACCATTCATAAACATGCTGCCAAATCCGACGTACACAGGTGGCGGGCCCTGAAGCAAAAACTTAACCAGTTCAGGGTCCGGCGTCCAGTCAGCTGGCGCATCTAAAAACCAATATCCCGTAACCACTGAGGACTCATCCCAATCTGCCGGTCGGGGCACTACAGCTTTGCTATAAGCATATAATTTCGGGACCGGTTTTCTATGCAATAACCTGTCTCCCTTCGCTGGCGGCAAGCCAAGTACATCTCTCCGCCATTCATTGATCGGGCGACGAAACATAGCTGGTCCCAGTTTGGCGAATAGTTGATGGCTGAATTTATTTAGAGGTCCCAGGTTGCTGAAAGGAAAAAACGGACTCGGAAATTCCTTAGTCGGCGAATACATGGGCGCCGGGGAAGCAGCAAAGGCAGGTACACCTAATTTCTCGGCAATGTCATAGCCACCAAAGATTGCGGGGTTGTAGATGAGCACATCAGCATGTTGGGCACTTTCCCATTCATCGGCGAGTGTATCTTTCGCCATCTCAATGTATTGCCGGATAAGTTGAAATGGATTCCAGCGTTTTTTACTTGTCGATCCGGTTTCGGCGGCCTGGGCAACCTTCAAAAAGTCTCCCCGCAAAGGAGCAAACTGTAATCCATAGCCAGTGACCAAATCATCAAACTCTTTTAGTGTGGCAATCGTAACTTCATGACCAACTGACTTTAACCCTAAACCTAATGCAATATAAGGTTGTACGTCACCGCGTGTACCTATTGTTAATATATATACTCTCATCGTTGATCCATAGACCTGATTGTTATCGTGTTTGATCAACGTTACGCCACCACCAAAACGTTGCGGCTAACCCGATAAAACTGGCAAGCAGTACAAGCACATAACTATGAACACCGAGCTGCTCTGCACGAGGCCCTACCACACCGCTGTAAAGCGCTGGCACAGACCAGGGAAACCAATCTCCCCATCCAGTGGCAGCAACGATCTGCGAGAAGAAAATTGTGAGCACCGCCCAGCCGAGAGGAGGCAGATACCCGCGCCCCATGCTGGCAATGAAGGCGACTGGCGTCATGAGAAGCAATGTCATACCAGCTGTGATCAGAGCATCGACAAATGAACTCCTAGCAAGTCCGTTCGCCCAACCGGGAATGTCTACTAAATTACCAACAATAAGACCGACTAAATAAATCCATACTATGGTTATCAGTACCCAGACAGAAATGACGATCAATTTGGCTGAGACAATTTTCTCGCGCGAGGTAGGCAGTGCCATCAAGTCTTTGGCGGTATGATCAGAAAACTCACGTCCAAAAACCCATGCCGTGACAATCGAACAGACAATGACCCCTCCGACCGCAATGGCCTGGGTCAGAACACTAAAGAATGTGGGCCAATCTGCTGTGCTCATCGCTAGTTGTGCTTTGACACTAAGCAAACCCATTTCGCGCGCTCTCTCAGGATCTTTCATTATGAACATAAAAAAACCATCCATTAACGGTGCAAGCGTGAATCCAATCGAGGCAAGCAGAGGCACTTTCGAGCGGCGCGCTTTGAGAGTTTCTGCCCACAGCGAGGCGAGAAAACCGTTCATTTAGCTCCTCCTATGATTTGCATGAAATGCTCTTCGAGATTTTGTTGTTCTACAGCGAGACGTGTAGGCGGTGTGCCTGCATTGACCAGCATTTGAGATATATCATCGGGATGTTCAATTGCATGTTCATCGTCAATCAGAAAGGTCCCACCACTGATCGTAAATTTATATCCCGCGCTTTGCAGGCTTATCTGCGAGGCTTGGAGATTTCTTGTCTGCACAGCGAGCCGTCGTGAGCGCAGTTTCTCGAGTTGGTTTGTGTCCAGTTCTTCTATTAGACGTCCTTGATGAATGACGCCAATACGAGTTGCCAATCTATCCACCTCTGTCAGAATGTGACTCGACATGAAGACGGTAACGCCTTTTTCTCTGGCAAGCGACTCTAACAACATACGAATCTCAAGTACGCCTGCGGGATCTAGCCCATTAGCAGGCTCATCGAGAATCAATAATTCCGGTTCATGTAGCAGGGCGCGTGCAAGCCCCAACCGTTGGAGATTGCCCATTGAAAGTATGCCGGCACTTCGATCTGAATAAGAAGTGAGGGCAAGGCGTTCAATCACACGTGAGACAGCATTTGCATCTGATACCTCATGCAGCCGCCTTGCGATTTCCAGATTTTCGCGCACGGTCAATTCTGGATATGCCGATGGCGCTTCCACAAGATGGCCAACTTTGTTCCATGGCCCGCGTCCATGGGAATCAATTGTGTGCCCTAATACTTTGATTTCTCCATTGCTTGGGCGGATCATGCCTAATAACGCTCGAATCGTAGTCGTCTTGCCTGCCCCATTCAGCCCGAGAAAACCATATATCTCGCCCGGCTTCACGCGTAGATTGACAGCATCTACGGCTGTTACATCACGGTAGCGCTTGGACAATTGACTTGTTTCGATAGAAAAATTCATGGAACGGTAATTACATTTTCTTCAGTGGACATTAGAATAAGCGGTGCTTTGTTCGATCATGGAATTTCTCCTAGCTTTCGCAATGGCTGTAGTAATGTCAATCCTTGAGCAAATATGGTTTATTCACATTTTCTTCTTCTTATTCACTCCGTAAGCGCGCGCCACTGGCAGGACTAGCAGGAGACCGTTCCCTTGATTTTCCAGGTCACCAATTGCACTTTTCGTCGCGGCCAGGATTGCATCCACACCTGCGTCGTCGTTGACTGTCGTAAAGATCGTGCGATTCATATTCTCTGGTATCTCGTAGAAATCGCTCAAGGATGGTATCAGAGGCATATCATCACGCCACCCATCCAATTCACGGATACGCCCCAGACCAGTGCTGAATAAAACTGTTGCTCCCTGCACGCCAATTTCTTCCCAAGCTATTAGTAGGTCTTCAAGCCGATCTGGATCGTTTAGCACGAGTAAGATTAGGTACATCAGGTCACCTCCTCATTTGCTGGATCAACTTCTGCGCTTTTTTGTTCCTTCTCTGCAAATAGACTCCGCAGGATAGGTGGTGTCACAACTGTGGTTACTAAGACCATGCCGATAACCGCCGAGAATTCATCCAAACTTATCAGGCCCTCATTGATACCCACGCTCGCCACGATCAAGCCAACTTCGCCGCGTGAGACCATGCCTGCTCCCAATTGGATCGACTCGCGCCGGTTCAATCCCCCCAGTCTTGCACCAATCCCCGACCCCAGCCACTTGCCAATAATAGCCGTCAAGGTAATAGCTAATGTGAACCAAAGCATCCCGGTTTGTAACGAACGTGCATTGACCGAAAGTCCGATATTGATGAAAAAGACGGGCACAAAAAGACCATATGCCAGGGCATGGACACCGTGTTCGACGCGTTCCTTCTCTCCGCTGCGAGCCATCATCAGACCGGCGATGAATGCACCGGTAATGGCTGCCATACCGCCCAAGAGTTCCGCGGCCAGGCCGTAAGCAAGCATCACCACTAGCGCCAGTGTTAGGACACCCTGGCTGATTGGCAGGTGCGCAATCCGGCGCATCAACCATGGCAATACCCATAGACCAAAAGCTACGGAGAGAGACAGGAAAGCAATCATCCTCACTAAGATCCACAGCACTCCGCCCAGACTGCCTGTGCCCGATTCTATAGCCAGGAAGATGGATAGAGACAGAATAACCAAGATATCATCGAAGACGGCCGCGCCCAAAAGGCTCAAGCCAACGCGGCTGCGCAAAACCTTAAGTTCCATCAGGGTTTGAGCAGAAATGCTCACGCTGGTAGCACCTAGGCTGAGGCCCAGAAATATGGCTGTGGCGTTATCCATCCCGAAGAGCCTGCCTGCCCCCCAACCAAGGATAGCTGGTACAAGCACTCCCAAAGAGCCTGCGTATGCAGCCACACGGGTGTTACGGGTTAGCTCGTTCAAGTGCAACTCCAAACCGGCCAGGAACATTAGGAGAAGGACACCTAATTCGCCAAGTTCCGCGATAGTGTCTGCAAGTGCGTGATCTATGAAGGGCAAATTTAGTACATCAATAACAGACGGCCCTAATAGAATGCCCACTAAAAGTTCACCCAGCACGGATGGCTGCCCAAGGCGAACACTTAGATAGCCTGCCAGTTTTGCGGAAAGTAGAATTATAGAGAGGAGAAGAGAAAGTTGCAGGAATGTGGTCATCGCAGGCAACGATTTAAAATTATAACCGCTTGCTTATTGCCGAAAATCATCATTGGTTATTACTGATCCTAGAACGCTTTATACATAATTACGTATAGTATGCTGGCAATAGCACATGTAACCAACATCACAGGAAGGCCGCGCCGATTCCATAAGCTGGAGGTGATGGGCGTGCGCGTTTTTTCGGAGAGCGTTGCTACGATAATATTGGCGGTTGATCCAATAATCGTTCCGTTGCCTCCGAAACCTGCGCCGAATGCAAGCGCCCACCACAAAGGTGTAATATCCATTCCTGCTTCGCCAAGCCCATAAATGACCGGGATCAATGCAATTGTGATCGGAACATTATCTATGACAGCGGAGAGTATGGCGACGATCCAGATCAGGCTCACCCCAAACCATATTGGTGGGATATTAGAGAGTCCATCCAGAAGGCCAACAATGCTTTCCAATACACCGGCTGCATCCAGCCCGCCAACCATCACGAAAAGGGCCGAAAAGAAAATGAGCACGCTCCACTCCACTCTTTTAAAAGTTTCTTGGATATCAGGTTGGACCCAGATCAATGCGACAGCCGCCGCACTGACTGCGATAAAAGATGGACTGACATGCAGGCGATGGTGGAAAAAGAACAAAAGAATAGCCATACTGAGAACAATAAGGATACGACGTGCAGCTTTAGGATCGTCAAGAGATTCGGTTGGATTCAAGCTCATTACCGCTTCTGCATTACCTGGATGCTTTGACAATTCTTCGCGAAACAGAAAACGCAGCAATAATAACGCGGCTATCCATGCTACGACCACAATCGGAAGGGAATAGATAAGAAAGTCATTGAATGAAAGGCCGGCTGCTGAGCCAATTAACACATTGGGTGGATCGCCAACTAATGTTGCGACGCCGCCAGTATTTGAAAGCAAAGCCTCAGCAATTAGGTAAGGCAGTGGATTAATACCAAGGATTTCACAGATCAGAATTGTGACTGGTGCGATCAAAACAACAGTTGTTACATTATCGAGAAACATCGAAAGGACAGTTGTAATGCTGCCTAGTAATATAAATAAGCGCACTGGTTTACCATGAGAAGCACGTGCAGCCCATATCGCGATATATTGAAAAAATCCCGTTGGCTGGAGCATCGCAACCAGGATCATCATACCCAGCAAAAGCCCAAGGGTATTGAAGTCAATTGCTGCTAAGGCAGATTCTTCTGAATAGAATCCAAGTATTTTTCCGATGCCGACCATCAATACTGCTCCAGCAATTCCAGCGATCGAACGATTCACCTTCTCGGAAAAGATCAATACCAACGTTGTCAGAAATATCAGGGTTGAAAGGATGGCAGAGATGAGCATGGCTATTCTGCCTTTGCCCATGCCGAAAGGATCATCGTCCCAATATCCACGCGCGACACCATTCCGATAAGTTGCCTCTCTTTCGCGACAACAGGCACATCGTGCAGATTGTGCTGCAACATCAAAGCATATGCGCGCAATAAACCGCTATCTTCATCGACGCTAATGGGAAGCTTCATGAGCGTTTTGATCGATGCATCTAGCACCTGTGCGGATGGGCGTATGGTTTCCACCGCACCGAAATCATGCACAAAGTCCAGATCTGCAACGAAATTTACGAAATCTGGTAACACCAGGGAAAGCAAATCACGCAAACCAGCTACGCCAACAAGTTTATTATTCGCGTCCACGATGGCTAAAAGACTCACTTTCTCTTTCACAAAGGTCGCGGCGACTTCACGTACAGTGGATGTCTCAGGAATTGAAACAACATTACGTTTCATACATTCACTAATCTTCATACAGGCTCCTTAATTTTGCTAATAATCAATCGGTCGAAAATACTTTAAAAAAAGTACATTCTACTTATGCCCGTGTAAGATCCGGGTTTAACTCTCAGATAAAACGCGGAACCGTTCCAGGTATTCTGGGAGGTCGATCATGGGCGGACGCTCGCGCTCCGCGATTTCCTCAACGTCCAACACAAAACGTTCTTCATCAGAGCGGATCAATTTCATGGTCTTGTTTACGTTTTCCAAAATGTTCTGCCCATAGCGAATCTCAAGCTTTCGTATTACAGCCTGAATAATGGCGAAGGACATCTTGCTCAATGCTTCGAGTGGCTGGTTATGATGGATGCGCTCCTGCAAATGTACCTGAGCAATGGCGTTTAGTCCAAATTTCTCGAATGTATCAATCAATAGACCAATCTCGACGCCATAACCAGAGAAAAACCCCAACCGTTCCAGCGCAGTACGCCGTCCACCATATTCCCCCGAAAGAGGCTGAATGACGCCTGAGAGCTCTGGGTAAAAGAGGTTTAGCAAAGGACGCGCAGTTAACTCTGTTACTCTACCTCCACCACTAGCCAGTGTCTTATTGCCTACTTTCAGCGGACGCCGGTAAAAACCTTTGATGAATTGAATATCAGGTCTCAGGAGCAGAGGCCCAATTAACCCATAGGCAAAGCGTGGATGGATATTCACAATATCTGTATCCAGCCAGATGACAATATCTCCCCGTGTGCAGTACAAACTCTTCCAGAGGGCTTCGCCTTTGCCTGGTCGCGCGCCATATTCTGGCAGAATGGATTGATGGATGTAAACAGGTATATCGAGACTTTGCGCGATTTCCCTCGTCTGATCTTCAGAATTGGAATCAATTAAAACAATTTCATCCAGCAACGGCACGTCCAAAATCAACGCCTGTTTGAGTGTTTCGATCACACTCCTAACGGTATTTTCCTCATTTAGTGCAGGGAGAGCAAGACTAATAGATAATCCTCGCGCGCGTTTTAGACTTAACAAATAGTTTAGATCTTCGAATTCATCTGCATGGAAGGTGTTTTCTGCAAACCATTTATCTACAAGCACCGAGATAGCAGCCTGACCTGCTTCCTCGCTCTCCGGACTGAACTGCGGAGAGCGCATCGTCTGCACGACCATCACACCACATTGACTATCTGCCATAATGTGTTGCGCGACGGGGCCAATGGAAGTGACTTCGTCAACCCAACGCGCACTCGCACCCATCACGATCAATTCAAACTGGCCCACCGCCTCAAATAGAGTCTGGGCGGGATTGTCGGTCACGATATTTTGTTTCTTGACCTCTGGCAGGTTCTTCAACACGCGCTCTATTCCCAGAAACGATGCGTCCTGTTTGAGAGACGGCTGAGTGGGAACGAGATGAAGGGAAGTTATGTCCATTTGACGATAATGCCTCATCGATAGGGCAATGCGAAGAGAAAGCTCTGCATACGGACCGCCGCGGATCGGAACTAGAACATTTGTGATGTTTTCTGATATTCCTGAATTAACAATGACAATGTCACAGGGAGGGTGAGCCAGTACCTCCTCTGGGGTGGTCTTGAGCTGCTCGAATTGGCAGGGGTATTCCAAAACCAAAAGGTCTGGTTTTTCTTTTTCGATAACCTTAACTATCTCCTTCCAAGGTTGATGGGTAGCGTACACTTCAGTCGAGCGATGGATATTGTTTACACTTGAAAACATCTTCATTAACTTGCGGACTTCCCGCGCACGCATTGCAGCACTACTCAGTGATTCGTTTTCTGGGATATATATGAGACCTACAAGCGATATATCATCCTCACCAGCAATCGCGCGCGCAGCGTTAATGGCAGATGCCTGTGCACAGCCATATACAATTGGAACCAGAACTTTTTTAAAAAATCTATTTTTTAGCGTCATCTTCATCAAACCTTCTTGTATTCACTGATATTGGAGAATTCATATAACTACAAGTCTCTTTTTTAACCTAGTAAATACAGAAAAACCATTGAACCAAGATACATCCCAGCCAGCACGAAACCATCCCATGAAAAGCGGTAGGGCGTCTTCGGCGAGGCACGGTACATCAAACTAATGATGACTACCCCTGTCATCATCATGGTCATTACCGCTGCAAAAGCGTTGGAGTTGGTAAGCGAAGCCCAGAAATTGCGCTTGCCATCTGCCAGATCATAGACAAAAAACAAAAGAATATTGAACAGGTTGCTTCCAAGTACATTGCCAATTGCCAGATCAACCGCGCCAAGGCGGATCGCAGCCAGGCTTGCAGCAATCTCAGGCAGGGAAGTACTCAGAGCTAGAAAAAGGTTTCCCACGAAACTGCGAGAAAGTCCCGTGGTAGCAGCAAGGCGGTCTCCGATGGATGCAAGCCAGATCCCTAATCCAATGACTAGAGCAGCGTTAATAACGAAAACAATGTAGGCTTTGCGGGCTGAAATATCTTCATAACCGCCCTGTTCAGCTTCCTTCTCCAATACTTCACCTA
>Ga0079217_10000489_pt1 | contig 9973 bp, 12 predicted proteins | sample NCAS200_FD_76343 | JGI IMG/M metagenome (GOLD analysis project Ga0079217, IMG submission 76343) | Agricultural soil microbial communities from Utah to study Nitrogen management - NC AS200 | ecosystem: Environmental > Terrestrial > Soil > Agricultural land | place: USA: Utah | collected 2014-06-11 | reverse complement strand
CTCGACTGCGAATCGATACCGCGTCGGCATGTGGGTCGGGCTTGCCTCCATCCTGATGTTGTTTACGGCGCTAACGAGCGCCTACATCGTGCGGGCCGCGTCATCGAACGACTGGAAAGCTTTACCGCTGCCGCGCATGCTGTTGCTTAGCACCGCCGTCATCCTGCTGAGCAGCGCAACGCTCGAATTTGCCAAGCGGAAATTGAAGGCATCGTTGGAGGGTGGTTACCGGACCTGGCTCTTGATCACTACGGCTCTCGGTATCGGATTCCTGGTATCGCAGTTGTTAGCCTGGCGGCAATTAGTGGGGCAAGGCGTCTACGTAGCATCTCATCCCCACAGTTCTTTCTTCTATCTGTTAACAGCAACGCACGGTGTGCACTTGTTGGGAGGTTTACTGGCTCTGATTTATTTGATCGTTCGCACCAGCACCCCGCTCGATGAACGCTTTCAGGCAAAACGTCTGGCGGCAGCCGGTGCCGTCGGCATCTATTGGCACTTCATGGATGTCTTGTGGATCTACCTGTTTCTGCTTTTGTTCTTTTGGCGATGACTTTCGAATCTATGGGCGCCGACGGAGAAGGCGCCCTACCTAAACGGAGGTGACAGGTGAGTACTGAGGCACGCGCACAACATTTTCCCGCAGCAGATTGGGACGGAGGTGTGCTCCCGTATCGCGTTGGTCATCGCAAGCTGGGAATGTGGTTATTTATTGTTTCCGACTCGCTAACGTTTTCGGCGTTGCTGATTGGTTACAGTTATCTGCGCGCCTCGAACGTCTGGCCCACACCCTTTCCGTTTTATCCCAGCATCGTCTTTTCCTCGGTTATGACTTTCTGTCTGCTCTCCTCGAGTTTGACGATGGTCTTCGGCGTGTCCGCTTCCAGTCGCGGCGAAAAAGACAAGGCACGCAAGTGGATTCTGGCGACGATCTTCTTTGGCGTCGCATTTATTGTGCTCCACTTAATTGAGTGGCGACACCTGATTCACGAAGGACTGCAGCCTTTTAGTTTGCCGGCCCACTGGGTCAGCACTTTTACAGCCCCTGACGGAACACTGCCGTCGCCGCTCTTCGGCGCGACATTCTTCGCGATTACCGGCCTGCACATGTTTCACGTCGCCACCGGCGCGATTTATCTGGCTGTCGTGGCGGCACGCGTCAAGAAGTTGAAACACGAAGACGTGGAAATCAGCGGACTCTACTGGCACTTCGTAGACCTTGTCTGGATGTTTGTCTTCCCGCTGATTTACATCATGTCGGTCGACGTCGGCGGAGCCCTGGCCAAATAGTCCAACTGAGGAGAAGCAATCATGAGCGCACACGAAGAACACTTCGCCGGCAGTAATAAATTGTTTACTTCAATTTGGGTTTGGCTGCTGATCCTGACGGTGATCGAGATTTTTCTGGCTTACAAGCCGATGCCGCTCCACTTCATGCTGGTAGTGCTGCTCGGGCTTTCTCTGATCAAGGCAGCGCTCATCATCGCTTACTTTATGCACCTGAAATTTGAGCGTCTTAGCCTGATCCTGACCATCATTCCGATGCTGGTGGTCTGCATCTGTTTACTGTTCGTGTTCTTTCCGGATAGTTTTCGTTCCTCCGACCTGCGCTATAAATTTAAAGAGACGGCACCGGTGCCTGCTGCGGAAGAGCATTGATGAAGTTAAAACTTATAACCAGGTTAGTACTTTCGCTAGTGGCGGCAGTCCTGTTAATTCTGCTGCTCGAGGGCACTGGTTTGGCACAGTGCGCAATGTGCCGGGCGTCCCTCGCCGGATCCAACAATGCATTCTTTATTCGGAATTTTAATATCGGGGTGCTCGTGTTGTTGACGCCGACGGTAGCGATCTTCTGCTCGATCTTCATCATCCTGAAACGGCATTCCGGCGAGGGCAAGCAACAGGCTGGGGCCGAGGACGAGTAGACATGTCCAGCGACAACCCACTCGCCCTCAATATCGACGTTCGCACCACCCGCGGGCGTTCATGCCCGGAGTGCGGTGGCAAGATCATTCCTTCCGATCGCGCTGTATATCAAAACACTAGCGATCCAAACGCAGTGTTTGCCGTCTGGCAATGTGAGAGGTGCGGGTATGAAGAGATGTCAGAGCGTCCCAAACCGGCTGGTAAGGCAAAACATTAGGGTAGGATTCGACTGATGAAGAATGAGCTGGGATTATTGAACTTGATCTGCATCGTGCTGGGCTTGCTGTTTATCGTCGCCGCAGTTCTGACCGCGCTTTTTTATCCGCCCCTCCTTAGCACCGATAATCTTTTCATCATCATGGTATGCATGGTGATGGCGCTCGTCTTCATGTCCAACCCGCTGCTTTACCTGCATTCAGAGGGACGGCTGCCGATTCCTTTTGCCAAGCGGCTGGGTCGTCAGAAAGCGTCAGCCCAGGTTGCTGGTACCAGCCCGCCTCTGCTTGATGCTAAAGGCCGCGCCGTGCCTCCCGATGTGAAAGCGATGATGGCAGGTATGAGTCGGCGTAAGGAATAGTCTCCGCGCAACCAAGTTAGGTAAAGAGTCATGGACGAGGATTTAGCCAAACGCGTCTTGAGAAACTTCGCCCATTGGAATAAAGACTCACTCGACCTGCATACTCTTTTTGAGATTGGCGGCAACGATCCCGAAGCCCGCACCGCTGTCTTCGATACCGTAGAGCAGCTGGTGAAAGACGGCCTGCTGGAAGAGCTGGGAAATGATTTCTACGCGCTAACTGAGAAGGGCCGGGTGGCAGCTCAGCGCGACTGACGCCGGCACCACCTTGGTGGTTTCTTAGTTGGAAAGACCGATCCACCCAACTCACGCGAAGCAACACTAAGATGTTTGTGTATTTTGCGTGATTTCGTGGATCGTTTTTGATCAAGGGGGAGTTAGCTCAGCCAAGGTTTCGTGCAAGTAACGATGTCCGATTACATTTCTCAGCTTCCCCATCTCAACGCCTTACTCAACACAACCAGCGCCGTGCTGCTCGTCTTTGGCTACCGCTTCATTCGTCAACGTCGCATTATCGCGCACCGGAATTGCCAGGTTGCGGCGTTCGCGACTTCAATCATGTTTCTAACGTCGTACTTGACTTATCACTATTACCACGGTGACACCAGATTTTTAGGGCAGGGAATTGTGCGCCCCTTCTACTTCGCAATATTGATTAGTCACGTTGTCCTGGCAATTGTGATTGTCCCCTTAGTCTTGATAACTCTCTACCGGGCGGCACGGGGGGACTTTCTGCGACACCGAAAAATTGCACGCTGGACGCTGCCGCTTTGGCTCTATGTTTCTGTGACCGGCGTCATCGTGTATCTGATGCTTTATCACATCTATCCCACTCCATGACCCAGAAGGACCAAGAAAGCGATGGCAATGGCAACAAGCCGGAAGTGAAGGTCTCGTTGCCTGAGGTTAAGCGGCTGCGCGCCTCCGGCCCGATTTTGATCCTCGCGGTGTTGTTTGTGGTGGGAGCGTTTCTCACCTGGTACTTCACCTGGTTTGGCCGCACGTTGTCCGATGCCGATATCACTAGTTACCTTTCTGATCAAAGGCATCCGCGTCGAGTGCAGCACGCGTTGCTTCAGGTGCAGGAACGCATCGCCCGCGGCGATGCCAGTGCTCGCCAGTGGTACCCCCACATCCTCCGGCTCGCTGGCGATCCCGAAACAGAATTTCGTTTGACCGCCGCCTGGGTGATGGGTTTCGACAACAAGGCTGACGAATTTCATCAGTCGCTCGCAGGGTTACTCAAAGATCGAGAACCAATAGTGCGCCGGAATGCTGCCCTTGGGTTATTGCGCTTTGGCGACGCCAGTGGACGCGATGAATTGCGCGCCATCCTTCAGCCTTACCCACTTGCGGCACCCGCAGGAGGTCAGGTGGAGAGTACGCTCAAGGAACAGTCTCCAGTCGCGCGCGGGAGCTTGCTGGTACGCCTGCGGCAATCCAACAACGTCCTTGCAGAGGTGCGGTCGCCACTTCCCGGGAGAGTGGAACGAATCGCATTGCCGCAAGGATCGACGATTAACGCGGGAGAAACATTGCTCACGCTTAGTTCGGATGAAGAAAGTATTTGGGAAGCGCTGCGCGGTCTTGCACTCGTCGGTGATAAAGACGACTTACCAGTGCTTGAGCAGTATGAACGCGGCCAGGCGCACGGCCCCACTCGTTCAGACCGGATAAAAGAACAAGCGGCCCTGACAGCTAAGACTATCAGGAGCCGCTTTGCAAAAAATAAATAGCTGTTTAAGCGGGCGCTGCGGGTGGCGCATCAGGGAGTGAGATGCCATGCAGTCCCTCCCAATCTTCAGTCGGTACCATCTCAATTGCGTCCCACGGGCAACCATCGAGGAAAGCGCCATCCGGGCCTTTGCTCGTGCATTTTTGGCAACCGATACAAAGATAGGGATCAACTTCAATTCGACCGAACGGTGGGTGATCCTCGTCCGGAACCCAGAACATGCAAGCCTCAATCGGACAGTATTCGATACATGCAGGTGATCCGGAACAACCAGTGCAGCAATCTGTAGTGATTGCCAAAATGCGCGGCTTCTTTTTCCTGCTCGCCTTGCCGTCGCCTTCCGACATGGGCCAATGTTTGTCAACGATGTCGTACACGCTTGTGATGTTCCTTATTCCGAAGTTGCTCTTCTAAGTCCGACTCTAACATAGCGTTGCTGATTTCCTCAACAATTTGTGTCGGTTGCCGATCCTCCTTGTCCTGTGCTCTGTCACAGGAGTCTAATGCTAAAAACATTCTCCAAGGGAGGGAACAGCATGGAAACGGTAGCAGGCATTTTCGCTTCACGTAACGACGCTGAGCGCGCGGTCCAGCAACTTCAAGCGGTCGGGATACCCAACGACCGAATTGCGTTTTTAACTCCTGATACGCGCGATAGGGAGATCGAAACAGAAGTTCCGGTCAGCGATACCGAACCGTCGGGCATGGGTAAAGCAATGGGTGGGGCGGTTGGCGGTGCGCTGGGAACCGCCAGCGGCTTAGGCTTGGGCGCTGGTGTAGCCAGCTTACTTATCCCCGGGGTGGGGCCGGTCTTGGCTGCGGGTCTTGTGGGCGCGGCTATTCTTGGCGTCGGCGGCGCCGCGACCGGAATGGCCGCCGGGGCGGCGATGGAACGAACCCTTGCCGATGGTGTCCCACATGATGAGCTCTACCTCTACGAAGATGCTTTAAAAAATGGCCGCTCGGTCGTAATTGCCTTTGCAGAGGAGGAAGAAGCTGAAGCGCAGGCACGCGAGGTTTTGAGTGCGACCGGAGCGCAAAGCATCGATGCTGCTCGCGACGATTGGTGGCTCGGCTTGCGCGATGCCGAAGCGCAAACCTATGAGGCCGCAGGCCGCAGCTTCAGCGAAGATGAAGCGGACTACCGCCGAGGCTTTGAAGCCGCTTTTCATGCGAAGTTGCGCGGCCGCACGTACGATGAGGCGGCTCCGGAATTGATAGTCTTCTACCACGAGGCCCGGTCAAATGCAGCTTTTCGCCGTGGTTATGATCGCGGTTACGCGTATCAACAGAGTCTTCAAACCAAACACCGAAGTTGAGAGACCTGCTACTTAACCTTGTTGTGATGATCGCCATCCTGGCCGTGAGTGCGATCATCACGCAATGGTTTGCGCGCACGATGTACATTCGCTGCGGGTGCGGAACGTTGAACGCGAGAAGGCGCATTAACTGCCGTTCCTGCAACCGCCAACTTCGATCCGGCTAACCCTGCATCAACCCATATGAATCAAGAATCTCGACCCCCGGTTCCCCCAGCCTGGCAAACCCGTGCCGAGCAGACTGATTACCAGGAGACTGCGCCTTACGCTGAGACCGTAGCCTTCGCTCAACGACTCGCAGATGCTTCGCCGTTGCTTCACTTTGAAAGTTTTGGCAAGAGCGGTGAAGGTCGTGAGCTGCCGCTTCTCATCGCCGCTGAAGACGAAACGTTTACTCCAGAGGCAGCGCACACCGCCGGCAAAGCAGTTGTCCTAATCCAGGCTTGCATTCATGCGGGAGAACCTGACGGAAAGGATGCCGGCTTCGCGCTCTTGCGCGATATCGCAATTACTAAGACTCAGCCTGACCTGCTCAAGAATGTCGTCGTCCTTTTTATTCCGATCTACAACACAGACGGTCATGAGCGATCCAGCCCGTACAATCGCATCAACCAGAACGGCCCCGCTGACATGGGTTGGCGCACTACAACTTCTTATCAGAATTTGAATCGCGATTACATGAAGGCGGATACGCCGGAAACGCGCGCCTGGTTTTCCCTTTGGAACCGTTGGCAGCCGGATCTGTTCATCGACTGCCATGTCACAGACGGCGCCGACTACCAGTACAACATTACTTACCAGTTTGAACATCACGAGGGCATTGCTGCGAGTGTGCTGAGTTGGGAGCGCGAAGTGATGAACGGCAAAGTTTTTCCGGCGATGGAGGCTGCCGGGAATGTAGTCTCGTGGTACCTGGAATTTGCGGACAACCGTGACTTCACGCAAGGCATTCGCGATTTCAATGGCAGTCCACGCTTTTCTACTGGCTATGTGCCGCTGCGTAACCGGCCGGGAGTCTTGATTGAAACTCACATGATTAAAGACTACAGGTCGCGAGTAGTGGGGACGTATGACTTGCTGCGGTTTGCCCTCGCCGAAGTAAGCCGAGACCCGCAAAAGCTGCTCGCGGCCGGACGGGCCGCGGATGCTGCGACCATTGCCCGCGGCGCCAAATATGATTTGGATCAAACTTATCCGATCGATTTTGAGCTAACTGATTAAGCCTCGCCTTACGAACTCAAGGCCTTGTTTTCGCGGACCGAGATGAGCGACGTTTCAGGAGATACTCGCGTTGTCTTTGGCTCCGAGCCGCTCGCGATCACGGTGCCGATGTACAACACGTTCCGCGTCAAGACAGCCATAGTTCCTCCTTTGGCTTACATCGTTCCGCCGCAGTGGCGGGAAGCCATCGCCGTCTTGAAAGCCCATGGACTTGCCTGTTACGAAACCAGTTCAGCTGCGGCTATGGAAGTTGAGAGTTATCGGTTCGCTGATGTGAGCTGGCCCTCAGGTCCGTTTGAAGGAAGGTTCATGCCGCGCGTCAAAAGTGAGATCACGCGCGAAGTTCGAACTTTTCCTGCTGGCTCGATGATTGTTCCGCTCGCGCAGCAACTTGCCAAACTCGCCATCAATCTTCTGGAACCACAAGCTCCGGATTCCCTCGTCGCCTGGGGTTTCTTCAACGCGATCTTCGAACAGAAGGAGTATGGTGAGCACTACGTCTTGGAAACACTGGCGCGGAAAATGATGGCGAATGATCCCAAGCTGGCTGCCGAGTTTCAAAAAAAGTTAGCGACTGATGCGGCCTTTGCGTCCAGTCCGGCAGCGCGCCTGGAATTTTTCTACCAGCGTTCGCCCTACTGGGACCAGCAAATGAATCTTTATCCGGTGGGTCGAATCACTTCGCCACAGCAGCTTCAGTCGAACACTTAGCGGCTTGTCGCCTTCCGTGCGGTAAGGCTTGCCTTACCGCAGCTAACCTCGATTATCTTCGCGAGGCAAAGCCTCGCCGAAAACCCAAAGCAGTTTCCCCGGTAAGGCGAGCCTTACCGCACGGAGGGCGGCAAGCCGCTGCAGAACTCGTGACCGGCTCCGGCGTCAAATCTCAATGAGCGAGGGCGTCCGGGCGTTCGATCACATCTTTCGCGGCGCGACTGCGCGCCCGTCTAATTACTACAAAAACGCCAGCAAAGATTAGTAGGCAGGCGATCACAGTTCGCGAGCTCAACCTCTCTCCGAGTAAAAAAGGCGCCAGGCCAAACGCGATTAGGGGTTGCAGATAGATGTAGGTGGCGACCGTCGTTGGCGGCACGCGCGTCAGTGCCCAGGCGTTGAGATAATAAGCCGCGACCGTCGGAATAAGGACGATATAAATCACCGCGACCCAGATCCAGATTCCTGCCGCCCCCAACGAATCGTGGCTCAAGGCGTAGGCACCAATGGGCGTTGTTATCAAACAGCCGATCACAAACATCCAGGTAATCACGTTCAGCGCGCCGTGTCGCTTGAAGAGGTCCTTGGAGATCGCGATATACGCACCATAGCAAAACGAGTTGACGACGATGAGTAGATTGCCGCTTGTGGTTTCCGCGGAAAACTGTGCGCGCCAGGGATCGACGAGATAAACAACGCCACTCGCCGCGAGTAAGATTCCCAGGACACGGCGGAGGGAAATTCGATCGTAACCGAAAACGATGCTGACAATTAGGGTAAAGACCGGAATAGTCGTTCCCAGGAGCGTCGCGTTGATCACAGTCGTAAGCGATAGCCCTCTCACGAAGATCAGCTGGTTGACCACCACACCAAGCAGGCTGCAAAGCGTCAACATCGCAAGGTCGCGGCCCGGTAGTTTTGGTAGCTCGCGTAACTTGCCGCGCAACATCACAAGTACAAGCGCAGCGCCAAGGACGCGCAGGCCAACCAGACCGGAACTCGAGATAGATCGCAGCACCACCTTTCCCACGAGCGGCCAGGTGCCAAACATCACCTGCACTGCGATCAACGCTAAGTGGGGAGCGGCGCCGGAGCCCTTAAGTTTCGCTTTCATTGAATAGTCGCGGAAGGGATCTTTGTAAAAGTAGTTGAGTGTTCTAGCCAGATCGATAATTGCAACGCGCTGCAAGCAAAAGAGAGTAAGCGTTTGAAACGCTCACTCTCATTTGTTAGTACGCGCTAGAATGGTGGCCGCTCACTCGCACCTCAGACGACGAGGTAGAGAGGATTCTCCATTGTTTTCTTGAAAGTCTGTAAAAACTTGGCCCCGGTCGCTCCGTCAATTACGCGGTGATCACAGGACATCGTCACGCGCATCATCTGGCGCACAACAATTTCATTTCCGCGCACGACGGGTTTCGCCGTCATCGCCCCAATCGCCAGAATTGCTCCTTCTGGTGGATTGATAACAGCGGTAAACTCATCGATGCCGAACATTCCGAGGTTGCTGATGGAAAAGCTGGCACCCGTGTATTCCTCCGGCTTCAGCTTGCGCTTCCGCGCGCGTTCTGCCAGGTCGCGCACCTCCCGCGCTATTTCGCTGAGTGATTTCTGATCGGCCGCGCGAACGACCGGCGTTATCAATCCATCTTCGATTGCCACAGCCACACCGACATCGGCGCGTTCGTAATACCGGACCGTTTTCTCCTGAAACGAAGCGTTAACCTGAGGATGAGCAATTAACGCTGCTGCCGCGACTTTGATGATGATGTCGTTGATGCTCAGCTTCAGATCCGGATCAAGTTCATTGATGTTGCGGCGCATCTCCGCGGCGCGATCCATTTCAATTTCGGTTGTCAGGAAGAAATGAGGAATCGGACCGAGAGAAGTCACCAGACGTTTGGCGATGATGCGACGTATCTCGCTAACGGGTTCGTCCACAAACGGCGAAGCTTCGGTCGCCCCTGGCTGGCGCGCGGGGAATTTAACAACAGCCCCGGTCGTTGCTGCGGCCGCGGCAGCGGGCGTCTCGCCCTGACTCATCGCCGCCTCTATGTCGCGCTTTACGATTCGACCTCCGGGGCCACTGCCAGTTACAGATCGAAGGTCCACGCCTGCTTCAGCCGCCATCCGGGCGGCGAGTGGTGAAACGATTAAACGTTCAGGCGACGCAGCCGCCGGTGTTGGTGCGGAACCATTGCCATCGGCTCCCGCTGTTTTCGCAGGGCTAGCCCCTGGCTTCGGGGGCGCGCTTGGCTCTGCAGCCGGGACAGGAGCTGGTGGTTGTTCAGGTTTAGATTCGGATTCTGAAGCCAACACTTTCGGCAGGGCACCGCTGCCGCTGTTTGCGAGCATCGCGGAAATGTCTTCGTCGGGTTCGCCAATGATGGCGATCAGTTGACCGAGAGGAGCGGATTCACCTTCCTTGATGATGATCTTGCGCAGAACCCCGTTCGCAAGCGCCTGCATTTCCATCGTGGCTTT
>Ga0079217_10000488_pt1 | contig 9998 bp, 7 predicted proteins | sample NCAS200_FD_76343 | JGI IMG/M metagenome (GOLD analysis project Ga0079217, IMG submission 76343) | Agricultural soil microbial communities from Utah to study Nitrogen management - NC AS200 | ecosystem: Environmental > Terrestrial > Soil > Agricultural land | place: USA: Utah | collected 2014-06-11 | reverse complement strand
CGCCGCCGCGCTGGCGAGCCGCGCGAGATTTCGAGAGACGAGCGCGAACAGGCCCGGCACGTAGAACGCGAGCGCGATCAGCAGGACCGCCATCGCCGTGTGCCGCGGGGCGGAACGCGCGATCGCCCAGGCTTCCCCGAAGAGATAGCGGGAGTTCATGCGTTCGGCCGAGCCCCGGACGAGCCGGGGGCCACTAGCCGGGAAGGAACGGCGCTTCCCGCGCGAGGTTCGCCTCTCGCGCGAGGTCCCGATCCCGCAGCTTCCCCTTCTCGATCGTCACGACGCGTTTCCCCATTCGCCGGATGAGCTCGACGTCGTGCGTCGCGACGAAAACGGTCGTGCCCCGGATGTTGATCTCGAGAAAGAGCTTCATGATCTCCTCCGAGAGCACCGGGTCGAGGTTCCCCGTGGGCTCATCGGCGAGAAGGAGCACGGGCTCGTTCACGATAGCCAGCGCGATCGCCGCGCGCTGCTGCTCGCCGCCCGAGAGCTCGCCCGGGTGCGAGTTCATCCGGTGATGGAGCCCGACGCGCTTCAGCGCTTGGTAGGCACGTCGCTTCTGCTCGGCGCGCGACAGCCCGAGCACGCTCTGCACGAACGAGAGGTTCTCGAAGATCGTCTTGCGAGCGATGAGCTTGAAGTCCTGGAATACGACTCCGAGCGTCCGGCGGAAGTACGGAACCTGCGACTCCGGAAGCACGGCGATGTTGCGGCCGTTGACGAGGATCTGTCCGGAAGTCGGCAGCTCTTCGCGGAAGAGTAGCTTCAGGAGCGTGGACTTGCCGGCCCCCGACGGCCCGGTCAGGAAGACGAACTCCCCCGGCTCGACCCGGAAGGACACCTCCGAGAGCGCGTGACGGAAGGCGCCGTAGTCCTTGCAGAGCCGGAAGACCTGGATCATGGCGCCGCCGGCATCGTGGCCCGACGGGGCGCGGTCAGTCGAGGGCGCGTTTGAGGGCATCACGGACGCTCGCGGGATCCGCGCGGCCTCCCGTTCGCTTCATGACCTGACCGACGAACCAGCCGAACGTCTGCGTCTTGCCGGAGCGGTAGACGGTCGCCTGAGCCGGGTTCTCGCGCACGACCTCGAGGACGACGGCGTCCACGGCGGCCGCGTCGGAGATCCTTCCGAGCCCGCGCGCGCGCACGATCGCCTCGGCCTCCTCGGTCGAGTCGAGCATCGCGGCGAAGACTTCCTTCGCCGACGCGGCGGATATCTCTCCCGACTCGACGAGCCCGAGGAGTCCCGCGAGCCTTCCGGGAGCCACGGGAAAGGAGAGCGCGTCCTCGGGAGAAATCCGGCGCTCCTTCAGCCACCGGAGGACCTCTCCCGTGACCCAGACCGCCGCCGAACGTGCCGGGGCCGCTCTGGCGAGGTCCTCGAAGTAGTCGCCGAGCTCCCGAGCGGAGACGAGCGTCTCCGCGTCGCTCGGTGAGATCCCATACTGCGCCACGAAGCGCGCCCGGCGGGCGCGTGGCAGCTCGGGGAGGGCTCCGCGCGCCTCTTCGATCCAGGCCTCGTCCACGACGAGCGCGCCGAGATCGGGCTCCGGGAAATACCGGTAGTCGTGCGCCTCTTCCTTGCTCCGCATGAGAACGGTCCGCCCGGCGGCGACGTCCCACAACCTCGTCTCCTGGACGACGCGTCCGCCGCGGGAGAGCACGTCCGCCTGCCGGCCGGCCTCGTGCTCGAGCGCGCGGGCGACGAACCGTATGGAGTTCAGGTTCTTGATCTCCGCCCGCGTTCCGTACGGAGCCTCTTCTGAGAACCGGACGGACACGTTCGCGTCGCACCGCAGGTTCCCCTTCTCCATGTCGGCGTCGGACACGCCCGTGTATCGAAGGAGCCGCCGAAGCTCCGTCAGGTAGGCCGCGGCCTCCTCCGGCGCGCGGATGTCCGGCTCGCTCACGATCTCGATGAGCGGCACTCCCGCGCGGTTCCAGTCGACGAGCGACAGCGACGCCGGCACGTCGTCGAACGGGTTCTCGTGGAGCAGCTTCCCGGCGTCCTCCTCGAGGTGGATGCGAACGAGCCGGATCGCCTTCGGCCCCTCCGGCGTGTCGATCTCGACCGCGCCGCCCGTCGCGAACGGGCGGTCGAACTGCGAGATCTGGTAGCCCTTCGGGAGGTCGGGGTAGAAGTAGTTCTTGCGAGCGAACCGGGAGTCCCTGTGCACGGTCGCGCCGACGGCGAGCGCGAGCCGCAGCGCGAGCGAGACGACCTCGCGGTTCAGGACGGGAAGGGTCCCCGGAAAGCCGAGGCAGACGGGGCACGTCGCGGAGTTCGGCGGCGCGCCGACGGCGACCGGGCACCCGCAGAAGATCTTCGACTTCGTGAGGAGCTGCGCGTGGACCTCCAGCCCGATCACGGAGAAAACCCGCGTTCTCTCAACTGTTTCGGAAGAGGACACCGCGAAAAATCTTAGCACGCGGGCCCTCCCGTCATGCCGAGCCCTTCGCTGTGCCGAGGACAGGCTCCGCGAAGGATCCCGTGCGTTAGAGCCAGGGCTTCCCCGTCGCGCCGCTCCTCGGAATGACGGAAGAATCGAGGGCAAAATGCGGGTGTGCCGAACGCCCTGTTCATCGCGAGCCACTCGCCCGCGGGCGTGATTGCCGCCGTTTCGGAACGAGGCGTGGCTCCCGCCGAAACACCCTCGCCAACAGAGTTTCTCGCCCGCCGGTTTGCGGCGGAGCTCGGCGTCCCCGAGCTCCCGATCGTTCGGGCGACCCAAGTGCATGGTGACCGCGTCGTCGTCGTCGAGAGTTCACCGGAGGCGGGTGAGACGGTCGACGCTGGCCGCTGCGACGCGATCGTGACGCGCCTCACCCGCGTCGGTCTCGTCGTGCAGACCGCCGACTGTGTGCCGGTGCTATTCGCGTCGGATGGCGCGATCGGTGCCGTGCACGCCGGGTGGCGCGGCGCGGCGGCGGGGGTCGTCGGGGCTGCCGCGGAGGCGTTTCTCGGTCTCACAGGCGACCGGACCACGGCGCGCGCCTGGCTCGGCCCGTCGATCGGCGCGTGCTGTTACGACGTGGGCTCCGAGGTCGCGAATCGCTTTCCCGAGGATTTGGCACGCCCATCTCGGGAGGGCAAGTTCTTCCTCGATCTCTCCGCCGTCGTGCGGCGACAGCTCGAGGAGGCCGGCTTCCCCCCCGGAAAGGTCCTGGCATACCGCGGCTGCACTATGTGCGACGGCGAACGTTCTGCCTCGTACCGGCGCGACCGCGAGAACGCCGGCCGCATGATCGCCCTCGTGGCGAGATTGGGCGCGGCTGACGGCGGGACCTAGATCCGGGGAGTCGGGCCCCTCACGGAATCAGCTCGAACGGCGCATCGCCTCTTGGCCCCCGCTTCCTCCGGAGGTCGTCGGAGGAGAGCGGCTCGAAGCTCGCGAGAAATCGCAGATACGTCTCGGTGGCGACGTGTTGGGTCGCCTTCAGCCGCCGCTCGGCTGCAACGTCGCCCGGCGTCGTCGGAAGGTCCCGCGGCAGATCGAGGAGGTCAGACCGTTTGTTCGATGTCGTCGTACAACCCTCCCAGTCCGGCTGACTCGAAGTATGCCCGAATCTCTTCACGGTCGACCTTCGGCAGCCCCATCAGGAAACGGATGTCGGCAAGCTCCTGGTGGCGGCGCTCCGGATCGTTTCGCATTGCGTGGACCTTCATCGCGGCAAGATTCTCGGGTCGCGGGACGGGGAGCGTCCGCCCCGCGATCGAAAGCGACCTCGTGTCCGCGAACAGGCGCCGGCTCGTCTCGCCGGAGACGTAGACCAGATCCACGCGGCCGAGGTCTGCGCTCGGGTGGAGGTGATTGGAGTATCCCGGGGAGACGTAGAGCGTCTCGTACCCGAGGTCCTCGAGGAAGGTGATCAGGCGCGGCTGCGCCGCCGCGTCGGTGACGAAGTCCACGTCGGTCGTCGCGCGCGTCAAGCCGTAAGCGTGCAGACCGAAGGCGCCGATCACCGCGTAGGGAAGTTTCTCCCCCTCGAAAAAGTCAGCCAGAGTTTCGATGACCCTCGCGAAGTCCACGCGTAGGAGGGTACCAGCCGGCAGAACTACGCCGGCGTCAGGTCGGCGTAGCGGGCAACGAACTTCTTCTTGCCGGCGCGGTCGAAGTAGACCGTCAGCCGGGTCTCGTCGCCCGACCCCTCCTGCGCAAGGATGACCCCGTAGCCGTAGCGCGGGTGCCGGACGCGGCGGCCGCGCTTCAACTCGCCGGTGCCCGGCAGGTCCACCTCCTGCGACTCGTCCTCGGGCGCCACGTGCGTCGTGACGAACGCCGGCCGGCTCGCGAAGAACGTCCGCTCATCGACCGACTCGCGGGGGATCTCGGATACGAACCGGGACTCCATCCGGGGCTGGACGCGACCGTACACGAGCCTCCTCGCGGCGAGCGAGAGGGTGAGCTCGTCCTTCGCGCGCGTCATCCCCACGTAGAGAAGGCGCCGTTCCTCCTCGAGCTCGTCCTCGTCCTCGCCGGACTGCCCGTGCGGGAGGTACCCCTCCTCGAGCCCGACGACGAACACCGCCGGGAACTCGAGCCCCTTCGCGGCGTGGAGAGTGGAGAGCGTGACGCCGCGCCCCCCCGCCGCCGCGTCGGCGTCGGTCGCGAGCGAGACCGAGTCGAGGTATTCCGCGAGGGTCGCATCTTCGCCGCTGCGGCGTTCGAACTCGCGCGCCGAGCTGACGAGCTCTTCGAGGTTCTCGCGGCGCGCGACGTCCTCGCGCTCTTCCGAGCCGTGGTAGAGCGCGGAATAGCCGGTTGCTTCGAGGAGGTGCTCGAGGAGCGCGGACGGGGACTCGGTCTCCGCGCGCGCGGCGAGGTCCGAAACGAGAGCGCGGAAGCGGCTGAGCGCCGTGCGCGCGCGCTCCGTCAGGCCGGGGGGCGGTTCGCCGGAGACCTGCCACCACGACACGCCGCGCTCCCTCGCCGCCTTCGCGAGCTGGTCGAGCGTCGTCTTTCCGATCCCGCGCGCCGGCACGTTCACGACGCGGCGGAACGCGAGGTCGTCGTCCGGCCGCCCCGCGAGCCGCAGGTACGCGAGGGCGTCCTTGACCTCCGCGCGCTCGTAGAACTTCATGCCGCCGACGACGACGTAGGGGATCCTCCGCCGGACGAGCTCTTCCTCGAACGGACGGGACTGCGCGTTCGTGCGATAGAGGATCGCGACCTCGCCCGGCTCGCTGCGCTCGGCGAGCGCCCGCGCGACGGCCTCCGCCTCGGAGCGGTCCTCGTCGAACCGCCAGAGCCGTACCCGCGGGCCGGACCCCCGGTCGGCGACGAGCGTCTTCCTGCGCCGCCGCCGGTTGTTCGCCACGAGACCGGAGGCCGCGTCCAGGATCCCCGCGGTCGAGCGGTAGTTGCGCTCGAGCGGAACGATCCGCGCCCCCGGGAAGTCCTCGTCGAACCGGAGGATGTGCTCGACCTCCGCTCCTCGCCACCGGTAGATCGCCTGGTCCTCGTCGCCGACGGCGCACAGCGACTCCGCCCTCTCGCCGAGGAGCTTTACGAGCGCGTCCTGGACCGTGTTGGTGTCCTGGTACTCGTCGATCAGGAGGTGCCGCACCCTCGCTCGCTCGGCGGCGAGCAGGTCGGGGCGGCTGCGGAGGAGCCGCACCGGCCGCACGATCAGGTCGTCGAAGTCGAGCGCTCCCGCGGCGGCGAGCTTGCGCTCGTACAGCAGAAAAACGCGCCCGATCCGCTCGCCCGCGTAGTCGGTCTGCGAGTCGGCGAAGGCCTGGGCCGTCAGGAGAGCGTTCTTCGCGTGGGAGATCCGGGAGCGGACCGCGCCGGGCGTGAACACCTGCTCGGAGAGCCCAAGCTCGTCCATCGCCTCTTTGACGAGCGAGAGCTGATCGGCGGAGTCGGCGATCGAGAACCGCGGGGCGAGCCCGGCCGCCGCGGCGTTTCGCCGGAGGAAACGGAGAGCAAAGGAGTGGAACGTCCCGACGAACGAGAGGAGCGGACGCCCCCCCAGCAGCTTCCGGGCGCGCTCGCGCATCTCCTCGGCCGCCTTGTTCGTGAACGTCACCGCGACGATGGTCCGCGGGTCGACGCCCGTTTCGACGAGACGCGCGAGCCGGTGCGTGATGACGCGCGTCTTGCCCGACCCCGCGCCCGCGAGAACGAGAAGCGGACCGCGCTCGTGGAGGACGGCGGTCTTCTGCTCGGGGTTCAAGCCTTGAAGCGAGGGAGCTTCGGACACGACGCGAACTTAGCAGTTTTTGGAGAGCGGACCGCGGAGAGCTTCGCTACTCCACCGTCACCGACTTCGCGAGGTTCCGCGGCTGATCGACGTCGCAGCCGCGGCGGACGGCCATGTGGTACGCGAGGAGCTGGAGCGGAACGATCGAGACGACCGGCTGGAGCTCCGGGATCGTCTCGGGGATGACGAGGGAGTGGTCGGCGAGCGAGGCGACCTCCTCGTCGTCACGGTTCGTCACGACGAGGGAGATCCCGTCGCGGGACTTCACCTCGCGCAGGTTGGAGATCGTCTTTTCGCGCCACGCGTCGTCGGGGGCGAGCACGACGACCGGGAGGTTCTCGTCCACGAGGGCGATCGGACCGTGCTTCATTTCCCCGGCGGGATATCCCTCCGCGTGGATGTAGGAGATCTCCTTCAGCTTGAGCGCCCCCTCGAGCGCGATCGGGTAGTGGAGGCCGCGCCCGAGGAAGAGGAAGTTCCGCGCGTCGTGGAAGTCCCGCGCCAGTCTCTCGATCTTGCCTTCCAGGCCGAGGGCCTGCTGGAGGGCGACGGGAAGGTGAACGAGGGCGGCGCGCTCGCCGGGCGTCAACCCGGTCGCGTTCCCGCGAGCCTCCCGGATCTTCGCGGCGATCAGGAAGAGCACGGCGAGCTGCGTCGTGAACGCCTTCGTCGAGGCGACGCCGATCTCCGGACCCGCGTGCGTCGGGAAGATCGAATCGGCCATGCGCGCCATCTGCGAGCCGGGCGAGTTGACGATCGCGCCGATCGGGGACCCTGCCCGGCGGGCTTCCGCGAGCGCGCCCAGGGTGTCCGCGGTCTCGCCCGACTGGGAGATCCCGATCGTGAGCGTCCGCTCGTCCACCACTGGGCTCCGGTAGCGGAACTCGCTGCCGTAGTCGACCTCGACCGGCATCCGCGCCATCCCCTCGATCAGGAACTTCCCGATCAGGGCGGCGTGCCAGGAAGTGCCGCAGGCGAGCAGAAGCACCCGGTCGAACCCCGCCATGCGGTCGGCGGAAAGGAGCGGCGAGTCGATCGTCAGCTCTCCCGTCTCGAGGGAGACCTTGCCACCGAGGGTTTCGGCGACGGCCGTCGGTTGTTCGTGGATCTCCTTCGCCATGAAGTGGCGGAAGCCCCCCTTCTCGGCGGCGACCGCGTCCCAGAGGATCCGATGAGTGATCCGATCGGTGGGCCGCCCGTTGGCGTCCGCGATCCGCACGCTCTTCGCGTCCACGCGGGCGACGTCGCCGTCCTCGAGGAAGACGACGTCTCGCGTCCAGGGCACGAGGGCGACGGGGTCGGACGCGACCCAGTTCTCGTTCTCGCCGAGCCCGACCGCGATCGGCGGACCCGAGCGCGCGGCGACGAGAACGCCCGGCTCGGCGCTGGAGGAAACGAGGACCGCGTACGCGCCGGAGAGCTTCCGCGTCGCCGCCTGAACCGCCTCGAAGAGGTCGCCCCGAAACGCCTCTTCGACCTCGTGCGCGAACACCTCCGTGTCGGTCTCGCTCGTGAACCGGTGCCCGCCCGCCCCGAGCTCCGCCTTGCGCTCCGCGAAGTTCTCGAAGATGCCGTTGTGCACGGCGACGACCTGGCGCTTGCAGTCGGTGTGCGGGTGCGCGTTCGCCTCGCTCGGGCGGCCGTGCGTCGCCCAGCGGGCGTGCCCGATGCCGACGGCGCCCGGGGAGCTCGAGCCCGCGAGCTTCTCGACGAGCGTCGAGAGCTTCCCGGCGGCGCGGTGGATCGTGAAGCTGCCGTTGCAGAGCGTCGCGATCCCCGCGGAGTCGTACCCGCGGTACTCGAGGCGCTTCAGGCCCTCCAGGAGGAGGGGCGCCGCCTCCTTCGATCCGACGTATCCGACGATGCCGCACATCAGGCGGACTTCGCCGCCTTGCGGGCCTTCCGTTTCGAGGCCCACCCCTCGAGGTTCTTCTGCGGGGTGCGGGTGACTGCGAGGGCGCCGTCCGGCACGTCGCGGGTGATCGTCGACCCGGCGCCGACGTAAGCGCCCTTGCCGACGGTCACGGGCGCCACGAGCTGCGAGTCGCTTCCGATGAAAGCCCCCTCGCCGATCGACGTGTGGTGCTTCTTCTCTCCGTCGTAGTTGCACGTGATGACTCCCGCGCCGATGTTCGCGCCCGCCCCGATCTCGGTGTCTCCGAGGTAGGAGAGGTGCGACGCCTTCGCTCCGGCGCGAAGCACGGCCATCTTGGTCTCCACGAAGTTTCCGACCCGCACGTCCTCTTCGAGCATGGTGCCGGCGCGAAGGCGCGCGAACGGCCCGACGCGGGCGCGCGGTCCGATCCGCGAATCCTCGATCTCGCAGTGTGGCCCGACGATCGCTCCCGGGCCGACGGTGGAGCCCGTCACGCGGGTGAACGGCAGGATCTCGCAGCCCTGCTCGAGGAGCGTATCCCCATCGAGGCAGACGAACGGGTGAACGACGGCATCCGGCTCGAAGCGCACTCGGGCGCCGATGCGCGTCGTCGCGGGGTCGACGATCGTCGCCCCGGCCTCGAACGCCCGCTCGAGGCAGCGGCGCCGCTCGATCTCCTCGGCCGCGGCGAGCTCCTGGCGCGTGTTGATCCCCCACCCTTCCCGCCAATCGCCCGCTTCGAGCCCCTCCACCGCACCGCCCGGCGCGAGGATCTCGACGGCATCCGTCAGGTAGTACTCGCCGGTCTTGCCGTTGCGCTCGAGCTTCGCGAGCGTTCGCGCGAGCGCCTTCGCCGAGAAGCAGTACGCGCCCGCGTTCGCCTCGGTCAGCTCCTTTTCCCGCGCCGTCGCGTTGCGCGCTTCGACGATGCGGAGCAACCCTCCCTGCCGGTTCCTCACGACGCGCCCGAGGTCGCCGATCTCCGGCGGTCGGAAGGTCAGAAGCGCGAGGTCGAGGCCGCCTTCGCGCTGCCGCTCGATCAGGCGCGAGAGGGTCGCGTGCGTCAGGAGCGGCGTGTCGGCGGAGAGAACGACGATCGGCGACATGCCGTCGGAGAGCGCTGCCGCTGCGCGGCGCACGGCGTCTCCCGTCCCGAGCGGCGGGTCCTGCACCACGATGGACACGTCGCGGCCGGCGAGCGTCGGCTCGATCCGCTCCCGGCCGGCGCCGAGGACGATCACGATGCGGGAGGGGTTCACGGACGTCGCCGTGTCCAGCACCGCGTCCAGGAGCGTCCGGCCCCCGATCCGGTGGAGGACCTTGGGGAGCGTGGAGCGCATGCGTGAACCGATTCCCGCGGCGAGAACGACGACGCGAGGCGGGGCGTCGGAGGCCGGACGGACCTTCCGGCGCGCCGAAGGGCGCCGCGCGGTCTTCGATTTCCTGATCGAGGGGGCCTTCATGGATGCTGCCGTCGCCCCGGTCGGGCGCGAGGCGACAGTATAGGCCCGCGAGAAACGAGCCCGATTACGACGCCAGGAGCTCCTGGAACTCCGGGCTGTCCCTCACGGGATCGAAGTCCCGGTCGTGGCGGGCGAGGATCCGGTTGCGCTGATCCTCGCCGATCGCCCGTTTGAGGTACTCGAGCGCCGACCCCGGCTCACCGCGCTGCGCGTAACAACAGGCGAGGAGGAAGTCCACCTTTCCGCCGCCGTTTTTGCGAGCGGCGTGCTTCAGGTGCTCGATCGCCTCCTCGACGTTCCCGCGGTTCTTCTCGAGAACGGCCGCATAGTAGAAGTCTTCCGGCTCGGAAAGCGTCGTCCGTGCCGCGAGCTTCTGCCGCTCGCACACCGCGAGGTAGACGCGGGCGCGGTCGACGAGCTCTTTCTCCTCCGGATACTTCTGAATCAGGTCG
>Ga0079217_10000485_pt1 | contig 10027 bp, 9 predicted proteins | sample NCAS200_FD_76343 | JGI IMG/M metagenome (GOLD analysis project Ga0079217, IMG submission 76343) | Agricultural soil microbial communities from Utah to study Nitrogen management - NC AS200 | ecosystem: Environmental > Terrestrial > Soil > Agricultural land | place: USA: Utah | collected 2014-06-11 | reverse complement strand
GGTGGCATCGACGCGCGTTGCGACCCAGACAATTGGCACCGTGAGCAACGCCCAGATCGCGTATTCAATGAAGGAGAGCGCGAGGAGCGTCGTGTTGACTTCGGAGCTCAGCAGCGGCACACGAGGGTCGTAAACCCGACCAATAGCCGCGAGCGCTCCGACGAACGTCCAGCCGGCGACGATGCCGAGGATTTCGATTGGCCGCAGACGCAGGGGGTTTTGCGACATTCTGGTAGCGCGTGTCATGGAGCGGTCATACCCTGTCCGCGCCTTCGAAGGAACACAGGCTCTACTATGAGGGGCTTGGAGAAGTTGATGCTATTTTGCCTTTCACATGAAAATCGCCACCTGGAACGTCAACGGAGTCCGCGCACGAGAACAGCAATTACAGGAATTCATCGCCGCCGAACAGCCCGACGTGTTGTGCTTGCAGGAGATCAAGGCGACGATAGACCAGTTGCCGATGTGGCTTTGCGACATCGAGGGTTACTCCTGTTACTGGCACGGCGGTAAGGGCTATTCCGGCGTTGCGCTTCACGTCAGGGGCGCGGCGATTCCCGATCGCCCGGATTTCGCGCATCCGGAATTCGATTACGAGAACCGGATCGTGACCGCGCGCCTCCCCGGCTTCACCGTTGCCTCGATTTACGTGCCTAACGGTGGAAAGGACTTCCCCGCCAAGATGCGCTTCCTCGAGGCGCTCGATACGTTCGCGGCCGAACATGAGGCAGCCGGCCAGGCGCTGGTACTCTGTGGGGACATGAACGTCGCGATCACGGACATGGACGTGCACCCCAGGGAACGGAAGCCCAACGTGATCGGCCAACGCCCGGACGAGCGCGCGCTGATGGAGCGCATCATCAGCCGGGGCCTGGTGGACGTCCATCGCCGGCAGGAGCCGGACAACGAAAACCTGTTCACGTGGTGGGCGCCGTGGCGGAATCTCAAGGCACGCAACATCGGATGGCGCCTCGATTTGATCCTCGCGAGCAAGTCGATCGCCGACCGCACCCGGTCCTGCGTGGTCCTTCGCGAGTTCGGCTCCAGCGACCACGGACCGGTGATCGCGACGTTCGATCTATGATTACCGACGACCGCAAGATTCGTGTTCGCGTAAGTTCCACTCTGCAGATAGCCGCCTGCCATCAGGGTGCACCCCATGTCACTCATCGCTGAACTCGAACGGACTCGAGACGAAACCGTCCGCTATTTCAATCTGGGCCAGGATGAGCTCTCGCTTACCTACGGGCCGGGAAAGTGGTCGGTCCGCTATGTGCTGCTGCACCTCACGCACACCGAGACCACATTCATTGAACGCATTCAGCGCACCCTCAGCGAATCGCGGCCCGTCCTGTGGTTCATGCAACAGGATTCGTGGGCCACAGGCCTCGAATACGACAAAATGCCGTTGGAGCTCGCCGGCCCGCTGTATGAGGCATCGCGCAACATGATCATCTATTATGCGCGCGAATATTACGCGTCCCGCGGCCAGCTCGAGTTCATTCACAGCGTCACCGGCTTGCGCACCCTCAAGGACGAATTCGACAAGGTGGCGGTGCATAACGAGAATCACCTGAACCAGATCCGCACTGCGCTTCGCGCGACGGCCGCCGCTCGCTAGCGCAATAGCCGCCGCACCCGCTCAGCGTACTGCCGGCTGCTACGCAGGTTCGCTCCCGTCCGGAGCTGCACGAGGTGCACGCCGGATTCATGGCGGCGGACCGATTGCACGCGATCGATCGCGACAATCGTGGAGCGATGAATCCGCGCGAAGCGCGCCGGGTCCAGTTCCTCTTCCGCCTCCTTGAGTGTACCGCGCGCCAGGTGCGCGCGATCGCCAACATGAAGCTGCAGGTAGTTTTCGGCGGAATCGATCCAGTCGATCTGGTCCACGGGCACGAAGTAATGCACCTTGCCCCGCCTGACGACATAACGCGTCCGTGTTCCACGCTCGCGCTCGGCCAACGCCGCCCCTTCCACCAGCGCACGCCGCTGCGTCGCTGAACCCTGCTGCAAACGCTGGCGCGCGCGTTCCACCGCCGCCGCGAATCGTTGCGGCGTCACCGGCTTGTGCAGGTAGTCGATGGCGCCGACGTCGAACGCACGTAGTGCGTAGTGCTCGAAGGCCGTCACGAACACGACGCCCGGGACATGATCCCCTTCGATCGCGGCAACGACACCGAACCCGCTGAGCTCCGGCATCTCCACATCGATGAACAGAAGGTCCGGCTGCAGCGTGGAAATGAGGTTCAGTGCCTCGAGCCCATTTTCCGCCTGGCCAACCAGTTCCAGCTGCGATGTCTCCCGCACCAGCGCGCTGATCCGCTCGCGGACCAGCGGCTCATCGTCGACTACGACGGCGCGCATGGACTGGGTGACACTCATGCGGGTTGTTCTCCAGCATCTTCCTGCCAGGGTATGTCGATCCGCACGACAGCCCCGGCGCCAGAATCAGGAGCGCCGAGTGAAATGTGGTGATCGTCAGGGAAGGCTGCCCGCAGGCGCTCGCGCGTGTTGCCGAGACCGACGCGTTCCATCGGCGCCGACGCGAACCCCGGGCCATCGTCTTCGACCGTGAGGTGAAGCCGATCGCCGTGCCTCACGGCCCGCACCGCAACGTGACCGCCGCGGATCTGCGCTCCGGCGCCGTGCTTCAACGCGTTTTCGATCAGCGGCTGGAGCAGGAAGAGCGGCACCGACGCTCGCTGCAAGTCGTCAGGCACATCGATCGCGAACGACAGCCGCGGACCAAACCGGATCTGCGCGATCTCCAGGTAGGTGCGTGCATAACGAGTCTCATCGCTCAGCGGGACGCGCGTCCGGTCGCGGTTGCGCAACACATCCCGCAGCAGGTCGCTCAACCTGGTCAACATGTCGTCCGCCGCCTGAGGATCGCGATGGATCAGCGTCGAGATGCCCTGGAGCGTGTTGAAGAGGAAGTGCGGTTGCAGCTGGCTGCTCAACGCCACGAGCCGTTGTTCTGCCGCTTCGGCGCGCAGTCGCTCCCGCTCGATCGCGGCCACGCGCGCGCGCCGACGCGCCTCGAACACGGCGACGCCCCCAAGCACCGCCGCCCAGGGCAGAAAGTGCAGGCGCATGACCATCGGCACGTAGGCGATCACCGGCGGGCGCATCCCGGAAGGAAACGTCAACAGGTACTCGGCCGTGCCACTCGCCAGTACGAGCGCGACCAGCAGCATGACGACGATGGCGATCGCGCGATTCCGCTGGCGATCGAGGTCGATGCGGCGTGCCACCCAGGCCAGGAACGGCAACGCCACCGCAGCGGCGAACCAGGTCACCGATCCGACCCCAAGCTGATAGAGGAGCGCGGACACGTCGGTGGCTGGTGCGGGCAGTCGAGGGGCCACTCGTCCAGCCCCGATTATCTCGCGCATTGGAGATTCGGCATACATCCCGGCGGCGATCGCGGCGAGGACGAAGGCTGCCCACCCTGCGACGGGGAATACCCACGGGCGCCGCGTCGTCGGATGCGAAGTGGCGGGCATTCAGGAAACGTGTTCTGTCACGGAGTCCACAAGTCAGAACGATGCTGCTGAGCCTGACGGGCAGGCAGCTCCCCGGGGACAGAAGGCCGGGTTTCCGGGGCCATCAACCTGGCCAGGCACTAGCAGCACGAGGTCCGCGACCTTCCCCCGCTGCACGGAGCGCACTAAGTCTCCAATGAACTTCACAAGGACGAGCGATGGCGACGTGGCGAGAGAAAGTGGATGAGCTCGTGCGCGACCTCCAGCGGGAACGCGATGAACTCCGCGTAAAAGCGGCCCTGGGCAAGGCGGAATTGAGGGACGAACTGGCGGAACTCGACGCGAAGCTCGATGACGTGAAGGCTAAGGCTACGGCGTGGGCCGACAAGGCGGACGACCAGATCGACGATGTCCTCGACGATGCGCGGGAGAAGACGAACGGGTGGATGAAGGAGTTGAAGGAGTCGTACCAGAAGCTCCGCGACCGCATGGATCGCGACGACCGATCAACCGCCTGACGAGCTTCGCGGCGAGAGCAAGCGATGGCGTACTGCATCAGTGAGGTCCGGCACCGGGAATTCCCCGACGCGAAGGTCGTGGGCGCCGCACTGTCTGCACTCGGGATCACGCTCGAGGAAGTCATCGCCGCGTTCCGCGGCTACATCTGTCCTCTCTCGCCGACGTCAGGAAAGGGATACGAATCCGACCTCGCCGAGGACATCAAGGGGTACCTCGCCAGGGCGCTACAGCGCGACGGACTTCGGCCTACCAGCAACCGGTCGCACCTGAACTATTCGCGCTCGCTCCCCGATCACGCCGACTTCGGCCTGGTGCACGAGCGCTCCAACCGCGTGCTGTTTGTCGAAATCGGTTTCCGGCCTGCCTATGAACGCGATTTGCTCAAGTTCCAGATCGGTTCGAGTGAGGGCATCCTGGCTGCCGCGATCCTGGTGCTCTCGATCGACCCGAAGTCGATCGACGCCTCGGTTGCCACGCTACCTGCGTATGACGCCGTCACCAAGGTGGTCGAGGTCATGCGCCCAACATTCCCGCTCGTAATGATCGGGCTACGCGGTTCGCACGCCTCCTAGGAACAGTCGTCGTCGACGGCTTTACGGCGGCCTGACAACGGCGCGAGTCGGGGTCAGAGTCGGGGTCAGAGTCGGAGTCGGTGTCAGAGTCAGACTCCGACCCCGACTCCGAGTCGGACTCCGACCCCGACTCTGACCCCTTTCCCGAGATGGCGGCGCGAGTCAGGCCTGAGCGGCAGCGAAAATCTGTTGCGTCAACCCGGGCACGATCAGGGACTCGACTTCCGCCACTGTCATCGGGCGGCCGAACAGGAACCCCTGGGCTGAGTCACACCCCAGCTCCCGCAACTGGTGTTGCTGTTCGGCATCTTCCACCCCCTCGGCGATCGTGCGCAGCGAAAGCAGCTTCGCGAGGGCGATGATGGTGCGCACCAGGGCAGCGTCGTTAGGCCCCTGGTGCATCTTGTGGAGGAACGAGCGGTCGATCTTGAGGATGTCGACCGGAAACTGCTGCAGGTGGGACAGCGACGAATAGCCGGTCCCGAAATCGTCGATCGCGATCCGCACGCCAAGCTCCTTCAGTTCGTGCAACCGTGCCTGCGCCGTCGACGACTCCTTCATGATCACCGATTCCGTCATCTCCAGGATCAGCTGGGACGCATCCAGCCCGCTCTCGCGCAACGCTGCTTCCACGTCGAGCGCCAGGGCCTCGTCCTGCAGCTGGCGCCCCGACAGGTTCACCGTGACGGTGACCGGGCGCCCTGCCGTCTGGTTCCACACCGCTGCCTGGTGACAGGCGGTGCGCAGTGCCCATCTGCCTAACGCCAACACCAGGCCGGACTCCTCGGCGACGGGAATGAAGGTCGTGGGGGAGATGGTGCCCCGTTCGGGGTGCGTCCAGCGCAGTAACGCCTCGAACCCCGTCAGCGTTTCCGACGCCATGTCCACGATCGGCTGGTAGGCAAGGCTGATCTGCGACTGGGATGACGGGGAGGACTGTTCGCCAAACCGCGGGTACGTGCCCGTCTTCTCGAGCCCGGGCCGGTGCGCGAGCTGGCAGCGCTCGATCGCGGCACGCAGGTCGGCCTCGAGCGAAACCTTGTCGACCAGCGCCGCGTGCATCGCCGGATCGTAAACCACCCAGCGTCCACGCGCGCGGTTCTTCGCTTCATAGAGCGCGACGTCAGCATTGCGCATCAGCTCGTCCCGTTCTTCCACCCGGGTGCGCACCGCAATGCCGATACTCGCCGAGACCGTGACGCAGCGACTGGGTTCCACTTCGATGGGCCGCGCGAGCGCGTTCACGATCCGTTGCGCGGCGACCTCGGGGCCCTCGTCCTGGTTCACTCGTTCCAGGAGCACCGCGAACTCATCGCCGCCGAGCCGGCAGACCGTATCGCACCCGCGGGTGGCGTTCAGCAGCATCATGCTCACGCGCCGCAGCACGCGGTCTCCCGCTGCGTGGCCCTGGGTGTCATTGATGGTCTTGAAGTCATCGAGGTCGATGAACAACACGCCAATCCGCTCTGGATCGCGGAGACTCTGCATGAGCGCGTGATCGATGCGATCGAGGAACAGCGCCCGGTTGGCGAGTCCGGTCAGCGAATCGTGGAACGCCTGGTGCAGGAGCTCCGCCTCCAGCGTCTTCCGGTTGGAGATGTCCTGTACGATGGCAATGATCCCCTCGTCGCGATGATTGCCGACGCGGGACAGCATGATCGAACCCCAGACGAGTTTTGCGTCCGGGCGCACGAAGCGCACTTCGCGCGAGCTGCTCGAGTTCCTCCCGGAACACACTTCCGCCACCAGGCTCACGATCGCCTCGGCATCTTCTGCGGCCGCGAATTCCCGAACGTGGTGACCGGCAAGACTCGTCGCCGCGCGCCCGAGCATCTGCTCGAACGCGGCATTCGTCTCGACCACGCGCGCGGAGCGATCGAGCTTCGCAATGCCTAGCGAGGAGTGCTCGAAAACCGACTGGAGCCAGTGCGCCTGAGCGCTTTCTGGTGCCGGCTTTGGCTTTCGCGATTTGGCGCCGGCTGGGCGCTTGGTTGGCGTTTTTGGCTTACGGGGCATTTTCTTGAGGCGGCTCTAATCTGCTCAGTAAAAGACGCCGTCAGGTGAGCCGCGTCACGCACGTAAAAGGCTGCGAAATCAGGGGGTTACGGGCTCGGAATGTGACGAAGATGGGTTTTCACGTCAGCGCGGTGTGGCGGCGAAACGAGACCTGTTTTGGTAATGCAACATGCGCAGGGCGCGCTCTCGGGTCCTGCCCCCTTAGTTCCTGCTTATGCCAACTTCCCCCTACATCCTCGGCCTGCGTGAGAAGGTCGGCCACCAACGCCTTCTCCTGCCTTCTGTCAGCGTTCACATTTTCGATGGCGCGCGCAGGCTGTTGCTCGTGCGTCTTCGCGATCATGGCCAGTGGTCGACCCCCGGCGGTGCCATTGAACCGGACGAACTCCCAGCCGACGCCGCGGTCCGGGAAGCCTGGGAAGAAACCGGCCTGGTGGTTCGGCCCCATCGCTTGTTAGGCGCTTACGGCGGACCGCACTGCGTGGTGCAATATCCCAATGGGGATGAGACCCAGTACGTGATCATCGCCATCGGATGCACCGTGATCGGCGGAACCGCGACAGCAGACCAGGACGAAACCCTCGAGCTGCGGTACTGCTCGGAACCCGAGGCAGCGAGGCTCAACCTGACGCCATGGCTGCGCGCTCACCTCCGCGTCGTGTATGCGGGTGACGACGGCCCGGGATTCGAACCCTCGAAGTGGAGGCCATGACGAGGCGAGGCCTGCGGTTCCAGGTCGTGCGGTAGCAGGTCTCGCGCTGGCACGTTCTAGATAAGGCCCCTCTACTAACCGAAATGCGTCCGTCCTACGACGTCGTAATCATCGGCTCAGGACCCAACGGCCTGACCGCCGCCGCACTCGCAGCTCGCCGCGGTCTCTCGACGCTCGTGCTCGAGGCCCGTGACACGGTCGGCGGCGGATTGCACTCCGCGCAACTCACGCTCCCGGGGTTTGTGCACGATGTCTGTTCCTCGGTGCATCCGATGGGAGTCGCGTCACCAGCGTTTCGCGAACTCGACCTGGCCGCGCTTGGAGCGGAATGGATCAATCCCGCGGCGGCCGCCGCTCATCCGCTTGACGACGGCACCGCGGTGGTGCTCTACCGGGACGTCGCGCGCACAGCGGACCAACTCGGCGCCGATCGATCGGGATACACTCGCACCATCGGTGCAATCGCGGCCGAGTGGACGCGACTGGAAATGGATCTTCTGTCGCCGATCGGATTCCCCTCGCACCCGATTGCGTTCGCGAAGCTCGGTTTGCCCGGACTGCTCCCTGCATCGGCATTCGCGCGCTTTTTCGCCACGCCGCGCGCGCGAGCGCTGTTTGGCGGTTGCGCGGCGCACGCCATCCTTCCGTTCTCGGCCCCAGGGAGCACCGCGTTCGGTCTGGCGCTGGCCGGCGCAGGGCACGCGCGGGGATGGCCAATCGCACGCGGTGGATCGCAATCGATCGCGGACGCGTTGGTGGACGCGGTCAGAAGCAACGGCGGCGAGGTCGAGACCGGAATCAACATCGAGAGGCACGAACAGCTTCCACGCGCCGATAGGCTGTTGTTCGATACGTCACCGCGCGCGATGGCTCGCATCATGGGCGACAGGTTTCCGTCTGCCTTCGCCGCGTCACTGCGCGATTATCGTTATGGCCCCGGCGCGTTCAAGGTCGACTGGGCGCTCAGCGAACCGATTCCGTGGAAGGCGTCGGCGTGCTTCGAGGCGACCACCGTTCATGTCGGTGGGACATTCGAAGAAGTCGCACAGGCCGAGTCGACGCCATGGACCGGCGAAATCGCCGAACGCCCCTTCGTGCTGGTGACGCAACCGTCGGTATTCGATGCCTCGCGCGCGCCCTCGGGGAAGCACACCGCCTGGGGCTACTGTCACGTACCAAATGGATCGACAGTGGACATGACGACGAGGATCGAGGCGCAAATCGAGCGATTTGCGCCCGGATTCCGGGACTGTATCCTGGCGAGGGCGCTCCGGTCACCGTTGACGATCGAGGCGGAGAACGCGAACCTCGTGGGGGGCGACGTGGGTGGCGGATCGAACAGGCTCCTCAACCTGGTGTTTCGTCCGACCTGGCGTCGTTATGCAACACCGGTCCGCGGGGTGTTCCTCTGTTCGGCGGCGACCCCGCCCGGGGCGGGAGTGCATGGCATGTGTGGATATCACGCGGCACGCGCCGCATTTGAGGGAGACTGATTCATGGCGGCCACCGCTATCGCGGAAGTCGAAACACCGGTTCATGCGGTTTATCCAGACGTGCCAACGCCAAACGTGTGGCCGCTCTGGCAGCGCGCAGGATTCCGCTTTCTGTTCGTCTACCTGCTGCTGCAAATCACCCCGTGGGATTGGTTCAGCGCTATACCCGGAACGTCGTTTGTATTTAACGGCTACCGGCAGATACTGGAGGCGGCCGTCCAGTTCAGCAACGACCGGATCTTCCACGTGCGTGACACGCTGGTCCAGGTCAACGGCAGCGGTGACACATCGTGGGCATGGACGGCGATGTGGATGTACATGCTCGTCGCCGCCCTGGTCTCCGTGGTCTGGAGCATCGCGGACCGGAAGCGCCCGAATTACGACCGGCTCGCGTATTGGCTGCGCCTGATCGTCCGCTATTTCCTCGCAAGCGTAGCGCTCAGTTATGGCATCATCAAGCTGTTCGCGCTGCAGATGCCGTTTCCTTCGCTCAGCCAGCTCGCCACACCGTTAGGCGACCTGCTCCCGATGCGTTTTTCCTGGCTCTTCATCGGGTATTCCTTCAAGTATCAGTTCTTCTCGGGCGCGATGGAGACCGTCGCGGGCCTCCTGCTGCTCCACAACCGCACGGTGACGGCAGGCTTGTTCGCCGCGGTCGGGGCCTTCCTCAACGTCGTCATGATCAACCTCAGCTACGACGTGCCGGTCAAGCTTTTCTCGATGCACCTGTTGTTCTGCAGCCTCTTCCTGCTCGCGCTCGATTGGCGACGACTGCTCAACTTTCTCGTGTTGAACCGTCACGTCCTGCCGACGACAGCCTGGGATTTCCCGTTCCAGAAACCGTGGCAGCGCTGGGGTGGCATGGCGGTGAAGGTCTTCTTCCTCTGGCAAATCCTGCTGCAGCCCCTCCAGAACAGCTGGAACAGGTACCAGGTCGTGAACGCGCCGCCGGCCCAGGGTCTATTCCGCCAGGGTTTCTACGACGTGCGTCATTTCGTCGTCAACGGTGACACGATTGCCGCTGCGAGCGGTGACACACTTCGCTGGCGCGATGTCATCATCGACAACGTCGGCGCCGGAAGTGTCAACACGCGCGACGGGGTCTTCTGGCAACGGTACCAGCGCGGATACTTCCGCTATCGCCCGGACACAGCCGCGAAGACGGTGTCGGTCTGGAAAACCTCGACCATCCCCCGCGACAGCACGTTCATGTTCACGATGCGTTAT
>Ga0079217_10000483_pt1 | contig 10048 bp, 13 predicted proteins | sample NCAS200_FD_76343 | JGI IMG/M metagenome (GOLD analysis project Ga0079217, IMG submission 76343) | Agricultural soil microbial communities from Utah to study Nitrogen management - NC AS200 | ecosystem: Environmental > Terrestrial > Soil > Agricultural land | place: USA: Utah | collected 2014-06-11 | reverse complement strand
GTGAACCTGAAAGTTCTCAAATAGAAACTGAAAGCCAGGAATCAGATTCAAAATTCTTTGCGATAAGAACAACTGGTGGTCAAGAACATATTGTAGTAAATTTGGCTCAAAATAGGATAAATTCAAAGAAGATTGATGTACGTTCTATCTTGTTACTTGATAGTTTTAAGGGATACATAATAATCGAGGCCCCTAACTCTAACATCGCTTATGATGCTCTTATTGGGGTCAGACATGTCAAGGGGCAGATCCGTGGAGAATTACCCTATAAAGACATTGAAAGTTATTTAGTAAAAAGACCTGTGGTATCAGAATTAAATATAGATGATACAGTCGAGGTTATCGCTGGACCATTCAAATCCATGAAGGCCAAGATAACAAGGGTTGATTATGAAAAGCAAGAGGCAACCGTGTTATTGCTAGATTCTCCCTATCAGATACCCGTTACAGTTGATGCAAATTATTTGAAAAAATCCACATAGGATGGCTACAATAACTATTAAATTAAAGAAGATAAATCTAAAAATGGTCTGATATGGAACAAAAAAAATCTATTTCTGCTCTTGTTAGTGGCGGAGAAGCTAGCGCTGGACCTCCACTTGGACCTGCATTAGGACCTATGGGTATAAACGTTTTGCAAGTTGTTAATACGATTAATGAGAAAACCAAAGAGTTTCAAGGAATGAAAGTTCCTGTAAAGGTAGAGATTGATCCAGATACAAAAAAATTTAACGTCGAAGTCGGCGTACCTCCAACTACTGCTTTAATAGCAAAAGAAGCAAATGTTTCCAAGGGATCTGGTACAGCAGGAAAGGACTACGTTGGAAATATTTCCATGGAAGGAATAGTAAAAATAGCTAAGATGAAAATTGAAGTTTCATACGCAACAACCATAAAATCAAGTGTAAAGGAAATTATTGGTTCTTGTGTAAGCAGTGGAATTAAAGTGGAAAACAAGCCTGCCAAAGAAATCTATTCTGACTTGATGGAAGGAAAATTCGATCAATTGTTTACGTAGATTTTTTGTTTTAAATTATTTTTTATACGTCGCAAATTTAAAATATGCGAAAAATGGATTTTACATTAAGTTTTAGGAGATATGATATAATTAATGTCAATTCAACAAGGTTCAGCAGGCGGTATGCCTGTTTTGATATTGAAAGAAGGAGCAAGTCAGACTAAAGGCCGTGATGCACAGAAAAATAATATCGCAGCTGCAAAATTGATTGCAGAAGTTGTAAGGAGCTCCCTAGGTCCACGAGGAATGGATAAGATGTTAGTAGATGGGCTAGGAGACGTAACAATTACCAATGATGGTGCAACAATATTGAAGGAAATAGACGTTCAGCATCCGGCGGCAAAGATGATGGTGGAAATAAGCAAAGCTACGGACAATGAGGTAGGTGACGGGACTTCCTCTGTGGTAGTTTTGGCAGGCGCATTGATAGAGAAAGCTGAAGAGTTAATCAATAAAGATGTTCATCCGACTATTATTGTTGATGGATATAGAAAAAGCGCGTTAAAGAGCATTGAAATCTTTAATCAGTTAGCACAAAAAATAGACGCTAGCAACAGAGCTGAATTAATAAAGATAGCAAGAACATCTATGCAGACCAAACTTGTATCCAAAGAATCTGATGAGTTATCTCAAGTGGTTGTTAATGCAGCTTTACAGGTTTCTGAACCAAAAGAATCTGGTTATAGTGTAGATATTGATGACGTCAAGGTTGAAAAGAAAGCCGGCGGCTCATTACGAGATACCAAACTTATCAAGGGAATTGTACTTGATAAGGAAGTTGTTCATGGCGGAATGCCAAAAAGGGTTGAGAAGGCAAAAATTGCTCTAGTCAACTCTGCTCTAGAAATAGAGAAAACTGAATTTGATGCCAAAATTAACATCAGTTCACCAGATCAAATGAAGATGTTCCTAGAAGAAGAGAATAGAATGCTAAAAAGTATGGTAGACAAGATTATTTCTTCAGGTGCCAATGTAGCTATTTGTCAAAAAGGCATTGATGACGTTGCGCAGCATTATTTGGCCAAATCCAATATCTTGTCTGTTCGAAGAGTCAAAGAAAGTGATATGACCAAATTGGCCAGAGCAACAGGTGCCCGAATTGTTAATAATCTTGAAGACTTGGGTACCAAGGATCTAGGTTTAGCAGATCTCGTAGAAGAGAGAAAGGTTGAAACTGACAAATGGGTTTTCATTGAGGGATGCAAGCATCCAAAGGCTGTTACCATTCTCATTAGAGGAGGTTCACAGAGAGTCGTTGATGAGGCCGATCGCTCATTACATGATGCCCTAATGGTAACTAAGGATGTCATTGAGAGACCATTCATAGTTGCAGGCGGCGGATCTCCAGAATCTTACGTTGCAGGAAAACTAAGAGAATGGTCTTCAACATTATCTGGAAGAGAACAATTGGCAGCAGACAAGTTTGCAGAATCACTCGAAGTTATTCCACTTGCTTTGGCAGAAAATGCTGGAATGGATCCAATAGATACGCTTACAGAACTTCGCTCCAAACAAGCAAAAGGATCAAAATGGAGCGGCATTGATGCAAGAAGCGCAAAGATTGTAGACATGTCCAAGCTAGATATTGTAGAACCACTCAGTGTTAAGGAGCAAATCATAAAATCAGCTACAGAAGTTGCATCTATGATTCTCAGAATAGATGATGTAATAGCTTCAAGCAAATCTGGCGGCGGCGCTCCTGGTGGCATGCCTCCTGGCATGGGAGAAATGTAAATCAAAAATACATAATCTCATTCATTTTTTACATTTTTTAACTCTATTTCAATAACATCTTTGACCCACTTTCCTGTATACTTTATTTCTTGCAGTCTAGTAAGATAGTCGTACCACGTTATTGCGCCATAACTATTCTTCCAAACTTGATAATGATCCCTTAGGGATTGTAATGCTTCAAAATGATATTCACAAAATTTTTCATGAATTGCCTTTCTTACACATAACATGCATCTTGTTTCAAACTTTGCAATCATTAGAATTTCTCAGATAATACCCACTTCATGGTTATTACATCATAGATATATGACATGACTTGTCTGTTTGTCTCAAGGTTCATGATTTTAATATTAACAGAGTCCACCATATGTGCTATTTTTTCAAGTGCATATTCAAATTGAGCTCCTATATCTCCAGTTAGTGAAAACACCAGCTTTGAATTACTGTCTTTTGATCCCGAAAATGATAAGCTTAGCTTGAAATCTTTTTTGCCCCTCCTACGCTTCATTTCCTTAAAAATATACTTTATCCTCTGCCAATTTTCAAAACCAAACGATTGGAAAAAATTATCATCGTAAGGAACGGGAAACTCGATATTTAGGAAGCTTAGATATTCACAATCATCCAATTCTTTTTCTTCGACCTCAGAAAATCTATACAGACTGCTATAGAGCGCCTCTATTTCATAAGGAGATACTCCATAATATTCCAGCTTTGTCAGGCTATTCAATTGAGCAATAATGATAGTCAAAGGGCATTAATCTTTTGATTTTATACAATTAAAGGAATTGAACGGGCATGCGATTTCGGTAGATTTTTAAGTGTTCGTTAATAAAATTTCGTGGACGCTTTGGACACGATTAAGATTCTTGAAAGAGATAATAATCATATAGTTATTGAATTTAGTGACATTCCAAGACAATATGTCAATGCATTAAGAAGGTTATCTATCAGTCAAGTTCCTACTTTTGCAATTGATGATGTAGTAATACTTGAAAATTCGTCTGTAATGCATGATGAGGCTATCGCCCTTAGACTAGGGCTTATTCCATTACGGACAGATCTTGAAAGGTTTGTAATGCCTCATCTTTGTGATTGTAAAAGCACGCTTGGTTGTTCCAAATGTAGAGTACTGTTGGTATTAGATGCCGAATCTCAAGATAAGACCAAAGTAATTACCTCTGCAGATTTGATATCCGAGGACGACGTTGTTAAGCCTGTAAATAGCGAAATACCAATAGTTTCCTTAGCTCCAGGTCAAAAATTAAAGTTTGAGGCATATGCAAGGTTAGGGACCGGGAAATCCCACGCAAAGTGGCAGCCAACGTCAGTAGCTGTTGTAAAAGATAGCAAGAAGGAAGAAGATTCCATACTTGTAATAGAATCCAATGGGTCACTGACACCAGAAGAGATAGTAATAGAGGCAGCGAAAATACTCGGATCAAAAATCAAAGATTTTGATAGTGCTATTCAATCTCTATCATTGCCAAAGAATATTTAGGTATAGATTTATTTGGGGTTTAAGGATAGCGAGAATATTTCATGTTTCCTGATACATTGAGCAATACGATATGGACTCTAAGAAATGCATTAAAGAAGAATAAGGTTCCAATATGGAAAGCTGTAATAAAGGAGCTTTCAAGGTCAAGATCCAACAGAAGTCAAGTTAACATTGGTCAATTAGCTAATGTTACTAAGGATAAAGAAGTTGTAATAGTACCTGGAAAGATATTGGGTTCTGGTGAAATAAGTCACAAGCTTACGATTTGGTGTTTTGGTATTTCAGAGGCTGCTACAAGAAAAGTACTTGATGCGGGTGGAAAAATACTGGCTCTTGATAGCTTGATAAAGAATTATCCAGACGGTAAGGGGGTTAGAATAATTGGTTAAACAAATTACTGAGCAAGAACAAAAACCTAATCAGACCGTGACAGTCGATGCGAAGGATTGCATCGCAGGGAGAATGTGCTCTCATATTTCAAAACTTTTACTCAAAGGACATCAAGTCAGAGTAGTAAATGTAGAAAAAAGCATGATTTCAGGAAATAGATACAAAACTATTGAAATATATAAAGAATATCTAGAAATTGCATCTAATACAAATCCCATACACGGTCCATTTCATCCAAGAAAACCTGACAAAATCATTACAAAGATGGTTAGAGGTATGTTACCAAAAAGGAAATCTAGTGGGTTAACAGCTTTAAAGAGGTTGAGAGTTTATATCTCAATACCACCTGAACTCAAGAATACAAAACTTGAAACATTTGAAGATTCCAAAATTAGGAAACCGTCGTCATACTTTATTACTCTTGGCGAATTATCAAAACAGATAGGTTGGAACGGATTGGATAATTATGAATAAAATAGATCTTTACCCTGGTCAGCGAAAGTCAAGCAGAGCTGTTGCTACGATTTCAAAAGGAACCGGAAAAGTTAGAATCAACAATATACCAGCCGAGTTAATAAATTCTGAAGTAGCAAGAGAATTGGTGCTTATTCCCCTAAGATTGATTGGAGAATATAGAGATAAAGTAGATATTAGTGTGAAGGTTCACGGGGGGGGTTTCATGGGACAATCATTTGCAAGTACTGTCGCTATTTGTCGAGCACTGACCGGTGCCGGTAAGGGTGGTAGAGATCCTAAAGAGCATCCATTCGCAAGAAGCATTCGTACGGAAATCCGTAAAAGAATAACAGAATTTGATAGGCATTTGCTATCAGGCGACCCAAGACAGACAGAATCAAAGAAATTTGGTGGATCTGGAGCTAGGCGTAGAAAACAAAAATCGTACCGTTAGACATCTGCTTTTTTCATTTCATTGGTAATTAGTGAAAGCAAAACCAGAAATGTAAATCTATCCAGAATTATCTATTTTTTCAAATATTATCTTTTCACGACATCTTTACGATCTGGAGAAATATAAAAATCACTTAACTTCTTCTCATAACATATGCTACAGAGATATCCTGAAATGTTCCACTCTTCCATAGATTTGTACCTAAAAGTTACCGTGTTACCACACAAGGCACATTTGAGATCATTTTTATCCATCAACATGAGTCCAATCTAGAGTAAATTAAAAGTTGTGAAATAGTAACATGAAGAGTCGTCTGGCTAACAAAAACACGCAAAAATATATTCAACATCACAAGCAATATTTTAAATTAGGAACTTAAAGTCACCATAAATATCACAATGGACGCTAAAGAATCATATTATAAGGTATTCGATCTTGTTGAAAAACATCACAAGTGGTTCAAGTCTTCTATACCATTAATCGCAAGCGAAAATATTCCCAGTCCTGCGGTAAGAGAAGCGATAGTTTCAGACTTTGGAAATAGATACGCGGAAGGCTGGCCTGGCGAAAGGGTTTACGCAGGGTGCATCTACATTGATGAAGTGGAACTAATCTGCAATGATTTGGCAAAAAGAGTGTTTAAATCAGAATTTGCTGATTGTAGGGCTACTTCAGGTGTTGTCGCAAACCTTGCAATATATTCTGCTTTTTCTAATCCAGGAGACCATATGCTGGCGGCGTCTATTCCCAGTGGAGGACATATTTCTCATGGTAAAAAGGAACATTCTGGAACTGCCGGTCTTGTTCAAGGCCTCAATATAGAACATTATCCATTCTCAAAAGAAGATATGACAATCGATGTAGACGCTACCAAGAAAAAGGTCGCTGAAATGATTGCAAATGGTAGGAAACCTGCTATCGCAATGTTCGGAGGAAGTTTGTTTCTTTTTCCTCATCCAGTAAGAGAGCTGGCATCTTTTATGCATGATAACAATATTTACATCAATTATGACGGAGCTCATGTGGCAGGATTGATAGCAGGAGGAGAATTCCAAGACCCAATTGGAGAAGGCTCGGATTCCATGACAATGAGCTCCCATAAGACTCTATGGGGTCCACAAGGAGGAATTATTGTCTCACTAGAAAAATATGCTGATAACATCAAAAAGGCCATCTTTCCAGGTAATACAAGTAGTCATCACCTCCACCATGTGGCAGGCAAAGCAATAGCTTTAGCAGAGTCAATAGAGTTTGGAAAGGAATATGCAAAACAAGTCATAAAAAATGCAAAAACTCTTGCCGAATCACTTGCAAATTTTGGTTTTATAGTTTTAGGAGAAAAACGTGGCTACACAGAATCACATCAATTGGCTGTAGACGTTTCCAAATTTGGAGATGGTGGAACAATTGAAAAGGAATTAGAAAAAGCAAATATTATTCTTAACAGACAGCTATTACCAGGTGATATCAAATCTGGTAAACACTATATGCACCCAAGTGGTGTTCGAATTGGAGTACCTGAAGTAACTAGATTAGGAATGAAAGAAAGTGAAATGAAAGAGATTGCATCATTTATCAAGCAAATAGTGATAGACAAGTCAGATCCAAAGCAAGTTGCCAGATCAGTATCAAAATTCCGCGAACAATTTCAAAAAGTACAGTACGCATTTGAAAATTCTACAGATGCCTATGAGTACATAAAAATAAGAACTTGATTACATAATATTTGCTACAATAATTCGTCACAAGCTATCGATTATCAGAGATAATAACTCTTATGGACAGTTTGATTGCTATCTTTTATTCTCAAATATTGTTTCAAAAAATATTATTTCAATTATTACTAAAATCGATAAAATATCCTAATTTGCACAAGCTTAGGCTAAAATTCGTACTCAATTATCTGTACTTTTATTTGAGAATTAATAAATATTTCATTAAAGTATAAAATAGACTGGATAAATTATAGAAATATGATTTAATTGATGATAATTATTCAAAAAAATAATCTATTATATAAAATTATCATAATGTATTAATTTATTTATGATGAACCTAACCCTTAAAAACAATGAACAAGAAACAACCAATGAAAAGCATGTTTTTGTTTGCTTCGTTGTTGACCCTTATGTTTGGAGCCTTGATTGTTTCCATGGGCCCGCAAGTATATGCCGATATCTGGGATGATGATGACACCATGGAGGAACTTGTAAAAGACATTGACGACGGTAAGGATAACGACGATGACATGAATTGGAACGAATTCAAAGATTCGAAAATCTTCAAACAAGAAGATATTGAAACACAAGGATGCATTGAAAATAGACAGGAGCTTTCAAATAATCTAGCTGATTACGAAGTTCTTAGATGCTTTGAAGACTCAGATTACGCCTATTAATAATTAAGGTAATCATCCAGCCCAACTTTTTTATTTTTTTGCTTTTCTAATACTCAATCATGATTATTTACCAACCAATGGTATAGGAACTCTTTTAAAATGAAGCTTAAAATGTTATAGATGTTACATATATTAGACACAAGTCAGCTAATGATCTCTCGTGTTTACAAATGTCCTAGTTCCTGTTGATGGATCGGAAAATTCCTACAGAGCCCTAGATGCAGCATTAATGCTTTCAGAAAAATTGGGTTCAAATATTACTGCAGTTAACGTGATGGAACAAGTTCCAATAACTCATATTGAATCAGAAAAACTGTTAAGCGAATTACTAGAAGCCTACAAAAAAGAAAATCAAGAAATACTATCAAAGTGTTCAAAGATTGCTACTGAAAAAGGATTAAGCATCAAGACCCTTCTTCTTCAGGGAAATCCGGCTTCGGTAATTTTGGATTATAGCAAAGAAGAGAAATTCGATCTGGTAATCATGGGTAGTAGAGGTCTGGGAAAATTTAAACAATTAATATTGGGAAGTGTGTCAAGCAAAATTGTACATCACTCCCCATGTGCAGTCTTATTAATAAGGTGATGATGACATTCTCATGATTAAATTTCCATGTCATATGCGACAGGGCATTTCCTGCTATTCTACAACTAGACATTTAATCATGCCAATAATTTGACAGAAAATGACTAGCGATCTTGATTCTTTCACAATAACTGAGAAAGAGGGTCTATACAAGGCTGTTTTTTCCAGAAGAGATGTCAGGTCTCATTTTATTGATAAAAAAATTCCAAATGACATTCTCGTTAAGATTTTGAATGCAGCTCATCATGCTCCATCAGTTGGTTTTTCCCAGCCCTGGGATTTTATTTTAATAAAGAATAAGACTACAAAACTAAAAGTTAAAGAATCTTTTACAAAAGAACGACAAAAATCTATTCTATTGCTTGATAACGATTCAGAAAGACAAGATAAATATGTCAAGCTAAAATTAGAAGGAATTTTAGAATCTGACATCAATATTTGTGTGACATACGATCCTGAAAAGTTTGGGCCCTTTGTTTTAGGGAGAACATCAATACCACAAACAGGTGAATATAGCGTTTGTTGCGCAATACAGAACTTGTGGTTAGCAGCAAGAGCTGAAGGAATTGGAGTAGGTTGGGTAAGTATTCTCTCAGTTGAAGATTTACGCAAGATTTTGGTTATACCTAATCATGTTAAACCGATAGCGTATCTTTGTTTAGGATATGTAAACAAATTTGAAGTTAGACCAGATTTGGAAAGAACAGGTTGGTTGAAAAGAGCGATCCTTTCTGAGGTAATTCATTTTGAAAATTGGAACAATACAGAGGCAAATAATTGGAACGATACAAACATGATTATACAAAAATTGAATGATGGTCCAGAGAAGTAAATCATTTTTTGTTGAACATATGATGTGTCAATCTAGATTTGCAGCTGTTGAAAACTACTTTCTTGTATTTGTCTTGGAACGTACATTTTTCTTCATATGTCTGCCAAGTACCTTCTTTATGGTTTTTGTAACAATGGGAAGTATTCTGGGGTCATCGACTTTTGGAATTATGTAATCATTTCTAAGGTGAACATCTTCAACTATACTCGCAATAGCATGTGATACGGATACAAGCATATCCTCACTCAAGTTATTGGCTCGAAGATCTAGTAGTGCCCTGAACACTGAAGGAAATACTACCGCATTGTTAATCTGATTAGGAAAATCGGACCTACCTGTTGCAACAATTCTTGCGCCGTACTCTAAGGCACGTTTAGGAATTATTTCCGGATCCGGATTACTTAAGGCAAATACTATTGCATCTTTGTTCATCGATTCTATCATTTGCTTATTCAAAATATCAGCCTTTCCAGACACCCCAATAAATACATCTGATTTTCTGATTACTTCCATTAAAGTTCCATTCAGTTTCCTGAAATTTGTGTTAATGGATATGTCTTTTTTGTATGGATTCTGATTATCAATATCTACTCTTCCGTCAAATATCGCACCCCTGGTATCAGTAACAATGATGTCCTTGCAGCCTGCCGTTTGCAAGATCTTGAATATTCCATATCCT
>Ga0079217_10000482_pt1 | contig 10051 bp, 15 predicted proteins | sample NCAS200_FD_76343 | JGI IMG/M metagenome (GOLD analysis project Ga0079217, IMG submission 76343) | Agricultural soil microbial communities from Utah to study Nitrogen management - NC AS200 | ecosystem: Environmental > Terrestrial > Soil > Agricultural land | place: USA: Utah | collected 2014-06-11 | reverse complement strand
TCACGAATTCGGGCCGCGTACTTCAGTTTGACCATCTGTGTTCCCACTTCGGTCAGCACCTTGGTGCCGTCACGCCGGAAGCGGTCCACAGCGGCCTGTGCGCGGCCATCGAACAACGGGCCGGTTGCTTTGGTCTCTAACGTGATCATCAGACTGCCCCTGACCTGAGTCGCCCGTAGCGTCCGATCACCCGCGAGCGGAGCTCCGGGACGGCACGAACAGCCATCGACATCTCACCCTGACCTGATCCCGCACGTGAGCCATAGCTAGCAAGGTCTTGCGCAATGATCTGCAGTGCCTCGCCCTTGCAAAGCTGAGCAACCATGCCAGGGAACTGGAAGAGATTGACTGTGGCACCACTGAGAGTCGCGACTGATGTCGTGCCCAGGACACCGCGTTCCACAGTGAGCCGTCGATTCACGTTGACCAGAGTCACGCCTGTGTGTGCTGCCAGCACGGATCCGTTGACAGCGCGTTCCACAATGAGCATGTTTCCCGCTACGTCAGTGATCTCCATCTGTTCGGAGTCGATGAGGATCAGTTCCCCAGGTGCGTAATCGGTGCCATCCGTGACGTTGAAGAAGTCGCTCGATTCCGACGCGTCTATGTTGATCGTTGCCGCGTTGCCTGAGTTGAGCCAGCCCCGGCGGCGAACCACCAATCGTTCATCGCCTATACGAATGATGGATCCCACACCGATCTGACTGCTGTCCGCAACGTCCACAGTGGTTCCGCTGACATCGCTGACAGTGGTGGTGATCGCCCATTCATCGTTGCGGTAGCCATAGAGTCCCGTAATGCCGATGCTGCGAGAAGGGAATTGGGTGTTGGCACAGAAGGCGATAGCACTTTCGATCGCGTTGTACGGTGGCCCGTCATCGCCGGTCTTCACCTTGACCAGCTTGAGGTCAGCGAGATCCATGGCGGTGCCGTCGCCGTTCACCACCGCGCTCATGGAGATCAAAGTGTTGCGACCCAACAGCAACCGCCGGGGGCTTTGTGTCTGATCCTGCGGCCAGGGGAACCACCTCGTTGCCAATGTCGGCTCAAAGTCCCGATTGCAGGCTTCCCGTACCGAGTCGGTGGCTTGGGTCAGAACGTTGGAAACGCGGGCATCATAAAGAGCTGACGACGGAATATCGGCAGCTCTCTGTACCTCCGTCAAGGAGGCATACCAAATCGGGACCATTGTTGATTCCTCTGCTGTCTGAGGGAGGTCTATTCAGTTGTGCCTACAGTGGACTTAGCCGTAGAACCTGATGAGTTCCCCCCGCGTCAGGCTCTCGATGCGCTCGTTCTCTTCATCTGTGTTGGTGCTGACCGCCCTGGCGTATGCCTTCCACTCAGCGGCTGAAGCGGAGTCCTTGGGGCGCTGTGGCACGGGTGCCGAATCGTCTACGCCTGGCGATTCTTCGTTGGGGGCTTCTTCACCAGGACCATGATCCGTCCCGGTTGGATTGAACGCGGTGTCCTCCACCACAGAAACATGAACAGTGTCGCTGTCCTTGGTCACATTCAACTGGCCCTGTTCGATCAGTTCCCGGTAGTTGTCCGGCAGTTCGTGTTGCATCACAAACTGAGATGCCTGACAGTTCGGACACTCTTCAAGGGAATGGGCGTACGCGGTAGTGCAGTTACCGCAGACCTTCAAAGACATGATCAGTTCTCCTCCGTGAGAATCTTGCTTTGGTCGTCGGGGATCTCAATGCCGTGTGCTAGCAACGCGTTTACTAGAACTGCCTGGTAGCGCTTCATATCTGTGCGCTGCTGGTTCACAATCTGATGGATCTCGATTGTCTGTTTACTGGTTTCGATGGTCTTCTTGTAGTTGGGAAGGAACACTCGGAATGTCACCCATGCGCCACCGATGGCAGTCACCATCCCGAAGAACGCGGTGACCATCCCGGCTATCGTGCCCCACTGCATCAGCTACACCCAAAGTCGATGCGCCTGGCTGCGAAGAAGGCTGCCAACTTCTTACCCGCTTCCGTTGTCGGCGGTGTGGTTTTGTAGGTGGTGTCAAACAGAAGCACAATTTCACACCACTTACGGTTGCTCTCTGCCAACGCGGCTGCAGCACGTTCCCGGCTGTCTGCGATGGCGGTCGCTGTGCGCTCTTGTGCTTGCCTATCAACAAGACCGATGTACCAGTACCCCGCGAAGACAAGAACAATCATGCACGCCAAGGAAACTACAAGAGACTGTATGACAGGGCGGACATTCGCTTGCTTCACCTCATAGCCTCCCAACTACGTAGTTGAGGAGTTGTCCGATGTAGACTCCGAAGAGTCCACAGTAGGCAATTGTTGTTGCGGTACAGTAGGTGCGCCATGAGCGGTCGCAATCAACCCAGCTATACCCTGTACGCCTACCAAGGTGGCGCACACCAACATGACCAACAAGTTGTTGCCGTCCGTGATGATCTGATACGTGATGCCACCCGAACCGATCCCGAACAAGATCAGGTCTTTCGCGAGAGCTATACGTCGCTTCATTCTGGTTGTCACGCATGGTTCTCCTTGCTCGCGGGGTGGTGGAAAGGGGACCCGGGCGGACGAGTCCCCCTTCCAGTCATCGGGGGTTAGCGGAAACGGCAATCCGAAGCATGTGGTTCATTCGGAAGCGCACCACATCCCGGATGACCTCCACTGGGGCGATCAACCAGTGGCTGCATCGTATTCCTCCAACCGGGCAACCAGTTCGGCCACCGTGCCGCTCACAGCGAGTCCCCGAGAGCGACACTCTTCCTTCAGGTCATCCTTGTGCCACTCGGAGTACGGCGGAATCTCGTCCTCAGTGGACTCAGGTGATTCCTGGTCCGTCAGCGGGATATCGCCATCCGTCGAAGGGGCACCGGAGTCCTGATCCGTCTTCGATGAGGGGTTCTCCGTCGTTAGGGCAGGCGGAGGGACGTTCGTTGGTTCGTCGCTCTGCTGCGCCTTCTGCGCGGATTCCGATGAGCTCTTGCCACCCGGACGACATTGATCCACCACCCCAAGCTCAGCGCGCCTGATGCGGACAGGAGGCGGACCGTCTGTGTCGGCAAGCTCTTCCGGCGTGAAAGACGGTCCGCCACCTTTGGTTGACTTGGCCACTGCGGTTCCTCCTAGGCGTTCAACTGGGGAAGACGGTCAGGCCGGAGCTCCACCTTGAGGCCATGGCAGATGTACAACCCCGCCACAAGCTGAGCGTTCGCAACGGTGGCCGCGATGTTGAAGCTGACCCACTCGAACCCGGCGGAGAGCGACGCGGCTTCCACCTCGATGACGTAGATCCCTTCCTGCTCAGCGGAAGTGAGACCCATGTTCGGCGTACCGGAGACGGGCGAGACTGCGGTACGAACCCACACCTCGTCACCGTCCAATACGGTCTCTTCCTTCTTGTAGAACTCGTCCACCACAGCGAGCGTCGCGGAGTTGCCCGACGATGCCGCGTCGTGTTCCTGCACTGTCACAACAGGATCGGCACCCGCCGTGCCCGCACCCTTGAACAAGATCATTGCAACCGTCTCACAGTTGCGCATGTGGATACGGTGGCCCGTTGCCGCGTCCGACGTGTTGAAGTCGACCGGCGTGAAAGCGCTACCGATATCGAAAAGCCGTCCCAAGCCATGCATTTGGGTCTATCTCCTTACTGACGCTTGCGAGTCAATTGGATGGCGCCCAGGGGCCACGTGCCGATCAGCAGATGTACCGCCACGCACACGAACCCCAGGGCCATGATGTCCACGGATTCCCAACGCACGCCGAACGCGGCCAATGCGAAGAGCACCAAGGCAGCCAGTGCGAACACGGGAATCTCCTTTCAGTTCGCCAAGTTCACAAACGGAGAGAGCGTGTCTCCGCCGTTCTGCGGGGTGATGGCGGTGTGCAACCACGGGCGGCCGTCCAACCGCTCGATGACACGGAACGCGGTGACGTCGTTGGCGAACTTGTAGTCCTCGGACTGCCGGGCACTCATAGCCTGACGATCACCCAGCAAGTAGAAACCGAAGTCCACGAAGTTGATGTCACCCGGGGTACCGAGTTGCTTTGCCTTCTCCGAGACGATGATCGGACGTCCCAGCATGGTCATCACGGGCGATGCCGAACCAGTCGGGTAGTTGCCACCACCGATGATCACCGGTGCCGCGCCACCTGGAAGCGACATGGTCAGCAACTGCGGCAACACTTCCGGCGAGATGATCCAGACCGCGCGGTTCAGTGACTGAGGCAACATGCGGCTGTACATCCCAGCGATGTCAACCCATGCGACCGTATCCGTGCTCGAACCGTCGCGGTCAACGGAAATCGTGGCAGGCGCGTTCAGGAACCCCAGGGGCTCACCAACACCGCCACCGATGAAGAACGCAACGTCCTCGTACCACGCCAGCGCCTCAGGGAAGATGTCCGAGATGAACGCTTCCATGGACGGCTGAGAGTCCCGGAGAAGCTCGTTCGGGACTTCGGTGTACAGCGTGAGCTTGTGGGCTTCCAGCTTCACACGGCCGAAGCGTGGCGAACTCTCCGTGAGCGTGGCGCCTTCCTCGGTCCAGTAACCGACGACACCACCGAACACACTGGACACATTGGACGTTGAGTCGACTGTCGGGAAGCTGACAGTCAGGCTGTCCATCGGGATGACCCGGGCACGGGACCGCACCACAGCGGTTTCCAATGCCAGCCGGAGAAGATCCGCACGCATGATCTCCGGAATGAGGTAGCCGCCATCGGATGGCTTGACACTGCTCAGATCGTTGCTCAGCCGACCGAGCTTGTCCACCAAGTCGTTGTCCCGGTTGGCGTGACCCGAGATCCCGAACAGGTAGTCCGTGAATGTGGCGAAGGTACCGTCATGTGCCGCGCCTACGGCTTTCTTGTTGTAGACGGTGTTGGGCCGGACCTTGGTGCGCGCGTTGGGGTTGTCGAGGTTCAGCCGCCGGGCAACATCCTCAACTTCCTTGTTCGTGTTCTCCCGCAACCAGTTGATCATGAACTGTTCGGTCTGCTCTTTGACCTGGTCCAGCGCTTGCGGATCGTTCTTGATCCGTGCGTTGATGGACCCTTCGATCCAGGTCTCGAACCCGTCCGGGTCCTTCATCAACTCGGCCATCTTGGCCCGGTCGTTCAAGGTTTCCTTGACGGCTTCCTGCGTCGTGGCGATAGCGACGGTCATCTATTCACTCCCAAACTTCTGGTTAATCAGATACTGATTGAACTCTTCCGATGTCATGTCCTCAATGGACGTTGGCTTGGTGGCCGTCGCCACAGGTGCAGGCGCTTGAGTGCGTCCGGCGTAGTTGAAACCCCGGTTCATCAACGGGTGCCGGAAGTTCATCAGCGCCTTTGTGGACACTGCCGCGTCAACAACCTCCTCATCGTCATCTCCCTTGGGCTTGGCGAACACCCGATCCGCCAGACCGAGCTCCACAGCCTCATCGGCGAAAACCCATGTCTCGGCAAGCATCCTCGCGCGCCACTCTTTCGGCTCACCGCCTGCCTTGAGGGCATAGAAACCGGCGATGTTGTCCGACTGCCGATCCAGGAAGTCCGCATCCTCACGGAGTTCCTGTGCATTGCCCACGGTGTACATCAGCGCATCGTGGATCATCATTTGTGATCCTGGCAGCATCACGATGTCGTCCCCCGCCATCGCGATCACCGACGCGCCCGACGCGGCCAGACTGTCCACATAGACCGTGACCTTCGCGGGATGCATCATCAGCGCGTTGTAGATGGCAACGGAGTCATAGACATCGCCGCCCGGCGAATTGATCCGGACGTTGATGTTACTGGTCGTGATGTCACTCAGCTCACGCACGAAATCGCTTGCCTGGACACCGAACCAGCTACCGATGGTGTCGTACACCAAGATCTCGGTAGTGTCGTCATCATCCTTCACATTCCTGATCTGGTACCAGCCCAGTTCAAGTTTGGCGATTTCCGTTGCCAGTGTTGGATTCTGCGCCTGGATACGGCGAATGAGATCCTGTGGATTCGCCCCAACGTTGCTGATCCCCTTGTTTCGCGTGCGCCTCATGAATTCCCTCCCCTCTCAGGTCCGTAGGCCCCACTGTCCACATTACACATTCGCCGGTTCCTCCTTCTCCTTCTTCGGTTCTGAATCGCCATCCCCGGCAGGCTTGGGTGCTACCGGCGGTCCCGTGTACTTCATCGCCGGAAGCTCCACTGCTTCCAAGATGTCGTCTGGATCCCATCCCGCCGTGCGCAATACGGCGGCTGCTTTGGCTTTGCTGTCCCGTTCCCGGTCGGCTGCCTCTCGGTTGATGGGTACGGGGTCTTCGTAGTCCATCTCCAGACTCTTGCCATTCGCGAAGCGGGGCAACAAGAACGCGTTGACGATGTTATTCCATCGCTTGAGGCGGGGGTCAATCTGGTTCTCTGCCTTGATCTCCTTGCCCGCTTCGGCGTTGGCGCGGTTGACGTCATCGACGGTTCCCAGCATGGGCTTGGGGTACGCGAATGCTTCCCGGATGACCTCACGCGACATCTGGCGCAGTTCCACGAATTGCATGTCCTGCATGGTGAAGTTGGTGTCGATCCACTCCGCGTTCTCCAACACCCCCACACGGTGAGCATTCGCGACACCCTGATGCTGTGACTGCCACCGTGCGACGAACGCGTTGAACTCGTCATCGTGCATGCGGTAGTCAACCTTGATGATGCCACCAGGCCGCGCGCCGTTGATGAAGAAGTTCTTGTTCCACTCAGCCGAATACCGTGCGGCGTCAATATCATTCAAGACTGTCTGAACAGGACCCATTCCCCGGTAAGGATCTCCGGGGTTCGGGTACTTGATCTGAATGACTTGTTCTTTGGTGAGCGGGATTTCCTCGCCATCGGGTCCTTTGTAGATCCATCCGATAAGGTACTTCTTGGGGTGCTTGACCGGGTGCATGCGGTCAGGCCGGACGGACCACAGTTCCGTGACCAGGCCACCAATCATGGTGCACACGATGATGCCTTCACCGACCAGATCCAGATGCTGTTGCACAGCCTCACGAAGGTCAAAGCCGGTCTGGAATTCGTTGGGCATGTTCCACACGTCAAGGAACCCATGGGAGACAACCTCAGTGCGGCGTTGCTTGTCTCGCTTGGGTCCCTTGCGGTACAGGTGCCACTCGGTAGATGCCACGGATTGGCAGATCTGCGAGACGATGGCGAACAGCGTGCCCACTGAGGCATACGCACCGTACGCGCGGTCGCCGAGCACACTCGCTTGCTGTGGTGCGAACAGGCTCGCGCGTGCCTGTGTCGATGGCACGTAGGGCACGGGTGCGTCATTCCGGATGATCCGGGTGACGGCTGAGATCAGGTCCCGCATGGCTGCTCCGTTCCGCTACTTCGGGTAGCTGGTGTACCCGTACCGATCCTCATGGGCTTGAGGAATGCCGTTATCCATCTGCGGTACATCTGGTTTGGTCAGCCACGACAGAACGAAGCAGGAAATCCCAGCAGTGATCAAACCAGCAACAATGTGCCATGTGAACATGCCCCATGTCAAAAAGCCAAAACCCCCTAGCGTCAATAGAACCCTTACAAGGGAATGGACCCAAGCGAACGTGCGCGGGATTGCTACCGATGCACGCTTATCCTTCCTCTTCGCTTGGCTTGCTTTGAAGAGAAGGAACTGAGTGAAGGTTGGGTTGTCGGTTAATGACGTCATGGTTCGGACCTTTCCTCACATCTGCGATGCACGTGCCTTGCCAACAAGATCAAGCCAAGATATCAGGTACCGGTCACAGTCCAACCCATCATCATCCCGTTTGACCGGTTCTTCCAACGTCCTATCGTCCTTGTCTACCTTCCATACATATCCCGGATACTCGTCTACCGTGCACGTGGGCAAGAGCTTGTCGCGCTGATCCTGGTCAAGCTCCACCAGGGAGTCCGCCATGTAGATGATCCGCTGTGCCTTCAGCCTTTCCTTCTGTGCGTTGATGCCTTCGAAGACGTTCTTGATGGCTGCTTTCGTGCCCAACTGGGTGGCGTTCTCGAACGTCCGGCGGCCTTCAGCATCCCAGTCACACAGGATTGCCATGGGCTTTGGCTCAGTCCACTTACGATGTTTAACTGTCCTTTTGACACGGTTGATGTGGTCATAGTAGGACTTCTCAACTTCAGGGCTCACAATGTCCAAAATGGTCTGTGCGTGCTCCTCTACCGTCCGCTGTGTCATGTAGATCTCGCGGTACATGTAGAGGTCTCCATCGGGTGATTCGGCATAGCACTTGAGCACGAACGGGTGCACGAACCCGAAGTCAATCACCCAGTACCGCGTCCAGTCCCATGGGATCTCAAACGTGACCTCATCGCCGTCTTCGTCCACATAGGTGCGGGGCAGAATGTGCATGTAGGGGTCAAACTCCTCGTACACAATGCCTTCAGCACTCACCCACAGGCCAAGTCGCAGACGCTTGTAGCGCACGCCTGTCAGCTTGTCCAGGATGTTTTCTATGTAGTCCACACCCTTTTCAGTGAGCGAACCGTCCTCATTGAACAGCATGGGGTTGTCTTCATGCCGGGATTCGATCAGGCGGGTGTAGCCGTCATTGCACCGGAGCTTGAGCCAATGCTTGTCACCCGCCGGGTTGCAGTCCATGATCAATTGCTGGTAACTGATGGTCCAGTTACGCAGACGGGTCTTCACCATCTCAAGGTCATCCAGCGTGACTTCGGTGGCTTCCTGGATGTAGATGATGTCGTACTCGGCGGACATGATGCGGGTAGGCTTGTCGAGCCCACCAATGACCACAGTGGATCCATTCTTGAACCGGTACTGTGCTGGCTCCTCCCGCGAACCGCCGTAGTACACCACGTCTCCGGTGACCAGGGCTTCCGCGATCACGTACCGTCGCCACGTCACCAGCGCTGTGGAACCCAGTGAAGCCAACGTCTTTCGCAAGATGAGTGCCCGGACGTTGGGGGTCTTCAAGCAAATGGTGTAGATCTTCTCAAGGCATGCTCGTGACTTGCCCGTGCCCGCCGGGCCGGAGATGAGCACCTCAGGCCCTTTGTCCTCCATGACAGCCTTACAACCGCCACGGGGGGCATAGGAATGCTTGAGCACACGACCCAGGTTCTTGCTGCCTTTGTTCAGAGTGTTGACCATCTCAACCGTCCATTGTGTACACGTTTGCAGTAGAAGGGCACATACCTAGTTCGTTTGTAGATACCGTCCACATGCGACGGTCGCAAATAGGCCGCACGTATACACTTCAGCCCAGGTGGCTGATGACAGAAGTCACACCATCCGTGTCTCATGGCTCATCAATGTCCAGTGCCGCAAGGATTCCCAGTGGCTCACCAGTCATGTCACCCCGGACCTTCTCGTCATACTGGGCCTCAGCAAGTTCTTCGGCCATCCGGGCACTCAACCACTCGTCAATCTCAGCCATTGTGGACTCCTAACTGAACGAATTCGGGTCTACACCAACGATTTCCACCTGAAGCTTGTCGCCGTCCGCCTGCTCACCCGCGCCACGGTGCAGCAACTGACCCAACTCGTTGGCTGCTGCTGTCATGTAAAACCTCAACTCCCGCAACACAACCGGGGCAGGGGAACCCAGCATGGACGCATGAAACAGCTTGTCCGCGACCATCTCGTAGCGCTTGAGCCGAGCGTACTTCGCGGAGATCCACAACTCTGAAAGTTGTTCGGGCGTAACAACATCCATGGGTGTGTCGTTGTCCGCGTCCTCCATAGCGTCAGCGGCCAACTGGATCTCATCCTTGTGTGACGCTACAAAAGCTTTGAGTTCCTCTACCGTGTACCCGAATTCCGTGCTCAGTTCCTTGGCTGTGTGCTCCCTTGATGCTATTGCCACAATGAGTGCTTGCCGATCCTTTTGCTTTATTCTCTCTGCCATTGCGTAATCATAAAGATCTGTCAAGCTGGGATAACCCTAAGCTTCCTTAGGGACCCTATAGGACACCACCGAAGGTTTCTTCTCCCGATGGGTCGTGGTGCCCTTCTCCGCCTTCTTCCCGGCTGGCCGGGCTGATCCCTCGTTGATAGACCGTCTGACGTCGCAGAGCGAATTGCAGGGCCT
>Ga0079217_10000481_pt1 | contig 10052 bp, 8 predicted proteins | sample NCAS200_FD_76343 | JGI IMG/M metagenome (GOLD analysis project Ga0079217, IMG submission 76343) | Agricultural soil microbial communities from Utah to study Nitrogen management - NC AS200 | ecosystem: Environmental > Terrestrial > Soil > Agricultural land | place: USA: Utah | collected 2014-06-11 | reverse complement strand
TTCCCTTGAGCCCGGGCTGACGCGAACATATCGCAGTCCATTCTGGAGGCACGTTGTCGATGTATGCGCGCGGTGAGGAGGATCGTCCGGCGCCGGGCACGCTGAACCATCTGTTCTTCACCGCGGCCCGGAAGTGGAACAAGCCTGACGCGATGATGGTTCGCGTTGACGGGAAGTGGCAGCCGATCAGCCATGCGACGATCCTCGAACGCGTCAGGCGAATTGCGCTGGGGCTTTCAGCGCTGGGCGTCGCACGCGGTGATCGGGTCGCCATTCTCTCTGAAAACCGACCGGAGTGGGCGCTCGCTGACTATGCGTGCCTGACGTCCGGCGTTGCCGATGTGCCGATCTACGCGACGTTGCCAGCCGAACAGATCCCCTATTTGCTGGAGGACAGCGGCGCGGTCGCCATTTTCGTTTCGACAGCGGCGCAAGCAGCGAAAGTGGCGAGCATCCGCAAACAGTGCCCGCGCCTCCGCCACGTAATCGCGTTCGACGAAACCGCGCGCCACGACGCCGACATGACGCTGCGCGACCTCGAGGCCAAAGGGGCCTCGGCCGACACCGTGGAGCGGGCAGCGGAATATGAACGCGCCGCGCTGGCGGTGGCGCCCGATGACCTTGCGACGATCATCTACACGTCAGGCACCACCGGCTCGCCGAAAGGCGTGATGTTGACGCACGACAACGTCCACTCGAACGTCGAAGCCACGCGCCGCGTCGTGCCGATCGAGAACGACGTGGCGATCTCCTTCCTGCCGCTCTGTCACATCTTCGAGCGGATGGGCGATTACTGGTTCTTCGCTAGCGGCACGACGATTGCTTACGTCGAGAGCTTCGAGAAGGTGTCGGAGGCATTGTCCGAAGTGCGACCGACCATCGCGTTGTCCGTGCCGCGTCTGTACGAAAAGATGTATGCACGAGTGCTCGAGAATGCGCTGGCTGGTGGCGCCATGAAGAAGCGGATCTTTTTCTGGGCGCGCGCCGTTGCCGACCGTTGGGCGGATGCGAAGCTCGCTGGCCGCGAACCCGGTGCGCTGGTGGCGCTGCAATATGCGATCGCGCAAAAGCTCGTCTTCTCCAAGCTCAAGACGCGTACGGGCGGAAGGCTGCGGTACTTCGTGTCGGGCGGCGCGCCACTCGCGACCGAGATCAACAAGTTCTTCTACGCCGCGGGCCTGACGATTCTCGAGGGATACGGCCTGACCGAAACGTCACCAGTCATCGGCGTGAATACGCCGGCGAACTTCCGCATCGGCACCATCGGCAAGCCGATCGATGGCGTGGAGGTAAAGATCGCGACGGACGGAGAAATCCTGACACGCGGCCCGCACGTCATGAAGGGATACTTCAACAAGCCCGACGCCACCGCGGAAGCGATCGATGCCGGGGGTTGGTTCCATACCGGCGACATCGGCGTCATCGAAGATGACTTCATCCGCATTACCGACCGGAAGAAGGACATCATCGTGACCGCGGGCGGAAAAAACATCGCGCCGCAGCCGATCGAGAACATGGTGAAGACGAACAAGTACGTCTCGCAGGCGGTGATGATCGGCGATCGCCGGAAGTTCCCGGTGCTCCTGGTGGTGCCCAATTACGAACAGCTCGAGAAATGGGCGAAGCTGAAGAACATCATCTGGACCGATCGTTCGCAGCTGTTGACGATGCCCACCATTCACGCCAAGATGGACCAGGAGGTCCGCTCGAACCTCACCGGGCTGGCGCCTTTCGAGATGCCGAAGAAGATCGCGCTGTTAGGCGCCGACTTTTCAGTGGAGGGTGGCGAGCTGACACCGACGCTCAAGGTGAAGCGGCGCGTGATCGAGAAGAATTACAAGTCACTGATCGATTCCCTGTACGACGCGACCGATCCCGTGCTTGTGACCGTCAAGGAGTAGCGTGAAGACACCGGCCCCGATCAAGTGATCGGGGCCGTGCATGCGGTTCACGCCAGTCCTGGTCGGGCCGGGCAAGTTCCTGGAAAGTCTACTACTGCAGACGCAAAAGCCCGGGCCTTTCGACCCGGGCTTTCTTATTGCTCAACTAGTCGAACGTACTCGATTAGTTGTCCTCGCAATGCGGCCAGCCGGCGAGCAATCCTTCGTTGAAGGAGCTCAGCGTCTCCGTCAAGTCGCTGATCTGCGTCTGGGTCAGGGTCGTCGTGATGTTCAGGCCCGTTCCACCCGTGCCCGCGAGGGCAGCGGCGACGGCAGCGTCGACAGAGGCCGGACCAGCAGTGAGATTGCCACCAAGGTTGTTGATGGCTGCCAGGAGCTGCTGATACAGGTTGAGCAGGCTGTTGTCACCACCAAACGTTACGCTGCCCGGCTTGCCTGGAGTGGCGTCAAAAATGGCCTGCACCTGGGCGATGGTCCGGCCGTCAGCCGCGATTACCGTGCTGGAGCCGTTGTTCCGGTACCAACCCTTGGTATAGGTGCAACCGGTCGTTACCACCGTGGTGGTGTTGGTGAACGTCACCCGACGGGACATATCGCTGTTGATCCTGACCACAGCGGTCCGTGTGGCTTCGTCCTCGGTGTCGCTGAGGCTGAGCGCGACGTACGTGGGGTCCGGATGCAGATAGCGGACGACGTCGATGTTCGAAAGCGTGGCGGCGTTTGCGTTCTCTACGATCGTGAAGGAGTTGGACCCGCCGGCGTTGGGCAGAGTGTTCCCTGAATAGACGATTTCGCAAACGGTGCCACCACCAGCACCAACAGTGATCGAAACGTCCGGAGTCCCGTCGTCGACGCGCGTGCCACTGGTGGCGGTCGTGCTGGTCGTGAACGTGAACGTTCCAGCGACATTGGATGTCTTGCACAGCTCAATCGCTCCGAACGGAACCGGCGGCGATGCGGTAATCGTTGAAGTGACGGCAAGGGAGGGGGCGTCCCCGGGAAGGGAGCGCAACGGCGTAGTGGGGTCGGAGCAAGCCATCGCAAACGTCGCGAGAGCTACTGCCAGCGGGAGTTTCTTCGTCGTCATCGCATGCACCTCTGAGTTGTTTGATGAGTTTCATCGACCAAGCATGCGATCAATCGCGACTCCCCCAGTGGAGTCGCGATGATCGCCTGGGATGAAGGCTCTTTTCGCAGCCGAATTCGCGGCGGCACAAGTACTTTGGCAGAGATCGTGCCGCAAACGCGGAGGGCTGGAACTCTTGCAGTGGCGGCCACTTATGTTGCATGAACAGCGATCGACTCCGCGATCGAATATGGAGTTTCTAATACCTATGTCGTTGGCACGCTTGGTACTTCCAGAATTGAGAAGCGGCGGGCACGACGATTGAAACCCGAGATGGTTACTTTTTCGACACGGTCGTGGCTCGGTCATGTCCCGATGCGTGACAACATCGACTTGTTGCGTGACAGTGCTGTTGTCGCGCCACAGGGCTCGCCCGTAACAGCTGGAACTGCTTACGGTTTCGCCGCTCGGCGGAGCTGCAAAGGTTGAGTGAGATCCACCACCTCGCCGACCCATTCCCGGTCATCCCGGGCAATAACCCGAACGCCCCGTGGAATCGCCGACCGGACCGGAGCCACCAATCGACCGCGTTCACCAAGGCAGCGAACGACGTCTGCGAAAAACGGTTCGATGGCACGGGGCTCGTCCACGGCGGCGCCCCGCAGAACGCCGTCATTAAATGGAAGGCGATCCTGCAGCAGAAAATTCACGGCGTTCGCTGACGTCGTTTCTGCCCCGTCGACCAGGATGCAGGTGACTTCGACAACGCTTGCCAGCGCGTCGTACGTGTAGGCGTGCCGCCCCGTGAGCAGCAGGATGCCCCCGGGTTCGCTCAGCCCCAGCTGCGCCGCCAGGCGCAAACTCTGGCCCTCGGACGTCGCCGAGGGTCGCCTAACGCTTCCCTGGCCCTGGGTGAAGTCTACCGTGCAGCGATGAATTGCATACCGCGCGTGGCACACGGGACAGCCCAGGACCCCTTCGGCTACGCGCGGTCCTGCCCACGTCTCCACCGCCAGCACCAGCGGCGCCTCTTCGACGTGCGCCGGGCATCGGAGGGAGTCAACGAGCGACAACAGCATGGTCTGCTCAGATCAGGAACGGCTCAACCGGAGCTCGTCGATGTTGATGTCCGGCGCGCGCGTGAGGACGAACAGCACGGCGTCGGCAACGGCTTCGGGTCGAAGCATCTTTGCGCGCGGCGTGAAACCCGGACGATGATCGGGATCGATCGCGTCCCAGATCGCCGTGTCGACGGGCGCGGGCGAGACGAGCGAGACGCGAACCCCACTCCCCCGCAATTCCTCACGCATGACCTCATGGACCGCACGCGCGCCGAATTTGCTGGCCGAATACGCCACGTTTTCCGCAAACGTATTGCGATCGGCGATGGACCCGATGGTCACGACGTGACCCGATCCGCGTTCCCGCATTTGCGCGGCGAGAGGCTGCGCCAATCGATACGGACCGAGCAGGTTGACGCGCAGGGCCGTTTCGAAATCCGTCGCCGGCGTCTTCTCGAACGGAGCGAGCGGAAAGACGCCTGCCGCCTGGACGAGTCCATCGGGCGCGCCGCGGCATGCCGTGACGATGGCTGCGATCGCGCGATCAATCTCGTCGGCACTGGCGAGATCACAGGGCACGGCGACCGCCCCATACCCGAGCGACGCGACTGCGTCGTCGAGCCTGTTGCTCGCGCGCGCAAGGCAGAACACCCGCGCACCGGCCTCGGCGACAACGCGGGCGGTGGCCAGTCCAATGCCGCGCGATGCGCCGGTGACCGCCACGGATCTCCCCTCGAGGGGCCCGGCGATCACCGTCATGGCGTCCGCGTTAGGCAACGGGCGGTTTCACTCACCGGCGTATTCGACCCGGTTGTTTTCGGTCTCCCAGAGCCGGATCAGCACGAGTTGGGCCGGCGCCAGTGCCTTGACGAGAATCCGCCAGATGCCGACCGCCAGGTTTTCGGTCGTGGGAATGACGTCGCGCATGAAGTCGACGTCGAGGTTGAGGTTCCGATGGTCGATCTTGTCGATGACTTCCTCGGCAACGACCTCCTTGAGCCGCGCGAGGTCCAGCACGTAGCCCGTCTTCTCTTCGATCGAACCGCGGACAGAGACCTCGAGGATGTAATTGTGTCCGTGCCAGTTCGGGTTGTTGCACTTCCCGAACAAACGGGCATTCTCGAGGTCACTGAGGTCCGGATTGTGGACCCGGTGGGCAGCGTTGAACGTGAGACGGCGCGTGACGGTGACGGTGGGCATGAGAGGAGTTGAAAAGCGCACAGTGCAAAGCGCAACTCCCCTGAAACAAAAAAACGAGGAGGTCCGGAATCCGGACCCCCTCGCGCAAGTGGAACGAAGAGTGTTTTTTGAAGCCCGAACGATAGGTGTAAGGCCCTCACGATGCTTCCGCCTTCCCCGCACTGGGGCATGACGTCGACACTGGTGTCGGGTCCCCTCGTTGGACTTGTTGGCTCAAAAAATCGGTCTCTTCGCCCCTTTGTTTTCTGTCGTTGCTCGCCAATGTACCGGCACAACCGTGGCCGGTCAAATAGGATAAGTCCCTATGGATGTGTGGTTCATCGCCGGACTCGTAATGCTCGTACTCTGGGCAGTGGGAACATTTTTTCTCGATGCGCCAGGGTGGATAAGTTTGCTGCTGAGTGTTGGGGTGTTCGTGATCATCTGGCGTATCGTAATGCGAACGAGTACCGCGACAAAGAAGTAACGAACGAATGAATCACAATATGCGCGGCTCCCGAGCGGTCGCGACATCCCCACGCTGCAGTACGTGGCGTTTCATCGCAAATGTTGTTCTCGCCTGATTCGCGTGACCGGCCGGATTCGTGCAATCCGGGTCACAGGTTTTTATTGAACGCTCGCGATCAGGAATGGCTCTATATTTCCCAGTTGGAATAAACCACACCACTTTCGGCGACTGGCTCAGGATGCGACGCCAACGCCATCCGCAGATCCGTCCACCGGACGCGGGCGCCCAGCCTAACGAGGCGACGGTAGGCGGCAGGATAATCACCCTGGCTCCGGATCGCCAGGCGGCGCGTGCCCGTGCGGCGGGTCGCGAGCGACAGGAGCCGTGTCAGTTCGTCCAGGTCGTCCTCCTGCTCCACCACCATTTTCAGCACCCGCAGCTCCTCGCGCGGTCGCCCTTCCACCAGCGGAATGGAATGGAAGATCGCGAAGCCGCGAATCCGGCCACCGCGATCGAGCAAGACGGTGTCACCCAGCCCGAGTTCAGTGGTGAGCCTGATCTCGCGTGCGTAGTCGTACCCGTCGATCCGCGCCGTCGTGAGCGCCGAACAGGCGGCGATCAGGTCCTCGCGCGTGGAGGACGGAAGTCGTGACAGCAGGGCAACGGGGGCATCGGCGGAAGCCGCGTCCAGAGTCACGGTAATCGTCAGGCGGGCGGGGACGAAGCCGAGCGTCGAGTAGAAGCCGATGTTGTCCATCGTGCGCGGCATCGTCTCCAGGCCGATCACTTTCGTCTGTCGCGCGGCCAGCCAGTCGGCTCCGGCCCGGACGACCGCCTTCCCGAGTCCAACACCCTGCCAGTCGGGATGCACCGCGAGCGGCCCCATCCACCCTTCGGCGCCCGACTGATGGGCGATGTTGAACGCGATGACTTCCCCGAGTTCATTCCGCCAGATCAGCGCACCGCCATCGGCGTCGTCCATTGCATAACGCCAGATCACGGGATTGAGCTGCGGCACGCGCACGCCGGTCATGCCGTCCTTGCGATACCGTTCGGTGAAGGCGTCGCTGAAGACGCGGTTCAATTCCGCGATGTCGTCGTGATCCGCCCGCTCGGGCCCGGTCGCGTCACTGCTGCGCCGTGGCGGACGGGCGAGCGTCATGTTTCGGCGCCCGCGGCGAGCATTTCGGCGCGGATATCATCGTAATCCGGCACGACGTCCAGATCGACCTGCCGCACCACGGAATGCCCGGTGCGGTCGTCGAGGGCGATGTTGATCTTGTGGTCCATGTCGTCGCGCGTGTCCTCGATGTGCGTCAACACGATGATCTGCTCGAACCGGCTCAACAGACGTCGCAACAGCCCCACGACGCGAAGCCGCCGGTCGACGTCCAGCGACCCGAAGATCTCATCGAGGATCAATAACGCAAAGGTCTGCCCCGAACGGTCCGCAATCATCTGGGAGATCGCAAGGCGGAGGACGAGGTTCAACAGGTCTTCCTCGCCACCCGAAATAACCGGCTTCGGAATGCCGGCCTCGAGCATGATGACGTTGTAGTCATCGTCGATCTCCAGCTCCGCATAACGACCATCCGTGAGCACGTCGAGGAAGTCCGCCGCGAGGTCGGACAATTCGGGGCGCAGTTGCAGGTTCAGGTCGTTTCGAAGATCCGAGTAGCCGCGATCGAGTTCTTCATGCACCCGCCGGTCGCTCTCCAGGCGAGCCTGCAGTTCCCGCGCGCGGTCGAGCTCCTGACGGGCGCGTTCGGCGTTCGACACCGCTTCGGCGGCTCGTCCTTCATCGAGAATGGCCGCTTGGCGCTCGAGCTCCGTGCGACGGAGCGCGGCGACCGCTTCCTCGTACTCCTGGCGCTGCCGCCGGATGTCGTCCTCGGAGACCTGCGTCTCTTCATGGCGAGCGGTGAGTCCATCCACCGTGGCGCGCGCATCGGCCAGTCGGCGTGAAACATCCTGGTATTCCGCCTGCAGCACGGGCTCGCGATCGACGCGGGCGCTGAGGCGCGTCGCCTGTTCGTTGAGCGGACTGAGTCGGTCGAGTTCCCGCTCGAGTTCTGCATAACGACGCTCGTCGAATCCGGATGGAATGCTCCGCAGCTCAATTGCGATCTGGTCGTGACGCTGCTCCTTGAGCGACAGCTCGCGGCTCACGAGTCCCAGTTCCTGTGACGCCGCCTGCGCACGCGTCATTGCCCGCTCGAGCTCGCTCACCTGCTGGACCATCACCTTTCGCTGGTCCTCGAGCTCCTTGAATTCCACTTCCATCTTCTCGAGTTGCTCGAGACGGGTCGAGAAATAGCGACCGTCTACGGTAATGGTCTCGAGTTGCTCCTCGAGGCCGTCGTGCACTCCGCGGAAATGTTCGCCGAGCAGCCGTTGGCAGGTCGGACATACGCCGTCTTCCCCGAGATCGACGATCCGGTCGCGATGCGCCTTGACATCCTGGTACTGCAGCCGAAGCGCGTCGCGCCGGGTCGTCGCTTCCTGCTTATCGCGCACCCACTCGGTGCGCCTCGCCTCGAGAACCGTGGTAGCCGACTCGAGGGCCGCCGTGCGCTGCTTGAGCTGCGCCGCGACGTCTTCCTGGGAATTCGCCTGGGCCGCCAACACTGCCTGACGAGTCCTGAGGCCGGCCAGCTCGTCGGTCACTTGCCGCAACGACTCGGCCAGCGTCTTCCGGCGTCCTTCCTCACGGGCGAGGGCGTCGAGGATGCGATACTCGTCCATCACCTCGTTCAGCGGCATGAGCTGCGCGGCGATGGTCTCGAGTTCCGTGCGCGCCTCCGCGATCGCGGCCAGCTCTCGCTCGAGTCGCTCCGACTCCCGCGCCAGTCCGTCCGCCACCTGGCGGGCCAGGCGCAACTCGGCGACCAGTTGCTGCAGGGCCTCCCGCGCGCGCTGCGCCGCTTCCCATTTCGGGGCGAGGATCGCGAGCGTCTCCTCGGCTTTCGCATGGGCGGCCGTCGTCACGACGCGGCGCCGCTCCGCCTCTCTGCGTCGCGTCGCCGATTCCTGCAGCATCGCCTCCACCTGCTGCGGATCGGGCATCGTTCCCTTCACGCCCGTGATCTCGGCGCCGATCAGCTTGCGGCGCTCGCGCGCGAGTCCCTGGGCGGCGCGGATGCGATCATACCCCAGCACGCGAGAGAGGAACTGCGCGCGCTCCGTGGGCGCCATCGCCGCCATGACGCTCAGTTCCTTCTGTCCCGTGAAGTACGTGTGGAAGAACTCCGAGCGCGTCATGCCTAACCGTCGCGTCAGGAGCTCCGAGACATCGGTGATCGTGGTGGCGATGGGTTCACTGCCGCCGTCGAGGTACAACTCCGCGTTACTGAGCCCGCGGATCACGCGATAGCGGTGGCCGGAAAGATCGAAGTCGAGTTCCACGCGCACGGGGGCGCGCGGCCCGGCGCGGACGTTGCGGATGGAGTCGCGCGTGCCACGCACCGCCGACTGGCCATACAGCGCCCAGGCGATGGCCTCGAGGACCGTGCTCTTTCCCGCCCCGTTAGGCCCGATGATTCCCGTCAGGCCGAGGTCGAACTCGATGCGCGTATCGGCGTGCTGCCTGAAGTTCGTGAGGTGGACACTGTTCAGCCTCACGGACGCTCCGCCGTCGCGGTCAACGTGTCCTGCTCCGCGGATTCCGCCTGCTTGAGGTAGCGAAGCCCCAGGTCCACGAGCACTTCGCGGGGCACGTCGGGTGGAATCGTGCGCGCCCACAACCACTCGCGAACGGTATCGGTCAGTGAGGCCCTTCGTCCGGCGGCGCCGGAGCCGCTCTGGCGGACCAGGTCCGGACGCCGCGTATCAAGCTGGAAGTTGAGCGCCCGGCGCTTGTATTCGCGCATCGCGCGCTGGTCGAGCTCCCGCGCCACGTGGCGCGGGATGTCGAGGACGACCTGCCTGACGATTTTGTCATCGATTCCACCAGGCCAGCTCTCGATGTTGGCGCGGATCGCGGCATCGACCGAGATGGCGGTGACCCCGCGTCCGCTGACCAGGGGAAGATCGACGAGCTGACGCGCTGGCTTCAGGGAATGGAATGTCTTCTTCTTCGTGTCGAGGTCGTATTCGACGATCCCCTTCCCCTTCAACCGCGCCTCCTTTTCCTCCTGCAACTCGCCCCAGATGTTGAAGCTCGTGTACTCCAATGCGCCGGAGTAGTATGCGTTCTGGTGCAACTTGCGGTGGATGTGGTATTCGCCCATCGCCACATACGACCAGCGGTCGTACCCGATCTCGTCGGGATCGACCTGCAGCGCGGCACGCTCGGCATCGGCGGAGGAGAGCGGGATGATGCCGCGCAGCTCCCAGTGCATAACGAGTATGTTGCGGCCGAACGCCAGGTCCGGCTC
>Ga0079217_10000479_pt1 | contig 10058 bp, 9 predicted proteins | sample NCAS200_FD_76343 | JGI IMG/M metagenome (GOLD analysis project Ga0079217, IMG submission 76343) | Agricultural soil microbial communities from Utah to study Nitrogen management - NC AS200 | ecosystem: Environmental > Terrestrial > Soil > Agricultural land | place: USA: Utah | collected 2014-06-11 | reverse complement strand
GTGATAACCGACCAAGCGGCCGACGCAGACGAATCGGGACGATGGACACCGGCGCTGCATCTGCGGCCAGTTCATGTTGGAGCCGTAGGCAAAATAATGCACGTTCACTCCGCCGAATTGATTCCGCATAGTAACAAAGGCATTCCGTGTGACAAGCGGATACTATTTTACCGCTGCATCTTTATCCCTATTGTACGCATCGAAAAGAAAAGTTAACATTTGAAATAATTTCCGAGCGTATGGCGAGTTCATGAGTATTTTTAGTAAGTTAGCTATTAGTTTGGCATTCTTTACTTTGTTTTTGGCGCCTGCACAATTGGTGGCCGGGGAGCCCTCCACACAGCTCAGTGCCACAATCAGCGAATTCGTAAACATTCTGGTCAATACGCCGGTAGCGGAACTACGCGCTAAAGGGCTTCCTGCGCGAGCCATGGAGCTGGTATTTAGCCGTTTTGATTTTTCCGAAATGACGAAGCGCTCATTGGGGCGGCATTGGGGCGCGCTCGCCCCAGCCGATCAGCGCGAGTTCATAAGCGCATTTACTCAAAAGCTGCTGGTGGCCTATGGGCGTACGGTTCGCGCGTCGGGGGACGAACGGATTCAATTCCAAAATGAAGTCATCGCTGGCAACGACGCCACAGTAAAAACCACGGTGGTTAGCAAAGGCGACGAATTGGCGATCGACTATCAGCTTCACGCCATCGATGGGCAATGGAAGGTTTACGACATGGTCATCGACCACGTCAGCATCGTCAACAACTACCGCGCCCAGTTCGATCGGGTGATCGCCAAATCTTCCGTCAAGGAATTGCTGCAAAAAATGAAGCAGCAAGACTCGTAAACGGTTTCTGCATTGCTATCGATCTTCACCGCTGAGGACACGGAGGGGGAAAGTTTAAAAATAACAACTCCGCGAACTCCGTGCCTCTGTGGATTCTTGCTTTTGCCCTTCGGTTGCGGCTCTGCCGCGTTAGGTATTGCTGTCATTCCGGCTATTTCTAGACGAATCTGAAGTCGAACGCCTTGGCGGGATCGGGCGGAGTATCGAGCTTGAGCTCGGCGCGAATTTCTTCCATGGCGATTTGCAGCCCGCATCAGGCGCTGGATTTCGTCCGGCTGTTTTTGAATCTTCTCCATTCTCGTGCCGAAGCCGGCCAAGGGAGAGGGAATCAGATCACCGACGAAGAGAATTTTCCGAAATCCCTTTCGTTCGAGCATAACGTTGTACGGCGCTTCGATGAGCGCCGCGTCGACCGCGCCGGTTTCCATCGCAGCGATATGGTTCGTGCCGCCGCCAAGGGCAATGATTTTTACATTCTGCTTTGGCACAAGTTTGTAGCGCCGCGACAGCGCGCGCGTAGGCATCGGTGCTCGCGCCGAAAGACGAGATGCCGAGCAATTTGCCTTTCAGCTCTTCCACTGAGGAAATGCCTGGACGCGCGGTCAACTGTGCTTTCTCGGCGGTTTCGCCAAAAGAATCAAAAACGCCGACGTGAAGAGTGCGCAAGAAAAGATCGTGAACGACGAGTTGTAACTTCCCGTTCGATCGTGGAGAAATCCGAAGAAGGGCGCGCCGCTGGCGGCGAAAAGATGAGAAAAGAATAGCGACAAGCCGCGTACCGTGCCGAGGGACGTCCGTCCGAAAAAATTGGCCCAGATCACTTCGCGCAGCACGAAGCTCCCCGCCAGTCCGGTGCCGTAGAGAAAAAACCCCGCGTAAACAAGACGTATGTCCGCGCTCGTCGTAATGACGACCAGTCCCACACATTGGATCAAGAACTGGAAGCAAGAGACTTTCCTGACGTCGTAGCGGTCGGCGAGTATGCCCCATGGGAGCGTGGAGCCGAGTTGAGTGAGAGCGATGGTGCTCATGAACGACGCCGCGATGAGCGGCGAGTAACCGATATCGGTGACGTAAGAGAAGATATGGAGATTCAGGCCGGCAATGCCGATGCTGGCAATGCCGAAGGTAATAACGAGAAGCCAGAAGGCGGGCAGCCGCAAAACTTCCGGCCGGGTCCATGAGCTTTCTGTGGCGGAGTCCCGGCGGGGCGCGCTGCCTGATCGGTTGCCCTGCTCCAAGGATTCGCCTGGCGCAGGAGGTTCGCCGTCCGGATGGAGGCCGATGTCTTCGGGCCGCCGGCGCACGAAGATCAGCGCGGGCGCGACGACCAACAGCGGCGCGATGATGCCGAATACCGCCCACGTGTTGCGCCAGCCGATAAGGACGAACAGGGATGCCGCGACCAAGGGTATGCCGAGCTTGGCGACGCCGGTGCCCAGGTTGGCGATCCCCATGGCTCGGCCGCGTTTGCGCACGAACCACTGAGCGATCGTGACGTTGATCACCAAGGAGCCAAGGAGCGCTTCTCCGGCGATCACGAGCGAGCAACGGACAAGCACAAACTGCCAAAAATTTTGCACCAAGCTGGAAAGCAGCAGGCCCGCGCCTTCCATGAGCACGCCGAGGACAAGGATGCCCCGGCCGCCGTAGCGATCGATCCATGATCCGAGCAGAGGCACAATCAGAGCGGCAACGCCGATCTCGAAAGTGCGAATCAGCGAAAACGCGCCGCGAGTGACGCCAAGCTCCTCGGTGATCGGCTTTAAAAAAATGCTGAGCGTGCTGGAAAAAGCGAAAGTGCCGGCAATGTGGACGAGGATGCCGACACCGACGATGTACCAACCGTAGAAGATTTTGGATTGCGTGGCGCCAGGGTCTAATCTGACGGGGTCATTCATTTGCTGGAAATCGCATCGGCAGCGGAGCGAAGTCGACGATTGATTGCCGCGCGGCAACCACTATGCCTGGCCGTTGGTGATTTCCCACCAGTTGCCGTTCAGGTCGGCAAATTGAAACGAAACGCCATCGGCCCAATCGCAAACCTCTTCGAGGGCGTGCAATTTCCAGTTCTCGCGATGGACCGTGAAGTCCCGGTGGGCTGCTTGAACATCGGACTGAGAAGCGAGCGCAATCGTAAAGCGTTGGTAGCGCGATAGCATCCGGCGGTTAGCGTTCTGCGCTTTGATGCAGACGATATACCAGGGCGTGTCGGGATGCTTGACGTAGCAGGAACTCGGCCAGAGTTTCACGACTTCCAGTCCTAGGGCTTCGCGGTAGAACCTCTCGGAGGTTTCTAGATCGTCGTTCTCCAGTGTCCCATGGGTGAGCGCCTGGGGCACGTAGCCTTTGCCGGGGACTTCGTCAGCTGAAAGCGGCTTGGACCAATGCGGATTCGTCGTTTTGCCCATGCCGTGCTCGACGGCATGTTCGTAAGACTCAATCTCCCAGTAGTTACCGCCGGGCTCATAGAAGTGAACCGAATAGGCGTTGTGGTTTTCGCGTGGCTTGATGGTTTTGATGCCGAACTGTTCCTTTTTGCTCTCCAAATAGTCCGTCGCACAATCGACTTCGGCGTTGGTCGCCACTCGCACGCCGTAGTGATTGCGCATGGATTTGATCGGCGCGTCGGCGCCGTTTGCATGCACTACCAGCTGCCAGCCGGTATTCGGATGTTGAACGACCTTTTGTCCGCTGCGTTCATCGACGACCTCGAGAGCGAGAAATTCTTTCAAGATAGGCAAAGATTCCTCGAAGGAGCGACATTCGTAATGGCCGCGTACCAGTCCGGTCGGTTTGAGCATGGCAATGGCACTTCTCCAAGCAAGTTAATTGGGCAGCTTGCCGCCCCACATTTCTTTCAAGAATCCGCTCTTCTCCAGATTCTCGGCAAAACTGTTGTCGACGATCTCGTTGGCCTTCTTCGTCACTTTGATACCGGAATCGCGCGCGACGTCAATCGAGTCGGCGACCGCATCCATGGGCACGATCAGGCGCCGGTTGACGTGTTTTTTTGCATAAGCGTCGAAGGATGCTTGGAGAGCGTCTTCGTCTTTGACGCGTAGAATCCTCGCCACCGATGCTTTGGCTTTTTCCGGATTGTCCTCGACAAATTTTACGGCTTCGGCCAAGGCGGCGACGAAGCGTTGCACGATCGGTCGTCGCTCGCGCAGCGCTTTAGCGTTGGTATGGAGCGAGCTGTATATCGCCGGCAAGCCCAAGTCATTCATGTGATAGATCAGGTTGAATCCATCCTTTTTCCCGCGCGCGTCCATCGGCGGGGTAAACGGGCCGGAATCAATAACGCCTTGGACCATGGCGTTGTAGCGCTCGGGCTGGCTGCCGCCGACCGGACGGATCTGCGTGTCGTTCAAGCCGAATTTTTTGACGAAGATTCGCAGCAGGCGATAGGGAAGACCGGCAACGCTGCCGACGCCGATCGATTTGCCCTTGAGATCTTGCACGGTGCGAATCTCTTTGCGCGCGATGATGACGTAAGGAAGACCTACCAACGGCGACGCGATGAGAGTCGCGTCTCGGCCGGCCGCCATGCCGGGCAGCGTTGAATCCGCGGCGCAATAGAGAAACTGTATCTCGTCGGTGCCCAACGCGGCGAGATTGATGTTCGTGCCGCCGCGAATCACCACATGTTTGATGGCGATGCCATATTTTTCGAAAAGATTATTGTCGATGGCCGTGTACAGTTGAATAAATCCGCCGGAGACGGCGCAAGTGGCAACGTAAATCGTTGTCATAGACTCGCCGGGTTTGGCGAGGTACGGATTGGCGCTGACGGAGATCGGCGCGCCGAGGCCAGTCATCCAGATCAAAGCAGCAAGCGCGACGTGCGCCGTATATGTGTTGAATCGCATCGCAGCTTCCTTCGCACGATAAAACACCATCGTTCACATTGCTGTCAAACAGATCGTGGCGCTCATCGAGCTTGAAAAAGTCGACTGATGACCATATGACTGGCTCGAATCGCTCCGTGAGGAAACTATTTCGCAACAATGTCATTCTGAGACGAAGTCGAAAAATCTGATTTTTACGAACTCTTGGATGGTTGATCCTCCCGCATGCACGTTCAGATGAACTTCACGAGGTTCCGAGGAGAATCCGAATGCTGATATTATCGAACGAAGACATCGAGAAGATTTTGCCGGTGGGTACGTGCATCGACGTGCTCGAAGAAGCTTACCGTGATCTCGGCAACGGCATGGCAGCGACCGTGCCGCGTTACGATGTCTTCAGCCCGACCAAGCCCAACGAATTCTACGAGTTCAAAACCATGAGCGGCGTCTTGCCCGGCCGCAACGTCGCCGCGCTGCGGCTGAATTCTAGCGTCGTCAAATGGTACGAAAAGGCGGGCGGCATTCGCAAAGACAAGCTGCCGGTGGCGGGTGGCGATAAGTATGTTGGCCTGGTTATGCTGTTCAGCACGGAAACCGGCGAGCCGTTGGCGATTTTTCCCGACGGTTATGTGCAGAAACTTCGCGTCGCCGGCGCAAGCGCCATCGCGGCACGGTTTCTGGCGCGGAAAGATGCGCAAGTGATGGCGCTGCTCGGGGCCGGCTGGCAAGCGAGCGCGCACCTGGTGACGATGTCAATGATTCGGGAACTAAAGGAAGTGAAGGTTTTCAGCCCGACGCCCGAGTCGCGCCGCCGTTTCGTCGAGGAATGGTCGGGAAAAGTTTCTGCGCGGTTGATCGACGCCGGCAGCGCCGCCGAAGCGATCAACGGAGCCGACATGGTGATTTGCACGACCAACTCGATTTCCGCTCTGTTCCCAGGAGAAAGTTTACAACCCGGGATGCACGTTTCCTGCGTCAAACCCTGTGAGCTTGACGCAGTCACGTACAAGCGCGCCGATCCGCTGATCATTCATTGGCAGGAGGCTAAGCCGTTTCAAATCGCTATCGGTGTCGACCGGCAGAAAATTCCAGATATCGCGGAAGGTTGGCAGCATCCGATCACGCGCGAGGACTGCGCGATCTGGGATTTTCCGACACTCTCTCAATTGGTCAATGGCGAGCATCCCGGACGAACAAACCAAGTTTCGATCAGCTGTTTTTGCAACAACGTCGGCTTGGGCTTGCAGTTCGCGGCCGTAGGCAGCGAAGTGCTGGCTCGCGCGCGCGAGGCAAGGGTGGGGCGGGAGATTCCGACGGATTGGTTTCTCGAAGACGTACATCCTTAAGTTGCAAGTTCAAAGGTTCAAACGTTCAAAGTTCAACGCTAGAAGATGAGATTCTGGCATCGTATGGTCGGCGGTTTGGAGCACAATTTGTGCTCTATCCCATGATTCAGGCCTACGAACGTGAAAGCGCTGGAGCAGAACGGATTCATCAAGAAGCGATACGGTGAATAATCAGTGGCAGTTTTTTACGCCGATCGATATGCTTTCGTCGAATACGCGTCGCAGGTGAAAATCAGTTCCCCAATAATTTTTTCGCTTGATCGACAACCTCCGGCGGTTGATCGAGAACTTCCTTGATTAACGTGTCGAGTTCTTCGCCTGGAGTATGCTCGACCTCCATTCGCGCTTTCTTGGCTTCGGCGAGCAGCTCGGGATCTTTCATAACTTTCACGAATGATTCACGCAAAGCTTTGACGCGATCGAGCGGCGTGCCAGGAGTGACGAGGAACGGCCGGCCGAATTCGCCGCCGGAAAGCATCGCCTGAACGACTTTGCGGTTGTTGCTTGAGACTTTGAACTCGTCGAGGATCTCGTGAATCGTCGGCGCTTCCGCTGCGCGCGGATCTCGTTTGCGCCCGCTCTGCAGCAGATGGCGGTCGAAGCCTTTCTTATGCCAGGAATTGAACGGCTCGCGACCGAAATGAGACGCCAGCGTATGCGCGCGGCAAACGATCTCGCCCTTCTCCACCGCCAGGTCGGCTTCCGCCCCGCCCTGATAGCCCAAGACCGGATTGATCTTCGCGCCGAGAGCGAGATCGAGTATTTTCGCCACGAGATAATCTGAGCTTGTCGTGCCGGAGCCACCGCAGCTCGGTGGTTGTTTGGCTTTGATGATATCGCCGACGGTCTTAAACGGCGTATCGGCGCGCATGTAAAAGATGATCGAATCCTGCGACGCCGAACCGATCCAGTGAAATTTTCGCAAATCGAACTGCGCTTCTTTGCGGCCGACGAGTTGCTCGATGTAGATGCTGTTGTTCGGCAAAACAACAGACAGGCCGTCCGGTTTAGCGACGCTATAAACGTAATTGACCGCAGTCACCGATCCAGCCCCCGGCATATTCTGAACCATGATTTCCGGATTGCCCGGAATGTATTTGCCCCAATGGCGCGCGACAAGGCGGCCCCACGAGTCGTAAAAATTGCCGGTCGTCGAGCCGACAACGAGTCTGATCGTTTTCCCCTTATAGAAGGACTCCGCTTGACCCAGAGCCGGCGGCGTGTCGGTAACGCTGATGATCAGTGACAAAGAACAAAGAAAGTACATCAATGAACGCTTCACTGAACCCTCCATAATGCTTGGCTGTCGACGAGGAGACTAATTGAAGCGCAGGCGCGGTGTCAACCGCGGGCAAAGCCGGTGGAAAAATATCCGATGCGCTCCGACCAAAGCTTTACTGGGGCGATCACTGCACGGATACCACCCCAAGAAAAAGTTCGACAACAGCGACTTCGGAAAAATGCCGCCGAAAATTGGTTTTTTATTGACAGCTCGAAATCACTTTCGTAAAGTATATTCAGCAGAGAAAGGAGGTGGTCCAGACATGATTGATCAATGTACTGTCTGCGAGGTGGCTGAGACTTAGGCTCTAGGCGGAATCTTTGACGGGGATTCAGGCCTGGAGCCTGGGAATCCCCCTCAGTCCACCTAGTGGGTCCGCTTCAACGGTCGCTTGCGCTGCCGCTTGGAGCGGACCTTCTTTTTTCCAGCAGGTCTAGCGCGACGAGCGCCGCCTTTTTCGTTTGTTCGTTCTCACTTTCGCTGTTTGTTCTCAAAGCCGTCAAAAACTCCGCCGCCGGCGATCCCAAATTCGCGAGCGCAATCGCAGCGGCGTATCGCACTCTCGATTCCGCATCGTTCGAATAAGCTTGCAACAGAATATACTTGCCGGCATCGTCGATATCCGGTCTTGTCTTAAGACAGATGGCGGCTGCGACTCGCACGGTCGGCTCATGATCACCCAGCGCGGCGAGCAAAGCCGTCAAGCTCACGGTGTCGGATAGCGTTAAATCGCGAAGACAGTAGAGTGCCATTCTTTTCTGATTGTCCGACCCCGTCGCGCAAAGTTGAATGAGCAAATTAATAAGATCGGGATTATCTTTTGCGATGCGAGCGAGCAGCAAGGAGATGGCCCAGCGAATATCCGGTTCGCGGTGATCGAGAGCGTCGAGGAGGCCGGTGATTACAGCGCGGGAAGGCTGCGGCAGATTTCCTAGGATGTAGGCGACCGGCCAGTATTGTTTGTGGCCCGTCTCGGTCAAACGACGATTCAGGACGCTGCAAAGCTCCGGCGAAGCGGCGGCCAGAGGGATGAGCGCGTCGACGGCGGCGCGGATGGTTGGTTTGTCGTTGTGGTCGAGCTTGGTGATGAGCGCAGCGGTTTTTTCGCTGTCGATTTCCATGTTCAATCCGCAGCGTGGCTACACTTCAACTTTAGTCTGATCGACCGAGCGGTTGTTCAGATTTCCAGAAACTGCGGGCAGTCGGTGAGATTTCGATTGCCTTTTGGCGTGACCAGAACCACGTCTTCCAAGCGCACGCCGCCGACGCCGAGATAATAGAGTCCCGGCTCCACGGTGACCACGTGTCCGGTGCGCAGCGTGGCGTCGACCGGCGCAATGCGCGGCGCCTCATGGATATCCAAACCCAGACCATGCCCGGTGCCGTGAAAGAATCCCTGCATCCGTCCGTTGATTCTACCGGTGTGAAAGCCGCGCGCCTCGAACAGATCGAGGATTTTTTGGTGCACTTCCTTACCATTGACACCGTCACGAATGTTGTCGTAGCCGATCTTCTGCCCGGCCTGCACGGTCGCATAAATCGCTTTGATTTTGTCCGAAGCGCGCCCGCGCACAACCGTGCGGCTCGAATCGCCGAAGTAGCCGTTTTGTTGCGAGCGCGGAAAGATATCGAAGATGATCGATGTGTTGGCCTTGATCGGCCCGCTGCCCTCGTGATGTGGATCGACGCACTGATTGCCCGACGAGATAATCGTGTGGCTCGGCAACCAGCCTTGAGCCATGATCGTCGTATTCACCGCGGTTTTGAGCATTTCCGAAGTCAGCCGCACGCCATTTAGATAGAGATACCCGTCGCGCTTGCGCTGGGTGCGCTTGAGCATGCGAATACCCGCCTCGAGCCCGAGGCGCGCGATGCGCAAGGATTCGGCGATCTGTTTTACTTCGCGGTTGTTCTTGGTCTCGCGCTCGTCCCAGAACGGGTCGCGTTTGATGGTCAGGTTGTAACCCTTCGCTCGCAACTGATCGGCAAGCAATGCGGAGAAGTTCGCCGGCACGACGAGCGAACGAATGCTACGTTCACGGAACAGCAGATCCAGAATGTCCGCCATGGTCGCCGGGGATTTGCCCAGCTTGCGAAGTTTTTTCTGATACAGGGAAAGAGAGAGCACTCGATCGACGTGCGCTTGCTTCTTGGTGCGATCGATTTCCAAATCGCTCATGACCGCATATTTGGCGTTTTTGTGCTGAAAGAAAATAAATGGGTCGGGCACAAAGAAGCCGACCGCGTAAAGCATATTTGCGTCGCCTTCGCTCGGCGCAACGATCAGCGCCGCCTCGCGGTCTTTTAGATGCGCCGGACTCGGTTCGCGCTTGGCGCTTTTCGCGGCGGCTGCACGGTTGCGTTTGGATTCAAACATGATTGTTTTCACTCGCAGAATTGAATTTGGGATCCGTCGCAAGAATACTAACGCGAGCCGGCGACGAGCGCAACTTTCGCTGTTTTCACGGCCGCGGCGCGGCCAATTTGGTTGACAGGATAGGCGCTTTTGCTATGATTCACCGACTCTTTTGCCGGAACACATCGAATACTCATCTGAGGACATTCTTTTAATGGCCACAATCGATAACTTCAACAAGCTCCGCGAGCTGAACCAAAAAGCAGAGGCGGGCGGGGGTGAAGAGCGCGCCCGCCGCCAGCATGAACAAGGAAAGTTATTGGCCCGCGAGCGTCTCGACATCTTGCTCGACAGTGGCAGCTTCGTCGAGCTCGATCGACTG
>Ga0079217_10000478_pt1 | contig 10058 bp, 8 predicted proteins | sample NCAS200_FD_76343 | JGI IMG/M metagenome (GOLD analysis project Ga0079217, IMG submission 76343) | Agricultural soil microbial communities from Utah to study Nitrogen management - NC AS200 | ecosystem: Environmental > Terrestrial > Soil > Agricultural land | place: USA: Utah | collected 2014-06-11 | reverse complement strand
CGGGGTCATGGCCGGCACGGTGATACGAAGCAAAGTCGTGAGCGCGCTGGCGCCGGACATCCGGCTCGCCTCTTCCATGGATGCGTCCATGCGCCGGAACGCCGGTGTCATCAACATGACCTTGGTCGAAATGCCGTTGCCGACGAGATGTACCCAGATGATGCCCCAGAAAGTATAGATGTCGAAATTTAGACCGCTCAACAGCGGCATCTGGCGCAACCAGGAATTGATCAGCCCGGTGCTCGGATCGAGCATCAGCATCCAGCCGAAAGTGGTAGCGAGGCCGGGCAAGAAAAACGAAATCCAAAAACCGAACTCCAGCGCGTTCGGAAACAAAATATTCGTGCGCGCGAGCAGCCAGGAAATAAAAATGCCGAGTGGCAATGCGACGATCTGCAAGACAATACCGATCTTGATGCTGTTCCAGAGCGAGCGCCAGATGCCATACTCGCTGAACGCTTCGCGCCAGGCTTTGAGGCCGTACACCGGCGGTTCGGCGATGGTGGCGGTATTGAAGCTGTTGATGAGAATCAGCGCCAGCGGATACAGCACGTAGAATCCCATGAAGGCGATCAGCACGGCCATGAGCGCCGTGCCGCCGTCGAGCGGCGGCAGCCACGAGCGCGAGAGCGCTCGTCCATTCAAGGTTTCGGTTTTTGCCATGGCTTGTCCCCGTCGCGCTGCGAGTTTGTAGCGCGTGACGGCGCGGAGTTCAAGGGGAGAATCGCTGCTGCGAAGCTTTTATCTAGACGTACAGCCGGGATGGTAGCCCATGTTGCAGCGCGCGCCGGCTTTTTTCATCGCCGCTTCGAAATCACGATGGATCTGCGGATCCTCGTCCTCGAACTCGATCTGCCCGCCGCCGAGCTTGACACTCGTGAAGGTGCCGCCTTCGCCGTCCTGAGAGCGCATGAATTTATAGCGCCAATTGTTCCAGCGCAGCGCCAGGTAGCGGGCCGGGGCGGCGCCGGAATTGAAATGCTGGTGAAACCACTGATCGGGCGGCACGACGACGCTTCCCTGCTTCCAGTCGACACGCTCGGGTTTTTCGCCCTGGGGCCAGAGAACCGAGTAGCCTTGGCCGCTGAGAATAATCACGTGAGCGCCCGGGCCGTGGCGATGGCCTTTTTTGTAAGTACCGACGGGAAACTCCGAGATATGCGCGCCCATGGTGTTCTTCGCCAGGTTGAATTTCATATTGGTGCTGCCCTTGCCGCGCTCGCTGTAGTCGGTGAGCTTGAGCGTGTGCGTATCGGGTACGAAGTTGGTGGTTAGAAAAAACCGCCCGGTAAGCTCGCCCTGGCCGCTGAAATAGCCCTCGGTGCGCGGATCGAAACGATCGAGGAAAGTGTAATCGCTGTTGAAAATATAATCGGCATTGTGAAACAGGTTCATCATGAAGCAGCAGTTGGTGACCGCGAAGTAACGCGCCGCTTCGGTGCCGCTGGCGTTGAAATGTTGGTAGTCGGCGTTGAGCGGCATCGCGAACATGCTTCCCGGCCCCCATTCGAAGGTGTGCTTCTTGCCGTCGCGCTGCCAGACGCTGGTCGCGCCATAACCTTGGGTCACATAGACCATCTCTTCGTACAGGTGTTTTTGCGGCTTGGTCTTGCCGCCGGCAGGAATCTCGCAGACATAAGCGTCATTGGTTCCGCCCGTGCCGTCGAGGACGACCATGGAACAGGGAACACCTTTCAAATCCCAGGGTTCGAGCGGCAGCTTGTTGACGTCCTCGACAAAAAAACCACGCACGACCGGAATCTTCTGTTCCGCCTGCCAATACTTGTACGTATCGATGCGCTCCGGTTTTAGCTGTGGATCGATTTGCGCCGTGATTTCCGCCATGTGAAAATTCCTCCGAAACTCCGATTGTGACTTGGCACTCCCCGAATCGAATGTGATTACGTGCACCGCCCAATTCTTTCCCTCGCCCGCTTGCGGGAGAGAGCGAGGGTGAGGGTTCGCTCGATCACCCCTATCCTAACCTTCCCCCATCGAGGGGGAAGGAATCAGTCGGAATCGAGCAAGTTGATCTGCGCTTCTTCTATCCGAGTAGCAACAACTTCTACGCCACTTTTTGCTGCTTGCCGAATAGTCCCACCCGCTCATTGATTACATCGAACTCAATTAATCTATTTTTATTCGGATCGCGCATCACCCCCAACGGCTCGCCGCCTCTTTGCACGATGTCGATCTGCTCGCGCAGCACTTTTCGCAGCAGAATGATGCCTTCATCGCCGGCGCCGAGATGCTCCTGAGTTCGGTCGGTGATCGCTCCCTGCGTCTCCCACGCCATGGCATCCTGCACGAGCACATGCTCCAGCCGATATTCGCCCTTCTCGTCTCTGATCGGAAAGTACTCCCACGGGGCGTCACTGTCAGGCGGAGAGACGTCGGTGTCGTTCGGCGTGAAGTACACCACATAGATTTGCGTATGCGCATCGTCTACCGGCACACGAATCTGTACGTTATGCCGTAGCAAGCCGTCGGTTTTTAAGGCACGGAAGACATGGCGCAGCGTGACGGGAAAAATCAGCGGATGCTGATCGAGACGCGACCCTTCACCTGGTTTTCGGCCGGGCGTGCGGCGCTGTTTGATGATGCCGTATTCGAATGGAATGAAGTTATGCTCTTCTTCGTAGCGACCGACGGCGCCGGCCAAGTGCGCGGTCTCGCCGTGCAGCCAATAGAGATGCGATGGATCGACAGAATTCTCCATCGGCTGGAGCCAATTACAGTTATAGACTTCGTGCTTCTCGATCCAGCGCTTGCCGTTCTCCCAGGCCAGCACGTCCCAACGCGGCAGCAAGGGCTGCGGCTCCGGTCCCAAGTAGGTCCAGAGGAGTCCGCCTAATTTTTCCACCGGATAGGCGATGTGCTTGATCTTGTCTTTGAAGCCGCTTTCTTCCGGCTCGGCGGGTTGCTCGATGCATCTCCCCGTGCAGTCGTATTTCCAGCCGTGATAGGGACAGCGAATGCCTTCCTCGTCGACCCGGCCGAAAGCCAGCGACGCCTTCCGGTGCGGACAATGCTCGCCAACCACGCCGTAGCGTCCCGTCTTATCGCGATACACCACAAGATCCTCGCCCAGGAGGCGAACCGCTTTGATCGGCTTCTCGTCGGTCAGCTCGGCGGAAACCGTGATCGGCATCCAGTAGCGCCGTAGCATCTCCCCAGCCGGCGTCCCGCCGCCAACCCGCGTCAGTGTCTCATTTTCGTCGCGCGTGAGCATGCAAGTCCCTCAAGGTTCCGCGTTCAAAGTTCAATGTTCAAGGTCCAACTCCCCAGCAACTTTGAATCTTGAACCCGGAACTTTCAACGGCGATTCCGCGCCTACTTACCCTTCTCTACCGTCGCCATGATCTCTTTGGCCAAGTCGAAGATCGGCTTCATGTCGCCGTACTCCGGTTTTACCACGTCGAAGTATTTTACCCCAGGCTGCAACCGGTTATCCGGCGGTATGGCATCTTTAGGAATATCGATACGACGCGAGTTGGCCGGATCATCCACGTCGCCGAGCTTTTGCAGCGCGGTCTGCCCTTTGCGCGAGAGGAACCAGTTCAGAAAGACCTTGGCGGCGTTCGGGTGCGGCGCCTGATTCATCAGGCTCATAGATCCGCCGCCCGCGGAAAAGCTCGATCCTTCCTTCCATCTGTTGGTGTCGAAATCGTCCACCGGCAGACCCTGGTTCTTCGCGCGCATGGAATCCTTGCAACCCATGCAAATTGCAAATTTTCCCTGCGCCAGCCAGTCGGTCATCTGGCGAAAATTCTTGGCATAGGTAATGTCCATGCCGCCGAAAAACTTTTTCATGAACTCCGGGCCGAGCTCCGGGCTATAGTAGTAAAACTGCATGGTCGCGCCCAGTCCCGTGTCGCGCGGATCGAGCGAGACAATCTTGCCCTTCCATTTGGGGTTGATCACGTCGGCGTATGATTTGAATTCTTTCGGGTTGACCTGGATAGTGTTGTACGCCAGCTGCGCATTACTCGGCGAACCGATGAACGCGAAGATATACTTCCCCTCCGGGTCAGCGTAGCGATGCTCGTTCCCGTACCATTTAGAGGTATCGGTGACTTCGGGAAGAATCAGCGCCGGCTTGAGCGGGTCGAGCGCCTTACCTTTATAAAGCGTGTTGTACAGGCTGTTTGTCCCGCCGCTGTAAACGTCGGCGATGTACTTGCCGGCGCGCCGTTCAGCCATGATGCGATTAGTCAGCTCGCTTCCCCGCCCGGTCACCGATACCACGTTAATACCGGCAAACTCGCGCTTGAAGTCCTGAAGCAAACCTTCGTAACGATAAATATAGATCGTGACCTGGCCTTCTTTTCGGGCGGCGGCCAAGGTTTGCTCCCAATCCTTCTTCCAGTCGACCTGTGCCGCATGCGCGTGCGTCGAAGCCAAGAGAAACAGTAACGCCGTCACCAACGTACCGGAGGTCATGATGTTGCGACCAATCACGGATAACCTCTCTCTAATATAAGCTTGCATCGGATCCGCCTCGTTCACCGGCAGAATATTTTCCTAAGGACACCGCAATGTCAACCGACGATTCCGGACCTGTTGAGGATGAAGGCCGGCTTGATCGGATCGAGTCCCTTACCCTTGTAAAGCACATTGTAGTTGCCGCCGGTTCCGCCGCTGTAGACATCGCCGATAAATTTTCCGGCGCGTCGCTCCGTCATGATCCGGGTCGTCAATTCGTTGCCGCGGCCGGTCACCGACACGACGTTGATGCCGGGATAATCCCTCTTGAAATCAGCCAGCAATTTTTCGTAGCGATAAATATAAACTGTAACTTTACCCTCTTTGCGAGCCGCGGGCGGGTTTCAAACCCGCCCCTACAATTTGCCGCTAATGCGCGAGATTTCGCGTTTTTCTCTGTTTGAGAAACGCAGCGATGAAAAATCGCATGGGCCTAAAAGCAGATGCTTCACTTTCGTTCAGCATGACATCACTTGATGAGGCGTTGCCCGATATTGCAACTGAAACGCTTGCCCCTATTTTCTCCGCTGCGCCAATGCTTCCTTGACAAACTTTCGGATCGGCTCTTGATCCATCCATTCGGCCCGGTCGACGAAGAGATATCGGTTCGGGTCACCCTGCGGCCGGCGGTTCCCAGCCGGGACTTTATCTTTGGGGATATCGATGCGCATGGAGTCCGGGCCATCGTTCCCCTGAGTGAAAAGCCTTTGGTAAGCGATCTGCCCCTCACGCGACAGCAGCCAGTTGAGGGCGACTTTGGATGCGTTCGGATGAGGCGCTTTGTTGATCAGCGCCACGCCGCCGGAACCGGCCGTGACATAGGCTCCCTCCTTGAGATGCTCAGGGTCGAACCAAGCGACCGGCAATCCCTGGACCTGCATAACGTCGAGATCCATGCGCGAGATCGGCGCGAAAATTGTCATGGCGTATCTGCCGCCCGCCAACCAATCGCCCATCTGGCGGGTATCGGTGCTGATCACCAGCTCGGTCTCCGTGAGAATCCGTTTGATAAGATCGGGCCCCAGGCCCTTGTGGTGGTAAAAAAACCGCATGGCATCACCGGAGCCGCCAAGAGTGGGATCATACGCCACAATCTTGCCCTTCCACTTAGGATTGAGCACGTCCCAGTAGGACTTGATTTCGTTCGGATTGACCAATTTGGTGTTGTAAGCGAGAACAATGCGCGACTCGCCGTTGATATTGAACAGAAACTGCGCCTCGGGATCGACGTAGTGATGTTTACCCTGCCACCATTTCGACGTATCCGTAACCTCGGGTAACACCAATACGGGCGGAATCGGATCGAGCGCTTTCGCTTTGTAGAATACGTTATACCCCGTAGTCATGCCGTTGACGTAGAGGTCGCCAAGGTACTTGTCTGCGCGCCGTTCGGACATTAGTCGCTTGGCGACGTCGGCGCCCCGGCCATAGACGCCGGTGACTTTAATTTCCGGATACTTCTTCTGAAACTCGGCGAAGAGGAATTCGAAGTCCCCACTGCCGTAAAGAACCAGCTGGCCTTCTTTCTTTGCCGCTTGCAAGGCTTTTTCCCAATCGGCCTTCCACGCATCGGCCTGTGCGCCCAACGCGGCGGACGCACACAGCAGCAGCATGAAGGTACTGCCAACGACGTTGCTCGATCGACGAATCATCGGCCGCCTCCCTCCTGATCAGCTCGGACGCTTCTCAGCTTTGCGCACCCCCGCCCTAGGGGCCGCCAAAGCATCGCGTCTCATTGTCCCATAATAGTTTCCGCATGGCCTCGTTTCCCGGTGACTGCCACGCGAGCACCTGATTTGTGGACTCGGGAAATCGGCATTCCGCGTGCGGATAATCGGACGAATACATCAATACGCCGTCGCCAAGAAAGTCGGTAACCATGCGCGCCATCTTCTCGCCTTCGTGGATCACGACGCTCGCGAAGAAGCGTCCGTTGGTCATGTATTCGCTGGGCTTGTGGGCCAAGGTTTTCGGCAAGGCGTAGGACATATAGACACTCTGATCATCCATGCGCGCACTCCAGAACGGCAGCCAACCGAAGCCCGACTCCAGAATGCAGTAGCGAATGTTCGGATAGCGATCCATGATACCGGAGCAGAAAAACGCGCTTACCGCTCTCATCGCGCCCCACGGATGCGAGGCTGTCCGGCCGATAAACGGATTATCCCAAAGATCGCGGTAGCCAGGATAGCCGGCGGTGAAGCTGTGATGTGCGACGCAAAGCCCCGCCTCATTGGCTGCGGCCCAGATTGGCTCCAGGTCCGGATGGTCAATGGGAACACCTTCGGCAAGATTAGGATGAATGCCAACGGCCCACGGCGCCGAGGCCCACCTTCTGATTTCTTCGACCGATGCTTCGATTGCTCGGCTGCTTACCACGATGAGGGATTTTAGACGATGCGGATACCTGCTGCAGAATTCGTTGGTGAAACGGTGGTTGGCCCGGATAAAACCGACCTCAATTTCCAATTCGTCGGTTTCCGGAGGAAGTCCGGGAAGCATCAGTTGAACATCCACCCCTTCTTCATCCATGTCCCGGATGCGCGCTTCGACATCGTAGTCGGATCCACCGGGGGTCGGAAAGCGGTGCCCCATAAATTTCGGGAAGTGGCGCTCTTGCTGCTCTCTCGGCTCTGCTTCACCTAGAATCCGCAGCTTCTCACGCCATCCGGCTCTTTTCTTGAACACGTACCGATGACGATAGGGCGGCGTAAGAATCTCGCCGGCCCAGCCGATCCGAAAGGGAACCTTTAAGCTCTCCCACTCCGGGAGCCGCTTTCGGATGGCGGAGTCGAAGTAGGGCTCGAGAGTTTCCACCATGGGATTGAGGTGCGTATCTGCATCAAAGATTTCAAACCCGCCGCGCATCGAGCTTCTCCCCTCCCATCTTACCTTTTCTTCGCCTCGATCAACGCCTTCTCGACGATTTCATAGATCGGCGCCATGTCGATGTACTCCGGCTTATCCACCAACAAGTACTTAACTCCGTCGACGCGCCGCACTTCGCTGCGCACCATGTCTTTAGGGACATCGGTGCGCAGCGATTCTTCGGAATTGTTCGGCGTATTGGCGGCGCGCTGAAACACCATCTGTCCTTCGCGGGACAGTAGCCAGTTGACGAACACCCGGGCGGCATTGGGGTGCGGCGGCTGGCTGGGCATCACAACCGAGCCCATGTTGCCGGCGGAAATTGTCCGGCTTTCCTTCCACTGCGACGTTTGAAATTCGTCCACCGGCAGGCCTTGAGCTTTGACTTTCAAAATTTCAGAGCAAAAAAAGCAGATGGCGAATTTTCCATGCGCCAGCCAGTCCGTCGCTTGACGGATTTCCTGAGTGATCGTTACGTCCATTTCTCCATAGAGGCGCCGGATGAAGTCGGCGCCCAACTCCGGCGTGTGATAAAACATTCTAAGCCCGATCCGTTGGCTGCCCGAAATTTTCGGATCGCGCGAGAGAATTTTGCCCCTCCATTTCGATCGCAGAAAATCCCAGTGCGAGCGGATCTCGCCCGGCTCCACAGACTTGGTATGATACGAAACATACTGGCCGACGTTGCCCACATAGACAAAGATATATTGACCCTCAGGGTCGATGTAGTGATGCTGGCCGAGCCACCACTTCGACTCATCGACCACTTCAGGAAGGATCAGCGCCGCGCGGACGCTGTTCAAGATTTTCGCGCGGTAAAAAACTTCATAGGCTGTGGTTGTCCCGGCAATATAAACATCAACGAGATACTTCCCCGCGCGCCGTTCCGCCATGACGCGCGGCGCCAGCGTATTGCCCCGCCCGGGGGTCGTCACCAATTTGATCTCAGGAAATTTCTTTTGAAAAGTTTGTGCGATCGCGCCCAGCTCGCCGTCGCCTTCAAGAAGATAAAGTGACAGCGCGCCTTCCTTCTTCGCGGCCTGAACTGTCCGCTCCCATTCGGCTTGCCAGCTTGTCTTGGCTTCGGCTGCCTGGCACGGTAACGGCGAAAGGGCGATGACGAAACTGATCAATGCCACATTCCGAAGTTTCATAAAACTCCGCACGCACAGCGTCGGCCATTTTGAGATCCTTCCTCGACGGAGCATAAAGGTTAGCGCGCCCGTCATTCAATGGCGACCGCAGCACCCAAAGGGGAAGGAACAAACTCGACCCAGGCTAGAGCCAAAACCGTGGATCGCCTCTCTCAATTCTCCATCCTCAACTCTTCCCCGCCGCCTTGAGCGCTTCGTTCATAATCTGGATAATAGGTTTCATCTCCTGCCACCCCGGTTTGCTCGTGTCGATATAGTTGACGCCGTCTACCCGCCGGCTGAGAAGCGGCACATCGTCTTTTGGAATATCGATTCGCAGCGAGTCCGGCGGGCTTTCGGAATTGATCAGCGTCTTCTGCAGGGCGATCTGTCCTTTGCGCGACAGCAGCCAGTTGACGAAGACACGCGCCGCGTTGGGATGCGGCGCCTTGTTGACCAGGGTGACCGTGCCGAACTGCTGCACCAAACCGCCGCCCTCTTTGAATGCCTTTGGCCCGAAGGTATCGACCGGCAACCCCTGTTGCTTTAAAACATCGACGTCGCAGAAAAAACAAATGGAATATTTTCCCACCGCCAGCCAATCGGGACCCTGCCGGTAGTCGCGAAATAGCTGGATATCCATCTCGCCGAATAGTTTGCGAACAAACGATGGACCGAGGTCGGGGTGATGGTAAAACAATCGCGCGTTGCCCGATCCCGGCCCGGGGACGCGAACGTCGCGCGCGATGATTTTTCCCTTCCATTTAGGGTTGAGTAAATCCCAGTAGGATTTAAAATCCCTCGCGTCGACAAGCTTGGTGTTGTAATGGATCGAGCCGTAGGTGGCCGAGCCGACGTAGCTAAATACGTATTGCCCTTCAGGGTCCGTGTAATGATGTTGTTTTTGATACCACTTCGAGGTGTCGGTCACCTCGGGCAGAATCAAAGCGGGTTTGATCGGGTCGAGCACCTTTGCCGCATGGAGCTGCCCATGGGTGGTCACGCCGCCGGAATTGAACACATCGGCGAGAAATTTATCGCCGCGCCGCTCCGCTATCATGCGTTGGGCCAACTGCGAACCGCGCCCCGTCACTGACACCATTTTGATTTCGGGATATTCTTTTTCAAATTCAGGCAGGACCTCTTCGTAGCCGCTGATGTAGACTGTGACCTGGCCTTCCTTCTTTGCCGCTTCGAGGGTTTTCTCCCACTCCAGCTGCCAGGCCACCTTCTTCGCCTCGGCGGCATGGGCATTTCGCGGCAACAGATCAATGACAGCAACCGCTGGAAGCGATGCGGCCAAAACCGACAAGATCATTGCTCGTAATCGAACCCAAAAGTGAATCATGACCGGCTCACCTCAACTTGAGAGTTTTTGCTTAAATTCTAATCCTAGTCTCTGTCATGGTACGCCTCTTCAGACAAGAGACTCAGGTTAGCCAAAATCTATCAACCGGTTTTAGGCAGGTGGTAGCTCGAGCCGGCTTTGCCCGCGTCCAAAGACTCCTCCAACTTGGTGTCGATGATAGGATGATTCGGGTCGCGGAAGACATTCATCGGTTCCAGATTTTG
>Ga0079217_10000476_pt1 | contig 10061 bp, 10 predicted proteins | sample NCAS200_FD_76343 | JGI IMG/M metagenome (GOLD analysis project Ga0079217, IMG submission 76343) | Agricultural soil microbial communities from Utah to study Nitrogen management - NC AS200 | ecosystem: Environmental > Terrestrial > Soil > Agricultural land | place: USA: Utah | collected 2014-06-11 | reverse complement strand
TGCGCGGTGGGGCGGCGGTTAAGCTTGTGCAGCAGGATGGTTATCGCGCGCGCCAACTGATTGGTTAGCTCGACCATGTGCACTGGGATACGGATCGTGTGCGAGTGATCGGAAAGCGAACGGGTAACCGCTTGGCGGATCCACCAACTGGCGTATGTTGAAAAGCGAAATCCGAGCCGATAATCGAACTTGTCGACGGCTCGCATCAAACCGATATTTCCTTCCTGAATGAGATCTAAATGCGAGAGCCCGTAGCCGCAATACTTCTTGGCAATGGCTACCACCAGACGAAGGTTTGCCTGGACGAAGGCTTTCTTCGCCGCGGCGATTTGCACCCTTTGCGCCTCGATTGTTCCGACTTTGCGGCCGAGCTCGGCGAGCGGCATGCCGATGGCTTTTTCGACGGCGCGGATTTCTTTGCGGTGTTTCGACTGTGCAGGTAATGTTTCTCTGAGCCTTCTGGCGCTGTCGTAGACCTCCGTGTGTTGCTGGATGATCTTTTCTATTTGATGCTCGTTGAGATCCAAGGACTTTATCAGCCTGGCAATCGTCTTATGCGGGCGGGTGACTCGACGGCCGGAGGCTTTTTGACGGTTAGAAAGCGCCGATGATCCCGCTTTGGATGCGCCGCGTTGACGAAGTGTTTTGAGATTTTGAAGCTTTCGCAGGCCAGCTAGAAAGCGCGCTTTTAGAATCTTTTCGTCATTTAGATGTTCTCCCGAGATTTCGACTCGCAGCTTGACCACGTCGCGCATATTCCAGTTTCCGGCTGCAACGGTTTTGCCAAGATCGAGCGCGCATCCGAGCGCCAGTGGCGATGAAAACGCCGCTTCCAAGAGTTCATTTTCACCGTGCTCGATCTGCCGCGACAAATCGACCTCTTCGTCCCGGCTCAGTAACGGAAGCGAGCGTATGTCCTCGAGATAGCGAGCGAGGGGATTCGGCGCCGCCTGTAAAGGGTCATTCTCGCGGCCGCTGTCCAGCTCCTCATGTGCCATTTCGTCGACCAACTCGGGCTCGGTGACCCCGTTAGCATTTTCAAGGACTCCGTCGATGAACCAACTGTCGGGTTGGACGTGGGCCGACAGCTCGATCTCCGTGCTCTTTTCCCGTTTGTCCGTTGGAGGCGTAAATTGTTCCCGCTTATCGGACCTGTCTTTGATCTTGATCTTCATCTTCACCTTGCCGCGAACCGCAGACGTTTGAGCTCGCCTAAGGGCGAAAACCCGGCGAAAACTAAATTGGCATTGACTATCAAAAAGACGACCCGGCGCGCAGCAAACGAAAATAGCTTCCGGGAAACGAATGCTGGGCCTATCTATTGACTGCTAATGGTCGAGAGGATTGTACGCGCAACAGTAGGTTTATTGACTCCTATTGTCAACGTAAATTTCCGCGATTGCGAAAAAATTAAACCATGATTCGTTCCTTTCAAATAGGTGGATTGCCGGTAACAATGTTATGCCGCCCGCATCGCATTCTTTAGCAAGGACTGGGGCATCGTTGGTCTTCAATGGCAACTGTTCGGCGCGATTTCCTGCGTCGATGGCAGTCCTGCTTTGCCGTGATCGCTATATTTCTGTTTTGCTTGCCCCCGACAAGTCCGGCAATTCCTCTTATATCCCCATCGTGGAAATCCGGCACAAACGCGACAATAACCCAGCAGCGCGATTGGTTTCGACGGAGGCCTTTCTCAGGTTCACGGAGGCCAGGATTCACGGACTCGATATGGGCAAGAAATGGATTGATGAGCAGACTCCTAAACCCAAATCTGCCGTGGCGACGGGAGAAAACGAGAAAGAGGTGCAAAGCAGAAATCCCAAGGTCGTTTTCGGCTTTAAGTTTTGAGTCGCGCTTTAGCTCCATGAACCTTTCAATTTGTTTTCACACTTAGCCAATTATTGCTGTAAAGCTTCACCAAAAACTTTCGGCCGTCAACCCTACAAATATAGGCCGGGACTCTGTAAGATCGGTCTATCGCTTGGTCGCAGCAACCCTGCAGTCTTCGTTTCTGTCTTGCTCGCCATCAAGATCAGTCGGATCGATTCCGCTTATTCCCGAATGTGAGAGTTTCCGTACCGTACGCATGCGTAGGATGAGAGGCTGGCAACCTTGAATTTGCTAGATCAAGCGCAATTAAGCGAGCGGGTGCGCCGGCTTACCCTCATCAATTCCGTTATCGGGGTTTCCATCGCCGGAATTTCTACGCGAGTATTCATGATTTCAGTGCCGACCCTCGCAACAGCTTTGGAAACGGACATGCTCGGCATTTCCTGGGCGCTGATTGTCTACCAAATGGCCGGGATCGGATTGGGCGTTATCTGCGGCCGGCTAGGGGACATCAACGGCCATCATAAGATGTACGGGTTCGGCATGGGCATCATGGCGCTCGGCTCGCTGCTTTGCGGCCTTTCCCAGGACGTCGTGCAGCTGATTTTGTTTCGCTTCGTGCAAGGTGTCGGCGGGGCGATGATCCAGTCTTCCGGCCGAACACTGGCTTTTAGAGCCATGCCTCAAGGTTCGGAGGGTAAGGCCCAGGGGTTGATGGCGATGTCGCACCAGTTTGGATTTTTTGTCGGCCCTCCGATCGGCGGTCTAATCATCGATTGGATTCACTGGCGCGGGATTTTTTTCTTTTTGTTCGTGCCGAGCCTGGTCGGCATGGCACTTTGTTTTATGACCGGACGTTCGGTTACTGCGCCGCCGACGCGTCATCAGACCATCGACTACCACGGCGCGTTACTTTTCTTCGCGCTATCGATACTTGCGACTTTGCTTCTCGATCAAAAAATCGCGGAGGTCCTCGGCGGCGCTAGCCAGACACTGCTCGTGCTGGCTTTTGTCGGGGCGATCTGGGGGTTTATTTCGCATGAAAAGAAAACTCCGAGCCCAATGATCGATCTGTCGTTTTTTTCGGTTCCCGCCTATGGTTACGGCTCCGTCGGCTTGCTCCTATGCTGTATCACCCAGGGGCTGGTGATGTTCATCGCCCCGTTCTATCTGCAGGATGTGCTCAAGTTATCGCCGACGTTTATCGGGATTATTTTTCTCGTGCCGTCGCTGCTCAGTATGGTGTTGTCGCCGGTGAGCGGTGTGCTTACGGATCGCATCGGCGCTCGCTTCATGTTGATCTCGGGAATGCTCATCCTGATGGCGGCTTTTCTGATCGGCGCCAATCTGGGCGCGGACACGCACTGGATCTGGCCCGCCATACTGCTCGCGCTCACAGGTGTTGGGTCGGCGTTTTTCAATACCCCATCTCAAGCGGTGATGATCGGCTCCCTGCCCAAGGAGCACTGGGGCACGGCGATCGGCATCATCAACGGGATCTTTGGCCTGGGACACATGCTCGGCATTTCGCTCAGTGGAATCTTTCTGACCTTGGGGTTCCGCTACTATTCCGGAGCTCCGGGAACCACGCCTAATCCGGGAGACACGGGGATCTTCGTCGCGTCGATGAATGTAACTTATCTGTTTGCGCTGGCGATCAGCATCATCCCTTTGCTGACCTCATTGAAGATGAAGAAAAGCGCGTAATCGGTAAGTGCCGTTGCGTAAAATGGCCGCGGGTATGATGGGCAAGTAAGCGCTACCTTGTGACGGTGGGCTGGGCGGCAGATGGAAGAGTGGCGGGCGTGTCAACGGATGGGAATCGCAGTTGCCGAGGAGTTGCTGTCAGCAAGAGGGCCGCTTCGTGAGCCGGGTGGATGCATGCTATCGGCAATCGCGCCTGCCCTGCAAAGACTTCGTTTAGCGGACTTAGAGAATTGTCGCTTTTAACTCCCAGCTAGTACCCTCGCTCCCAATCGATGACGTTTTCCAGTGGGCGGCCTTCTAGGTATCTCGTCAGGTTTTCACAAAATAATTTTACGCCGCCGTGCTCGGAGACATCGGTGGTCGCCGATATATGAGGCGTAATGACAACCCGTTCATCTGCCCACAGACGAGCGTCGGGTGGCCGCTCGAACTCGCCGTCGTAAACATCTAAAGCGACGCCGCGCAGCTTGCCTTCAGCCAGCGCCCGCAAAAGAGCTGCATCGTCGACAATCTCGCCACGAGAGGTGTTGACCAGGACGGTGCCGGATTTCATTACGGCAAAAGCAGCAGGGCCGATCAAATGGTCGGTTTCCTTTGTCCACGGGCAGCAGACCGCGACGAATTCGCTTTCGCTCAAAAGCTCGTGCAGCCGGTTCGACGATTCAAGCCGGGCGAAGCTTGGCGGAAGTGGAGTACCTGGTCCTGCCTGTCGGCGGGTGCCGACCACTCGCATCCCGGCTCCGGCGCAGAGGTTGGCCACTTCCTGACCGATACCGCCGGCACCGACAACGCAAACCGTCTTATCGCGAACGATAATCGCCTCGTAAGCTTTATGATTGAAGCTGCGGCGTTGTTTTTCGCCGTAGCTCAAATGAAAGCCGCGCGCGAAGTGAAGAAAGCTCGCCAGCACGTATTCGGCCATGGGCCGCCTGTTGGTCAGGCCCCGCGACGTGGTCACGACGACATCCGAGCCCCAGAGATCGGTGCCGAAAAAATTGCTCGCACCGGCGGGAAGCTCATGCACCCATTTCAAGCGCGGTGCGCGGGCTCGCAAATCCAGCAATGGTGGCCAACCCGTAAGGACGATCTCGGTAGAGGCTAACGCGTTGTTGCGCTCCTCGAGGCTGGTCGAGGGGAACTTCCTAGGGCCGAGGTAGCGATCGACGGTCCACCGCGGCCTGCTGGCGCGAAGCTCTACGTCAAACCATCCTCTGGCATCGATCACGTTCACGCGCCGATCGACGTTCTCAATCCGTCGAAGTACCTGGTCGGGCACCTGCTGCATTACTAAAACTTGGACGACTTCCATATTCGCCGCATACTACCACGGCAGATGTTCGTTTGCCTGTGTCAGCACCCATCACGCTGGTTGTCTTGAACAGGCGCTAAAAAAGACCGTAAAAACCGCTCGGAGAATTTCTTAAACCACGGATTTTGCAGTGCCGCTATGGTAAATTGTGTTGAAGAAGCGTGCTCACGGAGTAGGCGCTATGACGAATAAGAGTATCTCTACAGCGGTGGCGGAGTTCCTCAAGGTTTGGGGTGTGCTCGCGCTGGTCGTCGTTGCAGGATTCGTAGTTACCTATCAATACGTGGGAGTGCCGCCGCCCAAGACTGTGCGAATCGCCACGGGAGCGAAAAACGGTGCCTACTATTCTTTCGCCCAACAATACGCTCGCTTGCTGGCGAGCGACAGTATAGTTCTGGAAGTTGTGCCGACCGCCGGCTCAGTCGAGAACTTCGAATTGCTCAAGAAAGGCGAGGTCTCGCTCGCTCTAGTGCAGAGCGGCAGCGCATCTCCAGACGACAAACAGCGCCTACAATCCCTGGGCAGTCTGTTTCTCGAACCTGTCTGGATTGTTTCCCGGGCGCAAAAGCCGATCAAGCAATTTTCCGAATTGAAAGGACGGCGCTTGGCGGTCGGCACCTCAGGGAGCGGCACTTACCTCCTCGCAACGCAATTGTTGGCGGCCACCGGTGCCACAGAAGCGAATACGACATTAGTCCGCGGCGACTCGGCACAAGCGATGGCTGCGCTATCGCAAGGGACCATCGACGCCGCTTTCTTTGTCGCTTCTCCTATGTCGCCTTTCATTCGAAGTCTGCTAGAGCAACCTGCTATTGAACTTGTCGATTTCGACCGAGCTTCTGCCTATGGACGTCTGTTCTCCTTTCTAACCCCGGTCACTCTCGCCGAAGGTGTGCTCAACCTCGAGCGAAACATTCCGCGCCGGGACACCACACTACTGGCGGTTGCGGCTAACTTGGCGGCGAGCCGAGATCTCAATGCAAGCCTGATTCCGGCTCTCCTCAATGCCGTCACCAAGGTGCACCGATATGGAGGTGTGCTGGAACAAAAGCGGCAGTTTCCCTCGGTCGACTTTGTGGATTTGCCGCTCAACGAGGATGCCCGCCGTTATATCGCCAGCGGCCCGTCATTTTTGTTTCGCTGGCTTCCTTACGGTTGGGCGGTGCTCCTCGATCGTTTGAAGATTCTGATTCTGCCTTTTCTGGCTTTGTTGATTCCGTTATTTCGCATCGCGCCGCCGCTTTACAACTGGCGGATTCGCTCGAAGATCTATCGCTGGTACGCCGTCGTGCGCGAGATCGATCTGACCGTGCAAAAAAATGACAAAGCCATCGACGCTCAATCTCTGCTCAATCGCTTGACGGAACTTGAACGCGAAGCGGCTTCTGTTTCCGTTCCACTTTCGTACACCGGGGAGTTGTACAATCTGCGACTGCATATCCGCTTCTTGCAGGACGAGTTGGAGAAACTGCTAGGTCAATCGAAATCACCGCGGGATTGAGGGTGTACTCGAACAGGCGCGGCTCGCGACTGATGATTGCATTAATACACTAAAGTTTCAGCGTGGTGTAAGGAGATCGCATGGCCTTAAAATCCTATAACAACGTCGCCATTCCTTCGTTTATGTACGGCACAGCCTGGAAGAAGGAGGCCACGGCACATCTTGTTCAACTCGCGATAACCTCAGGCTTCACGGCCATCGACACGGCCAATCAGCTTGTTCACTACGATGAAGCTTTGGTCGGGGCGGCGCTCCGGACGCTCGGGAAGAATGGGATTGAGCGAGACCAGCTGTTCCTACAAACCAAATTTACTTCTGTCGACGGGCAGGACCAGCGCACGCCATACGATCCGTCGGCCGACCTCACGACTCAGGTCGGCCAATCTTTTGAGAGCTCGTTGAGCCATCTTGGAACCGACTATTTGGATTCTTACGTCTTACATGCCCCGTTTCAAAGACGGGGTTTGGGGAGAGCGGACTGGGAGGTATGGTCGGCGATGGAAGGTCTCTGTGAATCCGGAAAAACTAGAATGATCGGTATCAGCAATGTGACCGCGCCGCAACTCGCTCAGCTCTGTGAACAGGCTAAGCTCAAGCCGATGGTGGTGCAAAACCGCTGTTATGCCGTCCTCGGGTGGGATATGGAGGTCAGGGAGATTTGCGAGGCGCACGGCATCATTTACCAGGGGTTTTCGCTGTTGACGGCCAATCGACAAGTGCTCGCCGAGGCGGACGTGCAAGCCATTGCCGCACGGTTAGGTATCGGTCCGGCTCAGGTCATCTTTCGATTTGCCATGCAAGCCGGCATGCTGCCGCTCACTGGAACGACGAACGTGGAGCATATGAGAGAGGATTTGGCGGCGGAACAGGTTTCTCTCACCGAGGCCGAAGTGGGACGGATTGAGACAATCGCTTTACGAGAATAGCAACCGCGCCGAGGTGACCTTCATTGGAATGAATCAGCCGGGTGGAAGGTGGCTCGTCTCACTCTCAACAATCATTGTACTCCCGCCAATTAATCCGTTCCGTGGTATTGCCGGCAGGATAATTAAGTGTTGCGCAGCTTGATCCGAAAAGAACGAAACTGATAAGCACGGCAACTAATTGTATCGAGACTCTCATTGGGTTTTCCCCCAAAATATTCTTCCCCAAACAGTTGCGCTGAACATCTCCGAAACTAGTCGCTGGAACCCGACAAGTCAATGATCTCGTGCCCGGATGGCAGTGTGAAACTATGAGTCGAATGGCCCTGCAACACAGAGTCGAATTTCGCTAGGGCGGAGCTTGAACGTGCGGCGGCGGGCGAAAATAGAACAAGTCCAGTCATCGGTACGCTCGACCTATTAGTCTTGCGACAACCCGGTTGATCGGAGCTTGGTCTCAAACCCGCATCGATTTGGCCAACGGCGTATTGGTTTGATACTCTTAATGAGAGCGCTGGAAGGATTCTATATATCCGAGGGCCGGCTGCCATGAATCATCGAAGGAGAAATCATAGATGGCGTTACCCATAGTGCAAATCGCCAAGCTGCTTGGACAATTGACTGTGGTCGGGCCGCTTGTCACGGACGGCGTGGATAAGATGCGCAAGTTGGTTGATACGATTCGCAAAGGCGATGGTAATACAATGAAGGAGCTTGAAACGTTGAAGCAAGCGATCGAATTGCAGAGCGCGGTCAATAAGAAAGTGGACGATCAATTGCGGCTTGTCGAATCGGTGCTCAATAATATGCAAAAATCTTTGAAGGTCTTGGCTTTCACGGGCGTGGCAATCGGGATTATTGCAGTGACCGCGGTGGTGTTAACGATTCTAAAATGAGCAATGCGAATTTGTAGGAGGATTGATGGCGATATTTCAGTCGTTGGCAAATACTTTAAAGGTCCTGGCGGTCGGGCATCGGGTTAAAGTCACGCTGCATCCGGAAACCGGCCGGTTTCCGAACCCCGTGGATGGCCACATCACGGAAAAAGATGAGGTGGGAAATCTGTCGCTAAAGTCGGAGCAGGGTATCGTTCATGTCCGAGTTGAAGAAATCCTGTCGATTACCAGAATGCCCGGATAGTGCCCGGTTGGAGCCACAGCATGTCGTCTTGTAGCCATACCACGCTGGAACTCTTACAGCCGAGAAAGCGAACTCTCCGGTGCCGCCAATGCCATCTGACTCTCGGCGCCGAGGAGGTGCCGGACGGGTATTGTCCGGAGTGCTTCGAGAGATCAGGGCGGCGTAACCATGAATTCGACGAAATCGAAACGCACAGTGACGGCGCCGCGACTTACCGCTGCGAAGAATGCGGCGTGATCGTCAAATGCCCTTAAAAGCGTCTTACAATCTCTGAGGTCCGCTGGATCAACGAGGGAATTTACTGAGCTTGTTGCGTCTGCTTCATGAACTCTTCACCTCATAGGATTTTCCATGAAACTCTCTGAATAGCAGATCGTCGTTCACGCAATAGCAATGAAAAAAATTAATCCGCGGACCGGAGATCGCAACGGCGATCTGTGTAGCCGCGGAATCTTTACATCCGAGATTTGATTACCAAGCTGAATACATCACTTTCAATATCTCTTCATAAGTCTCCGGCGTATCCATGGCCCGGGCCTCGAGATCGGGTTTGCAGATGTGCTTGCAGAAAGCGAGGACCGCCTGATTGATCATCATCGCTTTGCCGTTCATCGTTGGATGGCCGGTTGCTCTTCCGTGGTGAAGAAAGAGGGTCTCTTCGGGATGGTAAATCAAATCGTAAAAACCGGCTTCCGTGGGTATGGATTCGGCGAGCTTCATCGAAGCTTGATTATTCGCCTCGATATCGCCGCGGGCGGCTTTTCGCCATTGATCTTCGAAGCCGGTTCGATCAAATTCGCTCGCCGCGAACACCGGAGCATGAACGGGCGCCAACGCGGAGTAAGGCTCGAGCAATGTTGCCGTGCCGTTCGGCATTTTGCGGATACCCCCCTGGCCTTTGGTGGTGCTGTTGATAACAAGGCCGGCTTTGGGCGCCCACAAAGACAATTCCCCCTCGCTGATCGCTAACGCGTCCTTCCCGGTATTTTGAATCTCGCGAGCCAGGGAAGCCGCGTGCTCTCTCGTTCGATTGCCTATGAGCAGCTTGCCTCCAGCCATTTCATCAGCGAGGAGAAAGGCTACGGCGCGGGCTGAGCCGCCAGCGCCGATAAGCAGCACGTTCATTGCTTTGAGTGACGATGCAAAGGCTACCGGCCGGTCGGGCTGGCGCTTCAGGACGCTATCGACGAAACCTTCCCCGTCGGTGTTGTAACCGATGAGTTTGCCGTCGGCTACCCTAACGATCGTGTTCACTGCCTGAATGCGTTGAGCGCTAGCGTCGATGGAGTCGAGGAAGTCCATCACGGCGACTTTGTGCGGGACAGTGACATTGACGCCCAAGAGGCGGTCGTGACTCCTGAGCACATTCAGCAAATTTTCCAGGTTATCCGCTTCGACGTCGAAGGGGAGATATATAGCGTTCAAGCCCAGGTGTTGGAACGCGGCGTTCCATAGCTGCGGGCTTTTGGAATAGCGAGACGGTGAGTCCCCGATCACTCCGGCAAGGAATTTGTCGCCGATGTCTGTAAGATCCAACCGATTGGACAAATTTTGGCTGATCGCCGTCGTATCCGTCAGGGATGCCATTTTCGGAGTCCGCTACGGCAAGTAGTTGCACGGCGGCGGCGCTTTGGCAACCGATGAAAGTTGC
>Ga0079217_10000475_pt1 | contig 10061 bp, 5 predicted proteins | sample NCAS200_FD_76343 | JGI IMG/M metagenome (GOLD analysis project Ga0079217, IMG submission 76343) | Agricultural soil microbial communities from Utah to study Nitrogen management - NC AS200 | ecosystem: Environmental > Terrestrial > Soil > Agricultural land | place: USA: Utah | collected 2014-06-11 | reverse complement strand
GTGCGCGACATCGCTGAAGATCTTGATCCTTCGTTTTCCCCGGATGGTCGTCAGGTCGTGTTTCGAGGTGAGCGAAACGGACGCACAGGACTTACTGAATAGCTTCGAAATAAGAGTATTCAATTAAAGGGTCGCTTCTAATGGAAAGTAGAAACGAGAAACAAAGCACAAGCAAACGACCACAGTTATGAGCTCAGCTGGCCCAAGCCGTGCATGCTGGCGTTAATGTGTACGCGATCAAGACGAGAAGCACGGAATATCACTTAGTCGAGAAGCCACCAAATCGTACTCTCTGCGGACAACCTGTTTCCAGGGTTCCTTCCGGACTGGTGCTGCGTCTTGTGCCTACGATACCTGTTGGCTATACCCTCTGTCAGCAATGTGAGCGGGTGAAGAAGGTATCACAGAAAACCTAGTCCGCGTTATGCTTCGACAGCCTCAGACCCTGAATACCAGTACCCGCTCGTTCCTGAACGCCGTGGTGATGGCAGTTCGGGCAGGAAAAAAAGCATGTTAATGAAAAATCACCTTGGCCATTCCTAGGTCGGGAGAAACAATCACGCGCGACTTGCATTTTCGCAAGTCACCAGCAATTACGAACGATTCGGGATTCGTTCAGTAAGCGAGTGCATCAATAAATTGACGAGGGCAATATCTTCAAGGGGCGGACTTAATATCATGGCGTCGCAATTTTCTGCCAGGTTTCGATCTCAAAGGGCCAGGTCTATTAACAGAGAGAAACGTGGTGAGCCTGGGCTACAGTTGGTACCCGACATCTGTCGCGAAAACCTTTGTGCTCTAAAAACCGCGGTATTGCCCGGCGACTAATTCCATGCGCACAGCTTGTCCTTCCGTGAATTTGTACATACAGGAATTGTCGCTGTAGTCCATGAAGTTGTCGATCGGATCCAGACCATCCGCACGACAGCTATCACGACTCAAAGGGCAGCCAAATCCTGGCGATTTTTCCGCCGGTGTATCTGCTACGTAATCACCCTTTGACGAACAGCCACCTTGAAATGTATGAAAAAGCCCAAGCCAGTGCCCTACTTCATGAGTTCCCGCATCGCCTTCATTGTATGGATAAGCTGAGCCGCCGGGCAGCGATTGATAAAAACAGACTACCCCATCCAGGAATGGCGTGTCCTCATACCACCATGGAAACGTGCCCCAGCCAATAATGCTCGATACGCTTCCAGAATTATTTGTGTAGAAGTTGAGAGCCGTAGCGTCTCCTATTCTGAGAGCCTCCTTCATCTCTCGTTCCGCACTTGTTCCCGGGAGAGCCTGGAACCATGTAGGATTCGTGGTTCGATCTATTCCCGCAAGTACAAATCGGAATGGCGTTGGTGCCCCACCTGTAGAACCGCTGTATGCTGCATTCAACACATCGATCTGTTCACGAAGCATGCGAGTCGGAACATCTCCGTTTTCGACTCCGGCTCCCTGATTGATTACATGAAAGTAGACGGGGATCGAAATGGCAGCAGGTTGCCGGATCTGTCCTCGCCCTCGAAGGGACTTGAATCGCTCGAGGGACAGTTCAATCTGATCGGCAACTGTTTCAGGAACGTCCAGGGTTGCGCACGTTCTCACTTCGCTCTGGCGTTGTTCAGAGCGCGGAGTAGCAGCTCGCAAAACCGATTCGTTAAGATTAGCGGTACCGGCATTTCTGCCCGCCGCAGTGCTCAAACCCAGTAGACAAAGCGATGCGACTATAAAGCGCAGCGAAGATCGGCTCATAAGTCCTCCCTATGGTTTAGTTGAAACTGTTGTACGGCGAAAACGCTGAACGATTAAGGTTGGCACGCATAGACGCGCACGTTGTCAACGTACCAGCCCAAACTGGTGCCAAAGCAGAAGTCAGTACTGAAGTCCCAGCGAAGCTTGACGTGATCGCCCGGGCGCGCATAACGGGTTAAATCCACAATCGATGTTGCCCATGAACCTTCAAGTGTCCCTTCGCCGCTACCTGAAAATGCCGGTTGGCCCGCGCGCGGATTAAGCATTCCGGGTACTGCGGGAAACAACGACGTGTTGTATGGATTGAAAACGAAGGCACCCGGAGCAAGAAGCTTGAAGGGTCCGCCATTGATGCTGATCATGACTTGTCCCCCATCAAAACTTGGCTCAGTCGCAACCCAGTGTTCAAAAGAGAGACGCACTCCTGTTGTTGTGCGCGGCAAGGTGATAATTGGGCTTTCAAGATAAAGTACGCCAGCCTGCCCCGGCTCTGGAAAGTTGCAGTCGTCTAAAGGGTCGAGCGCAAAGAAACCTGAACCGGCACGGCCATCCGGCAGCGTGTGAACCCAGGTCCAATCGCGCGGAATGAAAATGGATTGATCAAGTGCTTCGCGAGTGATGGTCCAACGTGATGATGGATCAGTTTCAAAATCATCGGCAAAGATGACAGTTCGGACCATCGAAGGGCCGGTGCATGTGTCTTCGGGGGTATTTGGATCAAGCAAGGGCTTAAAGCCGCATTGAGTTGGAGGTGTTCGCAGTTCAACTGCAAGCGTCGCCTTGTGCACCTGGTCGAGATCAGAGGTCGTAATAACTGCGCCGGATGGATTACCCGTTTGGAGATCAAGTAGATCTATTCCAATGAGATCGGCAGCAGAAGCCTCGAGCGCTTCGGCGTGATCAGCGAAGTCGCTGGTCGGGGTTTGATAGACTGACATCGCGCGGAAATAAATGTGTGCCGCTTTTGTCAACCCAAGAGGCTGAATCGTGTAACCGTTGTAAGTCCCGCCGTCAACCAAAAGTGCGTAAGCGTGATTAGGAACTCCGGAGTTAAGGTGCACGCCGCCGTTGTCGTCTGAGCCACAAAAGTATTCCTGGTCGGAGGTCTTGCCCGGATTCCCGTCACAACGAGGCTGCCACATATCACGAACACCCGTACGAAAGACGTCTTCGCCAATTAGCCAGCGGTACGAATCATCACCTGATGCTTCACTTGATTTCAGCGTAACGTTCAACGTGCGCGCGTGAGGTCTGCGAAATGCCTGGCCATCGCTGTAACCAATCAACGCAGATGGAATAGTTATCGACCGATCTTCACCGAGCATCGGTCGGGGAATCTCGCCCTCGAGGATGTCATTCGCAATTATTACTGCGATGGCGCCGTTCAGTTGGGCGTTCTTCACCTTCTCTGAATATGTGCAGGTTCCGAATCGAGTCCGATCGATCAAAGCGATGTTGCCTTTGACTTGGGCGGCATTTCTGAAAGGAACTTGACATCCGTCAGTCCGTGAGGCCTCGGGCGGAGTACCAAATCCCACGCCGTCGTCCACGAGTACTACGTTTCCTGTGAGTCCTGTGAGACTGAAACCAGGACCAAACCCGGCGGGCGCGGCGGCATAGTCGCCCTGTAGAGCGGCAGGCGAGTTCACTTCCAGGATAGGCGTCGGGTTCCAGTTAATATTGCAGTTGCTGCCCTGGCGAATGACACCAGGCGAGTCAAGACCGTGAGTGTTGAGCAAGTCTATGGTTTCACCAAAAATGTCCGAATAAGCTTCGTTTAAAGCTCCCGGCTGCCACCGATAGATCAAGTTGTGCGTATATTGTGTGTAGCCATGAGTCCACTCATGGCCCGCAATATCATCCACGGCTGTGCCTGGCGAGAACAGCGTCAACTTGCCATTCCATTGCGCATCTCCCCTGGCAGATCCGACATTGAAGATCGCTTCCATGGTCGCGCCGGCGCCGTCGAATGAATCGCGGCCGAAGGCGTTCCTGTATAGGTCGTAAGTATCTTTCGTTGCGTCGATGACCGAGTCGGCATCCGGAACCCCCGTGGGCAGTGTCTGTCCCTCAATCCAGAATGGATTTGAAGGGTAACTGGGCGGCGGATAGACCAAAGAGTTTTCGCCATCATAGATCCGACGAGTCATAACGTCGTAGATGCCCGTTATTTGGTCCACGAATTTCCGGGAGTGCGCATCGACGTAAACGAATTCCCGAACGTCGGCGCCGTTTGAAACTTCGATCTCCCACACCAGGTGGTTCTCGCCGCTAATGCCCTGTGTTAATCCCGTGCGGTAGATGTAAAGCTTGCTTCCTCTCGTTGACAGGCGTGAAGCGTTAGGTGAGTCGCTTTGAACTTTTGCGAGAGCGACGGCAGCCGCTTCTTCAGAGGTTATTGAAGGAGCGAAGTTGAGTTTGATATCCGGAACGATCACGCCGTTGATGGATCGCAAGTCGCCAGCGGGGTTGAAGTGGGTCTTCAGTATGCCGGCGAACACCGGCACGCCGTTGTAGATCTGATCGAAAATTAGATGTACGCCTCCGTCACCATCACGTTGCTCCTTCGCGAGCCTCAACTCGGACTCCGGGTTTGTAAGACCAAATCCCTTCCCCTGTTCACGGAAGAAGGCAAAAGATTTCTCTCTTGGCGTTCCTGCGCTCAAGTGAACGAGGCCGCCGGAGGAACTTTGGTTGAGTCTGGCAAAATCCAACAGCCCTGTGGCTCGGTTCGTCTTTACCCGACCGCGATGAGTCAACGAGTCTCTTAGTTTTTGAATCGCATCCTGGCGCGTTCCAAGCGTTTGAGCTGTGCCATGTGATCGGAAAAAGCCAATCGGCACCATTAGTGAAAAAAGAATAAAGACTAAAAGTCCTATCAATGCTGCTCTTTGCATCGCAGTGAACTCCTAATGTCAGTTTTTGTCAGAAGCTGTTGGCTGCTTCACGCCTTTGCTCGAATCCAGCCATAACTTGCATTGCTTCGCGCGGGTCCTTCTTCGTCTTGGAAAACCTGATAGTCGTCTCTGATCGCAGACAGGCGATCACTCGCATCTTCCGAATCACGATCGACCTTAATCTTGTAGAGCTTCGCTGAATTCAGTCCGAGGATTCGTAGTTTGGCGCGATCGTCGAGCGCGGGATAATCGAACTGCTCTCGAAGCCGGTCTGGAATTTGGAACCGCCAGAAGGCTTCAATCTGCCACTGCGGCGACCCGTACCACATGGAGTCCGTTCCCCAGAGAATACGTTTGGAGCCCAGGCCCTTCAGGAGCTGGCCCAGAATGTGAGCCGTCAACTCGGGAAAGATCACCACCGACGAAGCGAAGGTTGTTCCGAGCTCGGCCATTACGTTAGGAAGTTTTCTGCGGAAATTGTTTTCCAAAAACGCGAGATCGGTGACCCAATCAATCTGCGGTGGGTTTTGGCCGGCTGCAATGCTGGCGTCGAGCTGTTGGGCCGACGACGTATCATCGAGAAATGGCCGAAGGCCCGCGTGGTACGCAACGAAGGTCAGTTGAGGAAAATCTTTCGCTGCCGCAGCAAGGTGCCGTGGATGCCCATGATCTTCATGCTCGGGTGTCATGCCCGGCGGGTTCAGTCCCATATGCAGACTGACCACCTTTATCCCCAGCTCGAGCGATTTGGTCCACACAGGATATGTAATGACGGGATCGTCGACGTTCCACGGGTACGTCAAGCGTCCTTCACCAACTGCCACGAAATCGCCTATGGGATATCCTTTCCAGGAAACGATCCGGTTTACTTCCACCTGACGTTCCATTTCTTCAAGATTCGTGAGTTCGCCCGCGGCCGGAGGTGTTATTGGTCCAATCGATGGGAAGATCGTGCCTTGACTGAGTAACCGCTCCGAACCGAAAAAAGCATTTACTCTGTCGCGCGTAGAAGCCATGCCGTCAGCCGGCAACACGGCCGGTTCACCGGGATTGCTCGCCGCACCGCCGATCAATCCCATGGTGGTTACACTGTCCAGAAAGACTTCTTTTAGAAAGTTGTTGAATGAAACGGAGGCAAAATCAATCTGCGTTCCCACCAGCGCTGGGTTCCATGGAATCATTTGTTGGTTCAACCCAAACGGAGCACCGAATCCTGCTGCTGTTGTGCGAAGGACTAAAACGATGGGGTTGGACCACGTATCGCTTACATGATGAAGTTGATCGTCAAAGATAAATGTACCCTTCGGCACACTTCCCAGAGCGGCAGCGGCGGGTTCGAAAGCTTCGGCTTTGTCCACTGAGAAGAATTTGCCGAATACATCATTCATCGCGAGAAATGCCACCGCCATGCCGCAGCTGGTACGCAGGTATTCTCGCCTTGTCATCCCTAGTCGTTTTGAATTCTCTTCACCCATTGTGAGAATCTTTTGTTCTACGCTTTTCTGCGCAGGCGTTTGCAGAATGGGCATGTATTCGCCGTTTGACACCATCCGGCTCGGAACAGGGTTACGAGTACTATCTAAGTGCGCTCGTTGGCATTTTTTCGCTTGTGATTTCGTGAACCACATGTTTTGCTCCTTCTGGCCGGCTCGGCAGGACTGCTATCCTTTGCTCTACTTATTAATGCGCAGATTGGGTGAGAAACCTCTAAATTGAAGCCCGGGAATAATGAAATAACGCAGCTACTGAAGGATTGGAGCGAGGGCGACCAAACGGCAGTCGATAAGCTGATACCGCTTGTTTATACCGAGCTGCATCGCCTGGCGCATCAGCATATGCGACGCGAGCAGCCCGGTCACATGCTGCAAACATCTGCGCTCATCAATGAAGCTTACCTGCGGCTGGTCCAGCAACCGCAGATCCGTTGGGAAGATCGAGCTCACTTCTACGGCATTGCCGCTCGCCTGATGCGTCGCATTTTGGTAGATGAGGCCCGGAAGCGAAACTCTGCTAAACGCGGCGGAGGAACTATTCAGGTTTCGTTGATCGAGGCGGCGGACGTTTCACAAGAACAGGCGGCCAATGTGGTTGCTCTTGATAACGCACTGAAGGCTCTCGAAACGGTAGATTCGCGACAAAGTGAGATTGTCGAGTTGCGATTCTTCGGCGGACTCAGTATTGAAGAGACTGCCGAAGTGCTAAAGGTTTCGCCAGGGACCGTCATGCGTGATTGGACGTTCGCAAGAGCATGGCTGCGAAACGAGATGAATGATTCGTAGAGTGCGTCCGCGCGCAAATGCCCGACCAGGATTGGGAAAAACTTAAAGACATCTTTCACGCCGCGGTAGCGCTGCCGCCGAACGAGCGCGCAGCCTATCTCGATAATACGTGCCACGGGGATCTTTCTTTACGCGCCGCCGTGCAATCACTCCTGAAGTCACATGAGGAAACCGGGAACTTTGTGGATACGCCGGCTTATCAGGCAGCGGCTGAGATGTTGATCGATAGCGCGCAACTCAAGGCAGGTAGCACGGTGGCCCATTACCGGATTCTTTCGCTGTTGGGGCAAGGCGGGATGGGCAAAGTGTACCTTGCCGAAGATACGAAGCTTCACCGAAAGGTATCGCTAAAGTTCCTCTCCACTAATTTCGCGCAAGATGACGAACGTATGCGGCGCTTCGAGCAGGAAGCGCGTGCCATCTCCGCTCTTAATCATCCGAACATTCTGACGATTTATGAAATCGGGGAGGCCAACAGTCTGCGCTTTCTCGCTACTGAGTTAATCGAAGGCGAAACGCTGCGCGAACGACTACGCTCCGAAGTGGCGATTGACGAAGCGATCGACGTTGCGTTGCAAGTGGCGTCTGCACTGGTAGCAGCGCATCGAGTAAAGATAATTCATCGTGACATCAAGCCGGAAAACATCATGATTCGTCGCGATGACGGTTTGGTAAAAGTACTCGACTTCGGGTTAGCGAAGATCTCAGTCAATCAGGAGATCGCCTTCGGGTCTATCGACCAGGATGCAGCTACACGCATTCAATCGCACACTGCACCTGGTGTGGTGATGGGAACGGCTGCTTACATGTCGCCCGAACAGGCACGCGGCGACGTGATCGACGAACGTACAGATATCTGGAGCCTGGGCATAGTGCTGTACGAGATGGTCGCAGGTAGCTCACCCTTTATAGCCAGTACTTCCAGCGAAATTCTCGCGGCGATTCTGTCAAAAAATCCAGCGCCGCCTCTCAGTCGTTATTCACCTCTCATACCGGAGAGGTTGGAAGAGATCGTCGAGAAGATGCTGACGAAGAATCGAGACGAGCGCTACCAAACCAGCAAAGACCTTTTGATCGATCTAAAACGATTGAAACAATCATTAGAGACTAAGGCGGCTATCGAACGCAGCGAATCAGATAAGCTGCGCGTCGCGAGTGGAGACACACGAACGAAGATTCGGTCTGGGGCTGAATCGGCGACCGGCCATCCGACGTCCAGTGCCGAGTACATTGTCGGTCAGGTTAAGAGTCATAAACGTGGTGTAATCATCGGCCTCGCGTCCGTGTTGGCAGCGGCGACAGTAGCGCTCATCTACATTTACACCGGGCGCGTGCAACAAACCCCCGCTTCAAATCAACTCGAAATTAAATCGCTCGCCGTCCTGCCTCTTAAGTCCTTCGATACAGGTGACAATTATCTAGGTTTGGGAATTGCCGACGCCGTCATTCTGAGGATCAGCCAAACGGGAAAGGTTATTGTGCGACCCACGAGTGCTGTGCGTCGCTACCTGAGTGAAGACACGGATGGACTAACGGCCGCGAAACAGTTGGGCGTGGATTCGGTACTCGAGGGCACGGTGCAGCGCGCAAAGGATCGTCTACGAGTCAACGTAAATCTGTTACGAACCAGCGACGGCGCTTCACTATGGACCCATAGCTTTGACTTGCGCGCGGACGACATCTTTACGATTCAAGATACGATTTCGCAGCAAGTCGCATCGCGTCTTCAGCTCAAATTAGACGCGGAGCAACAAGCCCGCCTCGGTAAGCGTTACACGTCCAATCCGGAAGCTTATGAACAGTATGTGAAAGGGCTTACGTATCTTGAACGCATCACGACCGCAATTGGTGATGCTGACGCAATTAACGCAGCCATCGCTCATTTCAAGAAAGCTGTTGAAGTGGATCCGAAATACGCGCTCGCGTATGCAGCATTAGGTGACGCGTACATGTGGAAGGCAAATTTCACCGACCCGGATAACAATGTGTGGGTGGGGTTAGCGCAGAAAGCATTGGCAGAAGCCGAGACCCTTGACCCTCTTCTTGCCGAGATTCACGCCGCGCGGTTTGAATACTATTTCAGTAAGTATGGGAACTGGGACCTGGTGCAGGCCGCGCGTGAAGCGCGTCAGGCTTTGGCCCTTAATCCAAGTGTGGGCCATATCGCTCTCGGTACGTTTTTTGATCATCTCGGATTAGATGAGGCGACCGGGTTAAGAGAAGTTCAACGGGCGCTGGAGATTGACCCCACAAACAGTGCCATTCAAGCCCGTCTCGTGGAGTCGTATGAATTGTACGGTAAGTTTGATGAAGCGATTGAAGCCGAACGGCGTTTCTTCTCAAGGGTGGGGCCACCACGCTCACTTATGGCGAAAGGCCGGCTCGATGAAGCACAGCAGTTGCTGGAAGAAGCGGTGAAAAAGAATTCAGGAGACTTGCGCGCGAGAAGTAAGTTGGCGTTGCTGCTGGCTTTGAGAGGGAAGTTTCAAGAAGCTGAAGCTGCGATTCCACCCATTTTAGAGCAGGCAAGGAATAATCGCGCTTATCACCACATTACTTTTGATATTGCGTGCGTATACGCGCTCTCAGGAAAGACTGATGAGGCCGCCAAGTGGCTGCGAACCACCGCCGAGACGGGCCTGCCAAATTACCCGCTGTTTGCGCGCGATGCTCATCTCGACCGGATCAGAAAAGAGCCGGCTTTTATTCAGTTCATGACTGAGTTGAAGAAGCGTTGGGATACCTTCAGAGACGAGTTTGAGTGATTAGTCATGGGCATATTTGGAAGATCCGAGACGACAAGGTTAGGTTCAGCGAGCATTCAGAGAATTCTATTGACGGTGGATGCCTGCGGTGCGAATTGCGGCACACTGCGGCTGCGAGAACCGCCAGCAGGGTGATAGAATTACGAGCGGCAAGCTAAGAATTACATCTCTGTTTATGATCGGCCAATGCGGCCGCCAGCGTAATCGACAGAAAACAACGCCCAAAGCTTTAGAAGCTGAGACTCAGTTGACAGATGCCGGGGTGGCGGAATGGCAGACGCTGCGGACTTAAAATCCGTTGTCCGAAAGGACGTGCGGGTTCGACTCCCGCCCTCGGCACCAGCTTATCTTTCCTTACATCAGTGGTTTGCATCTGC
>Ga0079217_10000474_pt1 | contig 10065 bp, 8 predicted proteins | sample NCAS200_FD_76343 | JGI IMG/M metagenome (GOLD analysis project Ga0079217, IMG submission 76343) | Agricultural soil microbial communities from Utah to study Nitrogen management - NC AS200 | ecosystem: Environmental > Terrestrial > Soil > Agricultural land | place: USA: Utah | collected 2014-06-11 | reverse complement strand
TTCGAATTCGCCCGGCTCCACGCACATGAGCATGGCATCGGCGTCGACGGCTTGCGGCTTGACCTGCACCAGATGCTTCGCCGCAAGGACGAAGTCGTCTCGCAGAACACGCGCGGCGTGGAGTTTCTCTTCCGCAAGAACAAGGTCACCTGGCTGAAAGGCCACGGCCGGTTGCTCAAGGAAAACGTCGTTGACGTGGCGCTGAACGAGGGAGGCAATCTCCAGCTCAAGGCGAGGCACGTCATCATTGCGACAGGCTCGGTGCCTGTCGAACTCCCGTTCCTCCGCTTCGACGAAAAGCGCATCGTCTCCAACACCGGCGCACTGACCTTCGCTGAAGTGCCGTCCCACCTCGTGGTCATTGGCGGCGGTGTCATCGGGCTCGAGCTGGGTTCGGTGTGGCGCAGGCTCGGCGCGAAAGTGTCGGTCGTTGAGATGATGCCGACGATCCTCCCCGGCAACGACGACGACGTGGTGAAGGAGGCCGAGCGTGTCTTCCGCCGCCAGGGTCTCGAGTTCCACGCCGGTACGCGCGTGACGGGAGCCGATATTGCTGACGATCGGATCGTTGTGCATATCGAGCGCGAGGGACAAGCACGAACGCTCGATGCGACGCACGTGCTCGTATCGGTGGGACGCAAGCCGTCCCTCTCGGGCATCGATGCCGGCGCTCTCGGACTGGACCTCGGAGCGCGCGGCGAGATCACGGTCAACGACCAGATGCGAACGAGCCTGCCTGACGTGTTCGCGATCGGCGACGCGGTTGGCGGGAAACTGCTGGCTCACAAGGCGGAAGAAGAAGGCGTGATCGCCGCCGAGGTGATCGCCGGGCATCCGGCGCACATGCACTACCACTCGATGCCGTCGGTTGTGTACACCTGGCCCGAAATCGCGACCGTGGGATTAACCGAACGTGAGGTGCGCGAGTCGGGTCGCGAATACAAGACAGGGAAGTTCCCATTCACAGCCAATGGACGCGCCCGAACGATGGGAGAAGCGTCCGGCTTCGTGAAGTTCATTGCCGACGCGAAGACCGATGAGCTGCTCGGCTGTCACATGATCGGACCGAATGTCTCGGAACTGATCAGCGAAGTCGTGCTGGCCTTTGAGTACCGTGGCGCAGCCGAAGACCTGGGGATCACCGTGCACTCACACCCCACGCTATCCGAAGCCGTAAAGGAAGCGGCGCTCAGCGTTCTGGGACGGGCGATCCATTTCTAGATGGGGGCTGGCCGATGACAGATGGCCGATAATCGCGTCTGCCAGCGGTAGCGTGTGTTCATTCCCCTGATTGCAGATAGGCGTCCCGGGCGCGTATTTCAGTTTCAGCTTGAGCGGTACACAAGTGCTATCGCCATCGCAGTCATCAGCAATCCGACATCCCCCATCCGCCCTCCGACATCCCATGTCTTTTGGAAAGTTCTTTCTTCCTGGTCCAACCGAAGTAAAGCCTGAAATCCTGGCCACGATGACGCGGCCGATGATCAGTCATCGCGGCTCTGAGATCGAGACGATGATGGCCCGGATCGACGAGCGGCTGCAGAAGGTGTTCCGTACTTCCCAGCCGGTGTTCACCGTGACGTCGTCCGCCACGGGACTCATGGAAGGCGGCGTTCGCAATGCCGTGAAGTCACGCCTCCTGTGCCTGATCAACGGGGCGTTCAGCAAGCGCTTTCACAAGGCCGCGGTGAACTCCGGCATCGTCTGCGACAAACTCGAGATCGAGTTCGGCGCGGCGCACACGCCGGACATGCTGGCTGACGCCCTGAAGAAGCAGGCAAGCCTGGGAAACCAGTACGATGTCGTGTCGGTCGTGCACTCCGAGACGTCGACCGGCGTCCTGAATCCGATTCGCGAGCTGACGGAAGTCGCGCACTCGTCAGGCGACGTGGTGATGGTCATCGATACGGTGTCGAGCATGGCGGCGGCGCCTATCGAGTGCAGCGCGTGGGACCTCGACTATGTGCTGACCGGGTCGCAGAAGGCGATCGCGCTGCCGCCGGGGCTGGCCTTCTGCACGGCCAATGAACGCGTCATGGAACGCGCCAAGGCCAGCAAGATGCGCGGATTGTACTTCGACCTGCTCGAAATCCATTCGTCGTGGACGAAACATCAGTCGCCGAATACCCCCGCCGTATCGCTGCTCTACGCGCTCGATGCGCAGCTCGAGCAGATGATGAACGAAGGGATCGAGGCGCGTTGGGCGCGGCATGCCGACATGGCGAAGCGCACCTGGAGCTGGGTGGAAGAACAGCGAAACAAGGGTCGCGAAATTCGCGTGCTGGCGCCGGAGGGATATCGCTCGCCCGCGGTCACTTGTATCTCCGCGCCCGCCGGCAAGACGGGGCCGCAAATCGTGTCGGCGATGAAAGCCAGGGGCTTCGTCATCACACCCGGCTATGGTGACGCGAAAGATGCGATGATCCGCATCGGCCACATGGGAGAACACACGGTCGACGAGCTCGACGTCCTGCTCGACGTCCTCGACGGGGTGCTCGCGTCATGACCACCGCCGGCCGGTTCCGTGTCCTCGTCGCTGACGCCATCTCGATCGATGGGCTGGCACCGTTGCGCGACGACCCGCGGTTCGAGCTGATCAACAGGCCCGGACTCAAGGGCGATGACCTTGCCAATGCCATCGCCGACGCCGACGCCGTGCTGGTACGGAGTGCCACGCGCATAACGAGGGAGTCCCTGGCGCGCGCCGACCGTCTCAAGGCGATTGGGCGCGCCGGTGTGGGCGTCGACACCATCGATGTCGAAGCGGCGACGGAACGCGGGATTCCCGTTCTTACGGCGCCGGAAGGGAACACGATCTCGGCGGCGGAGCTCACCATGGCCCTGCTGCTCGCATTGGCGCGCAAGGTGCCCGGTGCCGACCGGTCGATGAAAGCCGGCGAATGGGACAAGAAGAGCTTCACCGGCACCGAACTGCATGGCAAGACGCTCGGGCTCATCGGGGCCGGGCGCATCGGCGGCGAGGTTGCGCGCCGCGCGCGCGGGTTTGCGATGCGCGTGCTGGTGCACGATCCGTTCCTGAACGCGGAACGGGCGCGGATGCTGGACGTGGAGACCGCGACGATTGACGATGTCCTCGAGCAGTCGGACGTGATCTCGGCGCACGTGCCGCTCACCGATGCAACAAAAAACCTGATCGGTGCGGCGCAGATTGCGCGCATGAAGCGCGGAGTGCTGATCCTGAACGTCGCCCGCGGCGGCGTCGTGGACGAGTCGGCGCTGCTGGCGGCGCTCACGTCCGGACACGTCGCGGGAGCCGCGCTCGACGTGTTCGAGGTCGAGCCACTTCCCGCGGATCATCCGTTCCGGTCGCTGCCTAACGTAGTCCTGACGCCGCACCTGGGCGCCTCGACCTCCGAGGCCCAGCACAGCGTGGCCATCGAAATCGCCAGCGCCGTCCGGGCCGCCCTGGCGGACGGCGACCTGTCGCGCGCCGTGAATGCACCGAGCCTGGGCGGTGTCGACGTGCAGCGGGTGCGGCCCATCCTCGACATCTCGCAGCGACTGGGCACGTTAGGCGCCGCGATTGCCGGCGGCCCCCTGCGCAGCATGGAGATCCGGTACTCCGGTTCACATCCCAATGGCTTGCGCGTGATCACCGCTGCGGCCATCGCCGGCGCGCTCACCCACGTCTCGGGAGGAGCGGTGAACGTCGTGAATGCGACGCGCCTGGCGCAGTCCCGGGGGATCCGTGTGGACCAGATGCAGCAGGAATCGCCGGTGCCCTACACCGAGGTGGTGGAGATCCGGGTCTCGAGTGATGCCGGCACGGCGCGCGTCGCCGGTGCGTTGCTGGGAGACACGCACGAACGGATCGTGCAGGTGGACGACTACACGGTGAGCGTGACGCCGCGCGGCACATTGCTGGTGCTGCGAAATGCCGATTCTCCGCAGGTGATCGGGATGGTGGGGGCAGCGCTCGCCAAGGCGGGTCACTTTGTCGACGAGTACCAGCAAGCGCGGCGTGATGCTGGTGGCGATGCGCTCTCGCTAATCCGGATTGACCGACCGGCGACCGAGGAGGTGCTGAAGGGGCTGCGCGCGGTCTCGGATGTCAGGCAGGTGCAGCAGGTGAATCTGTAATTACAGAAAGGAGGAAGCAGGAAGCAGGGGAGGACTAAGGGCCCGCGGCTAACGCCTCGGGCCCTCAAGATTCCAACCGCTTCGTTCATTCCCTGCTTCCTGCTTCCTGCTTCCTGCTTCCTGCTTGCTCGTTATGTCACGGCCTTCCCGGCCCCGGTGCTACGCGTTGGCGCACGATGCACCAGTTCGCGCGCTGTTCCGGTGTAAGCACATCCATGATCGCCTCGTGGAGCCGGACCTCTGCTTGACGGACGGCTTCCATTTCGTCCTTTACGCCGGCCAGGATCGCGCGGATTTCCTCGGTGGTCGCGCCGGCCTGCCTGGCGGCACGGGCTTCCTGGTGTGCAGCCTTGATCGCTGCCAGCTCATCGGCGACCGCTGTCGCGAATGCCTGCTTCAGGGTGCGGATCTGCGCGATCTGCTCGTCGGTCAACTGCGGAGGACCGTTCCGGCCACACATCTTTGGCTTGTGCGCTTCGATCCAGGCCTTCTGTTCGGCCGTATAGACCGACCAGATCGCTTCCTGCAGTGCCGTGAAGTCGTCAGCGAGTCCGGTGAGAATGGCGCGCGCCTCCTGCATGAGCGCATGCACTTCTTCCCGGGATCCGCCTGAACGGCGCAGCTGTCGAATCTGGGCATTTATTTCGCGAAGTTCGGCGAGTTCGTCCTCGTGTTCCGCCTTGAACGCGTCGTGCAAGGCGGCGATCTCCGCCTTCTGCTCAGCCGTCAGCTGTAATTCGGCCGGCAGGCGCGCAGCGCCGATGCCTGCGCCATCGATCACGGCGGCACTGCTGAACTCGTAATCCGCCATCAGGTCGATCGCGTCGCTCTCCGCGAGGAAATCATTGGGCGCGACCGGGTCTGTCGAACAGGCGCCGAGGCCAATGAGTCCGAACGCCGCGACAGTGAGGAATGTCTTCCGCATCATCGTCATCACCATTTCAAAAGTGGGCTCCCCGTGACGGTCGCGCACCGTCACTGCGGGAAAGAAAACATCCATTTTGCGTGGCGGCGAGTCGTGCGCCCCTCCCGTCCGCACGGACATAAGACGGGGGACGTCCCGCGCCGTTAAGGAGACACGAGGCCGGTGGGATGCCCCGACAAAGAGGAGCTCGTCAGGTGTAGGCGTGCCGCAACAAGTCGGGTAGACGGGTAAACGGGTAAGCGGGTCCGCGAGCGGCGGGACCCCTTGCCGTTTTACCCGTTTACCCGTTTACCCGTTTACCCGTTTACCCGTTTACCCGTTTACCCGTAAAAGGAAACGCCGCCCCTTTCGGGGCGGCGATTCAACTTGTTAGGCAGGTCGGGCGGTCAGCCCGTCACCAGCCTCATGGCAATCAGCCCGAGCGAAAACGCGCCCACGGCCAGGGCCACGACGGCCGCCGGTGACAGGTTCATGTCCTTCTTCCACCACGGCGCGATCGCCGTCGCGGAAGCGGTCTGCGGCAGCGCCGCCATGATCCGGTCCGCAAGGTACGGAGGAGTCACCACGCGCCGGCGGCGGTCGGTTTCCTCTTCCATGCGGTGCCAGAACTCCAGCGAGCGCGCCTGCTCACCACGCAGTCCCGTCGGCTCCGGAGCCTCGCCGTCGAGCCAGCGATGGACATGATCCAGCGTTGCGACCGGAGGCAATGGTACCTCACGATCCGCCAGTGGGGCATTGTTCTCGCCCGACTGCTTGCCACCCTCTCGGGCAGCCTCATCGCGCCGATTCGGCTCGTACATATCATCCAGGTTCACGCGTATTTCTCCTCTAATAGTGCCTGGAGCGCCTCACGTGCACGATGTACGCGCATTTTGAGTGCCCCCACCGTTGTACTCAGTAGCTCTGCCATCTCTTCGTACGAACGACCCTCGACATGTTTCATGACGAATGCTTCCCGTAATGAGACCGGGAGGGTCTGTAACGCACGATCGAGATCAGATCGCAGTTCCGTCAGGTCCAGCTCTTCCTCGGGATTTGCATAACCGGTTGGCTGGTCATCTTCGTCGTAACTCAGGTGCGTCCGACGAATGTTTTTCAGCCAGTCCTTGCAACCGTTGGCCACGATGCGGAACACCCAGGCATCGAACCTTCCTCGTACCTCAGCCAAATGGCTGTAGGCTTTGATGAAGGACATCTGCAAGATGTCTTCCGCGACGTCGGGGCTTCCGGTCATCCCGAGCGCGTGCCGGAACAGCGGATCGGAGTAACGGTGGATGAGGATGGAAAAGGCATCACGATCGCCCGAAAGCACTCGAGCGATGATCTCCTGATCCGCGTCAACCTGGTCTACCTGATCGGCGGGCACCGTCGATTTCACGGCAGCATCATAATCCTTACGCCCACCTCTTGATAGTCCCGTAACACCGGGCTGCGAAACGGCATGCGTTGTCACGCCATGTAGACGATTCCTGGCCCGCAGCGTAACAGGATCGGTCTTTCGCGGGCATCAGGGGGTCCGGGTGAAGGCGCCCCACCCCTCGCTGCGAACCAGCGCGCCGTGTTCATCCAGCTTTGGGGGGCGCCGGCGGACCGTTCCAGGCACTGATGGTGTGATGCCGGTCACAGGGCTTCCCGGAATTTCGGCCAGTGCTTCCTTCACTGAGCGAACAACACCGCACGGCACACCTGCGCCGGATAACGCGCCTAACCAGTGGGTCGTTTCCGCGGTCTCGAGGCGATCCGCGATGGCGGTCACGACGCGATCGCGCTGCGCGAGACGCCCGGCGTTCGTCTCCAGCGCGGGATCGCTCGCGAGGTCCGTCAGACCAAGTGCAACGCAGGTCGACTTCCATTGTGCGTCGTTGCCGACGGCGATCACGATGCGACCGTCCTTCACGGCGAACAGCTGGTAGGGAACGAGATTCGGATGCGCATTCCCCCACCGGCGCGCGTCGATCCCGGTCACGAGTGCGTTCTGCGCAACGTTCATCAACGCCGCCGTGGCCGTATGGCGGAGCGAGACGTGGACCTGTCGTTGTTCTGCCGGCAGTGGAGTTGACGCGCGATCGCGAGCGAGTAAAGCCCCAAGAATCGCGATCGTCGCGTCCTTCCCTGCCATGATGTCCGCCAGTGCGACTCCAACCTTCATTGGTTCGCCATCGGGGACGCCCGTGATCGACATCCAACCGCATTCGGCTTGCACCACGAAGTCGTAGCCGGGCCGGTGACTGCCGGGTCCGAAACCCGAGATGGTGCACCAGATCAACCTTGGATTTCGCTCCAGCCAGTCGGCTGCCTTTACTCCCAGCGCTTCCAACGATCCGGGCCGGAAGTTCTCGAGCACGACATCAGCCCCCTGGATCAGTCCGCCGAGCACAACCAGGTCTGCGGGGACATGAAAGTCCAAAGCGACAGACAGCTTGTTGCGGTTACAGGAGAGGTAGTAGGCGCTTTCGCCATCCGGGTCGAACGGTGGTCCCCATCCCCGCGATTCGTCTCCCTGACCGGGTCTTTCGACCTTGATGACGTCGGCACCGAGATCGCCGAGTGTCATGCCGCATAACGGACCAGCAAGAACCCTTGACAAGTCTAGGATCTTGACGTTTTTCAGGTCGATTGGCACTTAAATGCTCCCTTATTGTCGTCTTACTGTCGCCATATTCATGGAGCTGCGTTATCCGCGGTATCAGCCGTAGATACCGCTCGACGTCCTTGCGTATGTCTCAAGTCATCATATACTTAGCGCCGCGTAAAACCCACGAAAGCCTCGCGACCAGTCCAAGCCACCTGAACAAGGCTCAGCGACTGGCCGGCGTCCCGCCGGAACAAGCTCCCAGCGCCAGGCCGACTCCCCACGCTACAATGACCGAATCGGCAGGCCCGAACGACACCGCGCCAGAGCCTGGCGAAGCTGCGCCACCTCCGGTTCCTCCAAAGAGGAGCCCGGGTCATCGCGGTCAGGACGTCCGCGACACGGTGGCTGAACTCGCCGCGCGTGCCCACGAAATCAGTCTCGAGGCCGGCAGCAAGATGTCCGGCGCGTTACGAGACGTCATCGGCGCGGCGGCCGGAATGACCGCGTTCGCCGTTGAAAGCGCCCGTGACCTGGTTAACTACATGGTGCGCCGCGGGCAGATGACGCAGGAAGAAGCGGACAAGCTCATTCGCGAAGCCGAGGAAGCCAGCTCAAAGCGGGCAAAAACACCCAAGGCCGACAAGCCCGCTGCCGAACCGAAAGCAAAAGCGTCCCCGAAGCCGAAGGCACCGGCCGCGCCAGCGAAGAAGGCACCCGCCGCCGCCAAGAAAACCGCACCAAAAAAGCCGGCCGCGAAGAAGTAGTTCGTCACGTTCGCGCGGCGTGCGCACGCGCGCGTATCGTATGCCCATGGCTGTACTCGTCGCTCGCGCCCCTGCCCGCCTGGATTTTGGAGGCGGTTGGACGGATGTGCCTCCCTATAGCGATGAGCGCGGCGGGTGCGTCTGCAATGTGGCAATCGAACTCCACGCGATCGCCACGGTCCGTTCTCGCGTTGGTGCCGACGCGAGTGCGGAACAGAATTCGAGTCACGAGAATGCTCTCGCCGCGGCGGCCGTGCGGCGCGCCGCAATAGCGGACGTCAGCGTGGACATGGAGGCTGAATATCCGGTGGGCGCTGGACTCGGTGGATCGTCGGCAGCCGGCGTCGCGGCCCTCGGCGCGCTCGCGGCGTGGAGGGGACAACCCATCGATGCAGCGCGTCTCGCCGAAGAAAGCCGACGACTGGAGGTCGAAGACCTCGGCATCGCCGGCGGCCGGCAGGATCATTACGCGGCCGCAATGGGTGGTGCACTGGGCTTGTGGTTCGGTGGCGCGGTGACCGCGCGTCGGATTCCGCTCAGCGACGAACTGATTGAGCAGCTGAATACGCGCTGCGTCGTTGCGTACACCGGCCAGTCACGAATTTCGGCAAACACCATCACCGCGGTGATGGATGCGTATCGCGCGCGCGAACCACGAGTCCTGGAGGCACTCGATCGACTACGCGATCTCGCGGGGCAGATGGTTGTCGCGCTCGAATCGGCCAACGTCGATGCGCTCGGTCACCTGCTGGGCGAGCACTGGGTCCATCAACGGGGGCTGGATCCGGCGATCCCCACCCCGCTCATCGACGCGATCCTCGCCGACGCCACGGCCGCCGGTGCGCTTGGCGGCAAGGCGTTAGGCGCTTCGGGTGGCGGGTGCGTCCTGGCCATGGCGGGTGAAGGGCGCATCGAAGAAGTCCGGCGCGCAATGGGTGAGCGAGCGCGGTTGCTGCCGGTGCGTATTGCCCGGCATGGCTTCCAGATCGTGCGACGATCCGCGCCGGCGGCCACCTCATGATCCCCACCCCTGGCGACGCCATCGGGTTGACCCGCCTTCTGGTGCGGGTCGACTCGCGGAATCCGGGCCTCGTCGCGGGTGCTCCCGGCGAAGGCGATGTGGCGCGCATCCTCGCATCCGTGCTCGAGGTGTGGGGTTTCACGGTGTCACTGCAGCAGGTGGCGGATGGGCGTCCAAATGTCGTGGCTCGCATCGGAAAGACCGGCGGCACCGGCCGCTCGTTGATGTTCAACGGCCACCTCGATGTCGTTGGCGTCGATGGCATGACGCACGCCCCGTTCGAGGCCCAGACCACCAACGGCAAACTGTTCGGTCGCGGAGCGACGGACATGAAGGGCGGCGTCGCATCGATGTGCGCCGCAGCGTGGCGCGCCGCGCAATCCGGCCTGGGAGGCGAGATCATTGTTGCCGCGGTGGTGGATGAGGAGTGGCAGAGCGCAGGCACGCGATGTCTCATCGAGCAGGGCGTCAGGGCTGATGCTTGTATCGTTACCGAACCGACGCGCCTCGCGATCGCACCGGCGCACAAGGGATTCACGTGGACCGAGGTGACGTTCACCGGCCGGGCGGCACACGGCAGTCGCTACGACGTCGGCATCGATGCGATCCGCCATGCGGGACTGCTGCTGGCGGAGCTCGACCGGTTCGAGCGCGAGGAACTCGTCAGGCACACGCATCC
>Ga0079217_10000473_pt1 | contig 10065 bp, 8 predicted proteins | sample NCAS200_FD_76343 | JGI IMG/M metagenome (GOLD analysis project Ga0079217, IMG submission 76343) | Agricultural soil microbial communities from Utah to study Nitrogen management - NC AS200 | ecosystem: Environmental > Terrestrial > Soil > Agricultural land | place: USA: Utah | collected 2014-06-11 | reverse complement strand
CTCGAGGAATTGCCACTCGAGTCCGCATTCACGTCGGCGGTCACCCAGCATGTTCGGGAAGTGTTCGAGACCGGTCGTCGGCGGGAAAGCGAGCAGTTCGTGTCCAATGCCGAAGGCGATTCGTGGATCGACCTGCGCGTGACGCCGGAGCGGAATGCGGCGGGCGAGGTCACGCACGCCATGATCATCGCCCGCGACGTCACCGCCCGGCGACAGTTGGCATCCCACCTGGCGCAGGCCGAGCGCCTGGACAGCATCGGGAAACTGGCCGGCCACATCGCACACGACTTCAACAACCTGCTGACCGCGATCATCGGCAACGCCGAAATCGCGTTGCGACAGCTCGAGCCCACCGACCGGGCCGCGGCCGACGTCGCGAAGATCATGGACGTCTCGCGGCGTGCGTCCTCACTGACCCGCCAGTTGCTGTCGTTCGCGCGCCGCCAATCGACGACCTCGCGCGTCGTCGACGTCAAGGCGTTCATCGACGAGGCCGCGCCGTTGCTGAAGCGCGTCGTGGGTGACCAGATCAGCCTCGACATCCACCTGGATCCGGACACGCCTAACGTCCGGTTCGACCCGACACAGTTCGAGCAGGTGCTGGTGAACCTGGCGGCTAATGCGCGTGACGCGATGGCTTCCGGCGGGGGCACCTTGTCGATCTCGACGACGCGCCGCGTCGTCCGCGACGATGAGACGGTCATCGACGGACGGGCGCCAGGGGACCACATGGTCCTGACCGTATCCGACACCGGCGTGGGCATGTCGGGAGAAATCCGCCAGCGCATCTTCGAGCCGTTCTTCAGTACGAAACACGGGCAGGGTGGCACCGGGCTTGGTCTCGCCGTGGCGTACGGCGCTGTTCGACAACACGGTGGCACCATCGAAGTCGAGAGCGCAGAACATTACGGCGCGACGTTTCGGATTGTCGTTCCCGCAACGGAGTCGGCGCCTGACAAGCAGCAGACCCGTGAAGTTGCGCCACAGGCGCCCCGCGGTCGCGAGACGATTTTGCTGGCAGAAGACCAGGATGACGTACGCTCCACGCTGGCCCGCCTGCTGCGCTCCCATGGCTACGTGGTCATCGATACTGCTGACGGCGCGGACGCGCTGGCGATGATCAAGCGCGGAGAGATGCCACCGTTCCAGCTGATCATCACCGACCTGGTCATGCCTCACATCGGCGGCGAGTCACTAGTCGCCACGCTGCGGCCGGACTTTCCCGACGTGCCGGTACTCGTGATCTCGGGATTCGACCAGCAGGGCAGCTTGCGTCGCATGTACGATCGCGGGCACGCGACAGCATTCCTGGAGAAGCCGTTCGAGGGGCAGCCGATGTTGAAGCTGGTACGGGAGTTACTGGACGCACGGGTCACTCAACTCCGCCCACCAGAAAAGGTTTCGGTTGGGTCCTAAATCGGATGTGGGAGGTGGGATGTGGGAGAATGCAAAACTGCCGATCAAATCGGATCTGATCGGCAGTCTCTCATATCCCACATCCCACATCTCACATCCCGTCTACTCTTCGTCCATCTCGATCTCGATAACATCCGGAATCGCCACGGCCTCATCCTCGGTGTGGATCTTCGACGGTGTTTCAGGACGCGGCGGCTGTTCGGCTGGAATGTCGACCACCGTCAGCACGATGCGGCGGTGAATCGGGTCGACCTCGACGATGCGCAGGTCGAGGATCATCCCCTCGTAGCAGACGTCGGCCGGAGACTCGATCGGCTTTTCCGACGGAATGTGGCTGAGCGGGACAAAGCCCTCGATATCGTTGCCGATGTCGACGACCACGCCCTTGTCCATGAGACGGGCGACGGTGCCACGCAGCTCGGTGCCGACCGGGTAGGTCTCACCGATGCGGAGCCACGGATCCTCGGTGGCCTGCTTGAGGCCTAACGAAATCCGCTTGTTGTCGCTGTCAATGTTGAGGATGAGCACATCGACCGTGTCGCCCTTCTTCACCACTTCCGACGGGTGCTGGACGCGCTTCGTCCAGCTCATGTCGGAGATGTGGATCAGGCCATCGATGCCCGGCTCGATTTCGACGAACGCACCGAAGCTGGTCAGGTTGCGGACCTTGCCGGAGAGGCGGGTGCCGACCGGGTACTTGAGCGGCAGCACCATCCACGGATCCTGCTCGGTCTGCTTCATGCCGAGCGAGATCTTCTCCTCGTTCGGATCGACTTTCAGAACTACCGCCTCAATCGTCTCTCCAATAGAAACGATCTTCGACGGGTGACGGACGTTGCGGGTCCAGCTCATCTCGCTGATATGCACAAGGCCTTCGATGCCCGGCTCCAGCTCGATGAACGCGCCGTAGTTGGTGATCGAGACCACCTTGCCGGCGACACGCGTGCCGACCGGGTACTTCTCGATGACGTCCTTCCACGGATACGGCTGGAGCTGTTTCAGGCCTAACGAGATGCGCTCGCGGTCCCAATCGATGTCGAGGACCTTGACGTCGAGCTCCATGCCGATCTGCACCATCTCGCTCGGATGCGAGATGCGGCCCCACGACATGTCGGTGATGTGGAGGAGGCCGTCGACGCCACCGAGATCGATGAAGGCACCGAAGTCGGTGATGTTCTTCACGACGCCCTTCCGCACCTGATCCTTCTGGAGCTCCTTCATCAACTTCTCGCGCTTGCCGGCGCGCTCGGCTTCGAGGATCACGCGGCGCGAGACGACGATGTTGCGGCGACGCTTGTTCAGCTTGATGATCTTGAACTCGAACTTCTGGCCGAGAAGGTCGTCGATGTTCGGCACGCGACGGAGCGCGATCTGCGAACCGGGGAGGAATGCGTCGACGCCCATCAGGTCGACGACGACACCGCCCTTGATCTTCTTGACCAGCGTGCCGGACACCGGCTGATCGGTCTCGTACGAGATGCGGATCTTCTCCCAGACCCGCATGAAGTCGGCCTTCTTCTTGGACAGGACGACTGAACCTTCCTGGTCTTCGAGGTGCTCGAGCAGGACTTCCACTTCATCGCCCGGCTTGAGGTCGGGCATGTCCTTGAACTCTTCGAGCGGGATCGAGCCTTCGGATTTGAAGCCGATATCGAGCACGACCATGTTGTCGCGGATCTCGAGGACCTTTGACTTCACGATCTCGCCTTCGTCGATCGAGGCGAGCGTGCCGTTGTAGAGCTCCATCATCCGCTCGTACTCGACGGATGTGTACTCGTCTTCGTCGTAGAGTTCTGGGCGCCGGTTGGCGAGCGGGCGAAGGACAGCCTTCTGCTCTTTGCGGCGGGCGACGACGTCGATAGTCGTCGTGGTGCTTTCGTCAGCCATGAGGTTGCGGTTTCGCGGAGTCTCGCCGCGAATCGAGAATGAGTTGTTGCGTTGACCCGTGACAGTGTCACGGGTGCCGGCAGGTCCGGCGGGGGAGCCGGTAAAGCTAGCCCGTTCCGGAGGCTACTTCAACCGTAAGGGGTCAGACACCTAATGGCGTAAGGTGGCGTAAGGGGTCAGACACCTAATGCTTCCCGCGATGGGGTCAGACACCTAATGGTCCCCGCAAGGGGTCAGACACCTATCGGGGCCCGCACCAGAATGTGAATAGGTGTCTGACCCCTATTCACCAGAAAGTGAATAGGTGTCTGACCCCAATTCAGTTCGACCTGGTCGCGGCCTTGGCGAGGGCGACGATCCGCGCGACTTGCTCCGACTGCATCAGGTGCGTCGTATCGATCAACACGGCGTCGCGGGCCTGCACCAGCTGCGTCGTATCGGCGGCGTCGCGATGGACCAGGCGATCGGTCTCCGCCGCGATCTCTTCGTCGGTAGGTAGCCGCTTGAGGTGCTGCACCAGGCGTCGTTTGGCGCGCTCCCATGGGTCCGCGACCAGGTAGATCTTGACGTTGGCATCGGGAAACACCGCGGTGCCGATGTCGCGGCCATCAGCGACGACGTTCCGCTCCGTTGCGACGCGTCTCACCTGTTCGTTGACCCAGGAACGCACCGACTGCATGCGCGCAACACGCGGGACTGCATTCGTGACTGCGGCACTGCGGATTTCATCGTCGGCGGGGGCGCCGTCGAGCAGCGGCGCGAGCGTCGTGCCCTCGGCGGCCAGTGAAACGATGCGCGCCGCGTCGAGCACCGCTGTCGGTGTCCATTCTTCAGGCGGAAGTCCGGTTCGCAATGCCGCCGCCGTTGCCGCCCGATATAACGCGCCCGAATCGACGTGACAGAAGCCAAGCTCCCGGGCGACCCACTCGGCGGTCGACGACTTGCCTGACGCGGCCGGACCGTCGATGGCGACGACGACGAACTTGTCGCCGTCAGACGGCGACATGCGCCAGGTCCCGCCAGAAATCAGGATATGACACCTGGACGCACTCGGGATGATCGATCTCGATTTCGGCCTGGGCCGAGGCGCCGAGGATGCCAAAGGCCATCGCGAGACGATGATCACCGTGCGTCCGGATCATGCCACTCAGCGGTTCGCGCGTCCCGCGGATCCGCATGCCATCAGGCGCCTCATCGACGTCCACGCCGACACTTCTCAGGTTGGCGACGACCGCCGCAATGCGGTCGCTCTCCTTCACGCGCAATTCGGCCGCGCCCGAGATGACCGTTTCGCCGTGGGCGCGGGCGGCCACGCATGCCAGCGCGGGAAGCTCGTCGATCAACGACGGCACTTCATCGCCGTCAATTCGTGTCGCGGTCAGGTGCACAGGCCTCACCACCATGTCGCCTAACGGCTCAGCGCCGGAGTCGTTGCGATCAACGACGTCAATGCGGGCTCCCATCCGGCGCAGCACGGCGATGAACCCGCAACGCCCGGGATTGAGGCCGACATCGCGAATCGTGATGGACCCCGCGTCGGACAAGGCGGCCAGGCACGCAAAAAATGCGGCGGAGGACGGATCGCCGGGAACGGTGATATTGAGCGGCTCGAGGCGCTCCGGCGGATCGAGGACGATGATCCCTCCACCAACGTCGATCGCAGCGCCTTGCGAGCGCAACATGCGCTCCGTGTGATCGCGGGTAGGTGCCGGCTCGCGAATGACCACCGCGACGCGCCCCGTCACTCCCGCCATCAACAGCGCGCTTTTCACCTGCGCGCTCGCGGTATCGAGCTTCCAATCGAGCCCATGGAGGTTGCCGCCACGTACGGTGAGCGGGAGCCCGTCGTGGCCGCGATCGAACTCGATCCGCGCCCCCATCTCGGTGAGTGGCGTGGCGACTCGCCGCATCGGGCGCTTGCTGAGGCTCTCGTCCCCGGTGAATGTCGACTCGACCGGATACCCGGCGACAATTCCCATCAGCAGCCGCGTGCTGGTCCCGGAGTTCCCGAGGTCGAGGCGCGTCAGGGGCGTGGGAATGTGCGACAACCCACTCCCTTCCACCGTCATGTCCGGCGCCAGTGGAGGTATTGGCCAGCCTAACGCGCGCAGCGCACCCGCCGTCGACTCGGTATCGGCCGACTGCAGGACCCCGCGTACCGATGATCGACCGTGGGCCAGTGACCCGAGCATCAGCGCCCGGTGCGAAACGGACTTGTCGCCCGGAACGCGGACTTCGCCCCGGACCACAAGCCTGACACGCCCGATCGTCATCGCAGCCATGACTCGAGCGCCGTCGAGAGGTCGGTGCGCTCGTCACGGTACTTCACGATAACCGGAGTCTGGAGCGACAAGCCAAGCTCCTTCCCCCAGCCCGTGGTGACCGCACGCGCACCTGGCACAACCACTGCGCCGGCCGGGATCTCCAGTGGCGCGTCCGCGGATCCGCGTATCACCGTCTCGTGGACGAGATCGAAGACCGGAGTTCCGCGCGTCAAAACTGTTCCCGCCGCCAGAACCGCCCGTGACCTGACTACGGTGCCTTCATATACGCCGCAGTTACCGCCAACAACAACGTCGTCCTCGATGATGACGGGCGCGGCATTCACCGGCTCGAGCACACCGCCGATTTGCGCAGCGGCACTGAGGTGCACCCGTTCGCCAATCTGCGCGCAGGAGCCCACCAGTGCATGCGAGTCGATCATCGTGCCCTTCCCGACCCACGCTCCGGCATTCACGAACATCGGCGGCATGCACACGACGCCCGGCGCCAGATAGGCGCCGCGCCTGATCGATGATCCGCCCGGCACGACGCGAACGCCGTGCGACACCGACAGCTGGCGTGGAGGAATCGTCCGCTTGTCGAAGAACTTCAGCATGCCGCCCGGCGGCGACATGTCGACGACAGAGCCAGCGCGGAAAGCGAGGAGAATTCCACGTTTCACCCAGTGGACCGCGCGCCATGTGCCGCTGTCGTCCTTGCGCGCGGCGCGAACGTTCCCGCCTTCCAGGGCATCGAGCACCATGAAGACGACGTGATCCACATCGGACGGCAGCAATTCGCCGGCCGGTATCGCCGCGAGTTCCTCGACGCGGGCAACCAGGTCCGGCGGATCCGGCGCAAATTGCGGTTCACCGCGACCGGGATCAGTCATCTATCATCTCGATCCCTGCAACAACGAGCGCCGCACGCAGCGCCGAGTAGCTCCCTTCACCTAACGGGACCAGGGGCAGGCGCAATACGTTCTGGATCTTTCCCATCATGGCGAGCGCCGCCTTTGCGGGAATGGGATTCGGCTCGGCGAACGCCGCCGCCATCCACGGCTGCAGCTTCCGATGCAGCGTGCGCGCGGTCGCGAAATCGTTTGCGGCACAGGCATCGCACAGCTGCGCCATCAATCGTGGCGTGACGTTGCTCGTTACGGAGATCACGCCTTCGCCTCCGAGGGCCATGACCGGAAGCGTCAACGCGTCGTCGCCAGACAAGACCGAAAAGCCGGTCGGGCGGTCGCGAATGATATCGGCAATCTGACCGATATTTCCCGACGCTTCTTTCACACCGACGATCTCCGCGCACTTCGCCAGTTCGAGCGTGGTGCGCGCCTCGACGTTGCTTCCCGTCCTGCCCGGGACGTTGTAGATGATGATGGGCAGGTCGACGGCGTCGCAGATCGTGCGAAAGTGTGCGGCGATCCCGCGCTGCGGCGGCTTGTTGTACATCGGCGAGACATGCAACAGATGCGTCGCACCGGCCGCTTTCATTTCCTTTGACGTGGCGATTGCACGCGCGGTGTCGTTGGATCCGGCACCGGCAACAACAGGCACACGGCCAGCTACCGCTTCGACGGTAATCTCCACGACTCGACGGTGTTCAGCCGGCGTCATCGTCGCCGCTTCACCGGTCGAGCCGCACGGCACCACGAAGTGAATGCCTTCAGCGACCTGCCATTCGACAAAACGGCGGAGCGCCGGTTCGTCGATCTTTCCGTCGCGCGTGAAGGGCGTCACCAAGGCGGTTCCGCATCCTGTCAGCGTGCGTCCGTTCATCGGATCTCCTCCGTGCGTTGCAGCAGGTCACTCATGGTGAACACTCCTTTCCGCCCCTGCAACCACTCCGCCGCCAGCACCGCGCCGTCGGCAAATACCCTTCGATCGCGCGCTACATGCACCAATCGAAGTTGTTCGAACGCAGCATCGATGACCAGCTCATGCGTCCCCGGGACATGGCCCATCCGCACACTGGTGATCGGTACGTCGCGCTTCAGGTTTGTTGACGCAACGTCGGCAAGCGATGCCGCTGTGCCGGACGGCCGATCCTTCTTGGCCGCGTGATGCGTCTCGATGAGGTGAATGTCAAACCCCGGAACGTCGCGCAATGCCCTGGTGGCAGCATCGATGGCGGCGGATAACACGGCGACACCCACGGAAAAGTTGGGCGCCCAGAACATGGTGCCGCCGATCCTCTCAATCTCGGCGCGGACGTCGCCGAGCTGATCGTACCATCCCGTGGTTCCGACGACCACCGGAATTTCATTGCGAGCACAGGCGAGCACATTGGCGACAGCCGCGGCAGGCTCGGTGAACTCGATGGCAACATCAGGATTGCCGAGCCGTTCACGTGAAATGCCGTCGCCTTTCGAGTTGTCCGCCTCACCGAGCATCACCGTGATCGTATGCCGGCGTTCGACAGCTCGTGGCGCGATGACCTGCGCCATCTTCCCGTCACCGATGAGCGCGATCTTCACGACGTCGCTCCCCCGGTGAAGAACGCCGTGTGCAGCTGGCGCATTGCCGCCGGTACCTGATCGGCGTCGACGAGCATCGTCAGGTTGATGCCACTCGCGCTCAAGGAAAGCATGTGTATCCTCATCTCCTTCACCGCCCCAAGGGCGCGCGCCATGGCAGAGCTATCGGCGCCGAGTCGGCGCCAACGAGTGCGACGATCCCGCGGTTCCGCTCAACGGATACGTCACCCAGTTGCGAGAGGTCGACCACGAGAGATTCCAGGTGCCGGGCATCATCTATAGTAAGGCTCACGCTGATTTCCGACGTGGCAACGACGTCGACCGACGTGCGGTGACGGTCGAAGATCTCGAAGATGCGCGCCAGGAACCCGTGCGCCAGCAGCATCCGCGGCGAGCGCACCTTCACCACCGTGACCCCTTCCTTGCCGGCAATTGCGGTGACGGCACGGCGGGGCGCATCAAATGCGATCAGCGTTCCCTGCCCCTCAGGCCGCCGCGAGTTCAGAATCGAAACGGGGATGCCGAGTCGGACTGCCGGCGCGATCGTGCTCGGATGGAGGACTTTCGCGCCAAACGACGCCAGTTCGCTCGCTTCGTCGAACCGGATACGTTGAATCACCAACGCATCAGGCACGACCCGTGGGTCGGCCGTCAACATGCCGTCGACGTCGGTCCATATCTCGATTGCCTCAGCGCCTAACGCGGCGCCGAAGAGGGAGGCGCTGTAGTCGCTCCCCCCGCGCCCCAGGGTCGTGGTGATCCCGTGCTCCGTCGCGCCGACAAAGCCACCCACAACCGGAATGCGGCCAGCGGCCAGCAGGGGACGGATGACCTGCCCTGCCCGTTCCGCGATCCGATCCGTCCGCGGTTCCGCTTTCCCGAACTCGTCACCAGTGATCATGACCGAGCCTGGATCGATGAGCTCCGCCGGAATATCGCGCTTGAGGAACGCCGCCACGATCAGCACCGACGACAGCAGCTCCCCCTTCGCGGCGATCGCATCGAGGCTGCGGGTGGTGGCATGCCCCAGAACCGAAAGCGCCTCCGCCAGCGCCGCCAGCTCGTCGAAGATCGCCGACAGCTCGCCGATAACGTCGGTCGCGTCGGCATCCGTGCCGAGGAGCTCAGCCGCGACCTTGAGGTGACGCTCCCGCAATGCTTCCACGCCCCGGATGGCCAGGATCAGCTGGCCCGACGCCGCCTGCTCCGCCAGCGCGATCAGCGCATTGGTCGTGCCGCCTAACGCCGATACCACGACCAGCGGCTGGCGGGGGACGCGGTCACGGATGATGCCGGCCGCACGTTCGATCGCCGGCGCGTCACCAACCGACGTGCCGCCGAACTTTGCGACGATCATGCCGGCGGCAGCAGCCCGCGAGCGACCAGCAACTCCGCGTTCAGGATCGACCCTCCCGCGGCACCACGGATCGTGTTGTGGCCAAGGGCCACGAGCTTGATGTCGAACAGCGGGTCGGGCCTGATGCGACCTGCCGTGACGGTCATGCCGCGACCGGCCAGCACGTCGCGACGAGTCTGCGGCCGATCCGGCTCGCGCGTCACGACCAGCGGAAGGTCCGGAGCGCTCGGGAGGCCTCGAGCCGCATCGTCCCCGCGCCAGGTGCACATCGCTTCCATCGCCTCGTCGGGCGATACCCGACGTTCGAACCCAAGCGACAGGCACACCAGGTGCCCGTGTTCGGTGGGGACGCGGTTCGTATGGGCACTCACGGTGAGCGGCGCGTTGGTAATTGCCCCGTTCGACAAAGATCCCAGCATCTTCCCGAGCTCGCGCTCGACCTTTGGCTCTTCCTCACCGATGAAAGGGATCACGTTGCCGAGGATGTCCAGCGAAGCAACACCAGGGTATCCCGCGCCGGAAACGGCCTGCATGGTGAACACCATCGCGCGCGAGATGCCAAAGGCTTCGTGCAGTGGAGCCATCGCCATCGCCGCGACGGTGGCCGCGCAATTGGCGTTGGTGACGATTCCGCCACTCCAGCCACGGTTGCGCCGTTGTG
>Ga0079217_10000469_pt1 | contig 10093 bp, 10 predicted proteins | sample NCAS200_FD_76343 | JGI IMG/M metagenome (GOLD analysis project Ga0079217, IMG submission 76343) | Agricultural soil microbial communities from Utah to study Nitrogen management - NC AS200 | ecosystem: Environmental > Terrestrial > Soil > Agricultural land | place: USA: Utah | collected 2014-06-11 | reverse complement strand
GCGTCGAGCTCCGGCAGGGCGAGATCGAGTCCGCGTCACTGGTCGCGGACGGCTTTCACGTCTGTGCGAAGGGCGCCGCGCCGGAGCTGGCCAGGACGCTGCTGCTCTGTACGGGCGTCGTGGACGACGTGCCGGCGATCGAGGGGCTCGAGCCGATGTACGGAATCAGCGTACACCATTGCCCATTCTGTGACGGCTGGGAGCATCGCGATGAGCCGATTGCAGTCTACGGATGCGGAGAGCCGGCGGGAAAGTTCGCCTTGGGGATGCGGCAGTGGAGCCGCGACCTCGTCCTCTGTACCAACGGGCCGGAAGGACTCGCACCCGACCTGCGCGAGCAGCTCGACGCGAATGGAGTGCAGGTCCGTGCGGAGCGCGTGGTGAGTCTGGAAGGAGAAGAGGGAAGACTCAGGCGGATCCACTTCGAGTCGGGGCCGCCGCTCGAGCGCTCGGCGCTCTTCTTCTGCACCGGGCAGCGCCAGCGCTCCGATCTCGCCGCCAGGATCGGGGCCCAGTACAACGAGAAGGGCACCGTCGATACGCACGGAGCGGAGCGTACGACGGTGCCCGGATTGTGGGTGGCTGGGGATGCCTCGAAGGATGCACAGCTGGTGATCGTCGCCGCCGCCGAGGGTGCAGCGGCGGCGGTAGCGATCAATACCGAGCTGACGCGGCGCGACCTCGCCGCGTCGGCCCGCTAGAAGAGCAGCTCGAATCCCAGCCGCGCGAGACGCGGCGACCCGTACGCGAAAATCGGCTGGGTGAAATCACGTGCCGCCGCCTGATACATCGGCAGCAGCTCGGCCGTCCCCTCGACGTATCCATTGCCATCCAGATCGGCATGCGCCCGGTAGCGCGGCGACTCGTACGGAATCCGCTCGGGATGCGCCGCGAAGGCCTCCTGCGCCATCTCCTCGATCATCTCGTCCGTCGGCTGCGGCTCGCCGGTGTCGCGGCGCACCGCCACGATGTTCCGCCGGCCGAGCACGTTCCGCACGTCCATGTAGACGCTGCCGCGAATGCCGGCGAGCGTGATGGGTCGGCGGAGCAGCATATCGACCGTGGACGCCGCCGGAAGCCGCGACCCGTTCGGTTCCGCGATGAGCGTGTCGGTTCCGGGATCGAGGCGTGTGAACGGCAGCCCGGACGAGAGTCGCCCGACGAGCGCGCCCTCGAGTCCCGCGAAGGGCCGGATGCCCAGGACCTCGGGGCCGCGCTCGAGCGGCACCTGGCCCTGGAAGATCAGCGTGACGTTATGGCGGCGGTCGTAGTCGAGCGGAAACTCGACCTTCGCCGGCACGATCGTGTCGTGGGTGAGAGGATCGATGCGGATCACCCGGCGCAGCAGGAACGCGCTCGTCGAAGTTGCCAGCGCCTCCTGCAGCGTATACGAGGCCCGAACTCCCCAGCCCTCCCGCATTTCCCGTTCGAACAGGACTTCGGCGCCGCGCACGCTGCCGTTGTCCTCGTTGTCGAAGATCGATGAATCGGGATTCACGCCCAGCGGGACCGAGCTCACCAGGCCCTCAAGGCGCTTGACGAAGGTGTTGAGCCGGAGCGCGATGCCGGGCCGCGGTCGCGCCCGCAGGCTGAACTCGTACTGCCACGATCCCTCGAACCCCAGATTGGGATTGCCCTGGCGGAAGCGGCCGGTGCGGGCCGTATCGTCGAATGCCGCATCGACCAGGTACTGGTAATCGGGAGCCTGGCTGAAGCGTCCGATGCTCGCCACCAGCGTCGCGCCCTTGAGCACCGTGGAGACCGCGATGCGGGGGTTGATCTTTGACTGCGCTTCTCCCGTGGAACCAGGGAGGTCGCTTCGCGAGTCGAACCGGTCGTAGCGCACGCCGGTCGTGATGCCGAGGTCAGAGAGCCGGAACTGCGACTCCACATAGAACGCCGCCGACATCGGCGTGAATTCCGATGCGATCGCCGGAGGGACGTTTTCCTTGTTCATCCCCACCGGCAGGTACGCGAGGGCGCGCTGGAACGTCCGCACCCGCTGGCTGACGAGCTCGCCGCCTACGAACACGTCCCCGCGCTGCCCCACGCCGAAGGTCACGTCGAGCTGCGACCGGAGCTCACGAAAGTGGTTCCACGCGAGCTCGCCCCGGGTCCCGCTGCCCAGGAAGAACGCCGGCACCCCCCACGGCGTCTGCTCGCTGAATCGCGGCTCGCGGAAGCCGGGAATCGGCTGCGCAGCGGTGACCGTGTCGCGGGCGCGGGCGAGATCCTCGCCCAGGAAGTGGAAGCGGTCCCCGGTGAATGCGCCGAACCGGTACTCCGGCTGCTCGACCAGGCTCCCCCTGATGAAGTCGCGCGAGAAGAGCGCCACGCGCAGGTCCGCGATCAGGGGGAGGCGGGCAGTCGGTCCGCTCGCATGCTGCACGTGCGCGCTCGCAAGCGTGCCGGTGGTGCGCCGCGCGGGCGCGAATTCCTGGTCGTATTTGTAGAAGGGGTCATAGAGCTGGCGCTGGTCGATCGAGCGCACGCCGAACAGACGCAACGTCTGCGCACTGCCGAACGGAATCGTCAGCTTGCCGGCCATGTTGTACTGCTCGCCGGCGTTGTGAGGAAGCAGATGCGGGTCCTCGAAGCGGGGATCGAGCGGCTCATCCGGAGCGGGCGCGCTCACCGGATCGGCATCGACTCTCGCGCTCAGGTCCACGGCGGCGAGCCCGCGAATTCCCCCGATTACCGGGCCATCGGCCTCGACGACGACGCGGTCGAGGCCATAGTCCAGGCCGCCGGGGAACACGCGGTCGCTCTCGTATGCGGCGCGGCCCCGCCACTCGTCGCCGCCATCCCGCGTCACGACATTGATCAGTCCGGAGAGCGCCTGGCCGAAGCGAGCCGAAAAGCCGTTCGTGACGAGTGACGCCTCGGTCAGGATGTCGGGCGGCAGCTGGAGGCCGAGCGGCCCCGTCGACGCGTCAAGCTGATTCTTCACGCCGAGTCCGTCGATGACGAACGACTGCTGGCCCAGACGTCCGCCCCGGTAACTCTCGCCGACCGCGCCGGCCGAAAGTGCGATCGCCTCGTCGAGCGAGCTGACCGGCAGGGTGCGGAGATCTTCCGCGGTCACCACCTGCTCTGTCGCAGTCCGGAGCGGATCGAGCACCGGATCCGCCGTTTCCACCACGATCGCGGGCAGCTCGACCGCGCTCGGCTGCAGCCGGAAGTCGGCGACCGTCGTGGATCCGCCCTGAACCATCAGGCCATCGCGCCGCACCGGCGCGTAGCCGATGGCGCGCACCTGGACGCTGTAGGTACCGCTCCGCACCTCGCGCACGCGGTACGCGCCGGAGGAGTCGCTGACGTTTCCGCGCCGCCCATCGCCGACGGTGACGATGGCGCCGCGAACCGGCACGCCGGTCAAGGCGTCCACCACGCGCCCGCCGATCGCACCCGTGGCCTGCGCGGCGAGCGGGGCGACGGAGAGAGTCAGCACTGCGAAAACACCAAGCGCGAATCGCGTCACGGCTACGCTCCGCTCACAGGGAATGATCAATCGAGCTGGAAGAGCCACAGGTCCGGCCGGTGGTTGGTGGCGTTGAAATCCACTTCGACCGTGAGGCGGGGCAGCGCGAATGGCGACGCCTCGACCACGATCGACCGTCCGTCGGGGGAAAGCGCCGGTCTCCGGAAGAGGGTCGCTGGGGGCGCGAACGACGAGCTGGCGCCGGTATCGAGATTGACGACGTACAGCGCGCCCCCTTCGTCCCGCTGGTTCCATCCATGCACGAGGTCCTGCACGAAGGCGACACTCCGGCCCACGACGGCCACGAGAGTGCTCCCGCGGATCTGGACGTCACGCGCGATCCCCGCCCCCGCGAAGTCGTAGACCACGCTGCGTGCCCCGGTCGAGAGCGACTGGCGGTAGACCTTCGAGTCTCCGCCGAGCGTGAATACGATGGTATCCTCGTCGCCTCCGGCCGCGACCGACGACGCGAGCTCGGTACCCGGCACCACGCTCAGCGTCACCGCGTCGCCGCTGATGTCGGCTCGCATGATTTCGAGGCCCGTGGTGAACGTGTCGGGAAAGAAGGTCGAGCCCTCATAGAACAGGTTCTCGCCCAGGTAGACGAGACGGGTCGGTGAAACCCATTGCAGGTGCGAGATGTGACCGTGCGTCCTGCCGCTGGGCGCGAAATAGGGAATGATCGTCACCTCGCGCGCACGCTCAGGATCGGAAATGTCCCCGAGCATGAAGTGCAGACGCGGTCCTTTCTGCAGTCCGATCCGCCCTACCGCCCGCATGAACGCGATGCGGCCGTCGGCGCTCACCGCCGGTGACTCGAACCGGTCAGTGCTGTCGGCATGGCCCGGGTACGTCGCGCAGATCGAGCGGGTCACCTGGCCGCCGGCCGGAGGAAGCACGAGCAGGCACCGATCATGGGCGGGCTCGTCGAGCCGCTCGCTCGAGTAGATGATCCCCGACTGATCGGGGAGCCAGGCCGGCGTGCGGTCGTCGCCATCGCTGTAGGTGAGGCGGACCGGAGGCTCCGACGAGAAGGGCACGTCACTTCCGACGTCCTCGGCTTCGAACGGTTCCGAGTGCGCACACGCTGTGGCTGCGAGCACGAGACCCGCGAGTCGGATCCGGCTCACTGCGAGCGGAAGAGCCACAGGTTTCCGCCGGGCGACGCCGGTCCGTACCCTTCCGCCACGATGGCCGAGCCGTCGGGAGAAATGGCGGGATTCTGGTAGAGCGCCGAGAACGGGCTCCCGGCCACAGGCTGGGCCGTCTCCGTCGCGATGGTCACCACGAACAGTCGGCCCGGACCGCTCTGCTGCAACGGGCCGACCGGGTCGTTCAGGACCGACACCTGGCCGCCGACGATCGCGGCGATGCGTCCCGCGGAGTAGTGCAGGTCGCGGACGATGCCGTCGGTAGCGAAGTCATAAATGGTGCTCGTGGCGCCGGTCGAAAGAATCCGCCGGTAGATCCGGGTATCGGCGGCGAGCGTGTAGTAGATGATGTCGTCCGTTTCGCCCGCCGTAATCGACGTGGGGAACGCGACCCCCGGCACCAGGACGATGGCGGAGGGATCCGACGGTGCGATGACGAGCAGATGGCTGCCGTAGGCTACGACGACCGCGTCACACGTGGGGCAGGGAAGGACGGTCGTTTCGGTGATCCCGATGAAACCGATCCGGTCCGGACTCAGCCAGGTCACGGAGGCAACCGAGGCGTAGAGCGTGCCGTTGGGTCCAGTGAACGGCAGCGATCGGAGCGCACGCTTCGCGTCCGGATCCTGGTAGGGGGCCACATACAGGCCCTTGGTCGCAGGCACGCCCTGACCAACCGCGGCAGTGTACAGGAACGCCAGCGTAGAGTCGCCGAGCACCGATGGCGTGGCGTACACGTCGGCGAGAAACTCGTCCTGCGCGGTGGCATTGCAGAACTCGCGCTCGATGGTGCCGCCGGTGGCGGGCATCGTGGTCAGACAACGGTCGCCTTCGGACGTGCCGAGACGATCGAAGCTGTAGACGAATGCGCTGCCATCGGGAAGCCAGGTCGGCTCGGTCTCCGCGCCATCCGCATACGTCAGCCGAGCCGGCTCGGCCTCCGCGAAGGGGGCGTCCGTATCGGTGTCGGGTGCCGTGAACGGCTCGCTGTGAGAGCAGGCGGCGAGACCAAGGATCATTGCAGGGATCGTGAGACGGGAAACGCGCCGAACCGTGGGGCGAGGTGAGGACATCGGCCGGTGCTCGCTCGGTAGAATTGTCCGGGTGACGAACGTCCGGCACGGGCACACACACCTGCGCTCTACTTGCCGCGCTCTCAATGTGAGGTCAACTTCGCCCACCCGGAAGCACGCCGTCTCCTCAGCGGGAGGTCTCGATGCTCAAGGATTTCAAGACGTTCGTGATGCGGGGGAATGTACTCGATCTCGCCGTGGGCATCATCATCGGCGGCGCATTCGGGACGATCGTGAAGTCGCTGGTGGACGACATCATCATGCCTCCCGTCGGATTCGCACTCGGCAACGTCGACTTCAAGGACATGTTCGTGGTGCTCAAGGAAGGCAGCAAGGCGCCGGCCCCCTATGCCACCCTCATGGACGCGCAGGCGGCCGGCGCCGTCACCATGAATTATGGAATGTTCTTCAACGCGATCGTCGCCTTCCTGATCATCGCGTTTGCGGTGTACCTCATCGTTCGCGCCGCCAACCGCGTCGCCCCTCCCGCCGCGGCGGCCGCGACCACGAAGGACTGCCCGTCGTGCGCGATGGCCATCCCCCTCGGGGCCAGGAAATGCCCCTACTGCACCAGCGTGTTGTGACGGCTTGACGCCGGTGGGCGATGTACTTTATACTGTAAAGTACATCGACCGGGGACTCATGGCCTCAATCCAGCCGATTCGCGAACAGCCTGCGGTGCCCGCACTCCACGACCGGGCGATGAACGATCTCTCGTTTATTCGCACGACGATGGAGCGGGCTACCTCCTTCACGGCGGTGCCGGGGTGGGGAGGCGTTGCAATGGGGATTACCGCCATCGCGGCGACTGCGATTGGCATGACGCAGAACACTCCGGCCGCCTGGCTCCGGGTCTGGCTGGCCGAAGCGGTGGTGGCAGGCAGCATCGGCGCGTTCGCCATGGCCCGAAAGGCGCGGGCCGCGCAGGGATCGATGCTCTCCCGACCGGCGCGGCGATTCCTGCTGAGCTATACCCCGCCCATGGTGGTCGGCGCGCTCCTCACGTTCGTGCTCTTTCGCGGTGGGCTGGCGCGGGCACTGCCCGGGACGTGGCTCCTCCTGTATGGAACCGGCGTGGTTACGGGCGGCGCGTTCTCGGTGTCGGCCGTGCCGCTGATGGGGCTCTGCTTCATGGCGGTCGGAGCGGTCGCGCTGGTAGCTCCGGACGCCTGGGGCAACTGGCTGCTCGGGGTCGGATTCGGACTGCTGCACATCATCTTCGGGCTCATCATCGCGAGGCGACACGGTGGCTAGATCGAGCGCAGCGAGGAAGGGAAAGGCGGAGCCGGCCGGGCTCCGCCGGGTGGACGGGGGCCGGGACGCGAACGCGCTCGAGCTCGATCGCCTGATCCATGAGCGGATGCGCCTCGCGATCGTGAGCGCGCTCGCCGTAAACGAGTCGCTCTCGTTCACGGAGCTGCGCGAGCTGCTCGAGACTACCGACGGCAACCTCAGCGTCCACGCACGCAAGCTCGAGGAAGCCGGCTACGTGGGGTGCGACAAGTCGTTCGAGGGCCGGATGCCGCGGACCGACTACCATCTGACCGCGGCCGGACGTGCGGCGCTGGGACGCTATCTCGATCACATGGAGGCGCTGATCCGCGCGACGCGCGACCAGTGACCCCTTTTTTGAGGACCAACTTTGTGATACAAAGAACTTCGTGCCCTGGGGTTCACGTCGCGATCATCATGGACGGCAACGGCCGCTGGGCCACGCGGCAGGGGCTCCCGCGCGCCGCGGGGCACCGCGAGGGGGCAGCGGCCGTTCGCCGGATCGTCGAGGCGGCGCCGAGCCTCGGCGTCGGGACGCTCACGCTGTTCGCCTTCTCCTCCGACAACTGGCAGCGGCCCGAGCGGGAGGTGCAGTGGCTGATGCGTCTCTTCCGCGAGTACCTGCGCGGAGAGGTCACCCGCTGCCTCGCGACCGGAGTGCGGCTCTCGATCCTCGGGCGCCGTGACCGGCTTCCGCGGGGCCTTCCGGCCGTCATCGAGGGCGCAGAGCGGCGCACCGCGGCGGGCCGCCGGCTTCATCTCCGGATCGCGGTGGACTACTCGGCACGCGACGCCATCGTTGCCGCAGCGGCGCACCTGAGTGGAGTTGCGGCGACGCGGGAGACTTTCGCGCTGGCGCTCGGGCGCGGCGAGGAGCCGACGCCGAGCGTGGACCTCCTGGTCCGGACCGGCGGCGAGCAGCGTCTCAGCGACTTCCTGCTCTGGGAGGCCGCTTATGCTGAGCTCGTCTTCACGCCCTGCATGTGGCCCGATTTCGGCGAGCCGGACCTCGCCGCGGCGCTGCACGCCTTCCGGTCACGCGAACGTCGCTTCGGCGCCCTGCCGACCGTCGACCTCCCCGTCGAACCTGTTTGCCTCAGGAGTCTCTGACCCATGCCTTCGCTCATGCTTCGCATGCTCGGAATGCTGCTCTTCCTCGCCGCCGCCATCGCGCTGTGTGTCGCGCTCCTCACGCTCATGTATGCCATCGGCACCCGCGACACCCGTCTCGCGCGACGGATCGTCACGGTCGCCGCTGGAATCCTCGGCGTGTACGCCGTCGTGCTCTTCGTCGGTCCCCTCCTGGCGCGCTCGCGGACGCTCGCGCCGGGCAGCGAGGTGTCCTTCTGCGGCTTCGACTGCCACCTGCACGTGTCGGTCGCCGGTGCGAGCCGCCCCGGACCATTGGAGGTGAACCTGCGGTTCCGGAGCGACGCGAAGGCAGCGCCCGAGTTTCCCGGACTCCTGGTCGTCCGGGCGGTGGACTCGGCCGGCCGGCGGCACGCACCGCTGGAGCCGATCCCCGATGCGCCGCTCGGCGCGGGCGAAACGCGGACCCATCCGGTGCGCTTCGGGATCCCATCCGGCGCGGGGCCGGTGCGGATCGTGATCAGCTGGGGTGGGCTGGACTATCTGATTCCGGGACCACAGAATCCTCTGGTGCAGCAGCGTGCGGCGCTCGCCATCCGGTAGCGCGCACCAGAATCGATTGCAGGCGTTACCTTATTCCAATGCCACCGACGTCCCGGGCCCCGATTCTCGCGCCTGCCTCGCGGGTAGGAAACGCCCGCCGTCGTCCCCACGGGCTCGTCGTGCCGCGGGGGCGGCGGGTCTACCGGCCGCGCGAGCGGCAGGACCTTTCCCCCATGCGCCTCGCGGCGGTCGCCGCGGCTCTCGCGGTCGGTACTGTGCTCGGAGTCTGGTACTTCGGCGCCGGCAACTTCGGTGGTGCGGCCCTCTATCTCGGCGGCGTGGCGCTCGTCGCGTCGGTGCTGGCTCCCGCGTGGGCAATCTCGCTCGCGGTAGCCGCGGCGCTCGGAGTTCCGCTTGCGTACGGGATCATGCTCGTATTCGGGGCGAACGTCGCCTTTCCCCCGGAGCCCAACGCCGCCGCCACTCTCCTCGCTCTTCTCCCGACGCTCGGCGGCGCCCTGATCGGGCTCGGCGTCCGCTGGGTTTTCTCGGCCGACTCCGGCTCGGCGCTCCACCGTTAGCAGCCTTCCACCGATCGGTCGGGCAGACCGCGGCGCCGTGCTCATCACGGGCGCGTCGAGCGGCATCGGCCTGGAGCTCGCGCGACTCTTCGCCGCCGCCGGGCACCCGCTCATACTCGTTGCGCGCGATGCCGCCCGGCTCGACGCCGCTGCCGTTGAGCTGCGCGGGACCAGTGCGAGCGTGCTCGCGGTCGCCGGAGACCTCGAGCGGCCGGCCGAGGTAGAGCGGCTCATCGAGGAAGTGCGATCGCACGCAGTCGATGTCGACGTGCTGGTCAACAACGCGGGATTCGGAGCCGCAGGTGCGCTGGAGGGGGTCGAGCCGTCGCTGCTGCTTGGAATGATCGCCGTCAACGCGGCGGCGCCGACGCGCCTCATGCGCGAGTTCCTTCCCGACATGCGCCGCCGTGGCCGCGGGCGAGTGCTGAATGTGGCGTCGACGGCCGCGTTCCAGCCGGGGCCGTGGATGGCGGTGTATTACGCGACCAAGGCGTATCTGCTGTCGTTGTCGGACGCGGTGGCCGAAGAAATGGCCGGGAGCGGGGTCTCCGTGACCACGTTGTGTCCCGGGCCGACCCGGACGCAGTTCGCCGTTCGGGCCGGGATGCGGGGGTCGCGCCTCTTTCGGGCCGGGGCGACCATGGACGCGCCCGACGTCGCGCGGGCAGGGTACCGTGGCCTGCTTCGGGGTGACCGGCTTGTGGTGCCCGGCATCATGAACAAGCTCACCGGTCAGGCCTCGCGATTCCTTCCGCGTCGGGTCGTCGTGCGCGCGGCGAGCCTGCTCAACAAGGGCCGCACATCCGCCGACTAGAGTCCGATCTCCACTCCGATCCTGATTCGGCGGGGCGCGCCGTTGAAGCCACCCCTCAGCGCATCGAACCAGTCGCTCGCCGCGGCCGC
>Ga0079217_10000466_pt1 | contig 10108 bp, 10 predicted proteins | sample NCAS200_FD_76343 | JGI IMG/M metagenome (GOLD analysis project Ga0079217, IMG submission 76343) | Agricultural soil microbial communities from Utah to study Nitrogen management - NC AS200 | ecosystem: Environmental > Terrestrial > Soil > Agricultural land | place: USA: Utah | collected 2014-06-11 | reverse complement strand
TTAGAGCATATGAAAAGGCCGCTGATGTGATTGAAAATCTGTCAATGAGTATTGAAGAGATTTATCTAAAGGATGGAATTCAGGGTCTTAAAAAAATACCATCAATTGGTAATGCCATTTCAACCAAAGTGGAGGAACTTATAAGATTCAACAAAATTTCTTATCATGAAGAACTGAAACAGAAGGTACCAATTAGGGTATCTGAATTTTCCAATATGACAGGATTCGGACCCAAGACGATGAAGATCCTTTACCAAAGACTAGGAATTACAAGTATCGCTGAATTAGAAAAGGCTGCATCGGAAGGAAAAATTTCAAAGATAAAGGGTTTTTCAAAGACTAAAGAAGAAAAGATCATCAAAACAATCCAGTTATCAAAAAAAATTAAGAATAGATATTTGTTAGGGGACGTATATCCTTTGATAAAAAAAATAGAAAATAGATTAAACAAAAAAGATAATGTAGTCCGCTGTCTTGTTGTAGGTTCCTTCAGAAGGATGAAAGAAACTATTGGAGATATCGATATTTTAATCTCCACAGATGAACCGGAAGAAGCAATACAATTTTTTGTCAGTATGCCTGAAATTCAAGAAATCAAAGGAAAGGGGAATACAAAGGCTTTTGTTGAACTTAGAAATGGCATCGATGTTGATTTGCTCGTAGTTCCTGAAGAAAGCTTCGGTTCAGCCGCTCAATACTTTACTGGAAACAAAGCGCATAATATCTCATTACGCAATTTAGCAATTTCAATGGATTTTCATCTTAACGAATGGGGTTTATACGACAAAAAAGGAAGAAGAATTGCAGGATCTACCGAAAAAGAACTCTATGAAAGTTTGCTCCTTCAATACATTCCACCTGAACTTAGGGAAAATGGGGGTGAAATTAAATACTTTACTGAAATGAGAAACGCACCATTAGATTTAATAGAATATGGGGATCTAAAAGGAGATCTTCACACACATACCAATATCACAGATGGTACAATGTCAATAAGTGATATGGCCCTACATGCAAGAAAAAAATTTGGATTAGAGTATATTGCAATTACTGACCATACTAAGAGTCTTGGTGTGGCAAATGGTCTCAATGAAAATCAGTTGTTGAATCAAATCAACAAAATTGAGCAGTTAAATGACACCTTGAATCAAGATTCAATTTCTGATACTGTTTCTAACTTTAGGATTCTGTCTTCTGCCGAGGTCAACATCCTGAAAGATGGCAGCCTTGATATCCCTAATAATATTCTTGACAAGTTAGACATAGTAGGAGCTTCAATACACTCGAACTTTTCATATTCTAAAGATGTTCAAACAAATAGGCTCATCAAGGCAGCCGGGAACCCAAGCGTAGACATACTATTTCACCCTACAGGCAGACTAATAAACAAAAGAGAAGGCTATGCAGTGGATATAGAAAAAGTAATAGAAGTAGCTGGCGATACAAAAACTGTCCTGGAAATTAATTCTAATTATAATAGACTAGATCTGAGGGATGAGCATGTCCGCATGGCAGTCGAAAATGGGGTCAAACTGGCAATCAATTCTGATGCCCATCATCCAGTTCACTTTGCTTACCTCATATTCGGTATAGGTCAAGCTAGGAGAGGATGGGCAAGAAAAATCGACATTGTCAATACTTTAAAAGTTGATTCTCTACTTAAATCATTAAAATAAGCAAAGACATCCACCAAATAATTGGGAACATATAGACAGGATGAAAAAAATTCACTCTTTGTTTGGGGAGCATTTGTCCATCATCGCAGTCATGAAACCCTCCAACTTTTTTAATGTTTCATTACCCTAACATTAGTAGATTAATTTGACATCTAAATAAATCAGTTTTGTCATATCGGATGCCTATTTTTCTACTGCCTTTGATATCCTATCCAATGCGTCATTGGTACCTTCAAGGATATGCTTTTTGACCATCTTTGAAAATATGCCTATGAATCCAGATAGATGAATATCCCATTCAACGTCAACAACACTAGCCTCCTCCCCATCGGCGTTAATTACAACAATTTTTCTCCCTATCAGGGGCCCTTCTGTAATATCTGTCGTAACAGACTTCATTGGTTCTATTGTAACTATTTCTTTACAAACCGAATTTTTGAAAGCTATAACGACTTCTCGTTCCACAGTATTACCTGATTTACTAATATTTTTGATCGATTTTGTTCCATGCCAAAATTCTGGTTCCCTATCAGTGTCTGATAAAATTCTCCAAACCTCCGAAACAGGCGAATTGATTTTCTTTGATGTATGAAAATTAACCATAGATTAGACTCAACGCTTTTCTAATATATGAATTGGTAAGAATATTTCCAGGGAATTAAAAAGAGGGTTGAAAAAACTAGGATTTTGCACTATTTACTGTGCGGACTCAATTACTTTAATAAATCCTCTCATTGTCTCAGGATGATATTCACAATAGTAATTTAATTCACCAGCATTCATTGTCTTAAATTCAAACTCAGTGTTCTTTCCCGGTTCAATATGATCACTACCGCCTACTTTTGACTTCTTTTCATTATCAATAATTAGCTCATGTTCCTCATCAGTGGGATTATTTATCTTGATTTGGTATTCATTACCTTTTGTAATATCTAAAGTTGGATTAACCCCACCTGAACTGTTAACTCATCTATATGTCCCATTGATTTCAGATGGGTTAAGAATAATTGACAGATCCATCATGTCATTGTTTGATTGATTTTGATTTCTTGTAAATATCAAATTGTTTATGGACTTCTGATTCCAGATCCCTTAATTTTAATGGTTTTTGTAGAAAACCATCTATAATTTTATTCCTGACATATTCCTCAAATACTCTATCATCCACCTCAAAAGCAGTCATAAGTAACGTTCTTACTAAGGGATTCTCCTTTTTTATCTTGTAAACCAAATCCATGCCATTTATACCAGGCATTCTCAAGTCCGAAACAACAACTGCATATTTACTTTTATTCACCCTGATATGTTCAAGGGCAACTGTAGGATCTGTAAAGGTGAATATTGACAATTCTTTTATCCTGCTCAATGCATCACGAAACAGATTAACAATATCTAATTCATCATCTACAATGGCTACTAGACACTTCTTAACCACTAAGAACTAACAACCTTCCGATCAATCACTTTGATTCCTGTAACTGGATATCTATAGTATGGTTACACATCTTAATAAACAATAGAATCTAGATGAATGAATGATGTTCCACGCTTTCTATATAAGCAAGGAAAATTAATTCAGAGCTTTTTATAGCGATTACCTCATTGACTCGACAGTCTGAAGATGTTGGATTGCCCACCAAAACTAACTGCTCCGCTGCTAATTTCGTATCGCTGATAGGAACCACTTTGGAAGTATGTTATTGTTTACTTTAACAAAGTAGTTAAATGCAGAATCCAAAACGTATGTTTTGGCCCAATCATCCTTAGATCTTATGGATCTACCATATGCTTGGACCAATCTTAGTGCAGTCTGCCAATAATCCCACTCTTTGTTAATTTTCCTTTTTTCTGAAGTCCATTTATCGGCTACATTTGGATAAGGGACTTTTGTAATAATTTGAAATCTAGACAAGTGATCTTTCAAGTCAAGTCCAGTATGAAGTGATGGGGAAATAAGCACAGTAGGTTTCTTGCTTTCAGCATGTTCTCTTATAACTTCGTCCCTTTCAATTTCGGGATCTGTCAAAATCAACCTCCTTGAATTAATTTTAGAAAGATTGTCCTTGATAAAATTTAGCTGCTCATAAGAACTTGTATGAATTATTCCTTTGTCGTTACTATGTATATGCATAATATTGTCAATGGCCCGCGATATCTTTGACTTTACGTCCACCTGTTGTAAATTACTAAAATTTAGATATTCAACGCTAAGAGGAAATATTGGCCTATTCTCTACTGGAAAATCCGATTGAATTTGTATAAATTTAGTACTATTATCTTCAGAACTTAGACCCAAGTTTCTTTCAAACGTCTTGTTATTCAAAATAGTGGCACTCATGATAAGTGTTTTCGGGCATTTTTCCAATAATGCTTTTATGTATTTCGAAGGATCCAATGGTTTGAGCTCGACCCGAGTAACATCGTAATTCTCTTTTTGTACTTCTGAAACAATCCAATTGTTCGGGTTCGAAAGTATATTATTAATAGTTCTTGTGAGCTTGTCGATATCTTGTACAATATCAATTAGTAACTCCTTATCAACATCAAGATTTTTTCCATTTTCAGATCTAATATTTAATTCAAGGCTCGCGTCATCTTCAAATAGCTCCGATGCACTCACAATTCTCTTATTTCTGGTTTTAGATTTGTTAGTAGAATCGTATCCATATTTTACTTTTCGCTCCTTTACTAGTGAGTGTACCAGAGATTCATACCCAATTAAAACTAGAATAGTTCGTTCCAAATCAATCAAAAATTCTAGCCACCCGTGCATATCATACCCATGATCGATCATCTTAAAATCGTGAATATATCGACGCCATCGTTTCTTTGAGATTGAAAGTCCTCTAAATTTTACTATTTCAGTTTCAAGTAGATGTGCTTCATCCAATACGAGTAAGTCTTTCTGTTGCATCATATTCTTGTTTGACAGTAACGACAGAAAAATGGCATAATTAAATATCGAGTGGCTAGCTCTTAATGCTTGAAACAACTGATCGAAATAGTAACACGGATTCCACTCACGAGGAGTATTAAAATTTTGTAAATGAATCCAATTTGAATATTCATTTTGATACTTTTGTATTTTATCTCTACTAATGAGGATTCGTTCATTTTCCTTTCCCTTGTTGTCAATTTTGTAATCGTTTATGAAAGTTCTGTATTTGCAACCAGATCCTTCCATTGATTCATCAGACAAACATGGTCCGTATTCACAAGATGTATGTTTACACTCAATTTCTGTTTTTGAGTTACAGGAAGAACAAAGATATTTTCCGCTTTCTACGAAGTCTTCCTTCACTCTGCATAAAAAATTGCTTTTCCCCTTGGCAACTTTTAGAAATTGATAGTCACGTGAGTATTGAGTTTGGAGATCCTTTGTAGCGGTACATATGTAGCTTGAGCCAAGAGTTCGTGCAATAGTTATGGCAATTGCACTTTTCCCAAACCCAGTTGGTGCTTCCAGAATAATGTGTTTATAACCGGTATTGAAAGCATCACAAATTTGTTTAATAACACTATCCTGATTATTTCTAAACTTACTGTGAGGGAAGTTGTTCAAATATTCATCTACGCTTATCATTTTGCCCAAGTATAGAGAAATGAATGAAGTGATTGCTGAAATAAATTTTTCTTATTCATTACACTTTTTTAGAATCATCTATAATAATCAAAAATCACTATTCTCAAAGTCAATGTTGTCTGTCGGAACTCAATTGCAAGTACGACTTATATGAACCCATTACCTAAGATCTCATATCAATAGTATGAAAATGCAATATGTTTTGATATCAATCTTAATTTTCACATCATTATCAACCTTTATTCCTCATTTTGTTTCATATGCACATCTCTCGCATACTCCTCATTACAATGGTGGATCAAATCGGGATGGAATCGGAAAATATTATCCGTATATGGCATTAGATCCCGAATACGCAGCACCCGACGAACCAACACAGATAACTTTCAGCGTACAGGATTTCGATGGAAATGACGTTTATGATATTGAGACAATGGTAGAGATATATCAAGAAAGTACCGGTGAAAGAGTGAAAGGATTCCCTTGGACTGTACGAGATATTGGAGATTTTAATCTATATTATGTGTTCCCTAATCCAGGAGGATATGAAATAGTGCTCAGTGTTGCCAACGACGACAAGATGGTGAATCACAACCAACTAGATGCGCCAAGATCGATTCTGTCGAGCATATCAGATTGTAATTGTCAACGTGTAATATTCAATGTTTCAATTTCTGAATCCTGGGGATTGGTTAGAAATTTCCTTCTAGTCGTTTCCATTCTGATCCCCATCATAGCTCTGGGTTTAGTGCTGGGTAGAACTTATTTGAAGAGCAGAAGGGAGCAATCCGGCTCAAGAATGTTACCGGAAAAAGAAACTCTGAAATACGTCATTATGCTCCTTGCAATTGCTGGCGGTCTAGTACATTTGGCCATATTTCCCGAGCATGGATCTCTCCAAATCTATTATTCAGTTTTCCTAATGGCTGCTGCGGGAGCTCAAGTAGCATATGGAATACTGTATATCTTGATCAATTTTACTGCCGAATCGTACTCTGGTAACGATAGAAATTTTATTTTAAATCAATACAGAAAAAGAGTGGCCCTGAATCTATTTGGGTTGATTGGGACCTCTGTTCTCATAGGGCTCTATGCATATTCCGTCATTGTATCCCCTCCATTGTCACCAGACAACAAAGCAGAAAATATTGATATTGCAGGGATTATGGCTAAGTCAGTCGAGATACTTTTGGTAGTTGGAATAATTTACTTGATGAGATGGGAAAAGAAAAGAGTAGATAAAATTCTTGTCAGTGCAAAATAATTTTCTGGTTTAAGGGAAAGTAGAAGACATATCAGAGATCAATTATTGTTCCTTCACTACATTAGGTCATACGGCAATTTTGTCTTGTCGTGTGAAAGAATTTTTTAGAATTAATGCAAATTCAGTTACCTTTTTCGTGATACCAAGTCAAAGACTTGTCATTTTTTTTATGACGTCCAGTATCTTGTTTATCAACTTAGTGTGATCGGCCAATTTATCGAAAGAGACAAGAAGCAAATTCTCATCTAAGGGTATGGTCAAGAGCTTTATTTTCTCCCTTTCAGAGAAGGTGTAGATTACTTTACCAAAAACATTATCAAAATCGCGTCTTAGAATATTATTGATGGCATAACCCAAGTAAAGCCTAATTGACCCATCGTTTTTTTCTAAAGATGGTGTATCTTTTTTCATGTCGCCTACAATCAATTTCCCCATTTCATCTATCATTCCAACAAATCTTATATTCTCGTCAACATCAAAAATGCTATTACATAAAGCAGGCAACTCGTATTGCATAGCGTATATTCATCAATACAGACGTTATAAAGACACCTAGTTGGAATCAATTACACAAAGAAATTTTCATTACATATCAGAATTTTTCCATTAATTGCATGTGGTATCTTAATACGTGTGTACCTCGACCAAAAACATACCTGAACTGAACTTTCGATTTAAATGGCAAAAGAGTCTGTCAGTTCCTGCCATAGTCCAAATCCACTTGTGGATTCTAAATTATTGACATTACTGAGAAAAGAGTGTAGGTTCTACTAAATTATCGAAAGGGTTTTATGCTATTTCTGTTATTCGTTAAGAGTATTTTCAAAATTCCTTGAAATTCGTACACAAATTTCATAAAAGCGTCCATTGGGTGCCATAAATATTTTTAAACAAGCTCCGAGAAGGCAATGTTATGGCAGATACAATGTTGATGTATGCAATAACCACTGCAGCTTTCATAGGATTCGTAATCATCTTAGGCTCCTCAAGGGCTAAAAGATATCGACAACATGCCGCCCCTGCTGCTGCATCATCTGAAAATAAAAAGGTAAAGTATTCATCTGACGGAAAACCGATGTAAGAATAGATTTTTTTAAAAACCCAACCAATTCCTTTTTTTTGCGTAATTAACGCACAACTTATATTCTGGTCGTAGGCGATTTTTTTATGGCTAAAGGTGCAAGAAGAGGCGGGAGAGTTAGGGACAAGTGGAGAGACAAACAATGGCTTATTCTCGACTCACCGAATTCTTTTGGAGATTTTGGAGGGCATCATATTAATTATCTTCCGATAACTGATACCACTACTGCTATAGGCCGTGTTGTTGAAAATACATTATTTGATATTAAAAAGCAGGATCCAGCGGATCACAAGACCAAAGTATTTGTAGAAATCGAAAACATAAACGAGGGTGTTGCTAGTACGATTTTCAAGGGACATGAATACGGAAAGGAATTCTTAAGAAGCCTTGTCCGAAGGGGGAGTTCAATGATTACTCACATACACAATTACACTACACAAGATGGTTATGAATTTAGAGTTGAAATTGTTGCATTCAGTCAACGCAGGATAAATTCTTCAAAGAAACATGAATTAAGAAGAGTCATACATAATTTGTTATCTGAGAAAATACCGCAATGGGACCTCAATAATTTCATAAAACAAGTTACAGATGATAATAGTGAGTTTAATAGAGAAATCTTGGAAAAAGGGAAAAGAATTTCTTCTTTGCGACACATAGGCATAAAGAAGACCAAACTATTATCATCGCTTAAGTCACCTATTGAGAAAAGCGCTATTGAAACTGAAAGTCAAATTGAAAGTGAAATCGATAAAGAACCAGTAGAGGATAAAGCGGAGGCGGCTTAGGGAATTTCAGCCGAACTTTTCCGATAATTTTTAGTCCAGTAATTAAGGTTGACCCTTTCTACATCCATACATATTGTAGCACATGCTACTGAAGATGTGCCAAAAATACTCCAAAAAATTAACGATGTCTTTTCTATCCCAAAGGAAACAATTCTAGTATCATCGGCAGAAGGTCATTGGGGAAATGAAATTTCCCTTATCAAGGCAGATTGCGGTCATAAGGAGTCTAAAGTATTATTGGAGAGAATAATCTCTAGCCTTAAAATCGGTGAAAAAAAATTTCTTTTGCAATCAATATCTAACTCATTTGATGAAAAAGACAATTTTTACATCAGATTGAACAAGCAATCAATGTGTAAAGGGGCAATTTCCTTATCCGAACATGACTCAATAAGAATAAGATTCAAAGCAATCAAAGAGTTTAACCAAAATAATAAATTCAGGGATCATGTGATGAGCTTATTTACAAAAAAATAGATCTAGGAGTTCATGTTTCTGATATTACCAAAGCTACGACTATGTCCAACTTATTGGGCATAGACATTATAGGTATTGATTTGGGAAACCCGACAAGCAATAGTCCGCAAGGAAACGTCATACTCAGAATGGATAAAAAATATCCAATTGCAGATTATTTCCCCTACCTCATAGTTTCAGATAACATCCGATCATTGGATAGTAAAACTGATCTATTTCTGATCGATCCCTTTCAAGGAAAGGATACATTAAAACGTAAAGCCAAAAGAGGTCTCGGGATAGAAATTTCAATTGCTCCTGCGAGAAAACTTGACCCTCTTTTAGTTGCTCGATGGCTAAAAGAATTAAAATCGATATATATTTTCTGTCAGTCAAATGATTGTCAATTCATACTGTCAAGCGGCGCAACTTCTATTAACGAAATGATTTCTGCTAGATCATTTGAGTCGATATTGAACATAGTGGGAATAACTCCAAGAATATATTGGAGGAAAATATCCGAATGGCTTTACGCAAAAACAAAGGCAAGATGGCAGTATGTTAAATCATAGAGAAAAAAAAAGATATGTAGCTATCATGTATGATGAGAATAGCATATATCGTCCTTTTCAATTACATGAAAAAATAGGAATCCGATTTAAGGAACTCTTTGGCGTTTTTCAAATGCAGTCTGCTATGTTGAAACTATATGATTCGGAATTTGGAAACGTGATGATAGTGGGCTGCAAGCTTAAATATCTTGATTATTTTTTGGTCTCTTTAGTATTGGGTGAACCCTCACTTACAGTTGTCAGCATATCAGGTACACTAAAGAGGCTGAGGAAAAACGTTTCTAAAATGGGCTTTAGAAACATTAAAAACAATCGTAGCTAAACATATAGAGGGGATGAGGTGAATTTTTGTTGCTGCTCAAATCTGAGGAAAAAACTATGAAGATCTCGCGACGATCTGACCCATTTCATGAATCAGAGTTGATTAGATTGTTTGTTTGTAAATCTTACTCGACTGAGTACTACATAACATCAAGTATTTAAGATCTGAAATTATATTAAAGGACTATTCAAACAAAACTATAATATCGGCGGTTAATTATCAAATAAAACATGACCAATTTAGTATCTCAATTTCTGAGTAGTCAAAGTAAAAACAGACATGTATTGAATAACCAAATTATACTATCTCATCTGAATCCAATTTGAAAATTCTACCCGAATATTATTTTAGTCCCCGAAACCTGCT
>Ga0079217_10000464_pt1 | contig 10122 bp, 21 predicted proteins | sample NCAS200_FD_76343 | JGI IMG/M metagenome (GOLD analysis project Ga0079217, IMG submission 76343) | Agricultural soil microbial communities from Utah to study Nitrogen management - NC AS200 | ecosystem: Environmental > Terrestrial > Soil > Agricultural land | place: USA: Utah | collected 2014-06-11 | reverse complement strand
TCACGCGCCGGGATCACGACCACTCGGAACGGGGCACTCACGCCGCGGCCTTCACGTCGAGGGCCGCGCGCAGCAGCGAGTCCGGCGTCCCCATATCGCACCACACGCCATCCACCGGGCGCACGTTCAGGTGCTCGTGCTGCAGGTACCAGTTCGCGACGTCGCTGATCTCCAACTCCCCACGATCGGAAGGTGCGAGCTCACGGATCACGTCGAAGGCCCGGTCGTCGAAGACGTACAGGCCGGTGACAGCGAGGTTCCCGACGGGCTGGGTGGGCTTCTCGACGATGCGTTTGCCGGCCTCGTCGTAGATGCCGAACTCCTGCGGCTCGTCGACGGGGGTGACGTACACGGTGGGGTTGTGCTGCAACCGCTGCGGGTCGGCGTAGTACTGGTCGCCGAGGATGACGGGGAAGGCCTGGTACTTAGGCACGTAGCCCTCGGCCAGCGCCAGAGCGCCAGCCACGCCATCGGGTTGCTCCTGCACCCGGTACGTGAAGGCGGCACCGAGGAGTTGGGCCATGTCGCCGACCGCTTCGGGGCTGGTGACGATGAGGATGTCTGTGCACCCCATCTGTCGGAGCGTACGAATGGGCCGGTAGATCATCGGCTCGTCGTACACCGGCAGCAGATGCTTGTTGACCACGCGGGTGCTGTCGCCGAGCCGTGTGCCGCGGCCGCCGGCGAGGACGACGCCCTTCACGCCTGCACCTCGGGCGTCTGCAGCCAGGCAGGGTTGTCCTTGTACCAGGTGACGATGTCGGTGAGGGTGTCCTCAATGGAGCGGGACGGCTTCCATCCGGCGGCGGCGAGCTTCGATCCGTCGAGGGCGTACCGCAGGTCGTGCCCAGGCCGGGAGGCGTGGAAGGACACGAGTTCGTACTTGAGGGGCTTGCCGATGATGTCGGCGATGGTGTGCGCAACGTCGAGGTTGGAGCGTTCCTCGCCGACGATGTGCCACAAAGAGGGCCGGTCGTGCTCCGGGTACATCTGCGGGGGCGGCCCGTTGAGGAGGTGCAGCCACGCTCCGGCGAACTCGCGGGTGTCGATCCAGTGGCGGGAGCCGGGTTCGCCGTCTGGTGAGGCGTAGATCGGGACGGTTTCCCCGGCCATGACCTTGCGGATCACGGTGGGTACCAGCTTTTCCGGACCCTGGCCGGGGCCGATCAGGTTCATGGTGCGGGTGAGGATCACGGGGAGCCCGTACGTGCGCCACCACGCTGTTGCGAGCGCGGACTGGGATGCCTTCGATGCGGCGTACGGGTTCGAGGGGATGATCGGGTCCCACTCGCGGTGCGCGTATCCGGCAGGGGCTGGCCCGTAGACCTCGTCGGTGTCCATGTGGAGGAACACCTTTGGTTGCACGATCCGCGCGTATTCGAGGAGGTTGGTCATCAACTCGACGTTGTTGCGGACGAACTCGGCGGGTCGAGCGATGGAGTGCTCGACGCCGGACTCGGAGGCGATGTTCAGGATGGCGTCGACGGGCCCGATCTCGTCGACGAGCGTCGCGGGCATCGGGCACGCGAGGTCGTGCATGACGGTGATGACGCGGTCGGCGGTGCCGGGCGGCGCCTGGTCGATGGCGGCGGCGAGGCGTTGGGTGTTGCCGTGGTGGCGCAGCGTCCACGGGCAGATGATCTCCGCGTCCGTGTGCGCGAGGAGGTGGTGGAGGACGTGGGAGCCGACGAACCCTGACGCCCCGCTCAGAAGAATGCGCATGCGCGGCAGGCTGCCAGCGGATTCCCGGTGATCATTCCGGGCGGCAGTGGAGGGCGGCAGCCGAGGAGGAGACTGCCGCCCCGATAGGCCGTCAGACGGACGGTGCGACGGCGAGAAGCGTCACCTGAAGCTGACCCTGCGTCGGCGCCGTCGCGAAGTCGAGCCGTGCGGTGTTGGCGTCCACGGCGGTGACGGTCGCGGTGCTGACGAGTTCACCGGAGGCGATGCCGCGGACGACGGGCACGATGTCGAGGCTGTCGAGTCCGTGGGTGAGGGTGAAGCTGGTGTCGGTTCCGTTGCCGACGGTGGTGGTGTAGGCGCGGGATGCAGCATCGTTGGCGAGGTCGATGGTCGTGCAGACTTCGCCGCCGTCGTTGGGGAGCTGGGTGCATACCTTGATCACGGTGATCTCCTTTGACCAGGCCGGAACTTGGGCTTCCAGTTTCCCATGAGGCACCGTCAACCCGCCTCCAACAACCGCCCCTGCGCCGCCTCCAACGCCGCAACGCGCTGCTCATGCGGCAAGTCGAGGACATCCAGGGCAGCGCCGAGCGCGTTCGCCACCAACTCCCCTTCGAGATCCAACCGGCGTTCCAACGCCGCCATGACGCCGGCGTCGACGGCCTGCTTCGCGGTGGTCGCGGCGATCTTGCGTTCGCTGCGTGATTCCTCCAGCCACGGCCTGAGTTCGTCCGGCGGCTTCAGCGGATCCCCGCCGGCAGCGACATGTTCACGCAGCCGCTCCGTGATGATCGTGTCGACGTAGGCGGCACGCCCGGTGGCGGTGCGTACGAGGCCGAGCAGGGCCTCGTGTGGGGTGATGTTCCGTTCGGCGGCGATCTCGCTGGCCATGGCCCATGCCTCCTCGACGTGGCGTTGTGAGCCCCGGTGCCAGAAGCAGTGTCCGTAGCCGGGGTGTTTGGTGCCTTGTCCGGCGCGGTTGCAGCACATGCGGCCGTTGTGGTTGCGGGCGGGGCAGCGCGCCGGGTAGGCGGTCATGACGTGATTGTGGCCCGACCAGGCGCGGTGATCTTCCGGCGCGCATGGGACGGCCCGGCCGCGCACGGGCGCGTACCGGGCCGGTTCAGCGGGGTTCGGGTCAGCAGGCCTCGCCGTCCTTGACGGCGTACAGGGTCACGGGCGTGTCCGTGGGGTGCGTGCCAGCCGCGGGCTCCTGGCTGCATACGGTCCAGTTGCGGTCCAGGACCTGCAAGCGGTTCTGGCCGCTGGCGTCCTGGTCGTCGAGGGCGTAGAACCCTGCGGCCTGTGCTTCGTCTTGGGCGGCCTGGAGGTCCTGGCCGACGAGGTCGGGCAGGGCTGCGGTCTCCGCCTCAGGCTCTGCGGCGGGCGCGTCCTGCTTGGGGGCGTTGTCCTGGCTCGCTGCGGGCGCGTCCGGCGCAGGGTCGGTGTCCTCGGCGGTACAGCCGGTGATCGCGAGCAGTGCGGCGGCGGCGAGTGCGGTGATGGTGGTTCGGGTGCGCATGGGTTCCCCCCTGGGTTGTGGTGCTGAGGGGGCATCATGCGCCGGTTGGCGGCCGTGTGATGGTGGAGTGACGGGTCTGTGACACGAATGTGTGTATGGCCTGTTTCCGGGCACGCCAAATCTGCGGCTCACGATGCATAATCGACGGCGTTTTTGCAACTAGGTGCACGACGGTCCTGGGAACGGGTGAAGGCCCGTCCTGGGTGGGCGTCCCGGGGCGGGCCTTCGGCGTGCGCGGGGTCAGGCGGGGCGGTTCACGGTGGCGTGCTCCCAGACGTGTCCGTCGAGCTGGTCCTGAGCGCCGGAGTTGACGATGAGCAGTCCCTTGTCGCCGCGCTCGATGTCCCTGATCTCCACGGTGGAGCCGTCGTCGAGGTGGACGTGGTCGCCGATCCGAAAGTCGTCGGCGGGGATACGGAGTTCGGTCATGTGGTTCATCCTGTCGTGTCGGGCGGGCAGTCGGGGGTGTCCTGCTGCTCCAGGGCCTGAAGCTCCTGGATCGCGTCGTCCAGAGTCAGCGGCGCCTCGTCGTCGCGGTCTTCGTCGCCGTACTCGACGATCCGAGGACCGGCAGGGTCGGAACAGTCGAGGCGGTACCAGCCGTCCGGGTCGAGCCCCACCCACGGAGGGCATGTGCACGGGGTGGTGGGAAGCGAGTACTGCTGCATCGTGAGGCAGTCCACGAAGTGATTGGCCATGGCGGGTCAGTCCTCCCAGCCCTTGGCGACGTCCAGCGCCCGGCACAGCGCCGACGCGAACGGCAGCCGCTGCGCCTCCGGCAAGCTGGCGAACACTTCCTCCTGCCGCTCCACCGAATGAATCTCGGTCACGGTCACGGCCACACCAGAGACGTCCGGGCGCACGAAGAGAGCACCAGCAATCAAGGTGTTGTCCTCCCAGGTTTCCCGATCGGTGAGCGCCTGGATCAGGTCGGGCAGGATCGCGGTGGGTACGCCGGCTTCGGCGTCGCCGCGGCGGGCTGCCGTGCGGGCGAGGCGGCGGGCGGCGGTGCGTGTCCAGTCGCGGATCTCGTCGGAGGAGCCAATGCCGTCGAGGAGGGCGTAGGCGCGGGCACCGGACGGGGCGGTGGATACGGCGGTGGCGTCGCACTGGTGACTGCGGTCGCCGATGAGCTGGGCGGTGGCGTAGGTGCGCACGGTGGGGTTCCCCGTTCTGGTGCGGTCGGGTCGGGCGGTCAGGTGTTGTTTCGGCGGTCGATTTCGTCGCTGATCCGGTCGGCGCAGTCGGCGTGAAATTCCTGCACGCTGTCGCTGCAGTAGTCGGCGGTGGCGAGGTGCAGGCAGGCTTCGCGTTCGTCGTGGAGGCCCAGGGTGGACATGTCGGCGAGGTGTTCGGAACGGGGCACGGCGGGTTCCTCTCGGGTCAGGCGGCGAGGCTGAGGATGTGGGCGGCGATGCGGTGCTTGCAAGGGTGGAGGCCCTTGATCCCGGCGGGGCACGAGCAGGCGGTGCGGTGGGTCTTGTAAGTGCGCGACCCGTCGGAGGAGACGGCGAGGTAGATCTGGCCCCGGAGGGGGATGAGTCCGCCCTGCTCGATGAGCTCTTCGGCCTTGGCGATCTGGTGGGGCTTGTACTGGGCGACCACCTGCGCTTTGGCGGCTTGGCGGACCTTGCGCTGGCAGGTGGGTCCGTAGCCGGCGGCACATGACTTGGCAGATCGGAGAGCCCTGCCGCAGCGGAGGCAGTTGGTGTGCTGGTGGGTGGTGGCTGCGGCGTTCATGTGGTCCCCCTCGTTCGTTCTTTGTGGCTACAAACATACGGCATCTTGTGGCCACAAAGCAAGGGGGTTGGTCTAGTGGGTTGTAGCCACAATCAGGTAGGCTCCACCCATGACACCCGACACCGAAACCGAGTACGACACCCCCCGCCGCTTCCGCGCGCCAGACGATGAATGGGAACCCTTCGGAGCCGCCACCCGCGCCGTACACCCTGAAGGTCGCAGCCCGCGCGGCCGGGTGATCCGCGAGTTCATGCGCTGGTACATGCGCCGCCCCGGAGCCAGGCTCCCGGAGCGTCCTCCGGTCGGGCCGTGGTCGCGGAGCAGCGTCGCGTGTGGCGCGCCCAACTACACCGACCGCTGCGAGTTGCCTGCTGGGCACGAGGGTCGCCACAGGGACGGCAACATGACGTGGCCTCAGGGAGCGAAGCGTCCGGTTAGCCCGGTGAGCAGCGAGGAGACGAGCGCATGAGCGGCACCATGCACCCGGTCACGAGAAACGTCATCCGGAACGCACGGGCTTACCGCCAAGCTCGGAAGCTCAGCGTGCAGAAGGTCGCCGACGAGATGACCTCGCGAGGGGTGAGGATTCAGCGCAGCGTGCTGGCGAACTTCGAGGGATGGCGACGGCCGACCATCAGCATCGCGGAACTGGTCACGCTGGCCGATGTTCTAGGTGTAACGATCAATGATCTGATGGATGACGCGGGCCCATGCGCCACCTGCCACGGAACGCCGCCCTCAGGGTTCGCCTGCATCGCCTGCGGCGCAGGCTCGCCCCCTCCCGCTGAGTAGCCCCACCGCATGACGACGGCCCCGCCCGAACAACTCCCGGAGCGGGGCCTCGCTCATGTACGCCGTCAGTCGAGACTCCCGTTGATCGACCCATCGTCGTGGTAGTCGAGCAGGTCCCGATCCTTCTTCGGCATGTCATCGAGCACGCCGTCCAAAGCCCACCCCATCAGCAACGTGTCGTAGTCGTCCTGGCTCAACGGCTCGCAGGCATCAGGCCGGTCAGTCTTGGTCGCCGACTTGGTGAGGGCTTTCTCGCAGGCCTTCACGTGGTCGTCGTAGCTGGGTCTCACGATCAGCCAGACGGTGATGGCGATACCGGCAGCGACGACGAGCGTGGCGGCGGCGAGTAGGGCGGTGGTGGTGCGGCGCATGGTCCCCCCAAGGCGCGTGTGATGAGTGGCCGGATCGTACCGGTACGACTGCCGCGTACGGGAGACGACGGGCGAAGACCCCGCCGGGGGGGTGGCGGGGTCTTCATGCCGGGCGTGACCCGGCCGGGGTCTTCAGTGTGGCAGGCGCGTCAACCGGCCGGCGTCAGTCGTCGTCCCGGTCGCCAGGCTGCGCGGGGCGCGTGTCCCGCTTCGGCCATCCCTCAGCGGCGCGCATGCGGGGTGCGCCCCCGGAAGAGGGCGGTACGGGGATGCCCTTGGTGTGCTCGGCCTGGGCCATGATGGTGCTCCTGTCTCGTGAATCGGGATGGGTGAACCGGGGCGAGGCCGCGCTCTCTTGGCGGATGGAGCGGCCCGCCCCGGGACTTATGTGGTCACCCGGTTTCGGGTGTCTCGGCGACTTCCTTGCGGACTGGGTGGATGATGCACGCAACCCCTTCCGCGATTCGGACCACTCTCGCGATCTCGCCCGTCTCAACTGCGGAAACGTCGCCGCGAGGGGCAACCCCTCTCGGTGGGGGAGTGGCGGACGAATCGGACATGCGGCGTGCGGAGTGCCACAGCAACACGGCCCCGACAACCCACACGCAGAGCACCCCGGCCGTCGCCGAGACGGCGAACACCACGGCGGTCACGACGCCGACGAGGACGATCAGGACGCACGCCCCGGCCGCTCGGGACGACTCCTCCTCGGGTTCCTCAGCCCGCTTGTTCGCGGCCATCAGAGCGCCCCGTACACGCCGTCGCCGAGCCAGTTCGCTGCCTGCGCTAGAGGCACCGCAGCGAATCCGGCGACCCCGGCCGATGTACCGAGGCAGATCCCGCACCATGTGCCGTACGACAGGTCGCGGCCATACTTCGATTTCTTCACCGAGGCCGCCATGACGGCGGTGAGGATGAGGAGGACGCCGCCGCCGGTCTGCGTGAGCGGCAGGTAGACGGTGCCGGTCGCGGACTGGCCAGACGTCCCCCCGACACCCCACACGAGGGCTGCGTCCCCCAGCCAGTTGGAGATCCACAGCGCGGTGTCGGCCACCCAGCCGATCAGCCCGCCGACGCCGAGGATCGCGAGGACGCCATACACCCAGCCGAAAAGGAACGGGGAGAGCTGCGCCAGGAAGGGCAGGGGCTTCTTCTTCAGGGCCTTCATGCCGGGGTACCAGGTGGCGAGTTGGTAGCCGAGGACGACGAGACCGATGGTGACGCCGCCGTACGTTACGTAGTTCAAGGTGTGTCCTTCAGCGGATGGCGGCGACGCCGAGCGTCGCGAGGGTGACGATGAACGCGGTGGTAGCCACGACGGGCGGTACGGCGCGGGGCGAGACGGCGGCGATGCCGCATATCCCGCCGACCATGGCGACGAAGAAGACGGCGGCGAGGATCACAGGTACTGCCCCGTTCCGTCTCCGATGCGGCCCTTGGCTTCCTTGAGCCGGCGTCCCGCGGTGGCCTGGCTCACGCCGAGGATCTGAGCCGCCGTGGTCTTGGTGAGCCGCTCGCCGTTCCTGAGCCGGGTGGCGACTTCGGTGATCTGCTGCTCGCGCTCGTCGACCTCCGGCTCACTGGGCTCACGCTCGGGCTCAGGGCTCGACTCAAGGCGGCTCACGGTGAGCGGCTCGGCCGGGCTCAAGACGGGCTCACGTGAGACCTGCTGGTCAACTGGGGTGGGCGGTGGTACGGCGGTCGGCTGGAACGGGTCGGCGAGGGTGGTGTTCGGCTCGCTGCTGGTGACGGTGAGAGCCGTCGTGACGGTCGTCTCGAAGTCGACCGGCTCAGGCTCATCCGGTTCGGGCTCACAGCTCACGGGGGGCTGAGCCGGAGGAAGTTCGGGGTGAGCCAGGCTGGTGCCGAGCATCACGCCGAGCGCATCGCCTGCGCCCTCGGTGAGCCGCTCCCGCTGCACGCCGACGAGGTCTGAGCCGAGCTGTGCGTCTCCTTCCCCGACCCGGGCCATGAGCCGCCACGCCTTCAGCGCCGACCGGTCCCGCACCTTCGGCTTGGGGTGCCGCTCGGCGCGCGCCCGGTGGTAGGCGATCCTCCGCAGCGTCGAAGCGTTGCGGCGCTGCGCCTCGACGTCGACTCCCGTGGTGTGGACGACGATCCGGCGGGCGAGGAGACCAAGGCCCTCCGCGGAGACGGTCATCGCCATCGGGGTGACGGCGAACACGACGGCGTCCCGCATACCCGGTGCGACGATCACGCCGGTGACGGATGCGGCTGCGGGGAGCAGCCACAGGCCGGCGCGTACGGCGAGGGGCGCGGGCTGGCCGAGCATGGTGAGTCCGACGAGGACGAGGGCGAGGACGAGTGTGGCGCCTTCGCCGGCGGCGACGACGCCGAGTGCGGTGGCGGAGCGGTGGAAGACCGAGGTGATGTTGGCGTAGGTGCCCCATGCGCCGAGGGCTCCGGCGCCGAGCATGGGCAGGGTGGCAGCGGTGAGGACTGCTTTCTGCCCTCGGGTCAGGCTCTTCACGGTGGGCTCCTGGCGGCGGCGGAGAGGCCGGGCCGCCCTGGGGGATGTGGGCGGCCCGGCGGCTGGTGGGGTTAGCGGGAGCGGCGTCGGCCGCGGTTTTTCTCGCGCTGCCGATCCGTGTCCTCCCAGGCTTGGCCTTGGCGGGCGGCTTGGGTGGCTCCGCCGTTGCGGTGGCCGCGGCGGCGTTGGCGTGACGCCGTGGTGTTGAGGTCGGCGGCCAGTGCGGCGTCGTTGCCGGGCATGAGGCTGCGGGCGAAGTCGCGGAGGCGGCTCATCGGCTGCCTCCGTCGCCGGGGAGGATGCCTTGCCGGGTGCCGGTGCCGCCTTGGGCTTGCTTTGCGCGGGCGGCGGCTTGCGCGGCGGCGAGGTCTTGGGCGGCGCGGGCGTGGAGTTCGGCGGCTGTCGCTTGCGCGTCGGCGTCCACGGGGGTGGGCTGAGGCTGGGGCTGATCGGTAGCCTTCACGGCTAGGGCCTGCCTTTTCGTAGAGGTTGAGGTGGGTCCGGCCCCGGCAGGCGGTGAGAGACCAGCCGGGGCCGTCTTGCGTAAGCAGTGCGGACTGCTTGAAGCCAATGTATGGGCGCCCATACAATCGGCGCAAGCGGCTCGTCCGGAGAAGAGGGACGGGATGGCTGACGAACCGATCGAAGAGGAGGCGCAACGTGTGTTCGATGCTCTTGATGAAGCAGAGGCGATGACAGATCACCTCGCGCGAGCGCGTGTGATCAGCCGCCTACTCAAGGACCAGGCCGAGCGCAACAAGCGCTTCATGGACTACCGACGGCAAGTCGTGCTGGCTCTTCGCTCGGAGAACCCGCCCGTGCCCTACCGGAAGATCGCGGCAGAGCTGGGCGTGTCCCTGGGCACCGTCCAGGACATCGAGCGTGGATCCGGGCGGTGGAGCGCCCGGCCGAAGAAGGAGCAGCCTCCGGCGGCCGAGGAGTAGCCGCGCGTGACGAAGGCCCTGCCGCTGGGAGTGCGGTAGGGCCTTCATTGCTGTCCGGGGTCACCCGTTCGGGGGTCTTCCGCCGTGTGGGGCGTGGGCGTACGGTCGTGGTTCCCCGCAAAGGGGGGCGTCCTAGGAGGCGCGGCCCGCCAGTCCCCAGGGGTACGGGACGGCGGGCCGTCTGCTGTCCTGGACGTGCGAACGCCCGCCCTGTGGAGGGGCGGGCGCGGTTCGGAGTCGCGAGGCTCCAGGGGTCAGGATGACACGGCCGTCAAGCCGAATCGGTGTCGTCCGCGACAGGCACGTAGCCGCTGATCTTCTTCAGTTCCGGCTCCAGGATCCGGATCGCCTTGTCCTTCGGCGACGGCTCCACGGGCCGCGTGCCCAGCCAGAAGGAGGCGAACGACTGGGCGATCACGTCCGGTATCCCAAGGCCGGGCCCGGGTTCGGGGCGTTCGCCTTCCTGTGGCCGGTCCAGCGTGGCGAGGATCTCGTCCGTCAACCCGTGCGCGTAGGCGAGGTCGAGCAACTCGGGGCAGTCGTTGAGGTTCTCGGTGCGCGGGTAGCACATTTCGTCTT
>Ga0079217_10000462_pt1 | contig 10127 bp, 6 predicted proteins | sample NCAS200_FD_76343 | JGI IMG/M metagenome (GOLD analysis project Ga0079217, IMG submission 76343) | Agricultural soil microbial communities from Utah to study Nitrogen management - NC AS200 | ecosystem: Environmental > Terrestrial > Soil > Agricultural land | place: USA: Utah | collected 2014-06-11 | reverse complement strand
GCACGCGCTCGCATTGTCAAATGCCCCGCGCGCGTTCTCGCGCGCCATCGCGACCCGCGCGCCGCTGTGGATAACCCACAGGGAAGAAGGTAAGATTCGACCTCGTCTAGGCCAACCAAAAGATGCAAACCCTCTGGGAATCCTGCCTGCGTCGGCTAGAGCAGGAGCTTCCCGCGCAACAATTCAATACTTGGATCCGGCCGCTCGCGCCGGAATCGGGCGCGGGCAACGACATGCTGGTCCTCGCCGCTCCGAACCGCTTCGTGCTCGAGCTGGTGCGCGAGCGCTTCGCCGCGCGCATCGAGCGCCTGGTCACCGAGGCCTGCGGACGCGAGACGGGCCTGCGGCTGGTGCTGGCGCAAGGCACCGAGGCAACCGCGCGCGCCGCTCAGACGCAGCCGCGCCCGGCGCCGGAGGCGGCTGCGCCACCCGAGCGCGGCCGGCTCAACCGCGCGTTCAGCTTTGACAGTTTCGTGACCGGCAAGGCTAACCAGCTGGCGCGCGCGGCGGCGATCCAGGTGGCCGAGAACCCGGGCATTTCCTACAACCCGCTGTTCATCTACGGCGGCGTGGGCCTGGGCAAGACGCACCTGCTGCAGGCGATCGGCAACCACCTGGCCGACGTGCGGCCGCAGGCGCGCATCCGCTACAGCCATGCCGAGCAGTACGTCACCGACGTGGTGCGCGCCTACCAGCAGAAGTCGTTCGACGAGTTCAAGCGCTACTACCATTCGCTCGATCTCCTGCTGATCGACGACATCCAGTTTTTCTCCAACAAGGGCCGCACGCAGGAGGAGTTCTTCTACGCGTTCAACGCCTTGGTGGAGGCGCACAAGCAGATCGTGATCACCTGCGACACCTATCCGAAGGAAATCGCCGGAATGGAGGAGCGGCTCATCTCGCGCTTCGGCTGGGGGCTCACCGTGGCCATCGAGCCGCCCGAGCTGGAGATGCGCGTGGCCATCGTGCTGAAGAAGGCCGAGGCGGACGCCATCGAGCTGTCCGAGGACATCGCCTTTTTCATTGCCAAGCATATCCGCTCGAACGTGCGAGAGCTCGAGGGCGCGCTCAAGAAAGTGCTGGCGTTCGCGCGCTTCAACGCGCGCGAGCTGTCGCTCGACCTGGCCAAGGAAGCGCTGCGCGACATCCTGAACGTGGCCAGCCGCCAGGTGAGCGTCGAGGGCATCCAGAAGACCGTCGCCGAGTATTTCAAGATCCGCATTTCCGACATGCATTCGAAGAAGCGCAGCCGCAACGTCGCGCGGCCGCGCCAGGTGGCCATGGCGCTCGCCAAGGACCTGACCCAGATGAGCCTGCCCGAGATCGGCGAGGCCTTCGGCAACCGCGACCACACCACCGTGCTGCACGCCTGCCGCACCATCGCCCGTCTGCGCAAGCAGGACACCGGGCTGAACCGCGACTACCTGATCCTCGAGCAGGTGCTCAAGGGATGAGCATTTCGTGCTCAAGGGGATGAGCAGTTTGTGGATATCTCCGCCCGCTCGCCTCGGACGGGATTTCCATGCACAGCCATGCACACGCGCTCCACAGGCTGTCCCGCTTTCCGGAAGAGGCGCAAGGCCTTGCCCGCAAACGCATTTGCGCAGTTATCCCGCGTTGGCCGCCGCTCTATTAGTTATTACTAGTTATCAATACAAAGGTCACTGACAAATGGTTCTGGTCAAAGCAAGGCGTGACGAGATCCTTGGCCCGCTGTCCGCGGTGAGCGGCATCATCGAGCGCCGGCATACGCTGCCCATCCTGTCCAACGTGCTCATCGAGCGCGCGGCCGATGCGCTGTCTTTCCTCGCGACCGACATCGAGATCCAGATCACGGCGAAAAGCGGCCTCGAGGCTGCCGCCGAGGCGCGCTCGCTGACCGTGGGGGCGCGCAAGCTGGTGGATATCCTGCGCGCGCTGCCCGAGAACACCGAGGTCTCGCTGCAGCAGCAGGACAAGCGCCTGGTGGTGAAGGCCGGGAAGAGCCGCTTCACTCTGCAGACGCTGCCGGCCGAAGACTTCCCCCGGCTGGCTAGGCCAGCCGGCGAGGCGGCGCGCTTCTCGCTGCCGCAGAAGGCCCTGCGCAGGCTGCTCGGGCTGGTGCAGTACGCGATGGCGCAGCAGGACATCCGCTACTACCTCAACGGGCTGCTGATGGTGGCCGAGGACCGGCAGCTCAAGCTGGTCGCCACCGACGGGCACCGCCTGGCGTTTGCTTCGCTCAAGCTCGGCGCCGAGCTGCCGCGGCAGGAGCTGATCGTCCCGCGCAAGACCGTGCTCGAGCTGTCCAAGCTGCTCGCCGAGAGCGAGGAAGAGGTGAAGATCGAGCTTTCGGCGACGCAGGCGGCATTCAGCTTCGGCGAGGTCGAGCTGGTGTCCAAGCTGGTCGACGGAAAGTTCCCGGACTACACCCGCGTGATCCCGACGCAGCACAAGAACCGGCTGCAGATCGAGCGCGAGCCGCTGCGCCAGGCGCTGCTGCGCGCGGCCATCCTGTCCAACGAGAAGTTCCGCGGCGTGCGCTGGGTGCTGGCCGAGGGCAGCCTGAAGATCGTCTCGTCGAACGCCGAGCAGGAGGAGGCGCACGAGGAGCTGGAAGTGAGTTACGCCGGCGATGCCCTGGACATCGGCTTCAACGTCAATTACCTGCTCGACGTGCTGAACAACGTGCCCGGCAGCCATGTCGAGTGCGCGTTCGGCGACTCCTCCTCCAGCGCGCTCATCTCCTACGCCACCGAGAAGGACTTCAAGTACGTCGTCATGCCCATGAGGATCTAGAGACTTGTCAGAACAAGAGAAACCCGACGCGAACGCCTACGGCTCGGACGCCATCAAGGTCCTGAAGGGCCTGGAGGCGGTGCGCAAGCGCCCCGGGATGTACATCGGTGACACTTCCGACGGCACCGGGCTGCACCACATGGTGTTCGAGGTGGTCGACAACTCGGTGGACGAGGCGCTTGCCGGCTTCAGCGACGAGATCGTGCTCACCATCCACACCGACAACTCGATCTCGGTGATAGACAACGGGCGCGGCATCCCCACGGGCATCAAGGACGACGACGAGCTCAAGCGCTCCGCGGCCGAGATCGTCATGACCGAGCTGCACGCCGGCGGCAAGTTCGACTCCAACACCTACAAGGTGTCCGGCGGGCTGCACGGCGTGGGCGTGTCGGTGGTCAACGCGCTTTCCGAGTGGCTGCGCCTCACGGTGTGGCGCGACGGCAAGGTGCATCAGATGGAGTTCCGCAACGGCGTCGCGGTGGAGCCGCTCAAGATAACCGGAACCACCGAGCGCCGCGGCACCGAGGTGCATTTCCTCGCCTCACGGGCGGTATTCGGCGCCGTGGACTACCACTACGACATCCTGGCGCGCCGCCTGCGGGAGCTGTCCTTCCTGAACAACGGCGTGAAGATCATGCTGATCGACCAGCGCGCCGGCAAGGAAGAGAACTTCGCCTTCGCGGGCGGCGTCAAGGGCTTTGTGGAGTACATGAACCGCGCGAAGAACGTGCTGCATCCGAACACCTTCCACGGCCAGGGCGAAAAGGACGGCGTCACCGTCGAGGTGGCGATGCAGTGGAACGACTCCTATCAGGAGAGCGTGCTGTGCTTCACCAACAACATCCCGCAGAAGGACGGCGGCACGCACCTCACCGGCCTGCGCGCGGCGATGACGCGCGTGCTGAACAAGTACATCGAAGAGATCGATCTGGCGAAGAAGGCCAAGGTGGAGACCACCGGCGACGACATGCGCGAAGGCCTCGCCTGCGTGCTCTCGGTCAAAGTGCCCGAGCCGAAGTTCTCCTCGCAGACCAAGGAGAAGCTGGTGTCCTCCGAGGTGCGCCCGGTGGTCGAGGAGGTCGTCGCCGAGCGGCTGCGCGAATTCCTCGCCGAGCGCCCGGCCGACGCGCGCATCATCACCTCGAAGATCGTCGAGGCGGCGCGCGCGCGCGAGGCGGCCCGCAAGGCGCGCGAGATGACCCGCCGCAAGGGCGTGCTCGACGGCATGGGCCTGCCCGGCAAGCTGGCCGACTGCCAGGAGCGCGACCCGGCGCTGTGCGAGCTGTACCTCGTCGAGGGCGATTCGGCCGGCGGCTCGGCCAAGCAAGGGCGCGACCGCAAGTTCCAGGCGATCCTGCCGCTGAAGGGCAAGATCCTCAACGTGGAGCGCGCACGCTTCGACAAGCTGCTGTCGTCGGCCGAGATCGCGACCCTGATTACCGCGCTGGGATGCGGCATCGGCAAGGAGGAATACGACGCCGACAAGCTGCGCTATCACCGCATCATCATCATGACCGACGCCGACGTCGACGGCTCGCACATCCGTACGCTGCTGCTGACCTTTTTCTACCGGCAGATGCCCGAGCTGGTGGAGCGCGGGCATATCTACATCGCCCAGCCGCCGCTGTACCGCGCCAAGCTCGGCAAGGAAGAGCGCTACCTGAAGGACGAGCACGAGCTGAACGAGTTCATGCTGAAGCAGGCGCTGGTCGAGGCGGCGCTTTATCCGGGCGCCGGCCGCGAGCCGATCGTGGGCGACGCGCTCGCCGAGCTCGCCAAGTCCTACCTGCTGTCCGAGGCGGTCATCGACCGCGTCTCGCGCCTCATCGACCGCGAGGTGCTGCAGGCCATGCTTGGCGGAGCACAAGTCGACCTAGCGCGGCGCGACAGCGCCGAGGCTTCGGCCGAGGCGCTCGAGGCGCTCCTCAGCGGCGAAGGCGTGGCGGTGGCGCCGCACTTCGACCAGAAGACCGAGCGCTATCAGGTGCGCATAGAGCGAACGCGGCACGGCAATGTGCGCATGAGCACCATCGACACCGAGTTCGTGCACTCGGGCGATTATGCGCAGATCCGGCAGACCGCCGAGCTGCTGCGCGGCCTGGTGGGGGCCGGCGCGTATGTTCAGCGCGGCGACAAGAAGCAGCCGGTGCGAAATTTCGCCGAAGCCATGAAATGGCTGCTGGCGGAAGTGGAGAAGGCGACGACCCTGCAGCGCTACAAGGGGCTGGGCGAGATGAACCCGGCGCAGCTGTGGGAGACCACCATGGATCCGGCGGCGCGGCGCCTGCTCAGGGTGCAGATCGAGGACGGCATCGCGGCCGACGAGATCTTCACCAAGCTGATGGGCGACGAGGTGGAGCCGCGGCGCGCCTTCATCGAGTCGAACGCGCTCGGCGTTCGGAACCTCGACGTGTAGGCTTGTCCTCGGCGGCCTTCTCCTTCGTCGGCCTGGGCTGGAATTCGAAGCCGATCTTGCCGTCGGGCTGCTTGACGAGGAACGCCTTGAAGCGCCGGCCCTTCTTGGACACGAAGGCGGTCAGCAGGTCGGTGCGCCCGGTGTCGAGCAGCTTCTTCATCTGCTCGCGCTCGATCGGCTGCTGCAGGATCATGCGCCCGGAGCGGAAATCGCAGGTCTTTTTCGGGCCGACCGCGTTCTCGCAGGTGTAGGCCATGCCGTGCTCGAATACCCGCCCGCCGTCCTTGGGGCAGGCGCCCAGCGGCTCCTGAGCGCTGAAGTCGGGCGCCTCCTCGCCTTCGCCCGAGGCCTGGCCGAAGTCGAACTCGAGCCGTAGATCGTCCGTGAGTCGCATGACCGCCGCGAAGGGCTTGCCCATGCGGCTGCGGAAGCCCGTGAGGGGACCGATTACGCGCTTGGTGATGAGCTCGGCTATCTCCTCGGGCGACCATTCGCGGCCGGAGGTCACCTTCCAAAGCGAGAAGTCGCACTTCTGGCACTGGAACTTGCGGTAGTTCTCCTGCACCACGCCGCCGCACTTGGGGCACTTGGCGGGCACGGTGGCGTACACCACGTCGGGGATCTCCCCGGTCTTGATGATGGTAACCACCTTGCGCACCAGCTCGGAGATCTCCTTCATGAACTCCTCGCGCTTCAGGCGGCCGGCCTCGATCAGCTTCAGCTTGTGCTCCCACTCGCCGGTGAGCTCGGGTGAGGCGAGCTCCACGATATGCAGCATGTGCAGCGCGAACAGCAGCGAGAACGCCTTGGGAGTAGGCACCAGCTCGCGGCCCTCGCGGTTCACATACTCTTCGCGGATGAGCCCCTCGATGATGGCGGCGCGCGTGGCCGGCGTGCCCAGGCCTTTCGCCTCCATGGCGGCGCGCAGCTCGTCGTCCTCCACCAGCTTGCCGGCGCCTTCCATGGCGGAGAGCAGCGTCGCCTCCGTGTAGCGCGGCGGTGGCTTGGTCTCGGCTGCCTGCTCGCCTATCTCGATAAGGCTCACGCGCTCGTTCGGCTCGATCGGCGGCAGCGTCTGGCCGTCCTCGCCGGCCGCGCGGCCGTACACGGCGAGCCAGCCAGCGCTCTGCAGCACGCGGCCTTCGGTCTTGAAATGATGCTCTTCCACGCGAGTGATGCGCGTGGTCTGCAAGTACTCCGCGGGAGGAAAAAACACCGCGAGGAAACGCCGCACCACCATGTCGTAGAGCTTCTGCTCGGCCTCGTTGAGGTGCTTGGGCGTCTGCAGCGTAGGGATGATCGCGAAGTGATCGGAGATCTTGCTGTTGTCGAAAATTCGCCGGTTCGGCTTGACCCATCCCTGCTTCAGGATCTGCCGCGCGAAGCTCGAAAAGGCCGTGGTGTCGCCCAGGCTTTTGAGCGTGTCCTTCACCGTGGCGAGATAGTCTTCGGGCAGCGCGCGCGAGTCCGTGCGCGGATAGGTGAGGACCTTGTGCTTTTCATAGAGCGCCTGCGCCAGCGACAAGGTCATGCGCGCTGGAAAGCCAAAGCGCCCGTTCGCTTCGCGCTGCAGGCTCGTCAGATCGAACAGCAGCGGCGAAAGCTGGGTCGCGGGTTTGGTTTCCTCGCTGGCGATGCCTTTCGTGCCGCGGCACGCCGCCACGATCGCGGCCGCCTGCGCCGCGTCCCAGATGCGCTCGGGCCTGCGCTCCGCGTCCTCGTCCTTCTTGAAAGCCGGATCGAACCATCGGGCAGGGTATTCGCCCGCCTTGCCGTGGAAGCGAGCGTGCACTTCCCAGTAGCTGCGCGAAGTGAAAGCCCGGATCTTGTCTTCGCGCTCCACCAGGATGGCGAGCGTGGGCGTCTGCACGCGCCCTACGGTAGTGAGATAGAAGCCGCCTTCCTTGGAGTTGAAAGCGGTCATCGCCCGCGTGCCGTTGATGCCGACGAGCCAGTCGGCTTCCGAGCGGCTTTTCGCCGCGTCGGCCAGCGGCAACAGGTCCTTGTCGGCGCGCAGCTTGGAGAAGCCCTCGCGGATCGACTGCTGCGTCATGGATTGCAGCCAGAGCCGCTCGATCGCCTTCTTCGCCTTCGCGTGCTGCACGAGGTAGCGAAAAATCAGCTCGCCTTCGCGCCCGGCGTCGCAGGCATTGATCAGGCCGGTGACGTCCTTGCGCTTGATCAGCCGCAGCAGAAGATTCAGCCGCTCCTTGCTCCTGTCGATCGGCGCCAGGTCGAAGTGCGGCGGAATCACCGGCAGGCGGGCGAACGACCACTTGCCTTTCTTCACGTCGTACTCTTCAGGCAGCACCAGCTCCAGGAGGTGGCCCACCGCCGAGGACAGCACGTAGTCTTCGCTCTCGAAATAATCGCCCTTGCGCGCGAAGCCGCCGAGCGCGCGCGCGATGTCGGCCGCGACCGACGGTTTCTCTGCGATGATGAGTTTCTTGCCCATGCGAGGGGCGCAGATGATAAGAGCAAACCGCCGCCCGGTTCAACCGGGCGGGACTGCTAGCTGGGCAAGCGGGCGTGCGGCGCGCTGAAGAGCTCCTCCGCGACCAGCCGGCTGGTCGGGGTCTGCTGGTTCCACAGCACCATCAGCACGATCAGCTTCAGCTGCTCCAGCGACAGCGTTTCGCCGGAAGCGGCGACCGAGCGCTCGATGACCAGCTCGCGCGTGCGCGGATCGAGGATGCGCGAATGCTCCAGGGTGAGCAGAAAGCCGCGGCACTCGGCGTCGAGCTTGGCGAGCTCGCGCGGCGCGAACGCGCGGAACGAGCGCTGCGCATCCGGCAGCCGGTCGAGGCCCGCCTGCGGGGCGCGCACCACGCCTGCGAGCCAGTGCAGCGCTTCGCTGATATCCGAGTCCTCGAAGCCGGCGGCGGAAAGCTTCTTCGCCACGCGGTCGCTGTCATAGGCGACTTCGGTTTGCTGGCAATTCTCGAACAGATAGACGAGGACGTCGTACATAAGGCGCTCCCTTCTTATTAACGCAGCAATGGGGATCGGGTTTACCGGCGTGGTCCCTTCTCGAGGCGCTGGTACAGCCCGCCGGGTAACGAGGTGATTCGGCCGTCCAGTTCTAAGCGCAGCAGCTCCGAGGAAACCTGCTCGGCGGAAATGCCGGCGCGCGTGCAAAGGGAATCCACGTCCACTGGGTCGTGGCCCATGTGGGCAAGCAATCCGCCGGCGGGCTGCTCGCCCGGCGCCGCGGTGGTGGAGGCGGATGCGCTTGCGCGAAACCCGCCGAGCTCCGCGAGAATGTCTTCGGCCGACTCGACCAGCTTCGCGCCGGTCTTGATCAGCGCGTGGCAGCCCTTCGACAGGGGCGAATGGATCGAGCCGGGCAGCGCGAATACCTCCCGCCCCTGGTCCGCTGCGGCGCGCGCCGTGATGAGCGAGCCCGAGGCGAGCGCGGCTTCGACCACCAGGCAGCCCTGTGCCAGGCCGCTGATCAGCCGGTTGCGGCGCGGAAAGTTCGACGCGATCGGTCCGGTCCCGAGGGGGAACTCCGAAACCAGCAGGCCGCGCGCGCCGATTTCGTCGGCGAGCGGCGCGTTGCGGCGCGGATAGCGGATATCGATGCCGGTGCCGAGTACCGCGATGGTCGAGCCGCGGCCGCCGAGGCCGCCGCGATGCGCAGCCGCATCGATGCCCAGCGCGAGTCCCGAGACGATGGTAAAGCCCGCATCGCTCAGCGCCTGCGCGAAGCTCTCCGCATTGCGCTCGCCTTGCGCGCTGGCGTTACGGCTGCCGACCATGGCGAGCGCCGGCTGCTGCAGCAGCTCGAGCATGCCCACCATGTAGAGCAAGGGCGGCGGGTCGGAGATTTCCAGCAGCAGCCGCGGGTAGCTGTCGTCGGCCAGCGTGACGATGTGGCGGCCGGCGCCGCTCGCCCATTCCAGGCTGCGCTCGACCGCGTGCGCCACCTGCGTGGAATCCAGCGCGGCGATGACATCGGGCGCGGCAAAGGCGGACAGTTCCGCACGCTTGCGCTGCAGGATCGCTTGGGGCAAGCCGAAGCGCTGCAGCATGGCGCGCAGCGCCGCGCCGCCAAGCCCGGGAGTCAGCGTGAGCTGCAGCCAGCCCGCCAGCCCAGGATCGTGCGTCATGCCTCAGGGCGCGCGAACCACATCCAGGGGCCTTACCGGCCTAGTGAGCTGCATGACCAGGCCGTAGGATACCCGGTCAAAGACGCGGAACACGAACAGCACGCCCGAACGCTCGTCCGGCAGATTGATCCTGGCGTCGGAAGAGAAGCGGCTTCTCGAAATATCGCGCACGCTGCCGCCCAGCGCATACAGCGCAAGGACGTGCCCGACTTGCATGCCGTCGGCGCGGCCGCGGTTGATGGTGACGATCTGCTGCGGCCCGGCTTCGCCCACTTCCCCCAAGCCGCCATAGATGGACACGACGCGCCCGCGCAGCTCGCCCTCGGGCGCATGCGGCGCGTAGCTGATGGTCTGTGGAACGCCGGCGGCCACCAGCTTGTCGCCCGCGTTGATCTCCTGCACGGCGCTGGTCAGCAGCACGGTAGCCGGATCGCCCGGGCGCGTGAGCTGCGCGGTGCCGAGATAGATCGCCTCGTGCGCAAGCGTGCGGTTGGTTTCGGGATCGACCAGCGGGTTGCCGCGCCGGTATACGTACCAGGTTTCCTCCTTGGATTCGCCGATGCCGCGCACGTACGCGGTGTTGCCCGCCGCGAGGATCACGCGGTCCTGCTGCGTGCCCACTATGGTTGGTGCGTCGTCGAAGCCGTCTGGCTCTATGATCAGAGGCCGCGTGAGGAAAGGCTCGATTGCCGAGGGCGGAATGCTGGGAATCTCCTGGGTTGCCAGCGGCTCGGCGCGCACGCGCGGCGAGAGCTTGGCGCCTTGCGCGTCGGGTACCGCGGCGCCCGGTCCGGCGCCCGGTCCGGCGCCCGGGCCGG
>Ga0079217_10000460_pt1 | contig 10157 bp, 6 predicted proteins | sample NCAS200_FD_76343 | JGI IMG/M metagenome (GOLD analysis project Ga0079217, IMG submission 76343) | Agricultural soil microbial communities from Utah to study Nitrogen management - NC AS200 | ecosystem: Environmental > Terrestrial > Soil > Agricultural land | place: USA: Utah | collected 2014-06-11 | reverse complement strand
GTTTAAATCTATCTCACCCTTTTTGCCGCTCTTATATCCGGAATACCGAAGTCTGTTGCCGTCGCCCTCGATGATAATCGCGCCATCGCTGGAGGTCTGCAAAATCTCGGCGCCGACATGTCGATAGCGTTCCACAATCTCTTCGCGCTGGGTTTCGTTGCGGCTGCGACCGCCAGCCGAGACGATCGCGAGGCTCGGGCGCACTGCGGCGAGGAATTCCGGGGTGCTCGCCGTCGGGCCGCCGTGGCGCGGCACTTTCAGTACGGCGCTGCGAACCTCATCGGCGCGCTGGAGCAGCAGCAATTCATCTCGCTTGGCGATATCGCCGGCAAAGAGATAGCGCAATCTGCCGTATTCGAGGCGCAGCACAACGGACCCTTCCTCTGATTTCTCGATCGGCGGATACAAGGCACAGAAGTTGACTTGATCGATAGTGCGGCAAGGTTGCCGGTCATTCAGCGCCACCCGAAGAATTTTTCTCCGTTCCAGCGCTTCTTCCAGGTCGTCAAATCGGCCGGTTTGCCCGCGCGCCGCGCCGGACCAAAATTCCAGCGGCGAGAATTCGTTGGCGATCGCGCGCATACCTCCATAGTGATCGATGCGCGGGTGAGTCACGACGAGATAATCGACCTTGAGAATTTTTCGCGAGCGCAGGTACGGCGCGACAATCGCTTCGCCGGTGTCGAAATCGCCCACCGCGTTGCCGCCGGAATCGATCAACATCACCTTGGAGCCCGGCAGCTCCAGCACCGCCGCATCGCCTTGCCCGACGTTAAGATGAGTAACGCGCAATTCCTTGCGCTGGTAGCGTTCATTCCACCAATAGGCTACGTCCGCGCCAAGCAAGGCGATGCCGATGGCCAACGCCGTCATGCGGTGCGCCGTCTTGGCGAACGCAAAACCACTTACCAGCAAACCGTAGAGCAGCAAGATCTCGAAAGCGTTCGGCGACGGTACGCCGATGTTGGCCAAAGGCAAATTGGCAAATAGCTGGACAAGCCACGCCGTCAGCGAAACAAACTTTTCCGCAACCACGGCTAAGAGAATGCCGGCTTCAGGCGCGAGCACCGCGAAAAAGCCGATCATAAGACCCAGCGGCACGACAATGAAGCCGACCAGAGGCACGACCAGCGGGTTGGCGACAAAACCGGCAAGCGAGAGGTGGCCGAAATAGTGAGCGATCAATGGACCGGTTCCGAGGGTTGCCAGCAGCGGGACCATAAGATGCATGCTCGCTTGCCTGAGCCGCGCTGCGAGCCAGCTTCTTTCTTGCGGCAATTCATCGCGTCTTTTAGGGCCAAGCCATTGATGGAACTTCCGCATGCCCCAGACGATGAACAGCACCGCGAGGAAAGAGAGTTGAAATGAAATATCGGCCACGACTCCGGGCCAGAGAAGCGCGATCAGCAATGCGGCGAGCGTCAGGCTGGCAAAAACTTCCTCTTCGCGATCGAGCAGCACCGCCAGTTGATAAACGCCGATCATGATGGCCGATCGAACGGTCGGCACCATGGCGCCGGCAAGAGCGGTGTAAAACAGCACCGCGACGAAAGAGAAAAATGCCGCGACTTTGAAAAGATTCGCCCGCAGCATCAGAACGGCACTGAACTGCATGCCGTAGCGGATGAGAACGAAGACCACCAATCCCAGCATGGCGACGTGCAAACCGGAGATCGATAGCACGTGATTGACCCCCGCAGCGGTAAAAGCCGCGCGCACTTCCTTGGTGATACCGCCCATGTCGCCCACCACTAACGCCGCCAGCAAGGCGCCATTGTCATGAGATAGATTGCGCGCGATGAACTGGCGAATGTCGCGGCGCAAGTCTTCGATGAAGACACGGACTGAACCGCGCTCCCGGGCGAGCAGTTCCACATCCTGATCGTTGTCGAGAAAGCCGGTGACATAAATCGCCCGCCGGCTGAGATACGTCGCGTAATCAAAGCCGCCGGGGTTGCCGCTGTCGCGCGGAATGCTCGGCAGGATCCAAAAGCGCACTCGGTCGCCGTAGCGCCAATCGCGGCGTAAACTGCGCAACGTGATCAGAAGGTCGCCGGTGATCTCTTCCGCACCCGAAGGGTGCCAGATGCGCTGCGCCGCGACTTGCCAGCGGCTGCGGTTGACCAACTTCTCCGGTTCGTGGCGCAGGGTGCCTTCCAAGTAGATCCGCCCGTCGTCGCGATTCATCACCGAACGCAGATGATTCTGGGGAAATTCCGGAGCCAGTAATTGACGGTGGCGCATGTAGCCCACCGATAGCGCCAACAAAGACACGGTAATCAACACTGCCCGGCGGCGCCACCGCGCCGAAACTACCAATAGGACTGGTAAGAGAAGTACTGCGGCTGCTTCGATAGGAATACTCCATGGGCCGGCCGCAACCGCTTGGCCAAGCAATAAGGAAATGGTGGGAGCGATCAACCAAGCCGACGGATGCAGTGTCTCTGCAATGCCCTCGCTTGGCCGCCGCCCGTCGCTGTTCACGGCTAACTCCTACGCCGGTTCGCCGCGCAAACTCTGCATGATTTGATTGGCGACCTGCTCGTTCATCAAAGGCACTTTGAGCAATTCTTCGAGCGAGGCTTCTTCGATTCGTTTTACGCTGCCGAAGGCGCGCAGAAGCGCGCGCTTGCGCGCTCCGCCGACTCCGGGAATGCGGTCCAGCGCCGAAAAAAGCGTATGCTTGGAGCGAAGTTTTCGATGATGGGTGATTGCGAAACGATGGGCTTCATCGCGTACCCTTTGCAAGAGAAAAAGCGCGTTGGAATTACGCCTTAAAATCACCGGATTGCTTTGTCCCGGCAAAAACACCCGTTCCTCGGACCGTTCGATTTCGGCGCTGCGCGGCGCGGCCAGCACGCGCATCTTGGCGAGGCCGACTGCCTCGACTCCCTCGACGCCCAGCTCCGCCATCGCCGTCAATGCCATGGCGAGCTGTCCGCGGCCGCCGTCGACGACGATCAGGTCCGGCAGATCGGCTTCTTCCTTGCCGCGCCGGAAACGGCGCCTGAGCACTTCGAGCATCATGCCGAAATCGTCGCCGCCCGACGTTGGGTCGATGGTTCGAATACGAAAATGACGGTACAAATTTTTATCCGGCTCGCCATCGATGAACGTAACCATGGACCCGACCGCATGGGTTCCATGGATCGTCGAGATATCGAAGCACTCGATGCGTTGCGGATAACGCTTCAAGCGCAACTGGGATTGCAGCTCGCGCAGCATGGTCTCGCGCGCCTTTTCCTGATCGTGGCGCTCGGAGAAACTCTGCTTGGCGTTCTCCTCCGCCATTTGCACCAGATGGCGTTTGTCGCCGCGCTGCGGATTGATGATCTCGACCCGCTTGCCTTTGCGCTCGGCGAGATACTCCTCGTGCGCTTCTCGATCTTCCAGAGTTACGGGCAGGAGAATCTCATCCGGGACAAAGCGCTGTCCCTGATAGAATTGCGTCAGCAGCGAACCGACGATCTCCTCGTCGGAAAATTCGAGATCCTCAAGCGAATACGAAAGATTTTCGGTCAGCTTGCCCTGACGCACCAGCAACACCTGCACTTCTATAAAGCCGCCCTCGCGATAGAGGCCGAATATATCCTGATCGCTACCCCAATGCGCCACCATTCTCTGCTTTTCTAGAGTCTTCTCGACCGCTTCAATCTGGTCGCGGATGCGCGCGGCGGCTTCGAACTCCAGCGCGTCGGACTTCGCCTGCATGCGCTGGCGCAACTCGGCGATCAATTGTTGCTGTTTCCCATCGATAAACAGCATCGCCTGATGCACCTGCTCGCGGTAAACATCTTGCGGCACCGCCAAGACGCACGGCGCCATGCAGCGCTTGATCTGATACTGCAAGCAAGGCCGGCTGCGATTGCGAAAATTATGATCAGTGCAATTGCGCAGGAGAAAATGCTTTTCGATAATATCGATGGTTTCGCGCGCCGCCACGGCCGACGAGAACGGACCGAAATAGCGCCCGCCGTCCTTGACGATCTTGCGGGTGGCCAGTATGCGCGGCCAGGGATGCTGCGTGGTTACTTTGATGCTCAGATAACTCTTATCGTCCTTGAGCCGGATGTTGTAGCGCGGCTTGTACTGCTTGATGAGATTGTTTTCGAGAATCAGCGCTTCCTTGTCGCTGCTGGTGACCAGGGTTTCGATATCTTCCACCCGTCGCAGCAAGAACTGGATCTGTGAACGCTCGTCGGAATTATTGAAATAGGAGCGCACCCGCGCGCGCACATCCTTGGCTTTGCCGACGTAAACCACCTTGCCGCCCTTGTCGCGCATCAGATAGACGCCAGGGCGCGCGGGGAGATTGGTCAACTTGTCAGAGGTCGGATTCATAAGTTTACGAAATCAAGCGGCACGCGCCCGCTTGACGTGAGAGAACGATGATGGCGAACGCCGGCAGCGGCGATGCGGTGAAAGGCACGTGCATGCCGCGATATCGATGCTGGAAGAATGGATCGAATCGGCGACGCATTGCATATCGATAAGATCTACGTCGCGGCGTTTCGCTCTAGATCCGACTCGCGCAGCGCCAATTCCTGGGCCTGCAGCTCGCGAATACGATCCCGCAGTTGAGCGGCATTCTCGAACTCCAACCGCTGCGCCGCTTCTTTCATCTCTTTTTGCAATTTACGGATCATCCGAGGCAAGTCAGCCGTGCCGTACTTGGACGAACTTTCCGCGGCCAACGGCACTTCGACATAATCGGCGTCGTAAATTTTGATCAGCGGCGAGCCGAGAGATTTGACAATCGATTGCGGCGTGATGCCGTGCGCTTTGTTGAAAGCCGCCTGCAACGTTCGGCGCCGCTCGGTCTCGTCGATGGCCCGCTTCATCGAGTCGGTCACCGAATCGGCATACATAATCACCGTGCCAAAGACGTTGCGCGCCGCGCGGCCGATGGTCTGAATCAAGGAACGGTCGGAACGCAAGAATCCTTCCTTGTCGGCGTCGAGGATCGCCACGAGCGAGACTTCCGGCAGGTCCAGTCCCTCGCGCAACAAATTGATGCCGACGAGAACGTCGAACTGCCCCATGCGTAGTTGGCGAATGATCTCGACTCGTTCGAGGGTTTCGATGTCGGAATGAGGTAGCGCACCTTGACGTTGAGATCCTGATAATATTCCGTCAGATCTTCGGCCATGCGCTTGGTCAAAGTCGTCACCAACACTCTCTCTTTTCGCTCCACTCGCTTACGGATCTCTTCCAAGAGATCGTCCACCTGGCTGCGCGCCGGACGGACGATAATCGCCGGGTCCATGAGTCCGGTAGGCCGGATCACCTGCTCCACCACTGCGCCCCGGCTCCTGCCCAGTTCGAATCCCGCCGGCGTGGCCGATACATAGATCGCCTGATTCACCATGCTCTCGAACTCTTCGAAATTGAGCGGGCGGTTATCGAGTGCCGAAGGCAGACGGAAACCGAATTCGACCAGAGTCTCTTTGCGCGAGCGGTCGCCGCGATACATGCCGCCGATCTGCGGCACGGTGACGTGGCTTTCATCGATAACCAGCAAAAAATCCCTGGGAAAATAACTGAACAGCGTCGGCGGCGGCTCGCCGGGCTTGCGCCCGGTCAAGTGGCGCGAATAATTCTCGATACCGGGGCAAAAGCCCATCTCGGCCAGTAGCTCCAGGTCATAGAGGGTCCTTTGCTCCAGTCGTTGCGCTTCGAGCAGTTTGCGCTGGTCGCGCAACTCGTTGAGACGCTCCTGAAGCTCGTCCCGAATGCCGGCCACAGCCTGCTTCATCCGTTCTTTGCTCGTCACATAGTGGCTCGCGGGATAGATCGTCGCCCTATCGACCCGGCGCAGCGCTTTGCCGCGAATCGCGTCGATCTCGCTGATCGATTCGATCGTTTCGTCGAAGAACTCGATGCGCAACGCCGAACGGTCTTCGTAGGCCGGAAAGATTTCGACGATATCGCCGCGCACGCGAAACGTGCCGCGATGAAAATCATAATCGCTGCGCTCGTATTGAATGTCGACGAGCTTGCGCAGCATCTGATCGCGATTGATGGTCATCCCAACTTCCAGATAAACCATTAGATCGAAATAGGCTTCGGGCGAACCGAGGCCGTAGATGCACGAGACGCTGGCGACGATCAAAGTGTCGCGCCGTTCCAGCAATGCCTTGGTCGCCGAGTGGCGCAGCTTGTCGATCTCGTCGTTGATGGAAGCGTCTTTCTCGATATAAGTGTCGCTCGACGGCACATAGGCTTCGGGTTGATAGTAGTCGTAGTAGCTGACGAAGTAGCGCACCGCGTTCTCCGGGAAGAGCTCGCGAAACTCGTTGTAAAGCTGCGCCGCCAGAGTCTTGTTCGGCGCCATGACGAGGGTCGGGCGATTCACCTGGGCGATTACGTTGGCCATGGTGAATGTCTTTCCCGAGCCGGTGACGCCGAGGAGAACTTGATCGCGCCGGTTGGCTTGAAGTCCCTTGACCAGCTTTTCTATCGCCTGCGGCTGGTCGCCTTCGGGGCTGAACTCAGAAACTAGACGGAAGCTGCCCTGATCTTGATCGCGAAGAAGTGCCATGGAAAAAAATCTACGAACTGAACGACCTCGGCTTCAAGCCGACAGGTTATGAATTTATCGACTGGAAGTCGACTCCTGCAGTCGTCATTCCTGCGCAAGAGTCACCTGGATACCGTTTTTCAACGGTATGACAAACCTCACTTCGCCCGAGGCCAGGGATTCCAACGATCCGAGAGAGACAAACTACTTTGCCTGTCCTGCGTAAAGCTTGTCGATGTAGCCGCTTTTGTCGATTTCGGTAAGCAATCGAGCGTCGATGAATTCAGCCGGTTTGCTCTGCGCAAAGCGCGGCTGCCCTTCGGCCAAATGATCCAACACCGCCTGCACGGCGCTGTCCACCGCATAAGGTTTGGCCGGCATCTTGGCGGCATAATCCCAGGATTCCTCCAGCGCAGCGCGGTCCTTGGTGCCGAGGAATTTCGCCAAAATGCGCATGGTATCTTCTTTACGGGACTTGAATAAGTGCACGCCGCGGACGATCGCGCGCAGCGCCCGTGTCGCCAGTTGCGGATTTTTCTGCACAAACGACCGGCGCGTGGCAATGGTCGACCCTTGATACTCGAGTTTAAGATCGGTCAGATCGACCATGAAATTCATTCCCGCCTTGCGCGCGAACAGCGTTCCCGGCGGCGACAAAATAGTTGCCGACACCCTTCCGGTCTGCAGCGCACTCCACATAACGTCGTTGGTGCCAAGCGCGAGCAGCTGCACGTCCTTGTCCGCATCCAACCCCAAATGACGCAGGGCAAAACGCGCGCTCTTCTCATAAGCATCGCCGGGACGTTGGATCCCGACGATCTTGCCTTTCAAATCCTGCGCGCCTTTCACATCCGGCCGCGCCACGAAAACCATCGACGCGTAGCGCGAGAAGCCGCCGAGCATCACCACGTCCTTATTTTGCGCCGCGACGGGTATCATCAAGTAGGCCGACATGATCGCCAGATCGACCTCGTTGGCAACCAGCGCCATGGGAGCGATCGAACCCGCCGTGCGGATAATCTCCGCGTCGATCCCTTCCTCCGCGAAGAATCCCGCTTCCTTCGCGACAAATGGAACCGAGTGGGCCACCGCCCGCGCAGCGTAGCCGATACGAACCTTATCCGGTTTGCTCTGCGCCGCCGCCTCCGCCTGAGAAAGCAGCAACAACGCCATTGCCGCGGCCATGATAAAACGCAGCCACAACCTCACATCAAACCTCCCAGATGAATCCAATCGACTGAAATTATTCGCGTAAATTAGCATAACAAGCCCAGTCCTATGGAGCAACGACGATTGAGTAGTGGCTTATTTGAGGAAAGATCTCTCCCGGAGTTTAATTCTGAAGATTTCGAAGGGTTCGAGATGACAAATGGCTTTAGTTTGTCATTCCGAGCGATAGCGAGGAATCTTTCTGGGGTTTTGAGACACTTGGCTCATTGAAACTGAACCACTACCCGATTGATCGACGAGCGCGCGGTGGCACTGAGCGTTCGTATTCTGCTTTGTAGAGACAATTAGTTTGACGCGCGAGCTATGAAGAATTGCACCCGCGAAGAATTAAACGACCGTCATTTACCTGCCGTTCGTGCCTGAGATTCTCGCCATGCCTTCGGGGCTGACCGAGACGAGGCGGCCGGGCTGGCTGAACATGAGCTTCGCATGCGAGGCCGAAATTTCCTTGCCGAACAGACACAGGCGCTTACCGTGCTGTTGGTGTCCGTTGGCCCACTTGGCAAACTCATCGGGCGTCGGCGTGTGGCCGATGTCGGCCGCGCATCGTCGCACGATGAAGCCAAGCATCATCTTCAATTCGTTCTTTGTGTGGCGCGCTTCCGGCATTACCTGTTTCTATAAAAAAAATTGCCGCCGCTTGCAAGGAGATTGGCCCCGATGGCGAAAGACTTTTCTGCGGAAAAATATTCTCGCATGCTTGACATTTGACGACATCAACGTTCCGCAGCCACATCACCTGCCGCCGCTTCAGGGTAAAGCTCTTCGCGTAGTATGCCGATCCTGAGACTTCGAAGGGTTCGATAACAGAGTACCGACAGTTCGATGTCATTCGAAATCCCAATAAAAAAAAAGCGGGCCAGTCATTACGCTAGCCCGCTTTGTTGTCACAACGATCGACGCAGGTCCTAATCTAAATCTAATCGATCATATGTGTCGTCGCTTTCATGTGCTTGTCCACCGTCGTGTAACCTTTCCACTGATCGACGAACCAGTAACGCACGCCGAACTCGAAGCGCAGCTCCTTCATATCGCGATCGTAGGGATTGAAGTGCTGGTGATGCAGCATGCCCGGAGGCACGTGAACGGCGTCGCCCTGGTTCCAGTCATAGCGTTTGCCGCCGATTTCCGAGTAGCCGTCCCCTTCGAGCGCGTAGAGATACGCTTCCGGGTGAGCGTGGCTATGGCTCTTGGTATGCGCCAAGTCGACAAAGATCGAGCTGATCGCGACGCCGGTCGCCTTGAAGCCATTCTGTTTGCCGCTCCGGCCCATGAGGAAATACGTCGCGCCATGCTTCGACTCGTCGGATTTCTCGAACTGCTTATGATGCATCGAGATGCGCCGTCCGTCCTCCGGCCAATTTTGCGACTCCTCTTTCGGAAAGGCCGCCATTTTTTTTGGGTCGTTCTCGCCGCACTCTTCGAATTGTTCGAGCTTACCCATGTAGGTTTCCGCTTCGAGATGCCAAGCCAAGCCGGACAGGTAGCCAACCGGGTCCTTGCCGCTATTGAAAAGCTGATGGGTCGCCCGATAAGGAATGTGAAAGATGGTTCCCGGAAAGAAATCGTAGCGTTTGTCGTCGAGGATCATAAAGCCTTCGCCGCTTTCGACATAGATGGCTTCTTCGCCGTGCAAATGCTTGCCGGTATGCCAGCCGCTGGGGATTTCGGCTCTCATCAAGCAGCTCCCGCCGGTGGGAAACCCGGTTTCCGGCGCGATCATCAATGCCGCTTTGTAATCCTGCGGCGTGCGCACCCATTTGAGATCCTTGCCGCGCGCCACCCGCGGCGCCGCGTCGACTATTTTCTGATTTTCCTTGGACCGTTCCAGCCACTGACTGTAAAAATCGCTCATCACGCCTCCAATTATCTAAAGATTTGAGTTGACGAAAAAATTATCGAACCTCGGAGGTATTGTCAAATTAGAGAAATTGGAGTGATGGAGTATTGGAGTATTGGAGTATTGGAGTATTGGAGTAATGGAAAAATGCCGGATAGAGACTCCGAGCTTTGCTCAACACTCCATCACTCCACCACTCCAATACTTTGTCTTCTGGCACCTCCAGCTTGTAGCTGCGACGCCTTATTGCTACGACTCGGCATGCGTACGGACTCACGATGATCAAAAAACTCATTCTAGGGCTGCTCGCTCTGTTTGGCTTACTCGCGCTGGTTCTTGTCGTCCGAGCGATCCTCTTTGGCTCGCGTCAAATCTCCGCTCCGCCGGCGGAACGACTTGATGTCGACAGCGCCGCATTGCTCGACCGGCTGTCGCGCGCGATCCAATTTCGCACCGTATCCAGTCACGATGCGGCGCAGATGCCGAGCGGCGAGTTCCAACGCTTCCATGATTTCCTCAACGGAGCGTTTCCGCAGATCGGCAAACAACTGCACAAAGAAATTATCG
>Ga0079217_10000459_pt1 | contig 10167 bp, 8 predicted proteins | sample NCAS200_FD_76343 | JGI IMG/M metagenome (GOLD analysis project Ga0079217, IMG submission 76343) | Agricultural soil microbial communities from Utah to study Nitrogen management - NC AS200 | ecosystem: Environmental > Terrestrial > Soil > Agricultural land | place: USA: Utah | collected 2014-06-11 | reverse complement strand
CATCGGTCCGTGCGAGCGCAGGATAGTCCAAAAACCTGTCGAGCACTGCCTTTCGCTGGTTGCTCGCGGCAATGATGATAATCCGCCGGACCTTCTCCTTGCGCCGGCGCAGCGCTCCGGCAAGGTCCGCTTGTACCAACTGCGGGCAACCGCGCAGATGATTGAGCATTCGTTCGGCCTGTTGGAGAGCATCGTTAAGCAGCAGGAATCCGTCTTGCTGCTTTTCAAGTTTTTCAACATCGGCGAGCAGCTTGGTCTGGGATTTCAGGCCAAAGCCTTTGACTTTGCTGACCTGCCCTTCCTCACAGGCGGCTTTGAGATCGGCAATGCTGGTGACGTGTAAGATGTCGTGCAGCGCGATAATCTTTTTCAGATTCAGTCCAGGGACTCCGCTTAGCTCAACGGCTCCCGGCGGGAGCTCATCGCGAAGCTGTTGGAGCAACCAACATTCACCTGTGCTGTAGATCTCTTCGATAGTTGCCGCCAGCGCGCTGCCGATTCCGCCGATTTCTTTCAGGCGCCGACTTATTATGAGATTGTCTAGATCGCCGTCAAAACTCTCCAGAGCAGCGGCGCCACGTTCGTAGGCCTGTGCTTTAAAGGGGTTCTCGCCCTTTATTCTGAGACAACTGGCGATAGCTCTCAGATCGGCCCCGATCTTGAACCTATCTGTCATTACAGACGCTTTCTCCATCGGAATAAGTTAAGAGTCTAAACATGTTTTACTTTCCAGGTAAGTTTATAACTAAGGCCGGCGATCTCAAGCAGGCGTCATTCTAGTCAACCGCAGCGTTTAATTTCTCTCGTGACTCTGCATAAATTGAGTTCTGTTAGTTGTGGAAAGGGCGTCGAAACCTCCCGATAGATCACGCCGTTGGCGAGACACCTATGGGGATACAACACGATCGCGGGCGAGCCCGAATGCCAGAGTTCTCGATAACTCGCCGGAGAAGGTGTTATGAATCAGAAGGGTTTGGTGAGGAATTTATCTCTATGAGATATGCAGCAGAACTGCCTCGCGGTCACAAATGACATTGCGGTTGGAACGACACACGAGCAATGGGAAAAAGCTAATGAGAGCGGTCAAACATCCCAGTTTTTCCGCATCCAGAAGCCCGCGAGGAGCGCTGTTGCGCCAATTGCGGCAAGCATCCACTCGATGCCGTAACGGGGGAGGTAGTATGCCTCAAAAAGCGCAATCCCGTAGAGGGTCAGTATAATAAGTGTGTGTCTAATCCTTTTTTTCCACTTCATGGCCATAAGCAGCGCACAAATTGTACCATTTGACAAAATAATACGATTCGCGAAGACAGCGCGAATCGTATGACAAGAATGACACGGAACATATCACAATTGGATTAACTTTGTCGATATTGTCTCGAGGCCATAAATGCGCGCGGTAATACGAAATCCGGCCTGCCATTTGTTTGACGGCAAGCTACCTCCGCCGCGACGAGCAAAGGGGTCCGCGTAAGATCAGTGATAACCCTGTTGTGAGTGATGCAATCGGTTGAAGGTTGGTCGCGTGGACTCGATAACGTCACGGTCTACCAAGGTCACCTAGGTTTCGCTTTTGTTGTTTTGCAGTGCAAAGGCGGTGAGATCCGGTTTTTTCCTTGATCGGCGTGTGTTATCAGAAGCAACTCATGACGGACGTGATGGATTTGGGTTGCGCGGTGCTGCGCACGCGGTTTTTCGAGGAAACGATGGAGGCTCTGGGTTACTTTGGCCGGGCCGGCATCGCCGGTACAATAGCCGTATGCTTGCTCGGGCATGGGTATTTTTACGGCAATCCACGCAGTAGGAAAGCCGGCATCGCGTTGATCGTTGCTCTGCTCGTTTCAGCCGCAGTCACAGAACTTGTCAGATACGCGGTTCAACTGCCGCGTCCCAAACAGAGCTCGGGCTACGGTTTCCCTTCGGGTCATACTAGCGCGGCGTTTAGTTTGGCGGCCGTCTTAGGGATCACATTTCCCCAAGCTGGCCCTCTCTTCTATCTTGTTGCGTTGCTGACCGGGATCTCACGTCTTTATTTTCGGGCACATTATCTGATCGATGTATCAGGCGGCGCGCTAATCGGCGTCCTTGTCGGTATTCCCTTGGCAAAAAGAATCATTTCTTCTCCTTGCCAAGCGAACGCTACTCTTGTCGGATCTCTCGGCTGGCTCACGATTTTGCTTATCGGGCTTGGAGCAGTCGGATTTTTCTATGCCACCGAGGAGAATATTTTCAGACACAAATTGGCGTTAAGTGATTCGGCAGGCACACCGAGCGCACTGATGACGATTGACTTCGGCAGCTCGCAAGCACGTCGGGCGCTCAGCGCCGGTTGGGGCGAAGATGAATCGTGGGAAGAGGGCAAACGGACGCTTGTATGGGCCACTGGCGTCGCATCTGAGATGAAATTGAATCTACCGGCCGCGCCAGAATATTCTATTCGTCTCAACGTTTTCCCCTTCGCGCCGAAAGGGCTAACCTGCCAGTGGATCGCCGTCAAAATGAACGATATTCCTATTGCTAAACTTTTCTTGGAAAAGGGCTGGCATTGGTATGAATTCGAAATTCCGAAGAACGCCATTCGCGACGGAGCAAACCGCGTCAATTTTTCCTATGCTTATGCTCAGCCACCAATAGATCGTGGCACTAGTGCAGATGCTCGGCCACTAAGCGTCGCGTTCGACCGGCTTGACTTGCTGTCCCGAAAACCGACCAGGAGCCAAGATTGGGTCAAATTGACTGCAGGCGAGTAAGGTTGATATGGGTTCCGGCAAGGTCGGTTTCTTTGAATTGACGCAGCAAACTTTCGGAGGTGATCATGGCCCGAGTCACCGGGAGCCATCTGATCTGCAAAGCGCTTAAGCTCGAAGGCGTAAAAAATATCTTCGGCTTAGCCGGTGATCATATCCTGCCGGTCCTCGACGTGATGGCCGACCAAGATTTCCGCATCATCGATACCCGTCATGAGCAAGCCGCCGTTCACATGGCGGATGCCTGGAGCCGTATCACCGAACAGCCGGGTGTCTGCATGTATACAACTCCTGGTTTTGCCAATGCCATTCCGGGTCTGACGAACGCCATGCATACGGAAGGCCCGGTCATCTCCATCGCGGGGTGCGGTGATACGCACGACTTAGGGCGCGGCGCCCAGCAAGAAATCGACCAGGTCGGCATGGCAGCGCCGGTCTGCAAAGGATCGTTCATGGTTCATGACGTGCGCAGGATTCCTGAATTCATTGCGCGCGCGATGCGCTTGGCGTTTAGTGGACGGCGCGGGCCGGTGCACTTGACGATACCCATCGACGTTCAGGAGCAGAGCGTCGAAGAAGATAATATTACATATAGCCGACCGGCTGCCTATCGGCCTAAAGAAACCGTCTTGGCCAGTACGGAAGCGGTTCGGCAGGCGATCGCGCTACTGCGGGAGGCGCAAAAGCCGCTGGTCATCGCCGGCAGTGCCGCGGGCTACACGCTATCGGGCGGCGCGATACAACGCTTTGTGGAAACGACTCGTCTGCCTGTGGTGACGGAAGAGCAGTCGCGGGGTTTGATTTCCGACGATCATCCTTACGCCTTTGGTTATTTCGAGCGTGGCTTAAACCGCGCTGCGGCGAAGCTGTGCGATGCGGATTTAGTCGTGCTGCTCGGCCGCAAGCAAGATTTCGTCATCGGCTTTTGCCGTCCGCCGCACGTCGCGTCGAGCGCCAAGATTATCCAGATCGACCCTTCGCCATTGGAGATCGGCCGAAGTCGTGGCGTCGATGTCGGGATGGTCGGTGATGTCACGAGCGTCCTGGAGCAGATGACCCAAGAGGCGGGGAATCACCAGTGGAAGGATCTGCCGTGGCTGGACGAACTGCGCACGGCGCGATCGGAGCAAGCTGACTGGGCGGAAAATCTCGCGCGGCCGCAGACACCGATGCACGCCCTGTTCGTTCACAAGACTCTCAAGTCCATGCTCCGTCCGGACGATTGCCTGGTTTTCGACGGCGGGGACTTCTGTCACTTCGGACGTTCACTTCTGCCGGCGCTAAAACCGAAGCATTGGTTCAACGTTTCCAGTTTGGGGATGTTGGGATCATCTTTGCCCACCGCTCTGGCGGCCAAGGTTGCTTACCCGGATTCGCGCGTGTTCATGCTGAGCGGCGATGGCGCATTTGGTTTTAACGGCATGGAATTCGACACCGCCGTGCGCCACAAGCTCAACATCGTCGCGATAGTGGGGAACGATTCCGCTTGGGGCATCGACCGGCAAATTCAATTGGGTTTATATGGCCGTCCAGTCGCTACTGACCTGCGCCAGAGTCGTTACGATCAATTGGTGCAAGGCTTGGGCGGTCATGGCGAGTTTGTCGAACGACCTGAAGATCTAAAGCCCGCGCTCGAGCGAGCCTTGGCTTCGGAACAGCCAGCGCTTTTAAACGTTGCTGTCGAACGCGCCATCAGCCCGCGGGCTGAGGCGGCCATTGGCCGGCGCAAGGCGGCGGCGCAGAAATAGCTCATCGATATCCGTTACAGCGGATAATTTCCGATCAGCGTTTTCTCTTAAGTTCATTACATCATTGATGCGACACCTTCGCGGCATTGTCTCTCCTAGGAGACTTATGACACGAGGAGGTTCCATGGAGAAAAATCATGCCGCGAGTCGGCTTATCCGCGATACGATCAATATTTTTGAAGTCTTCCGAGTCGCCGAGCATTTACATTACCCTAGCGGGTGCTCGCATAATATTCGACGCGCCGCTCGAGAAAGGCGACTGACTCCGACACGACGAAAGCGAATGTGAACACGACGATCACCAGAGCCCAGAATTCCTCCATCAGGAAGTGTTGCGAGTAAAGCTCGAATAATTCTCCGACGCCGATGATGGCGATCAAAAGTTGACCGATCACGACGCCCTTGACGCCCCGGATGACACTGAGGCGCACGCCGGCGAGGATCTCCGGCAGCGCGCATAAAAATAGCACTTTCGTATAGACTTGACTCCGGGTCGCGCCGAAGCACCGGGCCATTTCGACCAGCGAACGGTCCGCCTGCTTTATGCCGACATGTGTGTCGATGACAATGACGAAGACCGCGAACAGAAATACCGTGACAACGACAGTCGATTCGCCGATGCCGATAACCGCCATGAGGATCGGTACGAGCGCGGAAATCGGCGCGCTGATAAAAATATTAACCCAGAGGCCGAGGATCTTGCCTACGCTTGCAACTCTTGCCATGAGCACACCGAGTGGAATGCCAACGAGCAACGCCAGCGACATGCCCAGGGCAAAGGATCGCAATGAAATTGAAACCGCCGTGCTGAACTTAGGCGTCGGTACAATTGTAATTCCCGCGGCGAGCACACCGGAAAAAGGCGGCACAATCGTCGACAGTTTTGCCCGGCCGATGATCTCCCAGATGACGCACCAGGCCAGCAGTGAGAACAGCATTGGAATTCGCTTGCCGAAGACGATCATGTCAGGTTCCCGTTCCGATCAGTGGCTTGATGATTGGCGCGACTGAAACCCAATGCTCCATTACTCCAATCCTCACACGTATTGTTTCAAGATTTGCCAAATTCGGTCCACGGTATCGAGATAGTTTTTGTCCCGGCGAATTTCTTCCGGGTTTTCATCTTGCCGATCGATGTTTGATTCGATGATCTGCGATATCTTTCCCGGGCGCGGCGATAACAGGACGATCCGGTCCGAAAGATAAACCGCCTCTTCGATGCTATGGGTGACAAAGATCACGGTTTTCTTCTTATGTCTGAGCAGGTCGAGCAGCTCTTCCTGAAACTTGCGGCGGGTTTGCTCATCGACCGAAGAAAACGGTTCGTCCATCAAGATGATATCGGCATCCACGGTGAGAGCGCGGGCCAGACCGACGCGCTGGCGCATACCGCCCGAAAGCTGGTGCGGATAACTCGATTCGAAAGACTTGAGCCCGACCTCGTGGATATGTTTGCGCGCGATTTGCTCGCGTTCGTCTTTCGCCACGCCGCGCAGCTCCAGTCCGAAAGCCACGTTGCGCAACACACTGCCCCAGGGCAGCAGCGCAAAGTCTTGAAAGACAAACGCTCGCTCGGGACCGGGTCCGTCCACCTTTTGCCCCTTGACCCAAACTTCCCCTTGGCTGGGCGGGATCAAACCGGCAATGATTTTGAGAAGCGTGGTCTTGCCGCAGCCGCTCGGTCCCAACAGCGTGCTAAGCATACCCTGCGGCAACGCCAGATCAATGCCCGCCAGTGCTTCGACGCCGCCCTCGTAGGTCTTGCTGATTCCTTTCACTTCGATGATCGCGTTAGCGGGCATTCTCGAGACCTCGGATTTCCGGCGGGAAGAGCTTGCGCTCGAGTCTCTCGAGGGCATGGATCGTCAAAGCGGCGAAGATGATAATGGACACGATGGCGGCAAACATATTGGGATAGTCCGCCACCGAACTGTTGTACGTAATCAGATCGCCGATACCCGTCGGCGTAATCAGAAGCTCGGCGATCACGATGCCGATGAACCCCATCGCTAGTCCGAGCCGCAGTCCGGCGAAGATCAGCGCGCTCGCGTGGGGGAGAATGATCTTGACGATTTCCTGCTGTCTCGTGCCGAGAAAAGCGCGGCACATTTCGATCAGCGAAGGGTTGGCGTTGCGAATCCCCTTGTAAGAATTCATCACGATCACCGGTGAAGCCAACACGACGACGGCGAGCACTTTCGAGGTGAGCCCGATGCCGTATATGTACGTAAGAAGCGGGATAATCGCCGCCATGGGCGCCGCCTGGAGCACGATCATGACCGGCAGGCTGAACCATTCAACGGAACGCGACAGTCCCATCGCTATACCGAAGCCGATTCCCGCGATGCTGGAAAGCGCGATGCCGATGACCAACGGTTGCAGAGTTATCAGGTAGGCTTTAGCAAGACTGCCGTCGGCGATCATGGAAAACAGCGCGAGCAGCGTCTGGCTGAACGACGGGAACGCCAGACTGATCGGCCAGCGGCCGGCAAATTCCCAAATACCGAAAACAAGAGCAAAGGAGATCAGTTGCCAGGCGAAAGGGGGTAGCGACCGGTGCACTGAAGCAAGTCCTGATCGAAGGAGAATTGATCCTCAATCGCTGGAATGGAGAGTGATGGAGTGTGACAAAGGATCCTTTTAGGAATCCATACTCCATCATTTCAGGGGTCTCCCACTCCAACGCCGATTTCACTTCACATTGGCAAGCGCCGCTTTGAGCGGGGCGAAGTGCCAAAAATCATCCGCTTTCAGATTCTCGCCTTTGAGGGCGCCGGACAGGCTGTAGAACTCGAGATCATTTTTCGCCGCGCTGCCAAGCCCTCCGTCGTTGGGGAACACGCCGTTTTGCACCGCCTCTTGGAAATAGGGAAGAATCTCATCCTCCATTTTCGTCGGTAGGTCTTTTAACAAACCCAGCTTCTTGCGCTCGTCGAGAACCCACTTCGGGTTGGCGTTGATGGCGCGATTCACCTTGACCAGCTCTTCGATGAAGATTCTTATGCCGGCCTGGTTCTTGTCGATAAACTCGCGCGTGGCGAAGAGTGCTTCGTCGCTCGCCTTCACATCGCCGAGCGGCAAAATGATAAATTTGTCCGGCGCTTCTTTCATCACCATGTTTTTGTTCGAGGCGTCTAGAATCGTCGCCTTGATATTGCCCTTCAAGAGAGCCAAGGCGCGCACCTGGGATCCGGGGACGTAACTGACGTTCTTATACTTGATGCCGTGTTGCTTTGCGGCGAGGATCATGATCGCTTCGGTCCCCGAGCCGCGCCCTTGAACCGCGATCTCCTGGCCGTCGAGGTCCTTCCAGCCCTTGTAGCTCTCCTTGTTGACGACAGGGAAAAACTGCAGCGCGCTCAACTGATAAAACAGGCGGATCGGCGCGCTTAGTTTCTGCAGCGCGGCGTACGGCGTGCCTTGTCCTACGTCGGCCTGACCGTTGATCACCGCTTGGGTCGCGAGTTCTTCGCTCTTAAACGCAGTGATCTCGACATCGACTCCGCGCGGCTTCGCGTGCTCGGCGGCGATTAAAAGCGGCAGCTCGTCGATCGAGATCACGTCGCCCAAAGCATAGCGTATTTTGGTCCGGCCTTGCGCCGTCGCGTAGCCCGCCAACCCGGCGATCAATGCCGCTAGCGTCAGAAGATTGACAATCGACTTCTCTATTCGAATCATCGTAGCCACCTCCTGTTTACGATCTGGATGCGCGGGAGTACCGCACAATCGGCCGCCTGTCAAGTTGCTTTTTCGTGCAGGGTTTGCCAGCGCCACTGGTTTTTATCACAACCCGTAGAGGACTTTCGGATTGTCAACCAAGATCTTTTGCGCAAGTGATGGACTGATCTTGCCGCCGCACGCGAGTGTTTGGATCGCTTCGATATCGTTGGAGTAGTCGGCGGGCCGTAGTCCGTGCCGACGATGAGACTATCCCTGCGACGACATTTGACCAAAACACCCCGGCAGGCTACTTCGCTTCTGTTCACCCGAACACAAATGAGTGTACGCGGGGCGAAATCTTCTCCGCTAGTTTGCGACAAAGAACTCCCAGAAATGCCAATTCCTGCGGCGGCAACCCTGGCATAGTGGTTGCTCTCCCATCCTGAATAAATCTTGGGGGAGAAAGTAAGAAAAGAAAATAGGAGGAGCGACGATGTAGTAGCAAAAATGTTTTGACTTCCGAAAAAGGCAAACCGCGCGAAAGCGCGGGACGCAAAGCCACTGGCCTAAGTCTCGTCAAGAGATACGGCAGCAGGGTTGCCGGACGATAGCACAACCAATTGAGGAACGGTGCTCCGTATCGGTATCGAAGGCGGTTTCTCAAGAGGTGTGCAGTGCTAAACAAACGTACAGTTCCCTATTTTCTATTTCTCCTAATAACTCTGGTTGCGATTCCACTCGGTACGGTTTCCCTAGCAAGCGCCGCTAAGCTGACATTAACTTGGGTTGATACTTCAAACTCAGAAAACGGGTTTCGCATCGAACGGAGGATGGGGACAAGCGGCAGTTACCAGCAATATGCCGAGGTTGCCGCCAACGCGGTTACCTACACGGATGCAAACGTATCGAGTGCCACGACCTACTGCTACCGCGTAGCGTCATTCAACTCCGTCGGGACCTCAGGCTATTCCAACGAGAACTGCGCTACGACTCCGGTAGATACGTTTGCGCTAACGGTAAGCCGGGCTGGATCCGGCAGCGGCACGATCACCAGCTCTCCCGCAGGCATCAATTGCAGTTCCGACTGCAGTGAAAATTATCCCAGCGGCACTGTCATTACGCTTACAGCCACGGCCGCGAGCGGCTCCACCTTTGCCGGCTGGTCGGGGCAGGCGGACTGCGCTGACGGCATGGTCACGGTCAACGCCAGCTTAAACTGCACGGCCACCTTCAATGTTGTGGCGGCTTTTACATTGACAGCGAGTGTCATCAATGAAATTTCCGCGACCGGCACCGGCAGCGGGCGGATCTTGAGCAGTCCCGCCGGTATCGATTGCGGTTCTGACTGCGCGGAAAGTTACACGGCCGGAAAGGTGGTCACGTTGACTCCTTTGCCAGCGGCAAACTCGAAGTTCACCGGCTGGTCTGGAGACGCCGACTGCAGCGACGGTTCAGTCACCATGAACGCCGGCAAAACGTGCACAGCGAAGTTCGCCCTCAACGCCGTCAAGATATCCGTTGCGAAGAATGGCAAGGGAAAGGTTGTCAGCGCGTCGTCGGGAATTGATTGTGGCAGCGCTTGTTCTCAAAGCGTCACCGCCGGCACCCCCGTAACTTTGCGTGCCGCCGCGGATGCCGGCTTTGTTTTCATGGGATGGAGCGACGGATGTTCAGGAAGCGGCGATTGCACGGTGACGGTATCGTCCAATACGACCGTCACAGCCAATTTCTCAACAGATCTCAACGACAAGATCGGAATCTATCGACCGTCAACGGGAGAGTGGTTTCTCGATCGCAACGGCAGCAACGCCTGGGAAGGATGCGACAGCGATCTTTGTGTGCAACTCTTCGCCGGCTCGAACGCGCTCCCCGTCGTGGGAGATTGGAATAAATCCGGAAAGACCAAACTCGGACTGTTTTCGTCCGATTCGCTGGAATGGTTTCTCGACGCCAACGGCAATGGGGTTTGGGACGGTTGTGAAGTCGATATCTGTTCAAAAACTTTCGGTGTT
>Ga0079217_10000458_pt1 | contig 10167 bp, 10 predicted proteins | sample NCAS200_FD_76343 | JGI IMG/M metagenome (GOLD analysis project Ga0079217, IMG submission 76343) | Agricultural soil microbial communities from Utah to study Nitrogen management - NC AS200 | ecosystem: Environmental > Terrestrial > Soil > Agricultural land | place: USA: Utah | collected 2014-06-11 | reverse complement strand
CGGCCGAAAGCGCGTTGCGCCGCTCGGGGCGCTCCAGCACCACGGTGGCGACGCGCCCGGAATATTCGCTGCGGATGTGTCGATACATGCTAACCCTTTGCTAAAATGGCGAATTCTTGGAAGGACGGAGTGAAATGGCGCTCGAGCGCACGCTCTCCATCATCAAACCCGACGCGGTAAAGAAGAACGTCATCGGCCAGATTCTCGCGCGCTTCGAGGCGGCCGGGCTGCGCGTGGTCGCCGCACGCATGATGTTCCTGTCGCGCGCCGAGGCCGAGGGCTTCTACGCGGTGCACCGCGGGCGGCCGTTCTTCAACGACCTGGTGGAGTTCATGACCTCGGGGCCGGTGCTGGTTCAGGTGCTCGAGGGCGACAACGCCATCGCCAGGAACCGCGAGCTGATGGGCGCGACGGATCCGAAGAAGGCCGCCAAGGGCACCATCCGCGCGGATTTCGCCGATTCCATCGACGCCAACGCGGTGCACGGCTCGGATGGGCCTGAAACGGCCAGGACCGAGATCGCGTACTTCTTCCCCGCCTCCGAGGTATTTTCGCGGTGAAGCAGAACCTTCTCGGGCTGGACGCAGAGGGCCTGTGCCGCTTCTTCGAAACGCTGGGCGAGAAGCCCTTTCGCGCGCGCCAGGTGCTGCGCTGGATCCACCAGCTCGGCGAGCCGGATTTCGCGGTCATGAGCGACCTGTCCGTGGCGCTGCGCGACAAGCTCGCGCAAAACGCGTGCGTGGCGGCGCCGCAGATCGTGGGCGACACGCCCGCGCAGGACGGCACGCGCAAGTGGCTGGTCAAGGTCGACGGCGCCAATGCGGTCGAGTCGGTGTTCATCCCGGAGACCGGGCGCGCCACGCTTTGCGTGTCGAGCCAGGCCGGCTGCGTGCTCGACTGCTCGTTCTGCGCCACGGGCAAGCAGGGCTTCAACCGCAACCTCACGAGCGCCGAGATCATCGGGCAGCTCTGGCTGGCGAACAAATTATTGGGGGTTGATAAAAAAACCGACCGCATCATCTCCAACGTCGTATTCATGGGGATGGGCGAGCCGATGCTCAATCTCGACCACGCCATACCCGCGCTGCGCCTGATGCTCGACGACAACGCCTACGGCCTGTCGCGCCGCCGCGTGACCGTATCCACTTCCGGTGTGATCCCGGGCATGGACCGGCTGCGCGACGAGTGCCCGGTGGCCCTCGCCGTGTCGCTGCACGCCGCCAACGACGCGCTGCGCGACGAGCTGGTGCCGATCAACCGCAAGTATCCGCTCGCCGAGCTGGTGGCCGCCTGCAGCCGCTACCTGGAGAAGGCGCCGCGCGACTTCATCACCTTCGAGTACGTGATGCTCGACGGAGTGAACGACAGCGACGCGCACGCGCGCGAAGCCGCCGCCCTGGCGCGCCGCGTGCGCTGCAAGTACAACCTCATCCCCTTCAATCCGTTCAGCCAGTCGAGCTACCGGCGCTCGGGCGCGGAGCGCATCCGCCGCTTCGCCGAAATCCTGCAGCGCGCCGGCGTCACCGTCACCACGCGCAAGACGCGGGGGGACAATATCGCCGCGGCCTGCGGGCAGCTTGCGGGCGAAGTCGCCGACCGCACGCGCCGCAGCGCACGCGTGCCGCTCAAGGAGGTACGTCCATGACAAGAACAACAATGCTCGCGCTCGTCCTGCCGTTCCTGGCCGCCTGCGCCGCGAGCGCGCCGCAGGCGCCCAGCGCCGACAGCCCGGCCAGCGGCCCCATCATCGCCGATGTCGGCGAGCCGCGGAACCGCGCGCGCATCCACACCGAGCTCGGGTCGCTGTATTACCAGCGCGGCAACATGGGCGTGGCGCTCGACGAGCTGCGCAATGCCACCGCCGCGGATGCGAGCTATGCGCCGGCGCACAGCATGCTCGGGCTGGTGTACATGGACCTGCGCGAGAACCGCCTTGCCGAGGACAGCTTCGAGCGGGCGCTCAAGCTCGCGCCGAACGACGGCAATGTCAACCACAACTACGGCTGGTTTCTTTGCCAGACGAAGCGCGAGCCCGACTCGATCAAGTACTTCATGCAGGCGATCCGCAACCCGCTGTACGCCACGCCGTGGCGCTCATACTCGGCCGCGGGCGTCTGCGCGCTGCGCTCGAACCGGCTGAAGGAAGCCGAAGGATTCTTCGAGCGCGCCCTGCGCCTGGAGCCGGACGAGCCGACCGCGCTGCTGCAGCTGGGCGAGATCCGCTACCGGCAGGGCAGGATGGACGAGGCGCGCAGGCTGGTGTCGCACCACAACAAGCTGATCGCGCCGAGCGCCGAGTCGCTGTGGCTCGCGCTGCGCATCGAGCGCCGGTCGGGGCAGCGCGTCGCCGAGCAGAGCTACGCCAACCAGCTGCGCCGCCGCTACCCCGGCTCGCCGGAGTATCAGGCGCTGCAACGGGGCAATTTTGACTGAGCAGACCGGAGTCGGCGCCCAGCTCAGGCTCGCGCGCGAGTCGCAGGGACTGTCGGTGGCCGACGTGGCGCAGCAGCTCAAGTTCGCGCCGCGCCCGATCGAGTCGCTGGAGAACGAGCGCTTCGAGCGCCTGCCGGGGCCGACCATCGCGCGCGGCATGCTGCGCAACTACGCGCGGCTTCTCAATCTCGATCCCGAGCCGCTGGTCCAGCGCATGTCCCTGGAGGGGCAGGCGGCGCCGGATTCCGCGCAGCTCGCGGCGCGCTTCACGCAGGCGGTGCCTTTTTCCGACAGCGGGCGGCGCTCGACGCTGGTCTATGCCGGCTTTTCGGTCGCCGTGCTGGCGCTGGTCGCGGCGCTTGCCTACGAATGGCGGCAGGAAGGCGCGCGGCCGCAGTTCGTCGTGCCCGAGCCGGTACAGCAGGCGCCCGCGCCGGCGCAGCCGGTGGCCCAGCCAGAGCCGGCGCCGGTCGCCGCAGTGAACCCACCGCCGGTTGCGCCTCAAGCCACACTCGAAAAGCCGGTTGCCGCCAGCGGCATGCGCCGCATCGTGCTGCGCTGCGAAGGGGAGTCCTGGCTCGAAGTGACTGACGCCAACGGCCAGGCGCTCGTGTCCTCGCTTAGTCCCGCCGGCAGCGAGCGCGTGGTACGCGGCCGCGCGCCGCTGGAGATCGTCATCGGCAATGCGCGGCATGTCACGCTGCTGGTCGACGACAAGCCGGTGGACCTGAAGCCGCATACGCGGGTCGACGTCGCCCGCCTCACGATCAAATGAACAGAAGAGTCTCGCGGCAGGTGGCGGTTGGGGGGATCCTCATGGGCGGCGGGGCGCCCATCGTGGTGCAGTCCATGACGAACACCGATACCGCCGACGCCGAGGCGACCGCCCGGCAGGTGGAGGCGCTGGCGCGCGCCGGCTCCGAGCTGGTGCGCATCACCGTCAATTCGCCGGAGGCGGCGGCGCAGGTGGCGCGAATCCGCGAGACCCTGGACCAGCGCGGCTGCGCGGTGCCGCTGGTGGGCGACTTCCATTACAACGGCCACAAGCTTCTTACCCAGTTCCCGGACTGCGCGCGAGCGCTCGCCAAGTACCGCATCAACCCGGGCAACGTGGGCAGGGGCGCCAGGCGCGACGAGCAGTTCGCCACGATGATCGAATGCGCGCTGCGCTACGACCGGCCGGTGCGCATCGGAGTCAACTGGGGCAGCCTGGACGCCGAGCTGCTGGCGCGCATGATGGACGACAACGCTCGCCTGCCGCTGCCCCTCGACTCGCAAGAGGTCATGAGAGAAGCGGTGATCCGCTCGGCCCTCGAGTCGGCGAAGCAGGCCGAGGCATGGGGACTGCCCGCCGAGCGCATCGTCATTTCCTGCAAGATGAGCCAGGTGCAGGACCTGATCGCCGTGTACCGCCAGCTCGGCGCGCGCTGCGACTACGCGCTGCACCTCGGCCTGACCGAGGCCGGCATGGGCTCCAAGGGCATCGTGGCCTCGACGGCTGCGCTCGCGGTGCTGCTGCAGGAAGGCATCGGCGACACGATCCGCATCTCGCTCACGCCCGAGCCGGGCGGCGAGCGCGCGCGCGAGGTGCAGGTGGCGCAGGAAATCCTGCAGACCATGGGGCTGCGCGCGTTTACGCCGATGGTGAGCGCCTGCCCGGGCTGCGGGCGCACCACGAGCACGGTTTTCCAGGAGCTCGCTGCGCGCATCGAGACCTACCTGCGACAGCAGATGCCGGTGTGGAAGGAATCGCACCCCGGCGTGGAGGACATGCGCGTGGCGGTGATGGGCTGCGTGGTGAACGGTCCGGGCGAGTCCAAGCACGCCGACATCGGCATCAGCCTGCCCGGCACCGGCGAGGTGCCGGTGGCGCCGGTTTACGTCGACGGCAGGAAAACCGTCACCCTCAAGGGCGAGCGCATCGCCGAGGAGTTCCAGGCGATCGTAGAGCAGTACGTGCAGGCCAGGTACCGCAAGCGAATCCCGATCAAGTCCGCCACATGACCGCGATCCAGGCAGTGCGCGGCATGAACGACGTCCTGCCCGACGAGGCCGAGCTGTGGCTCGACTTCGAAGCGCGCGTCCACAGCTGGCTCGCGCGCTATGGCTATCGCAACATTCGCATGCCGCTCGTAGAGCACACCCAGTTATTCAAAAGGGCGATTGGCGAGGCCACCGACATCGTCGAGAAGGAGATGTACTCGTGGCGCGACGAGCTCAACAACGAGGAGCTCACCCTGCGGCCCGAGGGCACGGCTTCCTGCGTGCGCGCCGCGATAGAGCACAGCCTGGTGCACGACGGGCCGAAGCGCCTGTGGTATGCCGGCCCGATGTACCGCCACGAGCGGCCGCAGAAGGGGCGCTACCGGCAGTTCCACCAGTACGGCGTCGAAGCGCTCGGCTATCCCGGGCCCGACGTCGACGCCGAGCACATCGTCATGTGCGCGGCGCTGTGGCGCGAGCTCGGCTTGGAGGGCATTTCATTGCATCTCAATACGATCGGCACGGCCGAGGAGCGCGCACGCTATCGCGCCGACCTGGTGAGCCATCTCGAGAAGCATCACGACCGCCTCGATGCCGACGCGAAGCGCCGGCTGCATACCAACCCGCTGCGTACGCTCGATTCCAAGAACCCGATGGTGCAGGAGGTCGTCGCCTCGGCTCCCTCCCTGGCGGATTACCTGGGAGACGCTTCGCGCGCGCACTTCGAGGGCCTCAAGGCGCTGTTGCAGGCCGCGGGCATCGGTTTCGAGATCAACCCGCGGCTGGTGCGCGGCCTGGATTACTACAACCTCACGGTCTTCGAGTGGGTCTCGGCCGCGCTCGGCGCCCAGGGCACGGTGTGCGGCGGCGGCCGCTACGATGGCCTCTTCGCGCAGCTCGGCGGCAAGCCGACTCCGGCCACCGGCTTCGCCATGGGCAACGAGCGGCTGATCGCGCTGCTGCGCGACGCCGGGCGCAAGCCGGCTTCCCGGCCGCCGCACGCGTATGTGCTCTACCAGGGCGCGGGCACGCCGCAATTCGCCTTCCTGCTATCGGAAGAGCTGCGGCAACACGGACTGCGCGTGGTGCTGCACGCCGGCGGCGGCAGCTTCAAGTCGCAGATGAAGAAGGCCGACGGCAGCGGCGCGCTGTACGCGCTGATCATCGGCGAGGACGAGCTCGACGCAGGCGAAGTGTCGGTGAAGCCGCTCAGGACCGATCAACCGCAAATCCGCGTGAGGCGCGACGCGCTCGCCTCATGCCTGAAAGGAAGCTAGATGCCACTCGATCTGGAAGAGCAGGAGCAGCTGGCCGAGCTGAAGGCCTGGTGGAGGGAGCACGGCACCCGCATTACCGCGGTGGTGCTCGCGGTGGCGGTCGGCTTTGCCGGCTGGGTGGCGTTTCGCTCGTACAGCCAGAGCCAGGCGATGGAGGCGAGCGTGCTGTATGAAGCGATCTCGAACGCGGCGCAGGCGAACGATGCCAAGGCGCTGCGCGACGCCTCCGGCACGCTGGTGGAGAGCTACCCGGGGACCGCGTACGCCTCGATGGGCGCGCTGCTCGCGGCGCGCTACTACTTCGAGCGCAACGATCTGAAGAACGCCAAGGCGCAGCTGCAATGGGTCATCGAGCGCGCTGCGTCCGACGATTTCAAGCAGCTCGCACGCCTGAGGCTCGCGGCGGTGCTGCTCGACGAGAAGGCCTACGACGAGGCCCTCGCGCTGCTCGAGTCCCAGCCGGCCGCGGCGTACGAGGCGCAGTACGCCGCGCTGCGCGGCGACATCCTGCTCGCCAAGAACCAGGCCGCGGATGCGAGGGCGGCGTACAAGCTCGCGCTGGAAAAGGCCGACAAGAAGAACGGCCCGTTCCAGGAAAGCGTGCGCATGCGCCTGGAGGCGCTGGGCGGGTAGCGATGCAGCGCGTCTTTTACCTGCTTGCGCTGGTTCTGGCCGCCTGCAGCTCGCCGGGCGGGCCCAAGCCGGCCGAGCTGCCGCGGCTCGGTGAAACCAAGGAGGTGCGCGTGCTGTGGCAGGCGAGGGTCGGCAGCGCCGAGCGTTTCGCCTTTTCCCCCGTGCTGGTCGGCGACGCGGTCTACGCCGCGGCGCGCGACGGCAGCGTCAGCCGGCTGGACGCAGCCAACGGCGCTGAGCGCTGGCGCGAGTCCACCGAAAGGAAACTATCGGGCGGCGTAGGGGCCGACGCGCGCACCGTAGCCGTGCCGACCGAGGAAGGCGAGGTGATCGCGCTCGATGCGGCCACCGGAAAGCCGCGCTGGCGCGCGCGCGTGTCGAGCGAGGTGCTGGCCGCGCCCGCCGTAGGCCAGGGGCTGGTGGTGGTGCGCAGCCTCGACAATCGCGTGTTCGCCTTCGGTGAGCAGGACGGCAAGCGCCGCTGGGTCTACCAGCGCGCCGCCGCCTCCCTCATCGTGCGCAGCCCCGCCGGCGTCACGCTGTCCGGCGATGCCGCGTTCGCGGGCTTCTCCGGCGGCAAGCTGGTGGCCATCGCGCTGTCGAGCGGCAACCTGCTCTGGGAAGCGACCGTGGCCCTGCCCAGGGGCGCGACCGAGCTGGAGCGCGTGACCGACGTCGTCGGCGAGCCGGCGGTGCAGGGGCGCGAGGTGTGCGCCGCCGCCTACCAGGGCCGCATCGCCTGCTACGAGGCGGCGAGCGGCCGGCAGATCTGGAGCCGCGAGCTCTCCTCGCTGACCGGGTTGAGCCTGGATGCGCGCTATGCCTTCGTGAGCGACGACCGCGGCACCGTGCACGCGCTGGACCGCACCAACGGCCGCTCGATCTGGAAGCAGGACCGGCTTGCCTATCGCCAACTGTCGCTGCCGGCGAGCACCGGCGCGGCGGTCGTGCTCGGCGATCTGGAAGGCTATGTGCATTTCCTTTCGCGCGAATCGGGCGCTTTCGTCGCCCGCTATGCGACCGGCGGCGGCGCGGTGCGCGTGCCGCCCGTCGAGCTTCGTTCAGGCGTGCTGGTACAGACGCGGGATGGGGGGCTGTACGCCCTAGCGCTGTGAAGCCGGTCATCGCGCTGGTCGGCCGCCCCAACGTCGGCAAGTCCACGCTGTTCAACCGCCTCACCCGGAGCCGCGACGCCATCGTGCACGACCTGCCGGGCGTCACGCGCGACCGGCACTACGGCGAGGGCCGGCACGGCGAGCGCTCGTTCATCGCCATCGATACCGGCGGCTTCGAGCCCGGCAGCGCCGAAGGGGTGTTCGTCGAGATGGCGCGCCAGGCCGAGCAGGCCATCGCCGAAGCCGACGCGGTGCTGTTCCTGGTCGACGCGCGCGCCGGCCTCGCGCCGGGCGACCGCAACATCGCCGACCAGCTGCGCCGGCTGCGCGCACCGGTATACGTCGCGGTCAACAAAGCCGAAGGCATGCAGTCGGACACCGCCGTGGCCGAGTTCCATGAGCTCGGCCTCGGCCAGCCCGCCGCCATCTCGGGCGCGCACGGCGAGGGCGTGCGCGAGCTCATGGATCTGGTTTTCTCGAGAATTCCCTCCTCGGAAACGGCAAAAGAGGATGAAGACAAAAGCCACCCCCGGGTCGCCATCGTCGGCCGGCCCAACGTGGGCAAGTCCACCCTGATCAACGCCCTGGTGGGCGAGGAGCGCGTGATCGCCTTCGACCAGCCCGGCACCACGCGCGACCCGATCGAGGTGCCGTTCGAGCGCGCGGGGCGGCGCTACACGCTGATCGACACCGCCGGCGTGCGCCGCCGCGGCAGGACCGGCACGCCGGTGGAGTTCTATTCGATCGTCAAGGCGCTGCAGGCGATCGAGGCGTCGAACGTGGCCATCCTCGTGCTCGACGCGGCCGAAGGCGTGACCGAGCAGGACGCGCACGTCGCCGGCTACGTCCTGGAGCGTGGCCGCGCCGTGGTCATCGCGGTGAACAAATGGGATGCCGCCGGCAAGGAAAGCCGCGCGCGCATGAAAGCCGAGCTGCAGTGGAAGCTCGGCTTCCTCGGCTTCGCCGAGCTGCACACCATCTCGGCGAAGGAGGGCAAGGGGCTCGCGCCGCTGATGCGCTCGGTGGACGCGGCGTATGCGGCGGCGATGGCGCGCCTGTCGACGCCCAAGCTGACGCGCGCGCTGATTGCCGCGGTCGAGAAGCAGGCGCCGCCCAAGCGCGGCCCGATCCGGCCGAAGCTGCGCTACGCGCACCAGGGCGGGGTGAACCCGCCGCGCATCATCATCCACGGCAACGCGCTCGACCGCGTGCCCGATTCCTACCAGCGCTACCTCGAAGGGTTCTTCAGGGACCGGTTCGAGCTCGCCGGAACGCCGCTGCGCGTCGAGTTTCGCACCGGCCGCAATCCGTACGCCCGGAAGGAAAAACGCTAGAGTAGCGCGCATGCTGGAGGCGGCGGCGCATGCCCTGACGATGCTGGTGGAGCCGACGCGGCTCCTGTTCCTCGCCTTTGGCGCGCTGCTCGGCCTGATCCTCGGCATCCTTCCCGGCATCGGCGGCATCGCCGGCATCGCCATCCTCATCCCGTTCACCTACGCCATGGATCCCTACACGGCGTTCGCCTTCCTGCTCGGGCTGGCGTCGACCACCGCGACCGGCGACCCGATTCCCGCGGTGCTGTTCGGCATCCCCGGCGGCGCCGGCTCGGCCGCCACCGTGCTCGACGGCCACCCGATGGCAAAGCGCGGCGAGGCGGGACGCGCGCTCAGCGCCTGCTACATGTCGTCGCTGCTCGGCGGCCTGTTCGGCGCGGCGCTGATGGGGCTGTCGATTCCGCTGCTGCGCCCCCTGGTCCTCAGCGTCGGCTCGCCCGAGCTGCTCGCGCTCGCGATATTCGGCATCTCCATGGTGGCGGTGCTCTCCGGCAATACGCCGCTGCGCGGCCTTGCCGCCGGAGCGCTGGGCCTGATGCTCGCCATGATCGGCACCGATCCGCAGACCGGCACGCAGCGCTGGACGTTCGACAGCCTGTACCTGTGGGAAGGTCTGCACCTCATCCCTATCGTGCTCGGCCTGTTCGCGCTGCCCGAGCTGTGCGACCTCGCCATCGCGCGCAGCACCATCACGGGCGGGCGCATCGACGTGAAGCGCGGCACCTGGCAAGGCACCCGCGACTGCTTCCGACATTGGTGGCTGGTGCTGCGCTGCAGCTGGATCGGCGCCTTCTTCGGCGCCATTCCCGGCATCGGCGGCTCGGTGATCGACTGGCTTGCCTATGGCCACGCGGCGCGCACCGAAAAGGGCGCGCGCGAGACCTTCGGCAGCGGCGACGTGCGCGGCGTGATCGCCTCGGAGAGCGCGAACAACGCCAAGGAGGGTGGCGCGCTCGTGCCCACCGTCGCCTTCGGCGTGCCGGGCAGCGCCGGCACCGCGGTGCTGCTCGGGGCTTTCATGGTGCACGGACTGATCCCCGGGCCGCAGATGCTCGACAAGAATCTGGGCGTCACCTATGCGATGGTGTGGAGCGTGGCGCTCGCCAACATCGTCGGGGCGGGCCTGTGCTACCTCTTCAGCGCGCAGTTCGCGCGCGTCGCCACGCTGCGCTACACGCTAATCCTGCCCATCGTGCTGGGCTTCGTGTACATCGGCGCTTTCGAGGCGGGGCGCGACTGGGGCTATCTCTACGCGCTGCTCGCGTTCGGCGCGCTCGGCTGGATCATGAAGTAGCTCAAGTGGCCGCGACCGCCGCTCATCCTGGGCTTCGTGCTCGGCGACATCTTCGAGCGCTATCTGTTCGTCTCGGTGGAGCGCTACGGCGTGCAATG
>Ga0079217_10000457_pt1 | contig 10167 bp, 8 predicted proteins | sample NCAS200_FD_76343 | JGI IMG/M metagenome (GOLD analysis project Ga0079217, IMG submission 76343) | Agricultural soil microbial communities from Utah to study Nitrogen management - NC AS200 | ecosystem: Environmental > Terrestrial > Soil > Agricultural land | place: USA: Utah | collected 2014-06-11 | reverse complement strand
GTGGGATAACGATCTCGAGCTGTCCTTCAGTAATCTGCGCACCGCCCAGCAGCGCTACAGCGACCTGATTTTGTCGCAGCTGCCCGCGACAACACACGAAGTACGCGTGCTGGATGTGGGCTGCGGAACCGGCCATCTCATCTCGCAGATGCTGGATCGCGGCTACCTCGCCGATGGTGTCATCCCCTCCCCCGACCTGGGCGCACTCGTCAGGCGACGGGTCGGTGAGCGCGCCGGGTATCAGCCGAAAATCTTCGAGTGCAAGTTCGAGGACTTTCCCGTCGCTGAAGCGCGCGGTCGTTATGACATCGTGCTGTTCAGTGAAAGCTTCCAGTACATCAAGCCCGGCGACTCGCTGCCGATCGTGCAGCAGCTCCTGAAGCCCGGTGGCATGCTGCTGATCTGCGACTTCTTCAAGACGGCAGCCCATGGTGACGGCGGGCCCGGCGACAAGAGCTTCGGCGGGGGCCACCCGCAGCGCGAGTTCCTCGAGACGATGGGGAAGTTTCCGTTCCGGCTCATGAAGGATGAAGACCTCACGAAGCGTGTGAGCCCGAACCTCCAGCTGCTGAATGACTGGCTGATGACTCGGGCGAAACCTGCTGGACACACCATCGACACGTACCTCGGCTCGAACTACCCGCTGAGCACACGCCTGCTGAAATGGTTCTTCAGAAAGAAGCTGCGAAAACTTCAATACAAGTATTTTTCAGGTCACCGCAGCCGCGAGACTTTCGAGCGATACAAGACCTACCATCTCATGGTTTATCGTCTCGAACCAGGCCGCAACACCTGACAAGCGCTGCCCCCGGTCGCCGCAATAACTTCTGCCGATAGCATGTCCTCCGCCAATTCCGGCTGCGCGACGCTTGACTGATCTCACAATGCCCAACTTTCCTGTCACCGCTCGCAATCGAGTCCGCCGCATGCCGAAACGCGGCCACTACGATCGCGAGACCGTGCACTCGATCATCGACGAGGCGCTCGTTTGTCACGTGGCCTTCATCACCGACGGCGTGCCTGCCGTGATTCCCACCTTGCACGCGCGACTCGGCGATCAGCTGCTGCTGCATGGCGCGCGCACCAGCCGGTTGCTGCAGCACGCTGCTGACGGCAACCCGATTTCGGTCGCCATCACGCTGATCGATGGCATCGTCCTCGCCCGATCCGTCTTTCACAGTTCGATGAACTACCGCTCCGTTGTTCTGCATGGCACGGGGCGCCTTGTGGAATCGGCTGAAGAGAAGCTTGAGCACTCGAGGCGTTCTCCGAGCACATCGCCCGCGGACGCTGGGCCGATGCCCGTCATCCTTCAAAGAAGGAATTGAAGGCGACGAGTGTGGTCTCGATCCCGATTGAACTGGCGGCGGCCAAGATCCGGACCGGCCCGCCCCTGGACGACGATGAGGACTACGAGCTCCCGATCTGGGCCGGCGTTCTCCCGCTCGCCCTACGCCCCGGAACCGCGGTTCCGGACCCCAGACTCGACAATGGCCTGGAGATTCCGGCTTACGTGCGCCGGTATCGCCGGAACGCGAACTGATCGCATTCGCCTCGTACCGCTCGTCTTACCGCCACAGCACCTCCCCTCGTCACGGCGTTGAGCGCTATGGCACGGCCGGCGATGTCAAACCGACAAGAACTCGGCTGTCACCGGGGATTCGCATAATGCAGATTGGAACGTCCAAGTCGGTGGGTAGAACAGCACTCCTGCTGCCGCACTTATCGACTCTCGAGTGCCAAACCGCAACTTGCAATTTGCAATTTGCGATTTGCAATCTGCAATTCGAACATGTCCGGTCTCGATAGTTTCGAAACTGAGCTGCAAAGCGCCCTGGGGGACGGCTACGTCCTCGAGCGGGAGCTGACCGGAAGCGGAATGAGCCGCGTGTTCGTCGCGCTCGAGAAGTCGCTCAATCGCCAGGTCGTTGTAAAAGTTCTTCCACCCGAGCTGGCCGCGGGTGTAAACCGCGAGCGTTTCCGACGCGAGATCCAGCTCGCCGCGCAACTCCAGCATCCGCATATCGTGCCGTTGCATGCGGCGGGATCGGCAGGTGACCTGCTGTACTTCACCATGCCGTACATCGAAGGCGAATCGCTGCGGTATGCCCTCCACGAAAACGTGAAGTTCTCGCCGCGTGAAGTCGTTCGCATCCTGCACGACGTGTCGGACGCACTGGCCTACGCGCATTCGCGTGGCGTCATCCATCGCGACATCAAGCCGGGAAACGTGCTGCGCAGCGGCTCCCACGCCGTCGTCACCGACTTTGGCGTCGCCAAGGCCATCTCGGCAGCGTTGCCGTCCGTCGGCATGACAACGAGTGGAATGGCGATTGGCACGCCGGCATACATGGCGCCGGAGCAACTCGCCGGAGACCCCGCCGCCGATCATCGCGTCGACATCTACGCCGTCGGATTGCTCGGCTACGAGTTGCTCGCTGGCGAGGCGCCGTTCAAGGCGTCGTCGCCACAGGAGACGATGGCGGCGCAGCTGACCCGCGCTCCCGAGCCAATCTCGAAGCGTCGTCCCGATGCGCCGCCGGCGCTCGCGGCACTGCTGACACGGTGCCTGGCCAAAAATCCAGCTGACCGGCCTCAAACCGCCACCGAAATCGTTTCGCTGCTCGACTCGCTCGAGATCTCGTCAGGCGCGATGACGCCACTGCGCGCGTTTACGCCGCGTCGCGTCTGGATCCTTGGTGGACTGGTGACGGCAGCCGCGGTTTCGGCGATCGCGCTCTGGCCACGCCAGGACGTGCAGCCAACTTCGGTTGTTGCTGACAGCACACCAGCTGCCGCGACCGCACCAGCGCTGACACGGGAGGATTCTCTCGCCATAGCTGCCGCGATCCAGCAGAAGCTGGGCGAGCAGCAGACGACGGTTACCGCCAAGGCAGAATCCGCGGTAACGAAACCCGTTCAGTCGGGCGGTGGGGAGAGAGCGGTTGCGTCCGCGGCCGAAGATCTCTCGCGCAGCGTGACGCGGATGGTCGACTCCCTGCGCGCGGAAATCCAGAAAGCGGTGCTCGATTCTGTGACGCGCGTACGCGGCGCCCCGCAGGCGTTGACGTTCAACATGGGTGACCCGAAAATCGACTCAATTGTGCGGCGCTTCCAGCGCGAGAACGAGCGGCGGGGGACGGGACGCCCTGACGTCATCATTCAAGAGCACAAGGGCGAGCAGGAACGCCGGAGCGAACAGCAACTGCTGCGGGCGCAACAGCTCTCTCGTGAGGCATTCGCCGCCCGGATGGAAACACTTGGACCGCCCCGACGAGTCTTTGTTTCCTATCCAACTCTCAACTCGCGCTCGAAATTCCTCGCGCCGCAGGTCGATTCGGTCGTCGACAGCCTGCGCCGCACGCTCGCGCGCGACCCGCGTTATGTGCTCATTCCCGAGGACAGCGTTCGCGCAATGCTGGCAAGGACGCGCACGATCAGCGCGATCTCCGATTCGATGAATGTCGAGCTGTTTGCCTCAGTCGGTGCGTCAGTCCTGCCCGATACATCGGTGATCTGGCAAGTCACCAGTCGCGACCTCACCGCGCACTCCGCATACATGACGCGAGCCGTCACGATGCACGGCTTCAAGCCTGACGTGCTGAGCGGAATGGACTCGCTGGTGACTTCGATCGCACGATTCCTGAAGGAACAAGACCGGGCACCGCGGCGCTCCTTGCTGGGCCAGAACCGCTAACGTTCCGGCGGTCGCCCGGTGCCCGGCCGTCGCAGTTCCGGGCGTGTCCAGATCGCGATCGCGCCGCAGCGTGAGTTGATATCCTGGAATTCGATCGGGCGCTGGCTCTCGCGCACATAGACCTCGAGGCCCGCGATTTCTTCAGCGCGATACAGTCCCTCGATTTCCGACGCTGTGTACTGGCTGCGCTGCCCATCGATATAAAACTGTGGTACGCACAGTCCCTGGCTCCTGCCGTCGTCTGTGCCGGTGTAGTCCATCAGGATCGAGAACCCGTCGCGATAATTGAGCCTGACGCCGGGAATGGCCTGCACCAGGTTCGAGAAGCGCATCCCCCGGAAGCGCTCGATTTCCCGTGGGCCCACAAACATCCCGCCGATGTTCCGCTCGCGGTTCGTCTGGAACTTGGCCAGGTTGCGCGAGAAGACGAGCGTCGCGGTGACCTTCACCGTCTCGAGCGTCACCAGCTTGTCTCCGATGAAGACCTCGGCTTGCGCCGGCTGCTCGGCGGCCAGATGGACAATCGAAGTCGCCGGCAGGTAGCCAAGTGCACGGACCTCGAGCGTATGCGTGCCGCCGGGCAGGCTGTCGAGCACGAAGTATCCGCGATCGCTCGAAGTGCTCGAAATGTTCGTGCCCCTGACGAGCACACGCGCACCATCAACGCCCTGCCCTCGCTCATCGCGCACAATGCCGGTGAGTCGGGCGCCACCGCGCCAGACCATTTCCGGAGCGAGAACCTTGATTGTCGTGTCGAGAGGGGTGATGGTGTCGACGGCAACACTCGGCACCCGTCGGGCTCCGCCCACGTAAAACGTCACGTGCCGTACGCCGGTGCGTGGCACTTCCAGGCTGACGAAACCGCTCGAATCCGAGCCTGACGAGACGGAGACCGTCAGTTCGACGTCGCCGGGCACGTCGCACATCGCAAACCATCCCGGACCGGTTGTGGTTGCGTCGGCGGCCATGTTGCGCGACCGGACGCTCCCCTTCTCGATGATGGTTTCGCCCCACTCGACGGTGACCGTCGCGCCGGCGATGGGCGTGCTGGTTCCGCTCTTGTGCACGTGGCCGATCAAAAGGCCGACAGAATCAGTAACCGAGGCCGCGCCGCAGATCGTGCCGATGATGGTGCGCGGCGAGGGTGTGGCGAGGTCCAGTGTCGCGGTCGTGTCGGCGACAGTGACAGCGCGCGGCTCGCCGACCAGGCCTAACGTGTCGAGCGCGTCATGAAAGAACCCAGCGACGTAGCGGCCCGCCGGCAGGCCACTGACCGCATAACGACCGGCGGTATCGGTCACGGCGGACGCGGTGCGCCCAACGACCGCGCCGGCGGCGCCGGTGACCTGCACCATCGCCCCAACGAGCGGTCTCCCCGCAACACTGTCGAACACGACGCCGCCGAGGGACGCCCGTCCCTGCGCCGATGCAACCGATGCCGCCAGTGACAACACTGCCGGTATCAGAACCAATCGAACTGCCGAGTCAGGAGTCACGAGTTCACGATTCACGATTCACTACTTACTACTTACTCCAGATAACAACTACTCCGCACGTCCGCTCGTGCACCTGGAACTCCGGTGGCGCACCACCCTTGCTCATGTAGACTTCGATACCGGCCACACTCTGCGGCTGAATGATCGTGTTGATTTCCTCGTCGACCGGCTCCAGCCCCACCATGCTGGGCTGGATTCGAATCCGATCGAGGTACACGGTTAAGGGGCATCCACTGCGGTCTTCGATCCGGAATTTTCGCGCCAGTGGCGCACCATCCGCATGGAACATTCCATCCGGGCCCACTTTCCCATCGTCGATCGGGCGTAACCGGATGTCCGGGAATTGCTCGACAGCATCCGTCACGTTCTGCGGCTTCCGCAACTCCAGGTCTTCCGGCGTGACGAAGTATCCCGTGCGCGAACCACGCTCCACTTCCTTCATGCGCTTGTAGAATCCGCCGAGGTCGAGACGTGAGTACGGCGAGCGGACCGTCACCACTTGCGTCTCCAGCGTCCTTGCGACCGAACGCATCCTGATTTGCACCGAGGTATCCGGCATTTCGGAAAGCGAGACTTCGGTTGCCTCGAACCCGATTCGACGAAGGAGCAGCGACGACTTCCCGCGAATGACGATCGGCACCGCAAACCGGCCTGAATCATCGGAGACGTATTTCCTGCCGCCGTTGACCTGGAGGTTGGCGTACGCGATCGGCTCACCTTCTGTCGTCAGCGCCCGAACCTTGAGGACCTTGTCGGACGGATTGACTTCGGGAACGGCACTCTGCTGCGAAACCAGGGTGAAGTCGCGCATGGCGGTTCGACTGCGCGGAAGCACGACCGACGCACTGCTCTCGCGAAACCCTGCCGCTTGCATCGACAGTTCGAGCGTGCTGCCAGGAGTTCCCGAAAGGAGGAAGCGACCCAGGCTGACGGTCTTCACCGAATACCTGAGGGCCGTGAGCGTAACGGTCGCCCCGACTAAAGGCTTGCCGGAGTCTGAAAGGATTCGACCATTCAACTGTGTCTGCGCATAGGCGCCGCTCGCGAAGAGCATCGAGAGCGCCCCGACCTTCGCTATCCGACGAACAACAATCATCGAACCTCCGCCGACTCACGAGTCACGAGTGACGATTCACTTCGTCCAAATCAGTACCACGCCCGCCTGACAAATACCACCACCTTCGTAGGGTGGATATCCAGGTGGAGCTCCAACCTTTCGTGGGTACACCTCGATTCCGGCAACGGCATGCGGTTGAACGAGCGTATTGATTTCCTCGTCGACCGCTTTGAGTGACACCATGCTCGGTTGGATCCGCACTTTGTCGAGGTAAACCGTAAACGGGCAGCCGTTGCGATCCTCTATGCGCATTTTGCGACTCAGGGGGACGCCGCCTCCAATCGGACGGAGGCGGATGCTGGGGAACTGCTCCACGGCGTCCGTGACATTCAATGGATTGCGCATTGCCAGATCTTCAGGCGTCACGAAGTAGCCCACGCGCGCGCCGCGTTCGACCTCATTCATGCGCGCGTAGAATCCGTTGAGGTCGAGCCTGACGAACGGCGATCGAACCGTCACAACCTGCGTCTCGAGTGTGCGAGCAACGGCATTCATCCGCACCCGAATTGCCGTGTCAGGCATGACCGGGAGTTTCACTTCAGTCGGCTCAAACCCGATGCGACGAACAATGATCCTGGCCGACGACGTGTTGAACGGGACCTCGAACTTTCCCGAGTCGTCTGTCACGTACCGCCGGCCACCATTGATCGTGAAGTTGGCGTAGGCGATTGGCTCGTTTTCAGTAGTCGTTACGCGACCGCGTAACACGCGGTCCGACGGGTTCGCCTCCGGCAATGCGGTGGCTTCGGAGACCATCGTGAAATCACGAGCTACAGGTCGCCCGCGCGACAGCACCACCGACGCGGTGTCATCCCGGAATCCCGCCGCTTGTAGCGTCAGACTCAATGTGCTTCCAGCTGTGCCCGAGAGGTGAAATCGGCCGAGGCTATCGGTTCGTACTGAATACCCGATGCTGGTGAGCGTAACCGTTGCCCCGACGACGGGTTTGCCGGAGTCGCTGACGATGCGACCGTTCAACTGCGTTTGCCCTTCCGCAACTCCCGGTATCAGAAGCAACGCGGCCATGCAAAAGGCAGCAAGTTTCGGTCGACTACCAAGAGTCACGATTCCCTCGCCGCGTCACGAGTCACGCAAAATCACCTCGTCCAGATCAGCACGACCCCACCACCACAACTCGACTGTTGGTACGACGGATATTGTGGCGGGGCGCCGACGCCACGTGGATACACCTCGATTCCTGCCACGGCGTGCGGTTGAACGAGTGTATTCACTTCCTCGTCCACTGGCTTCAATCCAACGATGCTGGGCTGAATCCGTATGCCATCCAGATATACCGTCATCGGGCACCCGGAGTCATCTTCGATGCGCATTTTGCGATTCAGAGGAACGCCACAGTAGCTCCCGGGGGGGCAGTCCGGGTCGTTGATTGGGCGGAGCCGTATGCTGGGGAACTGCTCCACCGCGTCAGTCACATTTTGTGGATTGCGCAGTGCCAGGTCTTCCGGCGTCACGAAATATCCAACGCGCGCGCCGCGTTCAACCTCGGTCATGCGTTTATAGAATCCGTTGAGATCGAGCCTGACGAATGGCGATCGAACGGTCACGACCTGGGTTTCCAGAGTGCGAGCTACAGCAATCATGCGCACGCGAATCACCGTGTCAGGCATCACCGGGACGTGCACCTCCGCGGGCTCGAATCCAATGCGTCGAACGATGATCGTGGCCGATTGCGTATTGAATGGGACCGCAAACCTTCCCGAATCGTCGGTCACATAACGCCGCCCGCCGTTGATCTGGAAGTTGGCGTACGCGATTGGCTCGTTCTCCGTTGTCGTTATGCGCCCGCGTAACACGCGGGCCGACGGATTTGCCTCCGGCAAAATGGTGGCTTCCGAGACCATCGTGAAATCACGCGTCACCGGCCGGCCGCGTGACAGGATCACTGCCGCTGTGTCGTCGCGGAATCCCGCTGCCTTCAAACTCAGGCTCAACGTGCTTCCCGGCGTCCCGGAAAGCTGGAATCGGCCGAGGCTGTCCGTCTTGACGGAATAGCCGATGCTTGTCAGCGTGACCGTTGCTCCCGCGACCGGCTTCCCGGAATCACTGAGCACGCGACCGCTCAACACACTTTGCGCGTGCGCGGGAATCGTTAGGGTTGCGGCAGCAAGAACCGCCGCGCACAACGGCAATCGATAGGAAAGAATCATCGAACGTACCGGAGCATCTGATCCCCTATCTTCATGACTCGAGTAGAAAGGCGCCACACATTCCTATGCAAGGAGTTTCCTGAGTACATCCTCGTCGCACGGGGCAGTGGGGCGAGACGACGGTCGCGGCTATTTCGTCCAGATGAGCACCACCCCGCAGGTGCCGTTTTGCGATTGGTATTGAGGCGGTGACGTTACTCCCCTCGGATAGATCTCCATCGCGGCCACGTGGTTCGGTAACGCGATTCCGTTCACGGCGTCGTCACTTCCTCGAAGCCTGCCGACGATGCGGATGTTGTCGAGGTAGACCGTCATCTTGCATCCGTTGACGCCGCATATGGTATCACCCCCCGGTGCAACCCGAGGCCCACAATTCGGCCCGAGAATACGTACTGACGGAAGGGCCTCCGCCATCTGCGTGACCCAGTTCGGCTTTCGGCGTTCCAGGTCTTCCGGAGTAACGAAGTATCCGTAGTTGATCCCGCGCTCCGCGTCCCGCATGCGGCTGTAGAAACCGTGGATGTCGAGGGAGCGATAGGCAGCGCCGGCCGCCACTACGTTGACTTCCTTCAGTTGCATGGCGACCGGCTTGAGCACGATCCGCAAGGCGCTGTCGGGCTTCGCGGTCAGGCTTAGCTCTACCGGCTCGAATCCGATGCGCCTGACAAATAATGTGCGCGTGCCTCCCTCGTACGGGAATTGGAACCGTCCCGAATCATCCGCCAGGAACCGCGTCCCGTAGTTCACCTGGACGTTGGCATACGAGAGTGGAACACCACTTTCCTCGACCACTCGCCCACGCAAAATCGTCGCAGACAGATTGCTTTCCGGCTCCGGTGAGTCGGTGCCGAGCAATTTGAAGTCCCGTTCAACTGTGCGGCGCCCGAGGACGACCGTGGCCGAATCGCGGCGATACTGCTGCGCGGAGAAGAACAGCACGAGCGTGGACCCGGGCTGTCCTGCGAGCGTGAACCGACCGCTTGAATCAGACCTGACGCTGTATCCGATACTACCAACAGTGACGGTAGCACCCGGAATCGTGATGCCTGTCTCGGACAGAAGTCGTCCGCGCAGTTCGACCTGCGCCTCGGACGTGAACGGGGAGGCCGCCAGGATCAGCAAACCGTGAAGCAGCAGTGGTTTCATAGCCTCACTTGGACCAGATGAGCACGACACCGCAGGAACCGTTGGATGGCTGATACTCCGGCGGTGCCCCGACTCCCCGAGGGTAGATCTCCATCGCGGCAACCGTAGTGGGCAGCACAAGCTCATTTACAAAATCGTCTGGCATGTTCCCCAGCTTTCCGACAATTCGTACCCGGTCCAGGTACACCGTCATCACGCAGCGGAGCAGGTTCGGTCCCGCGGGCTGGCAGTATTTTGACGGGGTCGAACATGGTGTGCCGAGGATGAGGTCCAGCCTCGGGTTGAGAGGATTGTGCCTTACGAAGACTGCCGGATAATTCTCGGCCAGCTGAGTCATCAGGTGAGGCCGGCGGAACTCGAAATCCTCCGGCGTGATGAAGAAGCCGTGATTGATGCCACGCTCGGCATCCCTTATTCGTCGATAGAATCCACCCAGGTCGAGCGATGCAAACGCCGCACGCCCCGTGATCCGCTGCTCCGGCAATGCCGTCGCGACAGCCGTCATGCGCACACGAATGGCGGTATCCGGCGGCGCGTCGAGCT
>Ga0079217_10000456_pt1 | contig 10184 bp, 10 predicted proteins | sample NCAS200_FD_76343 | JGI IMG/M metagenome (GOLD analysis project Ga0079217, IMG submission 76343) | Agricultural soil microbial communities from Utah to study Nitrogen management - NC AS200 | ecosystem: Environmental > Terrestrial > Soil > Agricultural land | place: USA: Utah | collected 2014-06-11 | reverse complement strand
TTAGTTCTTCGGACGCATCGCTAGCCGATCAGATTTTGGGCGTCGCGGAAAAGGTGGCGCAGCGGGTCAAGGCAGATCGCTCGTTGACTGTTGGCATTACCGCAGTCGCGTTCATGACTGTTCAGCAGGCTGGGTTTGAAGCGTTTGAAAAAGCGCCCGGCAAGATGCTGATCGATTCCCAACATGCGCGGAAGTCGCCCGAACAGGTTTTGCGCGAACGCGCGAAGGACGATAGTCAGGGACTGTTTGGTTTTCTGCGCACGGTGAACAAGAAGTGGACTGTTACATACGATGAAAACGACGACCGCGCGACATACCGAATGAACCACGTACAGGATTTGGCGTGGGGCGCCGCTGAAGATCGCTCGCGCAATTGGCGTGAGATCGATCCGCGACGGGTTGAAGGACCGATTCCCGTCGAGTGTCGTTCCGCTTCGTGTGGGACGTGTTGGGTTGGCGTGCTCGGTGGCGCGGAAAAGTTGTCGGACGTGGCGGCGCGTGAAGGAAAGAAGATCAAGGAGTTTGGTTACATTGATACTTCGGAGCCGAAGCCGTTGATCCGGCTGGCTTGCCAGGCGCAGACGCATGGCGCCGTGTCGGTCGTGATCCCACCGTGGAACGGCGTGTTTGGCAAATACCTCAAGGGCTTGAAAAACAATCCGTGACCAAAGTCATTTTCCATTTTTCATTTCCCGTTTGTCGGTTTTCATTTGGCTGCGGAGCGTTCAAATTCGCGGAGCGTCAGAAATGACAAATGAGAAATGCCAAATGACAAATGGAAAATAGTCCCAGAGCGTCTTCCCTTTCTTCGCCGCTACTGTTCGTATTCGCCGCGGCTTTCCTTTGGAGCACGGGCGGGCTCTTCATCAAATGGACCTCACTCTCCGGCCTCGAACTCTCGTTGTATCGATCGTTCTTTGCCCTTGTCACGGTTGCATTAGTGACGCGTCGTGAAGGTTTTGGTCTGAACAGTCTTACCGCTGCCGCGGCGATTCTGTATGCAGCCCTCGTGATCCTGTTTGTGATGGCGACGAAACAAACGACCGCCGCCAACGCGATCTTTCTTCAATACACCGCACCTGTTTACCTGTTGATCCTTGAACCGCTTGTCTACAACGAGAAATTTCGCGCGCGGGATCTGATCACGGTCCTCGTGTGTATCGGTGGCATGGCGCTGTTTTTCGTGGGCCAACTGCGGCCGCAGGATGTGACCGGGAACCTGATGGCGCTTACTTCCGGTCTTTTCTTCGCGATCTACTTCTTGTTGCTGCGGCATCCACGCGCGCGAGAAGTGAACCGGGCTTCATCCGTGATCTATGGCAACCTGCTGGTGGTCTTAGTCTGCGTGCCATGGGGATTGGGCGCGTTCGACAGCGTCGGGCGTCACGACCTGTTGAGCGTGATGTACTTAGGGGTGATTCAACTTGGTCTCTCTTATGTCTTGTTCACTGCCGGGATGGCACGTGGTGTGAGATCTTTGGACGCGGGCATCATCTGCTACATCGAACCCGTCCTGAATCCCGTATGGGTCTTTATGGTTCTGGGCGAACGCCCCGCACGCTGGGCCTTAATCGGTGGCGCCATCATCATCACCGCCGTCGTCATTCACATGCTCGTCGACGCCCGCTTCAAGCGTCTCCCACCCCTCGAATCCGCGCACGGTTAGTCACCGAAGACGTCGCCAACTTTGACACTGAATCCCGGAAGCACAGTAGAGATCAACCGGTCCTGGCGATCGAATATCTGTGACTCATAAGAATCACCTTTTAGCACTCGAACTTCGATCAGTCCCTCGAATTCGTCCACAAGCCATAGCTCTTTCACGCCGAGTACTGCGTAAGTATCAGCTTTTGTATTTCGATCGTAGATCGCGGAACCCGGTGAAATGACTTCGACGACGAGATCGGCGGTCGTGTGATATCTGCCTGTACTCTGTGCCTGAGTTTCGGCGGAGACATAGAACAAGTCTGGTTCAAGCCATGTATTTGGCGTGATCGAGATGCCGTGGCGAGGAACATAAAAGCGTCCTTTGTCGTCCGTTTCAACGAGATAGTTAGAAAGCAAGAGCAATATGCGGCTAACTGCGTTGCCGTGAGGTTTCTCAGGAGGAGGTGTCATGTAGAGGACTCCTGCGATTAATTCAACTTTTGAGTGGTCGGGCGGCTCAGGGAGCTCCCAAAACTCTTCGAGCGTGTATCTCTTAACTAGAGGCGATGTATTGACCCAAGCCATTATGTTTTCTCCGATGAGGTTTAAGTGGGTAGCCGCATTATAGCATCCAGTTCGGACGGCTGTCGTAGTAACTTGGGGAGCGATCGGGAAAACGTTTCTTGTAAACGTGGTAGCGGGCGAGGAGTTTTTTGTAGCGCGCATCAGAGGAGCGGAGGGGTTTGTGGGGGATGGAGCGGAGGTGGTCTTCGATTTTCGTCATTTTGCGCGGTGAGAAACGCCAGTCGTAGTTGCCGAGATCGTAAAGACTCGTGAGACCATAACCTTTTATCCGACCGGAGAAGTCAACGTAAGGATCGAAATAACTCCACACCAGATCGCGCAAAGATCGATACACCGGTTTGCGTCCGTGTAGGCCGATGTCGCGTGAGCGAGCAACCGATCCCCAACCGCGATCGCCCTTGAACACAAACATTACATGGTCCAATAAGTCGATTGACTCGAGGTCCAACAAGAGCGGCGGGTAGCCATGCTGTTCCAGGATCACAGCCGCGCCAATTGCGGCCTCCAAGCAATGCGCCTCGTTTTTTCTGACTAATTCGCGAAACGATCGCATCGTTCCACCGTCTCGTTCCCAGTTGTACGGCAGCGAACTGAAGTAGCGCTGCACCTTCGCCGGCGTGTTGAGTTGTTGCACCAGCTTCCACTCGCGAGGCGTGAATGATCTCTTGTCAGGCCGGTTACTATTCATCAAAAAACGCGACTTTGTTCGGAGTGTTTACAAAACCCAAACCCGCACTTGCTTGAATCTTCGCCAGATGTCAGACTTACCTCCCTGGCATAACCAAATCTAACGCCAGCATAAGTTTCAGCATTCATAATCCTTTTTAGAAATGACATCTAGCATGAACCAGCAGGCCGCAGCTTCACAACGAACCCGCGCAGAACAAGAAACCGAAAATGAGGCAAACCGTTTGAGAGAGCAAGTCGACGCAGCGCTCGCCGTCGTCCCCTTGCGTTCATCAGACGAGGTCGAGTCCCTACACATGGCCGCCGATCGCATCGAGCGCGCCGCTCGCGATCTCGCCGACGCGTTGAGACAACTCGCCAGACAGCGACAGGCGGCAGAAGAGTAGGCGAAGAGTAACCGACCGCGCACGGTTTCCTCTCTCGAATTGGAGACTATTTAATGGCTTCCACTCGCACTGAAAGCACCACTAAACATCTGGGCCGCAAGAATACTGTGTTCGAGTTGGATAATTACGGCATCGACGCGCCCGCCAACGTTTACTGGAACCTGAACACACCCGAACTCTACGAAGAAATTGCGCGCCGTAATGAAGGCGCTTTGTCGGATCATGGCAACATCATTGTCGATACCGGCGAACACACAGGCCGCGCCGCTAAAGATAAAGCGATCGTGCGCGAACCTGAGAGCCAGGACAAAGTCTTCTGGGGCGACGTCAACAAAGATTTTCCGCAGGACAAGTTCAACTCGATCAAAGAACGCATGATGGCCCATGCGAACGGCCGCGATTTATTCGTGCAGGACACGTTTGTTGGCGCCGATCCAAATTACCGTTTGCCGATTCGCGTGATCAACGAGCTCGCATGGCATTCGCTGTTTGCGCGCACGATGTTCATCAGCAACATCAAGGAAACCGAGCCGCATCAACCCGAGTTTACGATCATCAACTTCCCGAGTTTTCAGGCCGATCCGCAACGCGACGGCACGCGTTCGCCAACGTTCATCCTAATGGACTTCAGCCAGCGACTCGTTTTGATCGGCGGCACGTCTTACGCCGGTGAAACCAAGAAGAGCGCGTTTACGATCATGAACTATCTGTTGCCGCAACGCGGAGTGATGAGCATGCACTGCTCCGCCAACGTTGGCGGTGAAGGGGACGTCGCGATCTTTTTTGGTCTATCGGGAACAGGCAAGACCACGCTGTCCGCGGATCCCGAGCGTCGTTTGATCGGAGACGATGAGCATGGGTGGTCCGACAACGGCGTATTCAACTACGAAGGCGGCTGTTACGCGAAGGTGATCAAGCTGTCCGCAGAAGCCGAGCCCGACATCTATCGCACGACCCGCATGTTCGGCACGATTCTGGAGAACGTCGTTTTCGATCCGGTAACACGGCAGATCGATCTGGACGACGCGCGCAAGACTGAAAACACGCGCGCTTCGTATCCACTCACCAGCATCGCGAACATTGTGCCTGAGGGGCGCGCCGGTCACCCGCGCAACATCATCATGTTGACGGCGGATGCGTTTGGCGTTTTGCCTCCGGTTGCGCGACTGTCGCCGGAACAAGCGATGTATCACTTCCTTTCCGGTTACACGGCGAAAGTTGCCGGCACGGAAAAGGGAATCAAGGAACCGGAAGCGACTTTTTCGACGTGTTTCGGTGCGCCGTTCATGGTGTTGCATCCCGGTGTTTACGCTGACTTGTTGGGCCAGCAGATGGGCAAGCACAACGCAGCGTGCTGGTTAGTCAATACTGGTTGGAGCGGTGGTCCATACGGTGTGGGCCAGCGAATGAAGATCAGTTACACGCGCGCGATGATTCGGGCGATTCTCAACGGGTCGCTGGCGCAGGTCGAAACGCAGCCCGATCCGATCTTCGGCGTCAACATCCCTGTTTCGTGTCCTGAAGTGCCGAACGAGGTGCTCCAGCCGCGCAACACGTGGTCCGACAAGGATGCGTACGATCGCCAGGCGAAGGATCTCGCTCGCCGTTTCAACGAGAACTTTAAGAAGTATGAAGAGGGCGTGTCGGAAGCGGTACGCGCGGTAGCGCCGAAAGCTTAGCCACAAAGAGGCACAAAAGACACAAGAGGCACTAAGACAAGGAAAGAGGTGAGCAACGCGTATGCGTACCTTGTCTGAATCGAATTCTTGTGCCTTTTGTGCTTTTGGTGCTTCTTTGTGGTTAATGATGTCGCGCTAACCGGGAGGCCAGTTCATCGGACGGCCTGCGAGCACGTGAACGTGAAGGTGAAACACGGATTGGCCAGCACCTTCGCCGCTATTGATTACGGTCCGGTAACCACTGTCTGCGTGACCCTGATCGTTAGCTATCCTCGCACCAATACGAAGCAAATGTCCGAGTAGCGCTTCATCTTTTTGCGAAGCGTCGTCAAGCGATTCGAGGTGCTCGCGTGGTATCACCAGCACGTGCATCGGCGCCTGTGGATTGGTATCGCGAATCGCAACGCACATTTCATCCTGGTGTAGAAGATCACCCGGTATCTCACCGCCGATGATCTTGCAAAACAAGCAACTCTTTTCGGTCATTCCCTCGGCTCCTTAATCCGCATTTGTTCCCTGAACGAGTCCCGCCGTCACGGACGTAGTTATACGTTCGATGTTTGCGCCGACCGCACGTAACTTCGCTTCGATCTTCTCGTAACCGCGATCGATGTGATAGACCCGATCGATCATCGTTTCATCATTCGCAATCAATCCCGCCAACACCAGCGATGCCGACGCGCGCAGGTCTGAAGCGATCACGCGCGCACCATTGAGTGGAGTCACGCCGTCAACGATCGCGCTGCTTCCGTCGATGTGTATCTGCGCTCCCATACGCTGCAACTCTGACGCATGCATAAAGCGATTCTCAAAAACCGTTTCGACGATCTCCGATCTACCGCGCGCCTGCGTCATCAGCACCATATACTGCGCTTGCATGTCAGTCGGAAAACTCGGATGCGGCGCAGTTGAAACGTTGCCGGCTGAAAGCCCTTCAGGACAACACGTCACTTCCAACGTCGTCGGATTCACTTCCTGGACCACCACGCCGACTTCGCGCAGCTTAGCGATGACAGCCTGCAAATGATCTGGGCGGCAGTCTTTAATTTCGAGCTGACCGTTCGTGATTGCCGCGGCGACGATGAAGGTGCCAGTTTCGATTCGATCGGGGATGATGGTGTGCTCTGCTCCGCCGAGCGATGCGACGCCTTCGATCTGGATCGTGTCAGTTCCCGCGCCGTTCACTCGCGCGCCCATCTTGTTGAGCAGCTCGGCGAGGTCGACGATCTCAGGTTCGAGCGCACAATTGCGCAATGTTGTTGTGCCGCGCGCGAGTGTCGCGGCCATCATCAGGTTTTCTGTTCCGGTGACCGTGACTTTGTTGAACTCAACATCTGCCGCACGTAGCCGGCCGTCACTTGGAGCGCGCGCAACAACGTTTCCGGCTTCGAGTCGCACTTCAGCGCCGAGTTTTTCAAATCCGGACAAGTGAAGATCGATCGGACGAGTGCCTATCGCACAACCGCCGGGCAGCGAAACTTTGGCCTTGCCGAAACGCGCGAGCAATGGACCAAGCACGAGCACTGACGCGCGCATCGTCTTTACCAGCTCGTAGGGCGCTTCGAAGAGTTCGATGTGCGCGGCGGTGATCTTGTGGGTTCGAAGTTCGGGAGTCAGGACAGTCGCGCCGATGTCTTCGAGCAGACGTCGCTGCGTGATGATGTCGCGAACGTAAGGGATGTTGTGGAGTGTGACGGTTTCGGGCGTGAGTAAGGCCGCGGCCATACACGGGAGGGCGGAATTTTTGGCGCCGCTAATCGACACCCGCCCGCGAAGCGCCCGGCCACCTGTGATGCGAAACTTGTCCACGAACCACAGATTATACAGATCCGCGTAATCTGTGGCTCGTGTGGATAACCACTAGTCGTTGGTGTTTGCCCGCTTGACGCGAACGCCGCCGTTCGTCGTCATGGCTTTGACGGTCGGGCCGCCGGAGCCGAGGTTGACGGCGATCTGCTTGTTGATTTGTCCCTGAACGGTAATCGGAAAATCGACGTTGACGCCGCCGTTCACGGTGCCTGTCTGCAAATTCGCCGAGTAGTTCTCGGGCACAGACAACACGATGCCGCCGTTGGTGGTCCGGACATCGAGCGTTTCGCCGTCCCAGCGATCGCCGCTGAGCTCGATCACGAGTCCGCCGTTGGTCGTCGAGCCGCGGACCGCCCCGCCAACTTTTCGCAAAACAACGCCGCCGTTGAGCGCGTTGAAATCGATCTTGCCGTTTACTTCGGAGATCGAAATACCGCCGTTGTGTGTTTCAAGCGAGAGATCAGCACGACGCGGGACAAACACTTCATAACTCACGTCCCAGTGATAGTTTCTGCGGTTGTCAGGACCGCTCGCGTAGATCTTCGAGCCGCTGGTCTCAATTCGGATTTGTCGCGCAAGATCGGCAGCCTCCGCGGCCGACGGCGCTCCGGTCTGCACTCGGGCGCGTATCAACACCTGGCCCTGTTCCCAACCTTTAACGGAGATGCCTCCGTTTTGCCGTCCGTCGATGGCGATTGGCGAACCGCTCATCGCGAGCGTTTGTTCGCGGATCTCGCAGTTTCCTTCCAACCTGTCGTTGTAGTAACTGTTATCGCGACAGGTTAGTGTTCCTTCCTTTTTCTGCGCCAACGCGGAAACGACGGTCAATGCCATCAACGCGGCAATAAACGCAGTGCGTCCTAAAAACCTGAACATGACTTCGGTCTCCTTCATTCGTCTGGGGTTTAGCTTTTCGAGGCTCTGGATGATAGACACCACAGTCTCCGGCGTTGTGACATTAAATCCCACCCGTTTTCTGGACGACCAGTATCCGAGGAATGCTTTGCAAATCAGGTCGAATCTCCACGAGCCGCCAGAATTTCGGCTCAATCAACTCCTGGACCGCTTCTCCCTGGTCGAATCCGATCTCCATGACCACGTGTCCCCCGGCGTTTAAGAAGCTGGGGGCGTCCTGAAGCAAACGTCGGATTACGCTTAACCCGTCCGCGCCCGGCGAAAGCGCGACCAGCGGTTCATGGTCGCGAACTTCTCGTTGCAAACCCGCGAGGGCAGCGGAAGAGATGTATGGCGGATTGGAAACGATTGCGTCGAATGTAGTTCTGTCCAGTGCGTCAAAACAGTTGGAAAGCTTCAACTCGATTCTGTCGCCTACACCTAGCACCTGGGCATTCTGTGCGGCAACTTTGAGTGCCGCTTCTGAAACGTCAACCGCAACCGCACGCGCGTCTGTTCTTTCACACAGCAAAGTCACGGCGATGCAACCGGATCCCGTTCCCACGTCGCAGATCGACGGCCCACGGACATCAGTGATCACCTCCAGCGCCGCCTCGACCAGCAACTCAGTCTCGGGTCGAGGTATCAGCACATCGGGAGTGACTCGAAACTCGCGTCCATAGAAGTCCTGCACTCCGGTGATGTATTGGAGCGGCTCGCCTTCGGCACGTCGCGCGACCACTTCGCGAAAACGATTCACTTCTGTCTCTTCCAACGAATCGTCCGCGTGACTAATCAGGAACGTCCGGTCTTTGCCGATCACGAACGCAAGCAGCGATCCCGCTTCGCGGCGTGATTCCGGAACGCCGCGCGCCTCTAAAGCTTGCGACGCTTCGCGCAGTGAATTGGCGATCGAAGTCTGCTCTGGCATACTTCTCAGGAACCAGCTAACGATTCAAAGTATTTACTAAGCATAAGGACGAGTCTCGTACCTCCCGTGACGTCATGGACCCTCAAAACGACAGGTTTTGAGGGTTCTGGCGTATAAGGGAAGAGTTTAACAACGTTTAGCCCCGAGGGGTTTCAATGGGTCCACTCTCGAAAAGCTTGCTCCTGTTCTCTCTCAACTGGCTCGACGCTCAGCTTACAATCCTCTGGTTGCGACTCAACGTTGCCACTGAGGGAAACGCACTCATGGCCCGACTGCTCGAACACGGCGACCTCTCCTTCCTCGCAATCAAACTCGCAATCGGCACCGCCGCTGCTTACATCCTCTACCGCTGCGCTCACTTGCCATTAGCCAAACGCGGAATGACGTTCATATTAATGATCTACGTCGCCCTCATGTTCGTACATGCAGCGACAGGCTGCGTCGCGCTTGGTTTGAGCATCCCAGTTTTCTAATCCGTGGTCGTTCATTACCAGTTTGCCCAAACACGGATATAATGGGCCAGCCAAATTATGACTCCGAGAGGGAAGAAGCTATGTACAGACTTTCCGCCCGCCAGATCCTTTTAATTGCCCTTATTTCAGGACTATTTGCAGCCGGAGGAGTGGTGCTTTTCGATCGGTTTTCGAAACGCGACGCACCTTCGCAAGCCGCTCTTTCAGAAGCGCCGCCGGCGGGAATCGCCGATCCGTCAACCGTTACTGACGAACAGAACAACATCGAAGTTTACCGCGCTTTGAGTCCAGGCGTTGTCTTTATCCAATCAACCTCATACGCGCGCGATTTTTTCGGATTTGTCGAACCACAGCAAGGGTCCGGCTCCGGCTCAATCCTGGACCAACAGGGGAATATTCTGACTAACTATCACGTCATCGCTGACGCGCAAAAACTTACGGTCAGCCTCGGTGGGAAGAAGAATTATCCGGCGGTTGTTGTTGGTCGCGATCCCGACACGGATCTCGCGGTCATTCGTTTGACTGAAAAACCACCTGGTCCATTGACTGTCGTTCCGATGGGCGACTCTGACAAGCTTGTCGTCGGACAGAAAGTGCTCGCGATCGGTAATCCGTTCGGCTTGGACCGCACGTTGACGACCGGCGTGATCAGCGGACTACAACGTCCCATCCGAGCGCGAAACAATCGCCTGATCGAAGGTGCGATTCAAACCGATGCGTCGATCAATCCCGGCAACTCAGGTGGACCACTGCTCGACTCGCGCGGCCGGATGATCGGTATCAACTCGCAGATCCTTTCGCCGTCCGGCAGTTCGGCCGGGGTTGGTTTCGCAGTGCCGGTGAGCATCGCGAAACGCGTCGTACCACAGCTTTTGCAATACGGAGCGGTCCGCCGTCCGAAACTCGGTATCAGCACTCGCGATGTAGATACGATCCGCACGCAGGTCGATCTTCCGGTGTCTGATGGGGTGCTGATCGTCCAGGTCGCGCGCGGTAGCGGTGCGGCTGCGGCCGGTCTGCGCGGAATGCAACAGACGGAAATGGGCGACTTCGAGCTCGGTGACATTATCGTCGGCATCAACAACGAAAAGAT